>Ga0272441_10015063_pt1 | contig 10868 bp, 8 predicted proteins | sample SSMProp6N_FD_193582 | JGI IMG/M metagenome (GOLD analysis project Ga0272441, IMG submission 193582) | Marine sediment archaeal communities from Little Sippewissett salt marsh, Falmouth, MA, United States - SSM-Prop-6N | ecosystem: Environmental > Aquatic > Marine > Wetlands > Sediment ...
CGCTGAAGGAGAGGGATGCTGGCTGGTCGACTCAAGCTGCGATGCGGACCACAACCGCGCGGTCATCACGCTGGTCGGGAATCCGGAAGGGTTGGAACAGGGTGTCCTTCGTCTCGTCGCTGCTGCGATCGAGCGCATCGACCTCCGCGAGCACCAAGGTGCGCACCCACGGATGGGCGCCGTGGACGTGATCCCGTTCATTCCGGTTAGCGGGGCGACCATGGAAGGGTGCGTTGCGCTCTCCCGGGCGGTTGGCCGGAAGATCGCAGAGCGTTTCGCGCTGCCGGTCCTCTTGTACGAGGAGGCGGCTTCGGCTCCGCACCGTCGGAACCTCGCCGCCGTGCGCAAGGGCGGGTTCGAGGGGCTGGCGGACAAGCTGGCTGACTCCCGTTGGACTCCGGACTTCGGTCCACCTGCACCGCACCCGAGTGCGGGAGCCGTCGCTGTTGGAGCACGGGAGTTCCTCATCGCATTCAACATCAACCTTGCGTCCGACGACCTCGATGTGGCCAAGAGAATTGCCGCTGCCGTGCGGCACTCCAGCGGAGGCCTACGGTATGTCAAGGCGTTGGGGCTGGCGCTGGAGCGGGGCACGGTGCAGGTTTCGATGAATCTCACGAACTACCGCAAGACGCCGATCCTCCGCGTGCTTGAGCTTGTCGAGCGGGAGGCGAGCCGCTACGGCGTCGCGATCAGCGATTGCGAGATCGTCGGGAAGATCCCACGAGGAGCTCTGTACGACGTGGCAGCGCAGGCGCTGCGTATCCACGGGTTCGACCCGTCCGTCGTTCTCGAGGGGCGCATCGACGACGTCCTCGGTGGCCGGTCCCGGCCGTAGTGCGATGCGTGTGTGCGTCCTCGGGTACCGCCGCACAGGGCGGGCGATGGTGCGGCACTGCATGCGCTCCGGAATCGCTGTCTACGTGAGCGACAGCGCTGCGTTGGAGGACGAGGATCGGCGGGAACTGGAAAGGCTCGGGGTCGCGCACGAGGAGGGTGGGCATACCAGGCGGGCGTTGACGGGTTGTGACCTTGTCATCCCTAGCCCGGCGGTGCCGCCCGACCATCCGATCCTCGTCGAGGCCCGTCGCCGTTCCATCCCCGTGCGATCAGAGGTGGAGTACGCGGCGTCGCTGTTGGCGCCAATCCCGATGATCGCCGTCACGGGCACCAACGGCAAGACGACGACGGTGCGTCTCCTCGCCGCCCTTCTCGACAGTGCCGGCAAGTCGAACGTGGTCGCCGGCAACGTCGGCGTGCCGCTGATCTCGGTACTGTCGGAGGCGCGCGCCGCGGCGATCATCATCCTCGAAGTCAGCAGCTTCCAGTTGGCGCAGAGCGAGTCGTTCCGCCCGCACGTCGGCGTGTTGCTCAACGTCAGTCCGGACCACGTCGAGTACCATCGTGGCTACGATGCCTATGTCGCCGCCAAGCGGAAGCTGTTCGCCCAGCAGGGCCCTGAGGATTGGGCGGTGCTTCCGAGGGAGCACGCTGAGCTTGCCGCAGGGAGCCGGTCCAGATGCAGCTTCTACGATGAGCTGGACCTTGCTGGCGTGCCCGCCGCCGAAGGCCTTCCGGCGCACAACTTGAGCAACCTCCGAGCGGCGCTGTGCGCGTGTCGCGCGACGGATCCGGCATTCGAGATGACGCGCATCGCAGCGCGCACCGTGGCCGAGGCCATTGCCGCGCCGCATCGGTTGGCGCACGTGGGATCGCTTGACGGGATCAGCGTTATCGACGACTCGAAGTCGACCAACGCCGCGTCTGCGCGTGCGGCGCTGGACAGCGTGCCAGGACCGGTGGTTCTCCTCCTCGGAGGTCGCCACAAGACCGAGGGCTACGAGGCTCTCGCCGGGCACATCGCCTTGGCGAACGTGCGCCACGTTGTCGTGTTCGGCGAGGCCGCTGCGTTTCTCGAGGGGCACCTGGAACGCGTGGGCGTCTTCCGCTGTACGCGCTGCACTGGCCTTGCGGAGGCCGTGAACGCTGCACTGCACGCGGCACAGCCCGGAGATACGTTGCTTTTCTCTCCTGCCTGTGCAAGCTTCGACGAGTTCCCGGACTACGAGGAGCGGGGCGTTGCCTTCGTGTCCCTGGTCCGCAGCCTTGGCATGAGGTGAGTCGACACTGACGCACGTCCCTTCTGCGTGGGACGGCTGTCTCGTCCGCTCCTCTCCGATGCTTCCCCTCCCGTTGACGGGCTTCCTTTCGGCTTCCGGACAAGTGGCGTATCCGTTGGTTGAGGCGACTTGGACAGCGCACGGTGAGGACACGCATGCAACCGGTGGATGATCACGGGGCGGGGGCAGCCGATCGGGGGACCATTCTTGTGGTTGCCCTTCTTCTGCTTGCCGGGCTGCTGGCGCTGTACAGCGCCAGTGCCCCATTCTCCGTACGGCATTACGGTTCAAGCTTCCACCTCCTCGGTCGGCAGCTGATTGCGGCCGTTGCCGGTCTGGCCGTGGCATTTCTCCTGTCCCGTTTGGACTATCGCCTCCTGCGGCATGTGGACGTCCTGCTCCTGGGCGGTGCGTTCGGCCTTGTGGCATTGACGCTCTTGCCGCTGCGTGGCGTGTCCGATGGACGTTGGCTGCATCTCGGTCCTCTTGACCTTCAGCCTACGGAGCTTCTGAAGGTGGCCTTGCTCGTCTACGTCGCCTGCACAATCGAGCGCAAAGGTCGTGCGATCAGGGACTTCGTGCCGGGCATCCTCCCGTTTGTCCTCGTCCTCGCTGTTGTGTCGACGGTCACTCTCCAGCAGCCCGACCTGGGCATGGTGCTACTGCTGTGCGGCATGGTCGGTGGGATGCTGTTCCTCGGGGGCGCACGGATCGCCCACCTGGCGGTCATGCTCGCGGGTGGAGCTCCGCTGGCGCTTCTTGCCGTCGTGGCTGCACCGTATCGACTTACGCGGCTGATGGCTTTCCTTTCGCCGGGCAGCTTCACGACGTCTTCGGGCTACCAAACGCTGCAGTCACTGGTGGCGATCGGCTCCGGAGGCTTCGTCGGACGCGGCCTCGGGGCGTCGCGGGCCAAGCTGTTCTATCTACCACAGGCACACAGTGATTTCGTCTTCTCAGTGGCTGCGGAGGAACTTGGGCTGGTGGGTTCCTGCGCTCTGCTGGCGCTGTTCGCCGCCCTCGCTTGGCGGGCGGTGTGCATCGCGCGCGAGGCTCCCGACGCGCTCGGACGGCTTCTTGCGTCGGGTATTGGCCTCGTGTTGCTTCTGCAGGCGCTCACCAACGTGGGCGTGGCGGTTGGGCTGCTGCCCGTGACGGGCCTGACCCTTCCGTTCTTCAGCCATGGCGGCTCGTCATTGGTTGTCACGTTGGCGATGGTTGGCCTGCTTCTGGCCGTGTCGCGTCGATCCGGGAGATGGGCATGATGCGCATCCTCGTGGCGGGCGGAGGAACGGGCGGACACGTGTACCCCGCGATTGCCGTCATCGAAGCGCTTCGCCGCAGCGGAAGCGATGTGTGTGTGGGCTACGTCGGAACCCGAACCGGCATCGAGCGGCGGGTTGTTGGGCAGCTACGCGGGGTCCCCTATTTTCCTGTGTGTGCGCGTGGGATGGAGCGGGGACGTCCGGTCAGCGTACTCCTGGCGGCCGCTGCACTGGCGTTAGGTCTCCTTCAGGTTCTCTGGGTCTTCGTGCGGTTCCGGCCTCGTGTGGTGTTGGGCATGGGGGGCTACGCGTCCGCTGCTTCCGTTCTCCTTGGCGTGATCGCCGGGTGGGTCTTCCCTGTACGCACGGTCATCCATGAGCAGAACGCTGTCCCCGGGCTGACGAATCGCCTGCTTGGACGGCTTGTCGACACGGTTCTCGTCTCCTTCCAGGAGACCGTGGATCGGTTCGCGCGCGCGCGCCGCGTAGTTGTCACCGGAAACCCGGTCCGAGCGGCACTCCTTAAGGCGCGGAGACGGCCTGAGACGTATCACGCGTTCGGGCTCGATGAGACGAAGCGCACGGTGCTCGTGTTCGGCGGATCCCGCGGGTCGCTGGCGCTGGTGTCGGCAACGGTGCGCGCGGCCACGACGTGGCGGAACGAGCAGCACCTGCAGTTGCTTCTGATCACCGGTGAGCGGGTGGATGCTGCCCGATTGCGGCGGGCCCTCGCGCGAGCGGGCGTCCACAACGTGGCTGTGACAGACTACGTCGAACGGATGGAGGACGCCTTCGCCGTCGCCGATCTTGTCGTGTCGCGTGCCGGGGCGACCACGGTCGCTGAGCTCGCGATCTGCGGCAAGCCGGCCGTATTGGTGCCGTGGCGCGGCGCAGCCGAGGATCATCAGATGGCCAACGCGGAGCTGCTTCGGGATGCGGAGGCGTGTGAGGTGGCGGAGGAGTCATCGCTGCAGCGCGGCGGCCTGGCATCGATGGTGGAGCAGGTTGTCGGGGATGAGCGGCGGCTCTCCGTCATGGCGCAACGCGCACGCGCGCTCGGCGTCAGGAACGCAGCGTTCCGCGTGCTCGGAGAGCTCACGATGCTCGCTGGCGAGGCGGCCTCATGACGTCCCCGGCGGGCATGCGGCTCCATCTCGTGGGGATCGGGGGAGCGGGAATGAGTGGCCTCGCCAGGCTATTGCTGGGCCGGGGGATGGCGATTTCCGGCTCGGATGCCGCCGCAACTCGGGAGATCCCGGCGTTGCGCCGCTTAGGAGCGCGGATCCATATCGGGCACGACGCGCGGCGCCTGCCGCGCGGCATTGACGGAGTGGTCGTCTCCTCGGCCATTCCCGTGGACAACGTGGAGGTCGTAGCCGCCCGGGAGAGGGGATGTGCCGTCATTCCGCGTCTCGATGCGCTGGGAACGTTGATGGACACGCGTCGCAGCATCGGTGTCGCGGGGACGCACGGGAAGACGACGACTGCAGCGATGCTTACGACGATCCTGCGATTCGCCGGGCTTCAACCAAGCCACTACATTGGGGAACACTGTCCTGGTTTGGGAAGCCGAGCGGGAGCCGACGCTGGCTCCTGGCTCGTGGCTGAGATCGACGAGAGCGATGGGCGGTTCGTCCAGCTGCAACCGGAGCTCGCAGTCCTCACCAGCGTCGACTACGACCACGCCGGGGCGTACGGCTCGATGGCGGCGATCGAGTCAGCGTTCGCCAGTTACTTAGCCGGGGCGAAACAGCGCGTGCTGTGCATCGACGATCCGCGGGTCCTGGCGCTGGCGGCGTCGCATCCGGCCGCGTACACGGCCGGCTTCCACCCTCACGCACGTGTGCGCTGCCTGCAGGCGGAAGGTGACGGCGGGGGAATGCGCTTCCTCCTGGATGCTGATGGAGAACGGGTCGGCTGGGTGCCGCTGCCTGCCCCCGGCGTGCACAACGTTCGCAACGCCCTGTGCGCCATCGCTGCCGCCGTAGCGGCAGGCGTCCCGCCGGGCATTGCCGCTTGGGGGTTGTCGCGGTTCGTTCGCCCCTCAAGGCGATTCGAGGTGCTCGCGCGCGGAGAGATCACGGTGGTCGACGACTTCGCTCATCATCCGGAGGAGATTCAGATGACCGTGCGCGCCGCACGTAGCATCTGGAGCGATCGCCGCCTCGTGTGCGTGTTCCAGCCGCACCGATTCTCTCGAACGCAGCAGCTTGCCGAGCGCTTCGGGATGTCGTTCACGGGCGCAGATGCCGTTGTGGTGACCGACATCTATCCGGCTGGCGAGACGCCGCTTCCCGGAGTAACGTCGCGGCAGGTCGTGGACGCCATCTCGCGCAGCGCCCCTGGGCTGGAGTCCCGCTGGATCCCCGATGCTGGGGCGCTGCATCGCCACCTGCAGGACACGCTGGATCCTGGGGACGTCGTTCTCGGGCTGGGGGCAGGGGACCTCAGCGCAATCATGCACGACTTGGCGAACAGCGTCGCAGGGACGGCCCGCGGTCGGTGTGGCTCGCGCTGATCTATCCGCTCGTCTTGCCGCGATCGCAGGCGACGTCAGGCACGATGTTCTTCTTGCCGCGCTGACCACTCTCGGCGTCGGCGGCCCAGCGAAGCGTGTGGTTCTCCCCCGGACGATCGACGAGATGGCTGCCGTCGTTCAGTTCCTGAGGATCAGCGAAGAGCCGGGCATGGTTCTCGGGGCAGGCTCCAACGTGCTGTTCCCGGACACGGGCTACGCGGGGACGATCGTCCTCACGACGGCGGTCCAAGGGTTGCACGTGGAGTGCTCTTCAGTGCAAGTGACGTGCGGGGTACGGCTACCGGCGCTCCTAAACCACCCGGAGGTGGCTCGTTCGCAGGCGCTCGATTTCCTTGCAGGGATTCCTGGGACGGTCGGTGGAGCCGTCGTCACCAACGCGGGGGTTCCTGGGGTGTCGATCGGCGACGTTGTGATCGAGATCCATGGGGTCGACGCCCATGGATCACGGATCGTCGTCCCGGGGGAAGCGTGCGGATTTCGCTACCGCGGAAGCCTTCTTGGAGACAGCGGATTCGTTGTGCTCGCGGCACGGCTTGACCTCGCGGGCGAGCGGTTCGACAGGGATCGGCTGCTTGCCATGCGGCGAAGTACGCAACCTGTGGGGAAGCAAACGGCTGGCTGTGTCTTCAGAAACCCGGCAACGGCTTCCGCTGGCTCGCTAATTGAGCGCGCTGGGTTGAAGGGTCTACAAGTCGGAGATGCGGAAGTCTCTCCCATCCACGCAAACTTTATTGTCAACAATGGGCAAGCCAAAGCGGCCGAGATTCGCAAGCTAATTGACATTGTGCGTCGAAAGGTGTATAAGGAATGCCGCGTCTTGCTTGAGTTAGAGATCGAGGTTGTGGACGGGTGAACGAGGGACGTTCCACAAGCAAAGCGCGTGGGTGGGGTGTTGTTATAGGGGGGGTACTTATCGTCGCCGCCGTTGTTGCATTGTACTCGCCATCGATGTGTCTGTTCGACCTTCGTGAGATTTCCATTGATGGTATGCACAGGGTGACGTCCGAAACGATCCGTGCGTTATCGGGCATCCGCACCGGCGACAACCTTCTTCGGCTCCCTCTGCGGGATGCGCGAGCTCGCATCGTCACGGAACCCTGGATCGCTGACGCTCAGCTGAGTCTGCGTTTCCCACACGCGTTGCGTATCCGCGTCGTCGAACACTACGCGCTGGCAGCCTGCCGAACGGAAGATGAAGCGGAGTGGGGGATCGTTGTGGATGGCGGAGTCGTGGTTGACCGTGTGGAACGAGCTCCCGACTCTCTCCTTCGTGTGCGCGGTCTCACGGTCGACTCGATCGATCGGAAGACGGGGAGTGAGGTACGCACCGCGATCACACTGCTGGAACGACTTCACGCCTTGGGTATCGCCCCGCCTGGCTTTCACGAACTCGACCTAACGGATGCCAGCGACGTGCAGCTTCGCGGTGATGAGGGTGTGGTCGTCCGACTGGGCCCCCTGAGTGAGGCGATGCGAGGCGCTGAGGAACTGGCTGCCCTTCGTGCCGTGATCACGACCAATGACTACCAGATGATCGACCTGACGTATGAGGGTGAGGCGGTCCTGGTACCCCGCTAAGGTGGTGAAGCGATGAGGAAAGAAACGGTGGTGGTCGGGCTCGATGTGGGGACCACCAAAGTCGTGGCGTTGGTGGGTAACGTCATTGACGGGCATATCGAGATCATCGGCCTCGGTAAGGCTGAGTCACACGGCCTGGAGAAGGGCGTTGTGGTCGACATCGGCCGGACGATGGCCTCGATCCGCAAGGCGGTGGAAGAAGCGGAGAACATGGCCGACGTCAAGATCGGCTCGGTGTACGTCGGCATCGCCGGGAAGCACATCACGTCGATTAACAACAGCGGCACGGTGTCGATCAATCGTACCGACCGGGTAATCATGGAAGACGACGTGCGAAGGGTTGTCGAGACGGCACAGGCGATCCAGCTTCCTCCCGAGAGCGAGATGATCCACGTGATCCCGCGGCAGTACATCGTGGATGGGCAGGATGGGATCACGGATCCGGTGGGGATGACCGGAACCCGTCTCGAAGTGGACGTGCACATCGTAACCGGGGCGATTACGGCGGTGCACAACCTCGTGCGCTGCGTGGAGGCTTTGGGCATCGGGATCGAGCAGATCGTCCTCGAACCACTTGCGTCATCGATGGCGGTTCTCTCCTCCGCGGAGAAGGAGCTCGGAGTTGTCCTCATGGATATCGGCGGGGGGACCACGGACATCAGCGTCTTCCGCGGTGGCGACATCTGGTTCTCGAAGGTCATCCCAATTGCCGGCGAGCACATCACGAACGACATCACGGTTGGCCTGCAAACGCCGATCGAGGAAGCAGAGTTGATCAAGAAGCGCGCCGGCACGGCGCTGGTGGACAGCGTCGGCGAGGATGAGATGGTCGAGGTGGCGACGATCGGTGGGGACGAGAAGAAGACGGTCTCGAGAAAGCGGTTGGCGAAGATCATCGAGCCGCGAGTGGAGGAGCTTCTCGACCTCGCGATGCAGGAAGTGGAGGACGCAGGGTATCGCGACCTGGTTCCTGCGGGGCTCGTTCTCACAGGGGGGTGCTCTCTCCTGAACGGGATCACGGAGTTCTCACAGCAGCGCTACGATATGGCTGTACGTCGCGGGAAGATTCCTCAGGGCATTCACGGCCTCAGGGACATCGTCGAGTCCCCCATCTACGCCACGGCCATCGGCCTGCTGCGGTATGCGACAGAGACGAAGGACTTCAAGAAGAAGGATTTCTATCAGCCAAAGCGGGAATCGGTGATTGGGAAGCTGTTTGCGTGGCTCAACCGGTTCTTCCGGGGGTGAGGGCGGATGGACGAACAACGATACAGTCCTCTTGCCAGGCTCATGGTGATTGGCGTTGGCGGAGGTGGCGGCAACGCGGTGGATCGCATGTTCACCACCGCGGTCAACGGGGTAGAACTCGTTGCGATGAACACGGACGCACAGGTACTCGATGTCGTTCGTGCCCACCGCACATTGCAGCTTGGACGGCGACTTACGTCCGGCTTGGGTGCGGGGGGGAACCCCGACATCGGGAAGGCCGCCGCTGAGGAAAGCCGCGAGGAGATCATGGATCTGCTCGACGGCGTCGACATGGCGTTCATCACCTGTGGCATGGGAGGAGGAACCGGCACCGGCGCCGCACCGGTGATCGCGGCGCTGGCGAAGGAGGCGGGGATTCTGACGACGGGCATCGTCACCCGGCCGTTCTCGTTCGAGGGGCTGACGCGTGCAGAGAAAGCGGAAGCCGGGATCGGGCGCTTGGCGCAGGCGGTCGATGCACTGATTACCATCTCCAACGACAAGCTGCACAAGGTCGTCGCGCAGAACGTGCCGATTACGCAGGCATTCGAGATGGCGGACGAGGTACTACGTCAGGGCGTGGAAGGGATCTCCGATCTGGTGACGGTGCCGGGGATGATCAACCTCGACTTCGCGGACATCGAGAGTGTTATGCGCAATGCGGGAACGGCGATGATGGGTATTGGTGTGGGAGAGGGCGAGGGACGCACGAAGGAGGCAGCGCGAACGGCCATCTCCTCGCCGCTCCTGGACGGCTCCATCCGAGGCGCGCGCAAGGTGATCATGAACGTGTCCGGCGGTTCCGATCTCACGCTGGAAGAGGTCACAGAGGCAGCGCAACTGATCCGAGAAGCCGTCTCGGATCGCGCCGACATCATCTTTGGGACAACGGTGCAGGATGGCTCGGATCGTGTCCGATTGACGGTCATCGCCACAGGGTTTGCCCGCACGCTGGGAGAGGACGACGAGAACGGAACGCACCTGAGCAGTGAGACGATGCTTGCCAGATTGCAGCAGGAAAGCCGTATCGGAGCTGGTGACATCGACATCCCCACGTTCCTGCGGCGAAGCCGCCAGAACCGTCAGGAAACCCCGGTACGCGCGTGGGGAGACGACGAGTAGACGAATCCTCCGAAGCGCACGACGGCGCAGCGTGCGGCATGTCTTCGATTTCGCTTTGCCAGAGGTGGGAGTCGAACCCACACGACCCGAAGGCCACGGGATTTTGAGTCCCGCGCGTCTGCCAGTTCCGCCACTCTGGCTTGGATCTCCTATTCTACCGACCTTCCTGCTGTCCAACCAATCAACTCGCGCTTTGTCAGGCTGCCGCCGCGAAGCGACTCGGGTGGGAGTGATATCCATTACCGACCATCAGCCTCGCCTGGATGTATAGTGGAAGGCGATAGATCCGGGTAGGCCTACGGGGGTAGGAGGTCACACGTCTTGCCCCACTCGTGGTTGACCGCATTCGCCCTGGTCGACGGTTTCCGACGTTCCCCTTGCACCAAGCATCGCCCGCATCCGCCTGGATCCGTTCGGCGGATCGCCGGACGGATTGTGGCCACATCGATGTTGGCGTTGGCCTTTCTCGCCGTGCTCGTGTTGCCGGCGCACGGCGACATCACCATCCACAAATCTCCCGCCGACCTGTCGGTGCAGTGCGCCGGCGATGTCCCGCCGGCGGACGCGGATCCAGCGGACAACGGTCTCGACCCGTATGAGCTATACGCCACCACGGATTGCCAGACTTCCAGTGTGACCGTGTCCCATGTTGATTCCTCGGACGGAGGCAGTTGCCCGGAGACCATCACCCGGACGTACACCCTGGAGGATCCCTGCGGTGCTTGGGTGCAGACCGCGCAGACGTTCACCATCGAGGACACGACGCCTCCGACGATAGGCACGCCGGCGAGCGATCTGACGGTGGAGTGCGATGGATCGGGGAACACGGCGGAGCTTGCGGGGTGGCTGTCGAGCTACGGTGGTGCAGCCGCGAGTGATGTGTGCGGAGGGGTCACGTGGAGCGACGACTACGTGGCGCTGTCGGACGACTGTGGGGCGACGGGCTCGGCGACGGTGACGTTCACGGCGACCGACGAGTGCGGGAACGGCGCGTCG
>Ga0272441_10015064_pt1 | contig 10868 bp, 14 predicted proteins | sample SSMProp6N_FD_193582 | JGI IMG/M metagenome (GOLD analysis project Ga0272441, IMG submission 193582) | Marine sediment archaeal communities from Little Sippewissett salt marsh, Falmouth, MA, United States - SSM-Prop-6N | ecosystem: Environmental > Aquatic > Marine > Wetlands > Sediment ...
AAATGTAGAAACTGCGGATATGTTCATGAAGGAAAAGAGGCTCCAGAAGTTTGTCCAGCATGTAAGCATGCACAAAGTTATTACGAATTACTTTGTGAGAATTATTGAAAATAATCTGCAAGCAGCAATCTTGTAAAACCACAAGGAGATTCTTTACAAGCATCCCTAATAATAAGGGGGATTTCTTTATGTTGCTGTTTTTTTCTTAAGAGCAATTTATATTTTCTTATTTTACCATTCCAAATACTCCCAAATCTTTCAGAGACTGTTTGGCCATAATATTTATCCCTAGTAACAGAAGATTTTATGGCATGATATAAAGTTTCTGGAATTGTAGCCCAATTAACAAAAAGTTTTTCAAAAAAAGAAATATCAATATCTTCTAAACTAGCTTTCATCTTCTCATAATCTCTTCTGCAACAGCATCTAAAGCCATAAACCAATTTCTCTCGCCATCACCAATCTTTCTTCCTTGGTCTCTATCTCTTTCCACATATATAGCGTGCGCAATTTGTATTATTTCTCTTGTTAATTCAATTGGTAAAACCATTGGTCCATCTGCATATTTTCCATCAGCCCAATGCAATAAGTGCGCTTTTGCTTTTTCCCAATCTCTTTGTTGATCTCCAGAAGAAAGTCTATAAGCAACTCTCTCTAATATTCCATGAATATCGCTTCCAGGATTTGCTTCATTTATCTCTTTTATATTTTGTTGATAAACAACAGCTTGTAAAGCTCTCATTTTCCTCTTCTCTTTCCGGCTCTTACACTTGGCCTAACTTTTTTATTATGTTTTTTTCTTAATCCTCTTGACTTTTTTCCAGCCGAAGTTAACCCTCTAAAAACTCTTCTCTTATTGCCTTTCTTAGTTAAAAAAGACAATTCTTTATCATTTTTAATTTCAGGTTTTGAAGGATCTATTAATATAACTTCGAAAAAATAATGCATTCCATCTTTTCCGATTAAGTAACTATTCAATACCTCCAAATTTTTAAATTTTCTTCCTGCTCTAGATTCTGCAACCCATTTGTAATTCATTTTCAAAACTTTTTTAGAAGTCATTCTTTTACTTCTTCTTCCTTTCCTAGGTCTTGTCTTTTTTCTACCGCCTCTTTTAACCCTTACTCTCGCTATTATAACTCCTTTTTTAGCCTTATATCCTAAAGCTCTTGCCCTATCTAATCTTAAAGGTTTATCAACTTTCTCTACTGTTTTTGATTTTCTCCAAGAAATCATCCTCTCTCTTAAAACTTTTTTATCTGGTTTTTTCCAAATCTTTCTTAGATATTTTGTTATTCCCATCTTATTTTCTGTATGTTCTGCTTTTTAAAGTTTATCATTGTCATAAGCTTTATAAATTCCTTGTTTTTATTAAAAGCATGAGCCTGTAGCTCAGCCAGGTTAGAGCACTGCTCTTATAAGAGCGCGATCCGACATGGATCGATTACTTGCTAAGAAAGGCAGGGGTCCGCGGTTCAAATCCGCGCAGGCTCATATTTTTTAGTATAGATTTATTTTTAAAGCAAAATTTACAAGATAATTAATGGAAACACAAGAACCTTTAGATAGATTAACAAGATTCTTCGCAAGCTTAAGAGAAGGAGAGGAAGTCAGTTTTTTCTTTACAAAACCATACTTAAATTGGGCTCAAGCCTTGGACATTTATGCATATAGAGATCTTTTTATAAATAGAGAAAATGTAAGTGAAGTAAGATTCCATGTTCCTCAAGAATATCTAACCTTAGAATTTTGGACAGACTTTTATTCCCATGTCTTTGAAAATTATCCTGAAACAGCCCAAGGAATGGTAGAAGACTTCTCAAATCCAGAACATTATGGAATTGACGCAAGTGTGTTAAGAGGAACAATTAAAGGAGAGGGCATTGCAAGATTTATAAAAAGACTTTCAGGAGAAAAAATAAGAGGAAATCCAAGATATACTATAAGAGAAAAGTTTAGAGATTTAGCAAATCCAAATGGATTAGAACATAGAACAGTTGTTCATTCTTCTTCTCCAGAAGAAACATTAAGAGATTTAAAAATATGTGAAAGACATCATCTCTTATTAGATCTTGCATCTATAATTGAAAGCCATCTCAGATCCCCTAAAAGAAAATCAACAATGGTGCAAGTTAGATTTAAAGATTAACAGTTAGATTTAAAAACAATTTTTTTCTCTTAGTTGTACGCCCCTGTAGTGTAGAGGCCAAGCATCCAGCCCTTTCGAGGCTGAGACCCGGGTTCGAATCCCGGCGGGGGCATACCTTTATAAGCTCATTTTTCTCATCTAATTTAAGAGATTAACAAAATTACAAGATTATAAACTTGTTAAAGAAATACGTTTGCTATTTCTTATATGTTAAAATTGAAGATGGAAAAATTTGAAAAAATAATTGGTAAAGGACACCATATACTAGATTCAATAAAATCTAGAGGATTTACTATACCTTCAGAGATACAGGAAAAAACAATTCCAGTTATTTTAGAAGGGAAAGACGTAATAGCAGGAGCTGCAACAGGCTCAGGAAAAACTCTTGCGTTCGCTGCAGGACTAATACATAACATTAAACCAGAATCTGGATTACAGGGATTAGTTCTAACACCAACAAGAGAATTAGCAGAACAAATAACCCATCAAATAAGAGATTTTTCTAAATCTAAAAAATTAAATGTCATCTCTATTTATGGGGGAGTTTCAATTGATAATCAAATAAGAAATTTAAAAACAACAAACATAGTCATAGGAACACCCGGAAGAATATTAGACCATATAAACAGACTTTCAATAGATCTATCAAAAATCAACACTCTAGTTTTAGATGAAGCAGACAGAATGTTAGATATGGGATTTAGAGAAGACGTTGAAAAAATAATCAATCAATGTCCTCTAAAAAGACAATCCCTCTTATTTTCTGCTACAATATCTCCAGATATTGTTAGACTTTCAAAAAAATATTTAAGAGACCCAGTAGAATTATCTGCAGAAGAATATGTAGATCCCTCAAAACTTAAACAAATTTATTATGATATAGAAAATGGATTAAAATACTCTTTGTTAAAACATTTATTAGAAAATGAAAAGGCAAAACTAGTTATGATTTTTTGCAATACGAGAAAAAATGTAGATTTTATTTATAAAAATCTTAGATTTAGTGGAATAGAAACTCTTCCAATACATGGAGGATTTTCACAAGCAAAAAGAAATGAAATTATTAAAAAATTTCATTCACAAACAACCCAAGTACTTGTAGCAACAGACGTAGCTGCAAGAGGCCTAGATATTAAGGGAGTAAGCCACATTTACAACTACGACATCCCAAAAACAAAAAAAGAATACATACATAGAATAGGAAGAACAGCGAGAGCAGGAAAACAGGGAAAAGTAATTAATTTAGTCTCAAATAGAGATTATGAAAATTTCGATAATTTAATGACAGATGAGTTTAAAATAGAGAAAATAGAAACGCCATTTATTAAAAGATCAAAGATAAGATGGATGCCAAACAGAATGAAAAGAGGAGAGCAGAGAGATAAAAGAAATAATAATAGATTTGGAAGAGATAACAGAAGAAGAGGGGATAGACCAAGTAGAAGCAATAATAGGCACAGTAGAGATAACAAACACAGACCAAGAAGAGATAATAAATCTAGAAATAGAAATTATAGAAGAAGATAATTAATCTTCACAATCTTCAAACTTAATCTCGTCTATTTTCTCGTATGCTTTTTTTCTTTCTTTAGAACACTTATCACAATATTTTCTTGGATACCTTGAATATCTCGTTTGATTTACTTCAAACATCTTTCCACAATCTTTACATTTCTTCTTAATCATAAATATATTAAGAAAAATAGGTTTAAAAACTATCTTTTCTTATAATAATCATGGCAAAAAAGAAAACAAAAAAACCGAAAAAAAATAAAAGAGATGACGTTGATGTAAAAATAAAAGTAAAAAACCTAGATAAAGTGGTTAAAGGAGCAAAAAAGAACAAATGCAAAACCAACTGGCATAAAGGATGTGGAGGATGTTGGGCTTTTGGATCTGCATTGGCAATGATACTTTCTTATACACAAAACTCTTCAATTCTTTGGGCTATCTTACACGGAGTCATTAGTTGGTTCTATGTACTTTATAGAATAGTTGTAGATTATGCATTATTTGGTTAAAATAAAAAAAAAGAAAGGGAGAAAAAATAAAAAACAAAAATTCCCTTAGCAATTTATTCTTCTTTTTTTTCTTCTTCTCCGTCCATTTTAACCTCCAATATTAAAAAATATTAAAAAATATTTTTTGGGTATTTTTATTTGATTTAGATTTTCTAGTATTGAATCTTTCAATAGCAGATTCATATATTCCAATTAAACGAGTTATTGTTTTTTTCAAAGCAAAGTTTTTCAAAACCTTTTTTCTTCCTTCAATACCAAAAGCTTTCCTTTTTTTAGGACTTTTAATTAAAATAGAGATTTTATTAACTAACTCAGTAACATCTCCTGGCTTTACTAAATAACCATTTTTCCCATTATCTATTACTTCTGGAACTCCGCCAACGTCTGTTCCTACAACAGGCAATCTACAAGCCATAGCCTCTGCATAAACCAAACCAAAGGCTTCTGATTTTGTAGGTAGAACAAAAATATCTGACCCATTGTATACCTTGGGCATATTCTCATGATCAAAAGATTGTATTTCAACACTTTTTTCCATATTATGAAGCCTTGCTGTTTCTATAATTTTTTGCTTTGACTTTTCAAAGTCTTCCATTTTTTCTTCTCTTGGTTTAGCAGCAGCAATTAAAAGTTTGGCATTTGAATGAGAGTTCCTAATTTGTGCAAATGCTTTTAATAAATCAGGTAACCCCTTCATATCCAGAATTTCTCCATCTTTTCCCATAATTCTTCCAGCATAAAGAACAACAATATCGTTATCAGAAAGGTTTGCTCTGCTTTTTAACCAGGCTCTCGTCTTTAGAGGTTTAAATTTTTCTGTATCTATTGGAGGATATACAACCGATAACTTCTCCATTTTAACTCCACATTTATAGGATTGTTCAACAATCTCCTTACTTACCCCAATTACTTTTGTCCAGGGCATTTTTGAAGTCGCAATCTGACACATTTCTTTCCTTAATTCAGCATGAACAGTTAAAACAACAGGGATATTCTTATTAGAAGCCGCTAGTAAAGAAGAAATACCATAAGTAGGATCCATCCAACTCCAAGCATGTCCTGCTTGAGAAGATAAAACCTCAATCTTGTTTTTTGTGATAACTTTTTCTAAATATGTCTTAATTCTTTTAACCCTTTCTTCAGAAGGGATATCTTTTAAAAAATCTAAAGAAGGAATTTTGTGGAGAAAATAGTTTCCTTCTTTTTTAAAATGTATTTTATCATCAGGAGAATATGTAACAACATGTAAATTTATCCCTCTTTCTTTTAGAGCTTTAGCTACAATTTCACAATATATAGAAGCTCCGCTAATCTCAGCAGGAGGATACCAGTAGGTAACCATTAAAACATTTTTCATGAAATCAGGAAAAAATAAAGCTTTTAAAATACTACGAAAAGCTTTTAAAAAAACCGAAAAACAGAAAAATTAAAACAGTTTAAAAACCTTGCGTAGGGTTTTTAAATAACCTGAAGCAAAATTTTAAATAATCCTTTTGCCTTAAAAAAACACAAAAAAGAGAATGAACTGGATAATATTTGCCATATTTATTGTATTAATATTTGTTTTTCTTAGGTTTAAGCATCTTAAACATAAGATAATTGCAATATTCTTAATTATCTCTGTTTTCTTTGTTTATACAACTGCCTCTTCTTTATTTCAAGGAGAAGACATAGATTGGAAGAGTTTTGCAGGAGTAGAGAAAGCGACGAAGATATACTTTTCTTGGCTTGGTAATGCTCTTGGCAACTTAAAAACACTGTCAGGAAACGCAATAAAAATGAACTGGGATACGAATGAAACAGTGGTAAAATGAAAATTCTATTATTTGTAATGATTTTTATTCTTCTAGGAGGTTTTTTTATTATTTCTGAAAATAATCTAGCATTAAAAGAAAGGCAAAATTTTCATAGTTTCGTAGATCTTTATTTAAATTGGATAGGAAACATATATGAGAATTCTGTCAGTTTAACCGGAAACATAATTAAGATGAAATGGCTTCCTGGAGAGTAATTCTAAAAAAATCTTTAAAAATAAGCCTCAGCTGAGGATTGAACTCAGGACCTTTACATTCTTGGTATTTTAGTTTCTTTGACTCTTAGAACTTTCTTTTCTAAAGAAAGTTGTAAATTACCAATGTAACGCTCTACCAACTGAGCTACTGAGGCGTACCTTATAGCTCATTATCAACAATAAGTGATCTTTGCTAAAGGATTTCTAATCCTTTCACTGAGCTACTGAGGCATAAAACAAAAACATAACAAACATTTATAAATTCTTTTAACAAGCATAATCTATGTCAGAGAAAATAGATAACATAAAAAAAGAATATTCAAAATTTGAGAAGAAATATAAGTTACCTAGTTTCCAAAGTCTCAATTACGATTTTGATGTAGAAAAAATAGCTGAAAAAGAGACAGAACTAGTATTAAGAGAAATGAGAAAAGTGATTATGGATAAAGTAATTGCTTATTTAAGATTTATTGAAATGTTGATAAATCCTAGCAATGCACCCATGTTCTTTATAGCTTTAGCAAAATACTTTACAACCGAAGATAAGAAAACACTAGAGAGCCTATATAGCAAATTAGGAGAATTTGAGTTGAATGTAATAGAGATAGATAATGAATATAATGAAAAAGAAGAAGCAGAATTCATAAACAATCTATACAAAGATTGGCAAAAAATAAAAAAAGATATGAAAAAAATAGTAGAGGCATTAAGAAGAGGTTGGAGAACAAAGTCAAGAAAAAACGAAAAAGGCTACTTAGGATAATGAAATTTGAATTAAAAAAAACACTAATCTCTTTTATTATAATTCTTATTATATTATCTATAATAAGCCTATTCACAAAAAGTTTTCTTTTTTTAATAATCCCTTCTATAATTTTTGAACAGTTATTTGAATCTTATTTCTATGATTTTTCGAATAATATTCTAGCTAATTTTATTTTTGCATTATTATTCTGGAGCATAGTTAGTACAATAACTGCATATATTCTAAAGTCTAGAAAAGTTTAAAAATACATTATCTATGCAATAGTATGGTTAACGGAATCGAAAGACCTCTAGACCTTTTGAACAATGCAAAAGGTAAAGAGATTTTAGTGCAGCTTAAAAACGATAAGCAATTGGTAGGTACTCTTTTAGCATTTGACATCCATATAAATGTTGTAATGGATAATGCAAAAGAAATGAAAGACGGACAAGTAACAAAAAGCATAGGTTTAACTTTTCTGAGAGGAGACACAATAATCTTCATCTCACCAAGTTCAGCTGCAAAACAGGAAAAGAAAGAGTAAGCGTTTACCGAATTTAATTTCGCTACGGTTTACTTCTAATTTCTTAATTGTTAGCTTGGCTTATCTCTAATTTCATTAAATCCTCTGCTATCTTTGTGTTCTTAAAAACTTTTTTTGCTTCTTTTAGAATTTTTTTTGGATTTTTCTCATATCTCTGAGAAATATGTGTTAATATCAATTTCTTACTTTTACTTTTTTTAGCAATCTCGGCCGCTTGTTTAGCAGTCATATGTTTATATTCATAAGCAATTTTTTTTTCATCGTCTGCATAATTAGACTCTGCAATTAATAAATCAGATTCTTTAGCAAAAGAAATGGCTTTATTATTAAATCTAGTATCTGTTACAATTGTTATTTTTTTGCCTTTTTGTGTATAAGTTAAATTCTTCGCTTTAATCGTCTTTCCTTTCCATTTAATATTTTTACCTTCAATCAACTTTGCAATTATCTTTCCTTTAATCTTTAATTTTTTTAATTTACTTTTTTTAATCCTAACTTTATCCTTTTCAACAAAACTATAAGCCAAACAAGGAGGACCATGAATCATCTTTTCTGCTTGCATAATAAAATCCTTTTCATCAATAACTTTTTTAGAGACTTCCTTTACTTGAATTTTAATTTTTCCTACAAAAACATACATTTTCATTATCTCATTCATAAATCTTTTTGTTCCTTTTGGGCCATAAACTTTCAAAGTCTTGTTATAGTTACTCAAAGCAAGAGTTTGTAATAATCCCGGAATTCCTAAAATATGGTCTCCATGCCAATGTGTAATTAAAAGCCTTGTTAATTTACACGGATTAATCCCGGCTTTTCGCATTTGTCTCTGCGTTCCTTCTCCACAATCTATTAAAATTTTCTCAGGGCCATAGCTAAGAAAAACAGCTGAATGATTTTTTTTAGCTGTTGGAATTGCAGGGCTTGTTCCTAAAAAAGTTATCTTTACTTTCATAATTATACTAATTTTACACAATATTTAAAAATATGTTTTTCTTGTATGAAATATGAATAAAAGAGGAATATTGATATTCGTAATTATTTTATCTCTAGCTATTGCATATGCAGCCAGTTTTCAAGACTTAGTACAAGGAGATTTTAATCAAGGAACATATAATAACACAGAACACAATGGCTCAGCAGTTATCTTATCCTCAGGCCAATTATCAGGAACATTCACATCTAGAATCTTTGATGCAACAAGTGAAGCAAATTGGACTTCTTTAACAGCAGGAAACACCACTCCAGATTTAGAGATATTATATGGTGTAGACAAGGGAGGAGATATTTATAATTCCAGTAATTTAGGAATTGATTGGAGTATGAGTCTAGAAAACTTTGGAAGAACTTCTACAACAGAAGATATGTTTTCAAATTCAAATTATTTATTTATCTTATCTTCTAGTGGAAATGAAATCTGGAGATCTGAAAATGGAACAAGTTTTAATATTATAAATGATTCTTTTGCGGACTCTTCTCCTTTATTAGGAAATTCCTATAATGATGATTTGTATATAGTAGATGCTTCTGGAGATGTTTATCTTTCAGAAAACTCTGGAATAACATGGACATTACAAGGAGATTTTAATGGCGGAGCATCAAATAATCCTAAAGGACTAGATATAAATTCTTCAGGAGCAATATTTGTAGTAGATGGTGGTGGAGATGTTTACTCTTCTATAGATAATGGAGAAAATTGGGATACTCTAACAAATTATGGTGGGGGCTCTGCAACAGACTCATTAGAAATAGATTCAAATGGAAATATTTACATTCTTTTTAACAAAGATATATATAAATCAGAGGACTATGGAAATAATTGGAATCTTATTAATGATTCTTTTACAGATTACAGTAATGACGGTTGTAAAATGTATATATCAGAAAATATATTTTTCATAGCAGATTGTACAGGCAGGATATTTAATTCAACAGATGGTTTAACATGGACAGAATCAGGAGATTTAAATTTAGATGCTTCAAATAATCCGGCAGGCCTAACTTCTTGGACTAAAACAACCTCTTTATCATTACAAGTTAAAAATTGCACACAAGCAGACTGTTCAGATGCAGAGTTTCAAACAGCAGACCTAAACAATATAAATCTAATTGGACAATATTTCCAATACAAAGCAACATTCACATCACAAGATATATCTATAACTCCAAAATTATATAATATAAGTTTAAATTATAACATATTAAACACAGCCCCAACAATAACTCTTGAAGAACCACAAGATGGAAATACTTATGGTTATAATGAAAGCTTACAAATAAATTACACTGTTTCAGACACAGATGACAATTTAGATTCTTGTTGGTATGCAATTGATGGTGCAAGCAACACAACTTTGGCAAATTGTCAAAATACAACCTTCAATATTTCAGAAGGTAGTCACACTTTGAATATTTATGCAAATGATACAAATAACGCCAAAGCAACAGACTCTGCTAGTTTTACAATAGCTGTTGGCGCCCCAACTATTTCAAATTTACAGCCTTCAAACAAATACTTAACGTATTATCAAATTAATTTTTCATATACTCCTTCAGATATAGACTTACAAACCTGTGAACTTTGGATAAATTCAACAGGTAATTTTATAATAAATCAAACAAATAATGTTCCAAACAACGGAACACAAAATAATTTCACCCTAAACTTACCAGATGGAAGCTATTTGTGGAATATTAGGTGTAATGATTCTTTTGGAAACTCTGCGTTTAATGGAAATAAAACAATTACAATAGACACAATAAACCCAGAGATAACAATAACTCAACCAAGCGGAACAAAATCAACAAGAACAGGCATTCCTATAAACTTTACTGCATCAGATACAAATTTAGAAAAATGCTGGTATAGAGTAGATTGGCAAACAGGAGGAAATGTAATTTCAAATACATCTATTAATAATTGTCAAAATACAACATTTTCAGTTTCATCTGATGGAGATTACATATTAAATCTCTATTCAAATGATTCTGCGAATAATTTTAATTTTAGTTCAAGTAATTTCACAATAGACACCTCAACAACCACTCCACCAACTTCACCATCAAGCGGAGGTGGCGGAGGAAGTGGAGGACTAATATCTATTGGTGGTCTTCAATTATCTGATTTAGGAGAAGTTGTTTTAAATACAGGAGAAAGGAAAACAATAAGTTTAGAAGCAAAAAACACAGGATTAACTGTCTTAAGTAACTGTAAAATTTCTGCAGAAGGAGAGAAGAGCAATTGGATATCTTCTTCTCTAGTTAAAGATATAGGAGGAGGACAGGAAATTACTTTTCCTGTAGCTGTCTCTATACCAGAAGATGAAAATGCAGGAGATTATGAAGTAAAAATAAATTTAAAATGTAAAGAAAGATCTTCTTCAAAGCAATTAAAGATTTCT
>Ga0272441_10015065_pt1 | contig 10867 bp, 13 predicted proteins | sample SSMProp6N_FD_193582 | JGI IMG/M metagenome (GOLD analysis project Ga0272441, IMG submission 193582) | Marine sediment archaeal communities from Little Sippewissett salt marsh, Falmouth, MA, United States - SSM-Prop-6N | ecosystem: Environmental > Aquatic > Marine > Wetlands > Sediment ...
CCAAAAGTCACTTTTAATGTGTGTGCAAAAACCACAACCCAAGGACTCCGTGAAGCGATTGAAGACGCTTCTTTGGTAAGTGACCACGTAAAAATCGAAGCTGAAAACGGCAAGATGACTATGAACGCAGCAGGGGACATCATGGGAGCAAAAATTGAATTTGCTGAAGGCTCAGACGTCCTCTTGGAAATGAACGCAAAAGAAGCATCTAAAGCAACTTTTAGTTTGAGTTATCTCTCTGAAATTGTGAGGGCTGCTTTGCCTACTTCAGAAATTGTTGTTATCGAATTTTCTACTGATATGCCAATTCAGCTGGATTTCAAGCAAGAAAAAGAAGGAAAACTAAAGTTCTTCTTGGCTCCCAGAATAGAAGTAGAATAACAAAACAATACAGGAGGTTAAGCAGTTACTAACTGCTTACGACCGGGCAAAATATCCTTTCATTAAAGAAGCTGTTGATCACGTAAGGGACATGGGTCTGGATATTAGTGATTTAGAAAGTGACTTTTTTGTTCCTTTCTTGGACCGCGCAGAAAAACGTGTTCGAGAAGCTTTACTTGATTTATCTGAGTATTCCAAAACTCGCCCTCGTGATGAACCAAAAGAGCACGAAATTGAACTTTTTTCTTTTCCCATAGCGGTTATGCTGGTTGTAGCCTCTGATGAGTCCTTTATCAAAAACAGATACGCATTAGCCGAAGCAAAACGTGCCTCTGCTTTGCTGGAAGGGGAAGAAAAAGAGAAATTATTGGAAATTACCAACAATTTCGAATGGAATGCCAAACTGATTGATGACCCTGCCTTACAGCCGTATTCTTTTTCTGTTAATTTCGCGATTTTTTTACGTAATGCTACTGGTTTTCAGGATAAAAACTGGAAACTTGTTAATCATCTTCTGGTTGATGGGGATGTTTTTCTTATGAAACGTGAAGTAAGCCGCTTGTTGGAAGAAGAAGTAAGAAAATATATTGAAAATCGTCTTGACTCAACAATCAGGTCTCTTCCTGCTGATTTGATGGAACGTGTAAACAAATTAAAAGAAATTGCCGCAGAAAAAGAAGAGCAAATTCGTCTGGACAGAATGCCTGACCGGATTGCTATGGAAGCTTTTCCTCCTTGTATTCAAGGTGTGTATGATAAGGTTTCAGCTGCCCGTCCAGTTTCTCACTTGGGTCGATTTGCATTAACATCTTTCATGTTAAGCATTGGCATGAGTTCAGAAGACGTTTTCAATTTCTTCCGTTCCGTTTCAGACTTCAATGAACGAATGACACGCTATCAAGTTGAACACATTGCAGGAACTAGGGGCTCGGGCACAAAATACACTCCCCCAAATTGTGCCACGTTACGAACTAATGGAGTTTGCGTTTCCCGTGACCCTGAATGCCAAGGCGCAGTAAATCCTCTCATTTGTTACAAAAGAAAATTGAAGAATATCCCTGAAGAGAAACCCGCTAAAGAAGCTGAATCTATGCCCGATGCGGACTAATTTTTTAGTCGTCTTCATATTCTTCTTTTGCTAATTCTCCAGTGTAGCTGTCTTGGTGTTCTTTGCGCTTTAGACCTAGTTTCTTTTCTTTTTTGACTTCTCTTCCTAACATGAAACTATATTCTGCTTGTGTAATTTCGTCATTTTCCAGCATTTCATCTAATTCTTTTTTGTCGTAAATGTCCATAGTTTCAGTTTCTTTATCTTCTTCTTCGGGAATAACTCGCTTTTTTTCTTTTTTCATCTTTCTCAAAATGTACTATGTGGTAGTTTCATATAAAATTACAATATTCGTAAAGGAATTTGGTTTTAATTTTGTTTAAATATCAATTTTGATTTATTGTAAGCTGTGCGGAAAACATGTCCTCATTATCCCAGACTTATATTCAAAACAAATTTGCCGAATATTACAAAGAAAATTCTGTATCCATCAAGGCCCCCTCTTCTTTGGAACGTCGTGAGTTTGGCTTTTTGCTTCTTGACAAAAAAGTTATGGTTCGGCACAAAAGTTTCAGAAACGTGGAGGATATCCGCTCTGCATTAATTTCTACTGTGCCTTCAGATGTTTACTATTCAAGTGCATACTATGAGCGACCTATGGATGAAATGCGAGCAAAAGGCTGGTTAGGTGCAGATTTGGTTTTTGATATCGATGCTGACCACATTCCAACTCCGTGTGCGTCTCTTCATGATGTTTGGGTTTGCACAGGTTGTGGGGCTTCGGGAAAAGGCAAACCTCCTTCTAAATGTTCAAAGTGTACTGGAATAAAATTTAAAGAAAAAACAATGCCCTGTGACGTTTGTTTAGAAGCCTCTAAAGTTGAGGCAATCAAGCTTTTGGATGTTTTATCTTCAGATTTTGGGTTCTCTTTACAGGAGTTAACTGTGGCCTTTTCTGGGCACAGAGGTTATCATGTTCATGTTGAGGATAATTCAGTTCGAGAATTGGATTCTTTGGCCCGCAAAGAAATTGTAGATTATTTAATGGGAATCGGTTTAGAAGCAGAATTTCATGGCTTAACAAAAAGCGCAAATGTTTCAAGAAAGGTTTCAGGTCCAGATTTGAATGGCAAAGGTTGGCGAGGACGAATAGCCAAGGGTACCTATGATTTTCTTCTCACTGCAACAAAAGAAGATTTGATGAAAATTGGCTTAAAACCTATTCATGTTAACACCATATTGAATCATCACGATGCAATTCTAGAAAGCTGGAACAAAAAAGGCCCTTGGGGGGCAATCAAAAACATCAGTTTAGACACTTGGAGAAAGATTGCTCAGCATAGTGTGGAAACTCAGTCTGTGAACATTGATACTGTGGTTACTCCTGACGTTAATCGGTTGATACGCTTCCTTAATTCTTTACATGGTAAAACTGGTTTGAAAAAAATGGAGTTTCCTGCTAACCGAATTGATGATTTTGATCCTTTGAAAAGAGCAGTAGCTTTTAAGAGGGGCGAGATTACTGTTCATGTTTCTAGTGCACCTCAGTTTAGGGTAGAGGATCAAATTTACGGTCCATTTGAAGAACAGAAAGTTGAGTTACCTACTGCGGCAGCTTTGATGTTACTTTGCAAAGGGATAGCGAAGGTGGTTTAGTTATCTTGTATAATGAATTGTATGAGCTTTGGAAAAAAGAAAGAGAAAATGATGAGCTTCAGCGAATTCCAAAAAATTTCTATGGCAAAATTACTGATTACGTAAAAAAACTAAACGTCGAAAACAGAATGTTAGATAAAAAGACTGTAAAAGCTCAATTATTGGATATTGAAGTTTCTAACTTCAAAGTCATGGTTAAGGAACTTTTTAGTTTGCGTTACAAAAAACTTCGAGAAAAAGCGTTTTCCCTTGAACCTGTTTCTCGTGACATTTTATCTGAACAAGAAAAAAAGATGTATGAAATGGCTTTGCCCTTAGCTGAATCTTATTGTGCTTTTTCAAAGAATATTCTCCACGGTCATTTGTCTGTTGTAACACAAGAAATGAAACAACAGATTTGTGTTCTAAGATTTGTTCAGGAAATTCCTGCTTTAGTTGGTTCAGACATGAAAACTTATGGTCCCTTCATGCCTGAAGATATTGCAACTTTGCCTATAGAAAACGCTCGAATTTTTTTAAGGAAAAAAATGGCTGTAAAAGTGAACTCGAACTAAAATAGGCTTGTTTTTTTCGAGATTTTTTATTGCTATTTTATTAATAGTTTTTATTTTTTCATTCATTTCACTTATGTTTAACTGTCTCTTTTTGCTTTCTTTCGCTTTTTTCATTTAAAAAATTCGGTAAAAATGTATCAAAACTATTGTTGAAATACCATTTCCTTTTAAAGGAAGCCCTCCATATTGCATCAAATTTTTAAAGCACTTATTTACGATATTATATTATGAAACAGCAAAAACTCCTTAGACTAGTAAGTGAAATGCTTAAAAACTCCAAAAAAAGTGATCGCGAATTAGCTGGCATACTTGGTGTCTCACAACCTACTGTTTCCCGAACTCGTGCTAGAATCGAAAAAGAATACATCAACACCTATACCATAATTCCGGACTTTAAGAAACTTGGTTATCAAATAATGGCATTCACTCTCGCAAAAATGAAATCTAACCCTGAAAACTCAACTTTTGAGGAAACGATGCAAACATCCAAAGAATGGGTGGCCAAACGTCCCAACGTTATATTCGCTGCCGATGGTGAAGGTTTTGGAAAGGACCTGATTTTGATCTCGTTCCATAAAGACTACTCTGCTTACGCCAAATTTATTCGTTCGTTTGCTATGGATTGGGGCTCTGCGGTGGATAATTTTGAATCTTTCCTTGTTAGCATAGGTTCTGGATACACCTTGCGAGACTTTGATCTCAAGTATTTAGCAGATGATATTTAGGCACTAAAAAAGTTGGAGATTTAGCGCTTTAAAGCATGTTTTAGTACTGACAAGTATTTTCCTTAGAGTAAAACCATTTCTGTGATTTGGGTACCAAAATGTGCTTTTTCCCTTTTTTGTTTATTAATATACTTTAAATTGGTATATAACTAACTTTTTGATGTTAACTTTTGTTTCTTAAAAAGAAACAGATAAATAGTAATTAAGGGAGCTAGGTTATACTTAACTAGTCAGTGGTCACAATGAATGCTCCAAAAAAAATAAACACGTACTGCCCGAAATGTCAGTCTCATCAGGTTCACACGGTTTCTTTGTACAAGGCAGGCAAAAGAAGAGCCCTAGCCAAAGGTGAGCGAGCTCACGCATTGCGAGAAAAGAAAGGCTATGGTGGACAAAAGTTTCCTCGTCAAAGAAAATTTGCAAAAGTAACTAAAAAAATGACTCTTCGTCTCAAGTGTAAGAATTGTGGTTATATGCGCCATAAGAAAGGTATACGCCTTAAGAAGTTGACCCTAGTCTAAAATGGAGTGGAAAAATATTGAGTGAATGGGATAAAGTTATACCAAAACCTAACAGCAGTTTTTATAGGATAAAATGTCCTGACTGTGGAAATGAACAATTTGTTTTCAGTCATGCCACAACATCTGTTTGCTGCAACGTCTGTAGTGCAGTATTAGCTGAGCCTTCCGGTGGAAAGGTCACAGTCAAAGGTGAAATTACTGCTGAATTAGAATAGGTGGAAAAAAGGAAAACGGAAACATGAGTTTAAGAAGACCTGAATGGCCTGAAGTAGGCGATTTGGTAATTGCTACTGTTGAGCGAATAACCGATTACGGAGTTTATGTTAGGCTTGACGAATATGACAAGGAGGGTCTTTTGCATGTTTCTGAGGTTGCTTCCCGGTGGGTTCGAAACATTCGGGATTATGTTCGTGAAGGTCAAAAAGTTGTTTTGAAGGTTTTGCGTGTTCAAGCCGACAAAGGACATGTTGATCTTTCTCGCAGAAGAGTGACAAAGCGGGATAAAAAAGAAAAGATTCAGTCTTGGAAAAAAGACCGCAAAGCTGAAAGTTTGCTACGAACTGCTGCTGAAAAACTAAACATTTCTTTTGAAGATGCCTATGAAAAAGCAGGAATATTGATCGAAAATGCTTTTGGGGCGTTGTATGAAGGTCTGGAAAAGACTGCAAAGGATGGTGTTGATGTTTTACTTGAGTTGGGCATCGAAAAAAACATCGCAGATACTTTGGCACAAATTGCTGCGGAAAAAATTCAAATTTCTTTGGTTAATGTTAAAGGAATTTTGGAACTGCAAAACCCTAGCTCTAAGGGTGTTCTTGTCATTAAGGATGCTTTGAGGCGTGCTAAAAAAGTTGGTGAAGCTGAAGGGGCCGAGATAAGCATTTATCTTGTTTCTCCTCCAAACTACCGGATTGTTGTTGCTGCAGAAGACTACAAAAGTGCAGAAAGCATTTTAGAAAAAACCACTAATTCTGCTGTTGAATACATTTCACAAAATGGCGGTAACGGGTCATTTAGCCGCGAAAGATAATTTTGCTAGTTTTTGTTCATTTTCGTGAAAAAAGCCGTTTCAACTTAGAACCTCTATTAGAATACTAATCTGCTTTGTTCCGCAGGGCATTATGACAAAAATTTTTATGGGAAAATAAGGCTTTTTTAGTAGTCTCGGGGTACAAGGGCGATGTTGAAGGCGACTGTTTTTCCACCGTGTTTGCGTTCACATTTCACAGTTACTGTTTCTTTGTCTTCGCTGATGTAAACAACTTTTCCGTAATGCTCGGATTCTTGATGAAAAACGCTGTGAACAGGAATTTTCATTCGGTCGCCAATTTTAATATCTGTCATAATTAGTCCTTCTTTGATGTATCACGTTTACTAAAATCAACTATTAAAGATTATTTGGCGTGAATTTGTTATGGCTTCAAAAAAATGTTTCCAAAAACCTCCAAAAAATGGACTTTGCATACAAAGAGCTTATCTAATACCTCCCCCTAATTGTGAGCAGAAGGAAATAACATGCCAAGAGACCCCGTTTGCGGCGTAAATTTGAACGAAAAAACTGCCAAATATAAAATCACACACGACGGAGAAACCTACTATTTCTGCAGCGTTAAATGCAAAAAGAAGTTCAAACGCAACCGTTCCAAATTTACCCAATAAAAACTAATTTTTTTTAATTTTTTTGTTTACTCTAAAGTATAAAAACAGACTATATTATCAATACTTCCATCAATTACGTTGGAATCACTTTTTCTGAAGAGAATCCTTATCTAAAACTGCCGCGTCATCCAATAAAATAGGGACCGTCGGCTAGCATGGTCTAGGCTATGAGCCTCGGACGTTCGTGACCCCGGTTCAAATCCGGGCGGTCCCACCAAAATCCAAAGCTAACGGTACCTTGTAGAAAAGTAAAAAATAAATTGCCCAAAAATGGGCTTGCTTATTTGTTTTGTTTTTCGCGTTTTGCAATCTCGTTGGCGACTATAACCCCTGAAGCTGATGCTTGTATTAGTCCTCGGCTTACTCCTGCTCCGTCACCGATTGTGAACACATTTTTGATTTTTGTTTCCAACTGGCGAGTTAATTCAAGGCGTGTGGAATAGAATTTGACTTCGACTCCATATAGCAACGTGTCGTTTGAGTAGACACCTGGAGAAATCTTATCCAAGGCTTGGAGCATTTCTTTAATGTCTGCCAAATAACGGTAAGGCAAAACAAAACTCAAGTCACCCGGAACAGCGTTCTTCAAGGTTGGAACACACAAACTGCGTTTTATTCTGGCTTCGGTTGAACGTCGACCCGCCTTTAGGTCACCTAATCTTTGAACAATTACGCTTCCACTAAGCAGGTTTGAAAGTCGAGCAATATATTTGCCGTAAGCAATAGGTTCCCGGAAGGGTTTAGTGAAAGAAGTGCTAACCAAGATGGCAAAGTTCGTGTTTTTGGTTTTGCGTTCTGCGTAGCTTTGTCCGTTTACAGTTAAAACTCCGTCGTAAGATTCTGTAATAACTTCTCCCAGAGGAGAAACACAGAAGGTTCGAACTTGGTCGTCAAAGGATTTAGAATGATAAATCAATTTAGGTTCATACAATTTCTTGGTAAGATTTGCCATAACTGCTGCTTGCAGTTCAACACGAACACCAATGTCTACTGGGTTGTTCAAGGTTTTTAGTCCCAAAAGTTCGGCTTCAGTTTTAAGCCACTGTGCGCCAATTCTTCCTGGCGCCAAAATTACATATTTTGCGTAGAACTTTTCGCCGTCAGTGGTTTCTACGCCTTGGATTTTTCCATCTTCGACTAGAAGTGTTTTAACGTTGCTTCGCATTCGAATGTCAACTTTATCTGCTATGTGTTCTCGCATCATGTGAAGGGTTTCTGCACATTTTTCGGTTCCCATGTGGCGGACTTTTTGTTGAACCAGCTTAAGTCCAGCAAGGGATGCTTTTTGTTCGAGTTTTTCAAAGGTTTGTTGGTCGACACTGTAAATGTGCTTAGTGGCCCCATACTCAATGTACTTGTCGTCAACATAATGCAAAAGGTCCCACAGTTCTTTTTCTTCGTTGCAATATTCATTCAGCCATCCACCAACTTCTGTGGACAAGGTCAATTTTCCGTCACTGTATGCACCTGCACCTCCCCAACCTGCTAACAATGAGCATGGGTCACAGTTTAAACATCCTAATCCGCGGCTGGCTGGGCATTTTCTTTTATCGATGGATGAGCCTCTGTCTAAAAGCAAGACTTTAAGATCTGTCTTGTCGGCTAACTCAAGGGCAGAAAAGATTCCAGCCGGACCAGCACCTACAATTATAACGTCGAAATTCATCAACGGTTCCTCCGGAATTTCCAAAACTACGTACAATAGGTTAAATATATGTGTTGGCTGAACATCACCAACAAAACAAGTAAACTGTCAGTCTGCATCAGTTTCTTGTACTTTTTTGAGGGTATCATCCATCAGTTTACGGAGAATCGGCGCCGCCTCTTGTTCGTTAAGGGACTTAACAAAAACAGAAACTAAACTAATTTTTTCAGTTTTTTTGGCTAAAATCTCTGCAAACAGGCGGGCAATCATCATATTGCGGTCTCCTAAGAGCACCGATGAAACTGGAGAACCAACAAACTTTTTTTGCTGAGGCATGGCAACCGCCAAAGTTCCAAGTTTATCTTCGGTTTCGCTTAGAAACAGTTGGTTAGCGTTTGCAGTTTCCAACAAAACAGAATAAAACGTAGTATCCTTGTCCTCGATTTCGTGCTTTGTAATTTTTGCTCGTGACAAGTCCGACTCTCCCTGCATTATAATAAAAATAGTTAAAACGCTTATTTAGCCTATAGCAAAATTCCAGAGTTTTCCAACACTTCATTTCCGCGCATATGTTTGTCCTGTTCTTCCTGCAATTTTTATGGCAGAAACTTTGTCTTTTAACAATCTGCGGTTCACTGATTTGCGGGGTAGCCGGCTTGTTCCAGCTTCTTTTACGATTTCCACCAAAATTTCCTGAGGCAACAACTCGTCCAACAAACTAACTAAAGCAGTTGTGTATTCTGGTGTCCCATCCCCGACCCGAACAATTTTTGTTTCTGCAGGGAATCTTTTAATGTTTTCAACAATCAACTTTGTTGCATCATTTATGCTTGACGCGGTTTTCGTTTCGATAACTTTATTGTCTCCAAGAATTGCTATGCCACAGCTGTTGCCGGGGTCAACTCCCACAACAATTTTTTTGTATCCTTTTTTTCCTTGAGTTTTCAAAAACGCTTCATCTACAACCGACTCAGGGTTTGAATCCTGCTCATAACACAAAACTGTGTGATGTTCAACTTTACTGTATTCTTCTTTTGTTGTTATGACCACCTTAATGTTTGAAGGAACACTATCCCATGGCTTTAAACTTAAAAACGACAATCGTTTGTTGTATAATTCATTAACAAGTTTGAAGTAAGCTCGGCCATTTACTGTTGCAACTGCAATTTTTGTCTTCATTTACTATCCTTTCCCTGTTTCACATAAAAAAGATCCAATAGACTTTGAACAGTATACATTCATGACCTTGAACCTGTGTGTGGTTTTGGATTGATTTTGAGCTTAAATATTTTCCGAAGCAGCAACCAACCAAATGATCCAGAACAATCCTTATTATTCCAGAGACCTACTTCGTTTCTTGTGTAGCCATATTGCAGAATTACGTAAAAACGGGATGTGTTTCCCTCGACAAACTACTAGGAGGAGGATTTCCCAAACAATCTGTTTCCCTAATTTACGGAGAAGCAGAAACAGGAAAAACATCCCTTGCCGTTCAATGTGCAGTCACCTGTGCACGACGCAGCATCAAATCCTTATTCATTGACGCCGACGGAACCTTTTCTTATGAACGTCTGTCCCAAATTGCAGAATATGATTACAAAAAAATTTCTCCTTTCCTGATTATAATGCGTCCAACAACTTTTCAGGAGCAATCCCAGTCTTTGGATTGCTTGGAAAAAATAATAACAAACAAGTATGAATTGATTGTCGTTGACACAGTAACCTCGTTATATCGTACAGAACAAGACAATATAGAAAAAACGTATGCTGCAAACCGTGAACTAAACCGTCAAATGGCAGTTTTGAAACAAATCGCCAAAACCCGCAACGTTACAGTTCTTGTAATTAGTCAAGTAAGAAGTGTGCCAAGTGGAGACTCTGTCAAAATTAAACCCGTGGCAACCCGTGTTTTGAATTACTGGTCCGATGTTGTTTTAGACATGCGCCAATCTGGACAAACTCGGGTAATTCGCGTGCTTAGGGAAAAGCATCCTACCATCAAAGGAACTGGATACATTCACGTAAAGATAGAACGTTCCGGAATCACAGATTTCAGACACTAGAGTTAATTTAATGAACACGAATAAGGTATGAACGACATGACAATAACACTAATCGACATCGTTGCTGCATTGTGGTTCATTTTCCCAGCATACTGTGCGAACGGGGCACCCGTAATCTTTGGCGGCGGAAAACCCATGGACCTTGGCAAAAACTTCATCGACGACAAACGTTTGTTTGGTTCCCACAAAACCTTTCGAGGATTTTTCGCAGGCATCATAATCGGAACGTTTGTCGGATTAGTTCAAACTATCCTTTATGAACAAGTTCTCTTCCTGTATAGCCCCCAGTTCCAATACAGCATACTTCTGGGTTTTATGATGTCCATAGGTGCAGTAACAGGCGACCTGATAGAATCATGCATCAAACGAAGAATCAATCGCCCCCCCGGGACTAACCTGCCAATAGCAGATCAACTAGACTTCATACTGGGAGCATTCCTGTTTGCAATTCCAATTTCTCCCCCTTCTTTACTTTATGCAATAATCATTTTGTTGATAACAATTCCAACCCACTACGTAACAAATTTTGGCGCTAAATTAATGAAAATAAAAAATAAATGAAAAAAAGCATAAACTTTTTTTTGCTGAAATTAAAAAACCAGATGTTTAACTAAC
>Ga0272441_10015066_pt1 | contig 10866 bp, 8 predicted proteins | sample SSMProp6N_FD_193582 | JGI IMG/M metagenome (GOLD analysis project Ga0272441, IMG submission 193582) | Marine sediment archaeal communities from Little Sippewissett salt marsh, Falmouth, MA, United States - SSM-Prop-6N | ecosystem: Environmental > Aquatic > Marine > Wetlands > Sediment ...
CTGTGGCGAATGTTGTCGGGAACACAATCCACTACATGGATACGGCCGATGCGATCAAGCAGCGGCACGTGGATCCGGCGTTGGTGGCGTTTCATGAGAACCTCGGGGTATGTTTCGGCAGGCCGCTTCAAGATGTGAGCCCGGAGTTCATCAAGCTCGATAGTCCGCCGAACCGTCACCTCTAGCGTGCGAGAAGCATCCAAGATACGCTTCATCTCTCACATCAAGTTCGAGGAGATCTCGAAGCGACTCCGTCGGAGAGGCAACTGGCGGATGAATAACGACCGAGAGCTTGGCGGACTGGTGTCGTGAATTGCCGGTCCGACTTCTTGCTTCCACTGAGAAACCATCGGCGTAGATCGTTTCATCCACTTGGCGTTCGATCGTCGGTGGATTGGGCATGTTCGCATGGAAGCTTCACACGGGTGACGCAACCTTGCGCATGGTTCTCCATCAGCATCGTAGATCCTTCCGAAAGATCGCCGGCTGAGTTCCCGCGCAATGGATTGAACGTGAAGGAGATGATGATGAAGCGCAACAGAAGTGTAGGCGTATCGTTGATGGTGTTGGCTCTCGGAGTTCTCGGTACGGGATTGGTCGTTGCTCAGGACACTGAACCGGAGGATGTCGTCACCTCCACAGTCCCCGCTTCGACTTTTGCTGAGAAGGTGGCTGCAAATCTCGGGGTGACCGTCGAAGAACTCGAGGCTGCGTATGCGTCGGCGCGACTTCAGCAAATCGATGAAGCTGTCGCCGGCGAACTGCTGACTGAAGAGCAAGCCGAGGAGCTGAAGCTGCGGCTGGAGTCGCAAACCGCGATGCAACAGCTCATTGACGATGCAGTAGCTTCCGGGGAGATCTCGCAGGAGATGGCGGATCTGCTCAATTGCCAAAGGAAGGAACAGCAATCCGCCTCCGGGAGGAGCTTTCAGTTGGGCCGCGGAGGTGCATCCAGACGAGGAGACCTCGGCGAGTTCTCGCGGGATGCTGACCAAGACGGAGAGACGGGTCCGAGAAGTGATGGGAGGTTCTGCAACGGACGCTTTTAGGGGTGGAGACTGTCGATTCGCTTTCCGATTGCTGCAAGGGGGCGCAAAGCCCCCTTGCACTGTTCTGCATTCGGGTCCTACGATGGGGAGCTTAGAGCCGGCCTCCCATTGTCAGAACCATGATAGCTTTCTGAGTGTGCAGTCGATTCTCGGCCTGATCGTACATCCATGAGAGGGTGTTGTCACAGACCTCTACATCGGCCTCATAGCCTCGATCGACCGGCATACACTGCAGGAGGTAACCCGGGTCGCAAAGCTTCTGTTGGCGCTCAGTTGTGTATCGCCAGTCTCTGTACTTCTCTGCAACCTTGAGTTCCTCTTCCTTGCCGATGTCGTAGCGGCTTCCGGTGAACCAGTTCCGTGGGAAGACAACCGTTGCTCCGTCAAGAGCTTGGTCAAGATCATGAGAGATCTCGAATGATCCGCCGGATGTCGAAGCCAATTCCCGGCATTTCTGCATCACAGCGGGATCGAGGTCGAATTCCGGTGGGTTAGCGACGACAACATCCATTCCGTACATCGCGGAAATCAGAGCTGTTCCTTGTACAGAGCATCTTCCGCGGATCCAGGGGGAGTATCCCCACATCACAACGATCTTCTTATTCTTGACGTCACCATCAAGCTTCTCGTGCAGGGTGTAGATGTCCGTGAGAGACTGACATGGGTGGTTGACATCTGATGCCATGTTAATGATGGGGACTTCGGCTTCTTCTGCGAACCTACGCATGATCTCGTTGCCGTGGCCGTAGTACCGGATCTGGTCATCGAGTAATCGGATTCCGATCCCGTCACAGAAACGTGCCATAGCCTTGGCAGTGTCGCGGATCGATTCGCCTGCGCCGGGTTTCTCCTCAAGGGACAAGCGCATCGTCGATGGGTTGATGAATTGAGAATGGCCGCCGAGTTGTGTCATCGCTGTCTCAAAAGACATCCGCGTGCGCGTCGACCCGGAGAAGAAGAGCATAGCGAACGTCTTGTACTCCAAGTACGGATGAGGTTTGCGGCTGTAGTAGTTGCCTTTCAGCTGATCTGTCACCTTCATTGCCAGGTTGAATTCCTCCAATGACCAGTCAGTCTCGCTGATGAGATCACGTCCGGCAAGGTCGAACCAACTCATTGGGTCCCTCCTTCAGAGGCTCTAGATAACTTCCTGGTGAACGCACTGCGATGAAGCAATCGAATCGCCCCGTCTGCCCCTGCTCGAAGAAAGCATTCGTAATCGAGTCGCGCAAACTGCGTCTCGTACCGAGCGTGTTCCATGGGCAAGACGCGGATGTAGGCGCCACCGATCGCATCTTCGCAATACTGCATACCCGAACTCTTGATTGCGGAAACCTGCGACTGCTACGGGTAGACCTGGTCAATCGCAGGCCTACGCATCAGGCAGTCGACCTCCCACATCACCTCCCAGCATCAAAGCTTCCCGGCTGTGAATCGAACGAACCGAGGAATCGTGCGAAGACCTCCATTGCCTTCTTCAAAGACTCAATCTCCAGGTACTCGTCAGGCTGGTGTGCCTGCTCAATACTTCCTGGGCCGTACACAATCAGCGGGACGTTGAGCCGCGGAATGATCTCTACGGCATCCGTCGAATAGGGAACCACGCTGGGTTCGATTGGGCCGCCATGGACTGCGGCTGCTGCGTGCAGAAAGGTCTGGACCATTGCGTGGTTGGCATCGCTTGTGATTGGAGCTTTGTCGTTCACGATCTCCAGGTCAAACTGGGTGCCTGACGCTTGGGCGATTGACGTTCCGAGTGAACGCGTCACCTGGATGAAACGATCACGATCCTCCGGCTGAACGATACGAACATCTAGCGAGACTGACGCACGGTCAGGAACGATGTTGATTTGCCGACCACCATGGAATTCCCCGATGTTTAGGGATGTTCGTCCGCATCCAGGAATGATCGGGAAACGCTTTGCTTCGTCCTGGAGTTCGATACATAGGCGAGCCGCCGGGACGATGGCGTTGGCTCCTGTGTCGGGCATAGAACCGTGTGCTTCTTGGCCCCGAAACCTTGCACGGATCCACAGCTCCCCCTTTTGGCCGGTATACGCGCGACCCGCTGTTGGCTCAGCAATGACTACCAGCTCCGCATCATCGAGAAGCCCGCTGCTGGCCAGCGTGGCGGCTCCACGATAGGATCGTTCTTCGTCGGCTGTCAGGGCGAGTACGATACTCTTGCTGGGGATAAACTCCCGCTCGGTTAGCTCCCTGAAGATGTGAAGCATAGCGGCAATCCCGCCCTTCATGTCTGCTGCACCAAGGCCTACGATGCGCTCACCTTGGCGATCGGGCAGCAAAGGATTCGTTTGCCACTGGCTGGGTTCGCTTCGCACAGTGTCAACGTGCCCGCAAAACACGACACTCCCAGGATCACGACCGGGAATTCGGGCGATGAGAGAACTTCTTCCCGGTTCGAGAGGGACGCGTGTCGATGGTATCCCCAGTGTGCTGAGAACCTCGTCGGCGATGAAGCCGATAATCTTGTCTTCTCCTCCAGGGGGATTCTCACTGGAAATCGCGATCAAGGATTCAAGCAACGAAGCTGCTTCGTGGGTTGCGGTTGGTGACAATGAGAACATTGCATCTCCATATAGGGTCCGTGCGGTCATGCCGTGCCACGCAGCTTCGGATCCAATCGATCACGCAGCGCGTCACCGATCAGATTGAACGCCAGCACGGCGGTGGCCAGGAATAGGCCTGGGAAGAGGATGATCCAAGGCGCACGGAGGATGTAGGTGCGCCCTTCATTCATCATGCCTCCCCAGCTGGCGACGTAGGGAGGGATTCCAACGCCAAGGAAATTCAGTGCAGCAACCTCCATGATGGAGAAGGCAAATGTGAAGGTTGCTTGCACGATGACGGGAGACAACAGGTTGATGGCGATGTGCCGAATAAGGATCATCGGCGAACCCATTCCAAGAGCTCTCGCGGCCTCGATATACGTGTTCTCTCGGAGCGAAAGAGTTGCGCTGTAGACGACGCGGATCATACGGGGGGCCCACACCATGCCGACTGCCAGGATGACATTCAGGATTCCGGGCTTGCCGAAAATGGCCATCAGTGCAAGGGCAAGGATGATGGCTGGGAACGCCATCATGGCGTCCACCAGCCTCATCACGATCAAGCCGATGCGATCATAGAAACCACAGATCGCACCGATCGGGAGTCCGACCAGCAACGAGAACGCTGAGATTGAGAGGCCGAGGAAGAGGGTGATTCGCGTTCCAACGATCACCCGGCTGAAGACATCTCGACCGAAGTTGTCCGTTCCAAAGAAGTGAGTCAAGCTGGGTTCCTGCAAGCGGTCGCTGACACGCAGGGCGTCGGCGTCATACGGCGCGATCCACGGTCCGAACACTGCGATCATGATCAGCAAGGAAAGGATGAGCATCGCCCCGAGTGTTGTTCGCCGACTGGTGGCGAACCTGCGAAAGCCGGGAGGAAGAACGCGATCCCAGAGCAACTTCAAGCGGCCAGCCATCTGATCCTTCCGGAGATTAGCCTGCGTTGCCTGCTGTTTGGCGGCATGGTCGCGTCTGCGTCTTTGCATGGGGTTTCCTATCGGTATCGGATCCTTGGATCAAGAGCTGCATAAGCCAGATCCGTGACGAAATTGATCAGGACGTAAAGCAACGCAACGATAAGCATGATCCCCTGGATGACAGGGTAATCTCGCTTGAGAACTGACTGAACGATCAGGCTCCCTATGCCCGGGAGCGCGAAAACATTCTCGGTGACTACGGCACCGGAGAGCAGCGATGCAAATGTAAACGAAACGACCGTCAAAATGGGGATCGAAGCGTTCCTCAGCCCGTGCTTCAGAATGACAACCGGCTGTCGCAATCCCTTGGCTCGTGCTGTTGTAATGTAGTCCGCGTTGAGTACGTCCAACATACTTGACCGCGCCGTGCGGGCAACAAGTGCAGCGTTGACAAACCCAAGCGAGAACGCAGGGAGGATCAAATTCTTCAGGTTCCCGAGGTTGCCGGTTTCGACGACCGAAGTGAACCCCGAACTCGGCAGCCACCCCAGTTTGCCGGAAACCAGCGTCATCAACATGAGCCCCAGCCAGAAGCTAGGAATCGATGCCCCGGCCAGAGCAACCAGGAGCATGGTGTTGTCTGTCAAGCTGTTGCGCTTGACAGAGGCAAGGACCCCGGCGGGGAGTCCGAGCCCGACTACTACCAATAACGCCATGGCACCAAGCCAAAGACTGGTCTCCGCTCGTTCGGCGATAATCTTCAGGACAGGTTGCTTGTGAAAGAGGGATACGCCAAGGTTGCCGCGGAAGAAGTTCGCGAAATAGTGGAAGAACTGCACGAATACAGGCTGGTCAAGCCCCCACGCCTGCCGAAGCTGTTCAGCCTGCTCTGGTGTTGCATTCGCCCCCAGCATCACGGTGGCGGGATCCCCAGGGATCAACTGCAGCAGCAAGAACGTAATTGCCACAACCAGTATGATGCTGACGATCATGCCGCCGATTCGGCGAATGAGAAACGAAACCATGGATCCCCCCCAACCGCGATTTCGGGTGCCGACCACTTACGAACGGTCACTCTGATCGGACTAGACGAAGGCCCCCCCGGTGAGGATCAGCGGGGAGGCCTTTGTGTGTCAGAGGGACTATCCTTTCCACGCGTTCCAGAAGTACGGCGAGAGCATCGGTAGGTTCTCGGGTGTCCCATACCCGCCACCGATCTCAGCCCGCATCAGATGGAGCTGGAAGGCGTCGCCAAACTTGAACGCAGGAACCTGCTCATACCAAAGGTCCAGGATCTCCTGCCACTTGACGTACCGTTCATCGAAATCTGTGATCCCGTTCAATTCATTGCGAAGAGTCTGGATCTCCGGTGTATCCCACCAACCCGCGTAGTTCGGGTTTAGCATCAGAACCAAGGATGGATCCGGCGTGGTGCTGTAGAAGGAGAACGCAATCTCCCATGCAGGATTGTCGGGATTGGCTACGCTGTTTCGGATCTCGAAGAACGTGGCCTTGTCATAGACCTGGAGGTCGATGTTGAAGCCAGCATTCCTCAACTGATCTGTAACAACCAACGCTTGGTTGTACTGAGAGGTCATGTCTTGTGCGACGATGATCCTGACTGTCTCGCCGTTGTATCCTGCATTCTGAGCCATCTGCTGTGCTCGTGCTGGATCGGCTGCGTTGTAGAGGCCGTCACCTTCGCCCTCCGTGTACCACCGAATTCCCGGCGCGAAGTAGCTTGGGTTCAGGCTCCAGAATGTAGGATCACCGTAACCGGCAAGCATGATCTCTTCCATGTTCATTGCCACAAGCATCGCCCGCTTGATGCCGGAATTCGTCATCAATCCAGTGCGGTTATTCACGAGCGCGATGGGATAGATTGGAGGATGATCGGTAATGATCGGGAGAATATCGTCGTTACCTTCAACATTCACCAGAAGATCGTTAGGAATATTAACCGCGTAGTCATAGGTGCCAGATTCTACACCGACAAGCCGTGCGTTGTCCTCGGCAACGAAGAAGAACTGAAGCTGGTCGAAGTACGCGACCTTCTGGCCCGCAAACCCACTGGCCGGTGCCGGAGAGGCCACATATCCCGGGAATCGTTCCAACAGGATGTAGTCACCGGCCCGCCACTCGACAAATCGGTACGGCCCTGTTCCGATCAGGTCCTCCGCTGCGATGGGGTCAGCGCCCGCAGCTTCTGCGAGATCTTTGGGATAGATGCTCGGCCCACCGTAGATGTTGGCGAGGTACGTCGTCATCGGCGCAAATGGCTCGTCCAAGGTGATTCGAACCGTGTAGTCGTCCAGTGCGGTTACCTCAAGGACATGGTTCCAAAGGGCTGCGGATGTCAGACCGTAGGCTCCCCAACGTTCGAGCGAGGCGACCACGTCGTCTGCCTTCATCTCCTTACCGTTGTGGAATAGGACACCTCGTCGCAGGTAAAAGGTTGCCACCGTCCCCGTTTCATCGAGGTCCCAGTCAAGGGCCAGCATGGGTTGGGGGGTGTAATTTTCGTCGAAGGCGAACAAGCCTTCAACAATATGACGCGCGGGAATGCTTGCGGCTACGCCCGTGTCGAGGGGCATGTCGAGCTTCCCTGGTTCGGATGCAAGAGCCACACGCAGTGTTCCTCCGTACTGCGGTGAGTCCTGTGCAACAGCCGTCCACGCAAGACCTGTGGCGAGACAAAGCACCAGGAACGTCACGGCCAGCTTGCGAAAACGATACATGGTACCTCCTTCTTGAATCAACCTTCCCTAGTTCTCATCCGGATACGATGGAGATGACCACCCCGCGAATCGATTTGCAGAGCAAGGAATCGTATGCGGGCCCACTTCCGAGAGGGGGCAACGATTGACGGGCGATGAAGCTTAGCGCAAGGCTGCTTCGATCTAGCGCCAGATGCTAAGACAAGTTGTGGAGTCAGGGAATTGAAGTGCGGTCGGTCTTGAGCAGGCGAAAACTTGGGCTGGAAACCGCCCCATTGCGGGGGTGGCTGCGCGGCAGTCCTGGAAAGGTGAATCGTTCGCTCCCAAGGACGGACCAAGATAGGGAGGCGGAGATTGGGAGTGAAATCGAATCCAGGGATGATCCTGCTCAAGGAGGTTCGTTCGGCTGGTCGCAGTGAGCGAAAGCCGTTTCCCACGTTCTGACTCCTTTGTCCTTTTCTGGCGGCCTGTCAAGCTGTATGATAGCTTGGCAGGACAACATTCGCAAGAGGTACCATGGTCTCCGAAGGGCTGAGGCACTGCCCTAAGCGAAACGAAAGCGAGATGACGTATCGGTTTCCGAGAGTCCACTTGTGAGCTTGCATGCGAGTATCACCAGTAGATGGATCTGAGTGCAACAGGAGGCTCTTGAGTTGACCTTTGGATGGATCGAAGGAAGGACGTTGCTATGCGTGGGAAACGGCAAGCGGATTACACCATGACCACACCGCTAAGAAATCGAGCCGCCCATGAGCGCGAGAGGAGCAACAAGCTTTGGCGTTGATCGAGATCCAGGACCTTGTGACATCGTTTCGCACAGAAGAGGGAATTGTGCGTGCGGTCAACGGAGTGAGCTTCTCGATTCGTGAGCAGCAGACCTTGGGGGTTGTCGGTGAGAGTGGATGCGGAAAATCGGTAACTGCGCTATCTATCATGGGGCTTGTGCAAATCCCGCCCGGGAGGATCGAAAGGGGAGCCATCCTGTTTCGGCTGGATGATCGAGTAGTTGACCTTCTAAGCTATCCACCCAACGGCCGCGAGATGCGAGCTGTCCGCGGAAACGAGATCGCGATGATCTTCCAGGAACCGATGACTTCCCTAAATCCTGTGTATACGATCGGGAACCAGATTATCGAAGCGATCGCGCTTCACCAGAAGAAGCGGAAGCGGGAGGCGAGAAAGGATGCCATCCGCATGCTGCAGGCCGTCGGCATTCCTCTTCCTGAGCAACGCATCGATGAGTACCCGCACCAGCTATCTGGAGGGATGAGGCAGCGTGCGATGATTGCGATGGCACTCTCATGCAATCCTCGCCTCTTGATTGCCGACGAGCCGACAACAGCACTTGATGTCACCATACAGGCGCAGGTTCTCGACCTCATGCACGACCTGCAGGAAGAGTACCAAGCTGCGATTCAATTCATCACGCATGATCTCGGAGTGATTGCTCACATGGCCGATCATGTTGTGGTCATGTACCTAGGGAAGATCGTGGAATCGGGACCGGTCGATGAGATCTTCTACGATCCCAAGCATCCGTACACCCAAGGTCTGATGGCTTCAATCCCTTCCCTTGTGTCCAAGAAAGAAGCGCTCAAGCCGATCAAGGGTGTTGTCCCGGACTTGTTACAGCTCCCTCCTGGATGCGGCTTTGCACCGCGTTGTCCCCATGCGATGGAGAGGTGTCACCAGAAGCATCCGGATCTCAGAGAAGTCACCGACGGTCACGCTGCTGCGTGTTGGCTTTGCACAAGCGAGGTGAGCCGTGGTGCAGTCTGAATCGGCCTTGCTGCAAGTTCGTGATCTGAAGAAGTATTTTCCGGTGCAAAGGGGTGCACTACGCCGAACATCCGCATGGGTCAAGGCAGTGGACGGGATTGACCTTGACGTGGAAGAGGGGGAGACCCTCGGATTGGTTGGAGAAAGTGGCTGTGGTAAGACAACAGCAGGACGGACCATTCTGCGATTGCTCAAGCCAACATCGGGAGAAATCTTGTTTCGCAGTAAGTCGCAAGGTGGCGGCGAATGGATTGATGTCAGCACAGCACCTCGACGCATGCTCAAGGCGCTGAGAGCGGAAATGCAGCTGATTTTTCAGGATCCGTATTCTTCGCTCAATCCAAGGCTTAGTGTGGGATCAATTGTCGGCGAACCGTATCTGGTTCAGGGAGAACTCACTCGTAGTGAACGCGATGCACGTGTCAAAGATCTGCTGGTAGCTGTTGGTCTCAAGCCCGATCATATGAAGAGATACCCGCACGAGTTCTCCGGAGGACAGCGACAGCGGATCGGGATCGCGCGAGCGTTGGCATTGGACCCACAGTTCATCGTTTGTGATGAGCCCGTATCTGCACTTGACGTCTCGATTCAAGCGCAGGTCCTGAACCTTCTTGAGAGCCTCCAGCAAGACTTCTCATTGACCTATCTATTCATCGCCCACGACCTGTCGGTCGTCAAGCACATCAGCGATCGAATCGCTGTCATGTATTTGGGGAGGATCGTTGAACTCAGTTCTGCGGCGGAACTGTTCAGTGAACCGAAGCATCCGTACACGGAGGCCCTAATGTCGGCGGTGCCAGTCCCGGATCCAAGGTTCGAAGCCGAGCGGATCCTCCTGGAAGGAGATGTTCCAAGTCCCATTGATCCTCCTGAAGGATGCGCTTTCCATCCTCGCTGCAGCTATGCTGACCCAATCTGCCGGCAGGAAACTCCCGTGCAGCGAGATCTCGGTGATGGACGCTCTGTCGCATGCCACTTCGCAGATACACTGAGGCTTCAACCGATCCAGCAGGAAGAGCGTTCGACAAATCTGAGCAATCATTGATGCGTAGCGCAAGCAGCGTGTGATGAATCAAGTTGGCGGATGTGATGCTGCTTGCACCGTTCGGCAAGAGCGAAGCCTCGGCCAAGAGCCTTGTCGGGCCATACACCCATGTGCGGACATCGTGGTTTGAATAGATCGCCGGATTTACGGATCGTGCAGTGACCGAAGCCAAGGTGTCTTACTAGCTCCATCATGCCGGTAGGATGGAAATCCCGAAGTGATGCTGCAGCCGATCGTGGATCCGGAATATGGTTCTCGCTTGGGGTAGGTTGGCTGAAGCGAAGAGCGCTCTCGATAGACCGATTCCTTGCTTGACGAGAATCTTGAGGTGTCCGACCGGCAGCGTTTTTCTTGAAGGGAAGCGGTCAAAGGGAACGCCAGGCGTGGGCAGCGCCAAGCTTGGCGAAACATGGTCTGTCTGTCCCGGAGTTGTCGGGTGTCGGGGAGGACCTTTCTCCCTAGCGGTTCCATGCATGGTTGGCCTGAGTGGGTTGAGCAGTCCGGCCGTCTCGCGTTCTGTCTATGCGAGTGGCTTGCCGCGATCTTCAAACCTACGTAGATGTTGTCATGGATGGGTTTGAGGGTTCTCCTGTGCGCAATTGATTCTGCGGGCCGGTGCTTGGAAGCGCTCTGATCAGCGGACAACGGAGAGAAGAAGCGCCTCTGCGTTCTCTGACAGGCCGAAGGATTCGATCTCGCTTTCCAGACGTGCGCGTGACCCCCATCCGCTGACATAGCCGTTGATTCGCGCGGCGATGGTGGAGCCGACGAGTTCATCGAACGTCT
>Ga0272441_10015067_pt1 | contig 10866 bp, 8 predicted proteins | sample SSMProp6N_FD_193582 | JGI IMG/M metagenome (GOLD analysis project Ga0272441, IMG submission 193582) | Marine sediment archaeal communities from Little Sippewissett salt marsh, Falmouth, MA, United States - SSM-Prop-6N | ecosystem: Environmental > Aquatic > Marine > Wetlands > Sediment ...
GTTGCCATTGCACTTTCTGCCTTAAAGAAAAAAGAGGTAGATAGAATTATTTTGGTCAGACCGGCAGTAGAAGCAGGTGAAAGTCTAGGATTTTTACCGGGAGACTTAATGGAAAAAATTGATCCTTACTTTCGGCCGTTGTATGACGCAATCTATGAAATGATGCCTTCAGAAAAATTCCAAAAATACATGGAAAGAGGAATCATTGAAATTGCTCCTTTGGCCTATATGCGGGGTAGAACACTAAATGATTCTTTTATTATTCTGGATGATGCCCAGAATACAACTTTAGGACAAATGCGCATGTTTTTGACCCGATTTGGTTTCGGCTCCAAAATCATTATAAATGGTGACATTACCCAGGTTGATTTACCTCAAAAAGACCATTCAGGTTTGATAAAAATTTCCAAAATATTAAAAGATATAAAAGGCATTGAATTTGCATACCTTAATGACAAAGATGTTGTAAGGCATCGGTTGGTACAGGAAATAATTCGAGCTTATTTAAAAGAAGATTTAAAGAATCATAATTCGGAGTAACTGTAGACTATGAAATTATTTAATTACTGGAAAAAATCTAATCGAAAGAAAATAATATCCGATAAAATATCAAAGAAAAGTAAGTTGAAAAGAAATGATCTCTACAAGAAAATTATGATTTATTTAAGCATTCTAATCCTAATTACCTTTGTCTTATCAATTAATTTTTTTAGTGACAAAATCGTATTAAAAGAGGGACAAATCAGTTCAAAGGATATTACCGCATTACAAAGTATAAAATATATTGATTTGGAAACTACAAAAAACATTAAAGATTTGGCTGCAAAATCAATTCGAGAAGTATATGATTTAAATTTAGCGAGCATTGAAAAAGTTGAGAATCAAGTCAATGGTATTTTTAGTAAAATTAAACAATATAAAAAAGACGCGATTGGAACATTACCTTACGAGAATACAGAAATGGAAGAGAATGATAAAAAAGAAGCGGAATACAATTATTACCAAGCAAAAGCAAAAGAATTGAATTCTGATTTGGGCTTATTTTTGGATGAACAAGTTATCATTGACTGTTTCTTGCTTGATGAATTATCTCTAAATAAGATTAATAGAGATATTAATCTCTCTATCCGAAAAATCATGGAACAGGGAATCAAAGAGGAAGACTTAGAAAATTCAAAAAAACAATTGATTAGAGAAATCAGTGAAATTTCAATAGACCACCATGATGCTTTGATTGCCACTGAAATAGGGACAGTACTTATTCTCCCCAGTTTATATTTAAATGAAGATGAAACTGAAAATAGGCGCCTGGAAGCCATTTCATCTGTTCAGGATGTAGAAGAAATCATTCAAAAAGATCAAATTATCATTAGAAAGGGGGAAATTGTATCTGCCGAGGATATTGCCATTCTGAATGCCTTAGGTTTACAAAATCCCCGATTTAACTATTTTAATATTATTGGTATTTTGATGATTTCAGCGATATGCCTGCTATTACTTGTTTTTTATCTTAATTTTTATAATACAGAAATTTTTAATGATATCAATAAACTGGTTTTGCTGTCCATTATTTGTTTCACTGCTATTGTAGTAGCAAAATTAACTGCTCAAATATCCGGTTATTTGATTCCTATAGCTTATGTATCCATGCTTACAAGTATTGCAATAGATTCAAGAGTAGCTATAATAGTCACTATCGTTTTAAGCTATTTAACAAGCTTAATTCCCGGTATTGAAATGAGCCATGTATTGGTTTCAGTCATCGGGGGTGTGGTTGCCATCTTTAGTATACGAAAAGCGACCCAACGTTCGAGTCTAACCAGGGCTGGATTAATGATTGCCGGAGCAAATATTATTTGTATATCGGCATTAGGGTTGATGGAGAATATTGATTATCATCTGATTTTACAGAATAATTTGTGGGGAATAATAAATGGTTTTTTAGCGGTTATATTAACCATTGGAATCTTACCATTTTTGGAGAGTTTTTTCGATATAACCAGTTCTTTTAAATTAATGGAATTATCCAATCCCAATCAGCCGTTGTTGAAAAAATTAATTGTTGAGGCTCCGGGAACATACCATCATAGCATTGTTGTAGGAAATCTTGCTGAAACTGCCGCTGAAGAAATAGAGGGAAACAGTTTACTGGCACGGGTAGGTGCTCTTTATCATGACATAGGAAAACTAAAAAGACCCTATTTTTTCATTGAAAATCAGGAAGCCTACAAGAATATCCATGATGAAATGGAGCCAAGCCTGAGCGCTTTGGTTATTGCTTCTCATGTCAAAGAAGGTGTTGACTTGGCAAAAAAAAATAAAATCCCCAAGGCAATTGTAGATATTATTACACAACATCATGGAACCGGATTAATTTCTTATTTTTTCCACAGAGCATTAAAGGAAAATGGCTCAGGTAATGATGAGATTTCAGAAGAAAACTACCGTTATTCCGGTCCAAAACCCCAAAGCAAAGAGGCAGGCATTATATTATTAGCAGATTCTTTAGAAGCAGCAACTCGATCTTTGACAAATCCGACACCTACCAGAATAAAAGGTATGGTGAAGGAGATTATTCAGAAAAATCTGGAAAATGGTCAAATGGAAGAATGTGATTTAACACTAAAAGATTTAGATAAAATTGCTGTCAGTTTTTCAAGGATATTAACCAGTATGTTTCATGGTAGAGTTGATTATCCGGACGATGATTTAATTAAGAAAATGAAAGAAGAAAAAAAGAATGGAAATTCTAATAAAAAATCAGCAAAAAATAATAAATCTGAACCTGAAAAAAAAGCAAAAAAACATATTAAAAATTCTTGAATTATTAGGAATGGATAAAAAAATAGAAGTGAGTATATTTTTCACGGATGATGAAATGATCCGAGAGTTTAATCATAAATATCGGAAGATAAACAAGCCAACCGATGTATTGTCTTTTGCCTTTGAAGATAATGAAGATTCTTTTCCGTTGGTGGGAGAGAATAGGATTTTAGGAGATATCATTATTTCTGTGGAAACTGCACGAAGAAATGCACAGGAGGCAAGCCATAGCCTTGAATGGGAAATAAATATCTTAATACTTCATGGACTTCTACATCTTTTAGGATATGATCATTTAGAAGATAAAGAGTATGAACTAATGCATAAAAAAGAGCTTGAGATATTAGATAAAATGAAATCCATGCAAATAAGTCAATAAGAAAAATATTCTAAATATCGATAAAATATCATACGCATTTTTGCTTGTACAATTTGGTAATATGGTTGTATTTTGAATGATAAAAACGTTTGATAAATATAGATAATAGATATATACTATTTATATGAGCTTTTTTCTAATCAAAATTATTATTCTTGAAGAAAGATTAGAAAATATTGGCATGCCATAGTTATGATGCTTATAAAAAAGTAAAAAAAGGAGGCGATATAATATAAGGAAAAGCGCAACTTAGTATTTGCACATATCATTAATTTTAAAAAAATTTTAGAAAGGTGAATATTAATGTTAAAAATCAAAAGAAATCTAGTTTTAGTACTTGCCATCATCATGGTAATTGGAATTTTTAGCATGGGAGCAGCTGCTAGAGAATTTGTTGCAATTGCTACCGGCGGAACCGGAGGAACTTATTACCCCTTAGGCGGCGCTTTAGCGCAAATGATTTCAAATAATGTTGAAGACATGATTGTAACAGCACAATCAGGGAATGCTTCTGTTGCGAATTGTAATCTTATCAGTAGAGGACAAATTGAAACTGCTTTTTCACAAGCTAATACAACTTATTGGTGTTATACTGCAACGGGGATATTAGTGGGTACACAACCTATTACTAATTTAAGAGGCATTGCTGCTTTATACCCGGAAACCATTCATATAGTTGCTAACAAGGCTTCCGGAATTAAAACCATAGAGGACCTCAAAGGGAAGAAAGTTGGCGTGGGTGCACCTAACAGCGGAACTGCTGCTGATGCTGAAATAATATTAAATGCCCATGGTATTCATATGGGTGATATTCAGGCAGATTTTTTAAGCTTCAACGAAGTTGCTCAACGTTTGATCGATGGACAAATAGATGCCGGTTTTACCACTGCTGGATTTCCAACTTCCAGTATCATTAATATAGCTACCAAAAGAGATATTGTGTTAATTCCTATAAGTGCAGAAAAGATAAAAGAATTAACTGACGCAATTCCTTATTACGGTGCTACTGTCATCCCTGGCGGACTGTATAAAGGCGTAGATGAAGATGTTACAGCCCTTGCTACACCTGCTTTATGGATCTGTGATGCCAAATTATCACCTACCTTAGTCTACAAAATGACTAAAGCTTTATGGGAACACCGAGATGTATTAGAAAAAGTACATTCTCAAGGCAAAAATATTACTTTAGAAACTGCGCTTGACGGTATAGGAATACCTTTGCATCCGGGTGCAGAATTATACTACAAAGAAGTTGGCTTAGTAAAATAAAATAAAGAAAGAAAATCGGGTGCTATATGGATTATTCTATAGCACCCGTCATTTGTTTATGAAAAATAAAAAAAATGTTTTAATTGTGACAGTCATTCTGCTTATAATAATTGTGCTAATTCTCATCTTATCCAGCATAAGTGTCTATACTCTAGAACTAAAAACCTTTGACGAAGATGAACAAATCTTCAGACAAAAGGTATATCCCGGGGATAAGTTTACTATTAAATATACCCATTCAGTCGCACATACTCCCGTATGGGAAATGTTTCTACTTGATGATAACTTTCAAATCATTTTAACCGAAACAGATTTTCTTGATCACGGTGCCGGACTTCCATATACCTGCTTTGATGAAGAAGTATTTATTGAAGAAGATAATCGATTTAAAATAAAAAATATGCACAGAATTATACTTACCCCCATTTATTATAGAATTGGTGCGGTAAGAGAAAATGTTTTCTATTTTAAAGATGAAGAAATTAATTTATCTTCATTAGTAGGAGATAAATTATTAATCCTCGAAATAAACAGGAATAATTTATTTAATTATCTCAGGAGGAAACTTGTAAATGATTGAAAATATTAAAAATGAAAATAAAGAAATTGACGTTCAGAAACTTATGGAACAATATGATTCAGAATCAAGAATTAGAAGACCTCTCGGTATCGCGGCTATAATTATTTCTATTATAGCTATATCTTTCTCGGCTTTCCAATTTTATACCGGAGGATTTGGCCTGCTTTTAGCTCTAAAACAGAGAGCATTTCATCTGGCTTTTACTTTGTGTTTAACATTTCTTATTTACCCTGGTTCCAAGAAAGGATTTGACAAAAATAAAGATAAAATACCTTTTCAGGATATAATTCTGGCGATATTAGGAGCAGGCGTGTGTTATTATTTGGTTGCATTTTACGATGTCATGGTCATACGCTCTGGTTTGCCTACTACGCTTGATTTAATTGTAGGGGGCTTGACTATCATATTGGTCTTGGAAGCAACCCGAAGAATTATTGGTTCAGCTCTTCCCATAGTAGTCACTGTATTTATATTATATTCTTATTTCGGGCAGATAATGCCGGGATTCTTCGCGCACCGGGGGTACTCGTTGGAAAGAATAATAGAACATTTATATTCAGGAACAGAAGGGATATTCGGCATTCCTTTAGGCGTATCTGCTTCTTTCGTCTTTCTCTTTATTCTTTTTGGCGCGGTGCTAAACAAAACGGGAATGGGTAAATTTTTTATCGATGTGGCTATGGCGGTTGCCGGTCATACTACCGGTGGACCGGCAAAGGTGGCGGTTATTGCCAGTGGATTTATGGGCTCTATAAATGGAAGCTCAGTAGCAAATACGGTAACTACCGGTAGTTTTACTATTCCTTTAATGAAAAGTATAGGTTATCGAAAAGATTTTGCAGGAGCAGTAGAGGCTGCCGCTTCTACCGGTGGGCAGATCTTACCTCCGGTAATGGGAGCAGCTGCCTTTGTCATGGCGGAATTTTTAGGGATTCCCTATATTAAAATTGCAGCAGCAGCAGCTATTCCTGCTGTAATATATTACATCGCTGTTATGACGATGGTGCATCTGGAAGCTTGTAAATACGGATTAAAAGGATTGCCCAAAGAAAGACTTCCTAAAATAGGTGAAGTGCTGAAAGCCAGAGGCCATTTAATTATCCCTATACTTGGTTTAGTATATTTACTGGTAAGAGGGTATACTCCATTATTCTCCGCTTTTTGGGCAATTGTAATGAGCCTGGCTATAAGTATGATAAAATCTGAGACCCGTTTAAATTTAAAGAAATTAGGTGAAGCCTTTGAAGATGGAGCCAAGAGCGCCTTAGGTGTGGCAGCGGCTTGTGCTTGTGCCGGGATGGTAGTGGGAGCAGTAACTCTTACCGGCTTAGGATTAAAAATTGCTAATGGACTTGTGATGTTAGGCGGTGGAAATCTGATGTTAACACTATTCTTCACCATGATTGCGTCTATTTTATTAGGAATGGGGCTTCCTACAACTGCAAAGTACATCATTCTATCCATTATGGCAGCACCAGCATTAGTTGATTTGGGAGTGAATCCTTTAGCTGCACATTTATTCATTTTATATTTCGGCGTTATTGCAGATTTGACCCCTCCCGTTGCGGTGGCAGCATATGCCGGTGCCGGTATATCCGGTGGAAATTCCATGAAAACCGGTTTTATTGCTGTAAGGTTGGCAGTAGCCGGCTTTATGATTCCTTATCTGTTTGCTTTTGACCCGGGATTGATGTTTATTAACAGTACCGTTGGCCATACTTTGGTATTGATAATCACTGCTTTGGCCGGTGTTCTTGCATTGGGAGCTGCAGCAGGCGGTTACCTGCTGGATCATACCCTGATACATGAGAGAATATTGTTGATTCTTAGTGCATTTTCGTTATTGACCCCAGGATTACTAACTGATGGAGCGGGAATTGTCATTTTGGCATTGGTGTTATTCTTTCAGAGAAAAAGAGTTGTGTCTAATATGAAAATAAAACCTGCATAATTAACTTGACATATTTGTAGATATGTACATTAAATTTATTTGCATATATTTTAAAAAATTATCAATCAATTGGGGATTAAAGAACTGAAGTTTTTTCGTATTTTTAATTTCTTTAATCCCCCAAGATACATAAACCGGTAATATTTCAACCCTGTTTATAAAATTGGAAAAAAATTTAGAATTATAAAGTTACGGTGATTGTTTTTGGACGACCTTAGTCAAATTAATATACTGATTTTAGAAGCTTTTGCTTTATTGATATTTTTAGCTCTATCTGCCTTTTTTTCCGGAGCAGAAACTGCCTTATTTTCTTTAAGTAAATTACATATAAAAAAATTACAGGAAAGAGAACATACAATTCAAGTAAAATCTATTACAAAACTGCTTGAAGATCCTCAGAAAACATTAATTACTATTCTTATCGGAAATATGTTTGTCAATATTACCGCTTCTTCCTTGGCAACCTATCTGGCAATAAAAATCTTTGGAAATATCGGTCTAGGGATTGCAAGTGGCGTTATGGTATTCGCTATTCTAGTCTTCGGCGAGGTTGTTCCGAAATCACTTGCGATTACTCATGCAGAGAAGATTTCAAAGAGAGTTGCCAGAACCATTGGATTTATCTCGTTGATTTTCCTACCAATGATTAAAGTATTAAAACTCCTTATTAGTGCTTTATATATACTGTTCGGGATGAATAAAAAAAACAGAAAAAGAGAAATTACCGAAGAAGATCTGATTTCATTGATAAATGTAGGTAAAGATGAAGGAGTTATAGAAGAACAGGAAAAAAAGATGATTAAAAATATCTTTGAATTTGGGGATACGACTGTAAAGGAAGTTATGATACCGCGCGTTGATATAACTTTTGCGCCACATGATATCACTCTTGACATGCTGGTTAAGATGATCAAGAAATCCGGACATTCGAGGATTCCGGTATATGAAGGTACTATTGATAATATTATCGGTATATTATACGTTAAAGATATTTTAAAGATTCATAAACAAGTTTTTCAATTAAAAGAAGATTTTGAGGTAAGAAAAATATTAAGAAAGGCATATTTTATACCAGGAAATAAAAAAATTGATGAGCTATTGGATATTTTTCAAAAAGACAGAATTCAAATAGCAATAGTTATTGATGAATACAGTGGAACCGATGGCCTGATTACCATGGAAGATGTATTGGAGGAAATTGTCGGAGAGATCATTGATGAATATGATAAGGAAAAAGAATTGTATAGGAAAATTGATGAAAATACGATCATTGTTGATGGGATAGTAGATATTGATTCAATTAATGAAATATTACACATAAATATTCCGGAAGATGATTTCGAAACAATTAGCGGTTTTATCTATAAATTAATAGAGAGAATACCAAAAGAATCGGAAGAGATTATTTACAAAAACATAATGATAAAAGTTGAACGGATTATCAAAAATAGGATTAGAAGAGTAAAAATAATAAAACTTACTGAGGAAAAAAAGAAAGTTAAAGAATAAATTATTTTCTTAAGGTGATGTGATGAGTTTTTCAGAGAAATGGGTTATTATCAACATTGTTATATTATTTATCTGTTTGTTGATGGCGGCATTTTTTTCGGGAGTAGAGACGGCGGTCATTGCATCTAACCGGTTACATCTAAAAAATCTGGGAAAAAGGGGCAATAAAAAGGCAAAAACAATTTCTGATATTATAAAAAAACCCGATCAGTTTTTAAGAGTGGTATTAACCGGAACAAATATTGCAGTCATACTTGCTTCTACAATTTCTTCATCCCTTTCAATTTACTATTGGGGAGATAGAGGTGTAACGTTTTCTGTTATAGCAACCACTCTTATTATTTTAATTTTTTGTGAAATAATTCCCAAGACGATTGCCCAAAATTATCCTGACCAAATTTCAATGAAAGCAGCAAGTTTTTTAAAAATAGCTTCCAGCGTTCTTTATCCGTTAGAGCTGGCATTGAGTTGGGTATCAAATTTTGTCATAAAAATAATTACCGGAGAAAATTATATTCCTTTAAAGTTGATATACACAAAAAAAGATTTAAAATTATTCTTTGAAGTGGGTGAAAAAGAGGGAGTGCTCGAGAAGAAAGAAAAAAGCATGATTGATAAAATATTAAATTTAGACGATATATATGTAAAAGACGTTATGATTCCTAAAAAACAGGTTATTGCTATCAAAGAAAATGCTACAATGGGAGAAGCAATTAAGTTAATGAATGAAAAAGGACTTTCCAGAATCCCGGTCTATAGAAATAATCTCGATGATATCGTTGGATTTATTTATGCAAAGGATTTTTTAATGAATCAATCGAATGGAACCATGAAAGAAAAAATAAACTCAATGAACATAATCCATAATCCATATTATGTTTTAGAAACAAAAAGGTTATCCAACCTTTTAAATGAATTTCAAAAAAAGAGAATACACATCGCAGTAGTTATTGATAGAAATAAAAAGAACAGGGGAGTTGTTACAATAGAGGATCTCCTGGAAGAAATATTTGGGGAAATAGAAGATGAATTCGATAAAAATAAATAAAATATAAAACATCTATATTAAGTTAATCGATTGGGGAAAAATATTCAATAAAATAATCCCATTATATTCTACGAATTATTTATAGAAAAGAGGAAGAAAGAATAAATGAAGATAATGAAAAAAACTTACTTAATGCCAATATTAACTACAATATGTGTAGTTTTTATCGTTTGGAATAATTTCATTGCTGTACAAGCAAATTCATCCATAAAGCCCCTGGCAATTATGGTTGGAAATTCACCTGAAGAAATTGACCATCAAATTGGTATAGCTGAAGCTGATGTTATCTATGAAATGAATGTTGAATTTCCATTTACCAGATTGATGGCTATTTTTTTAAATAATAATTCTACTATGGTTGGTCCGGTTAGAAGCAGCCGTTATTATTTTTCCAGAATTGCAGCCGAATGGTCTCCGATTTTTGCGCATTGTGGCGGTCAAACTTTGAAAAACGGACATCTTGTGAACCTTGATCAACTACGATATTCTTATCCTTACTGGAGAGATATGAAAATCGGAGGCTGGATAAATCTTTTTGCAGATACAAAAAAAATTAGAGAAAAAAGCGAGCAGCTAGGTATAACCGGGGAAGTCAATCTAAAAAATAATTTTCTGAATTATAGGGAAAATCAGGTAAGCGGTGGTGATATCAGAAAAATAACTATAAAATATCATCAAAAATACGCTGTTTCATATGAATATAATGTAAATAGCAATCTATATCATCGATTGGTAAATAATAAATATTATAAAGATTCAAAAACTTCAAAATACATCAATGCATCAAACATCATTGTCCAATATGTACCAGTAAGCAAAATTGCAGGGGATAATGATGGCCGATTGAAAGTTGAAGTTATAGGTGAGGGCATGGCAAAGATATTGTACGGGGGCAATTATGTTTTAGCCAGATGGATAAAAGAATCTAAAGATCACAATACTTTTTTTTACGATAGTTCCGGTGAAATGATAAAATTAAACAAAGGACAGACTTGGGTTGAAATTGTTCCAAAAGAAACAGAAGTATGGCTAAAATAAACGTTTATAAATGGAGTAATAATCTGCAAAAAGAGGTTGGTTTTTATGAAACAAATTTACAAAAAATTACTGAAGATAGCAGAGGAAGCCAGACTGAAAGCTTATGTCCCTTATTCAAAATTTAAAGTTGGCGCAGCATTGCTAACAAAAGAGGGGAAAATATATACTGGATGTAATATTGAAAATGCATCTTTTGGATTAACAATTTGTGCAGAAAGAGTGGCCATATTTAAGGCGGTTTCTGAAGGTTCGACCCAATTTGAAGCATT
>Ga0272441_10015068_pt1 | contig 10865 bp, 10 predicted proteins | sample SSMProp6N_FD_193582 | JGI IMG/M metagenome (GOLD analysis project Ga0272441, IMG submission 193582) | Marine sediment archaeal communities from Little Sippewissett salt marsh, Falmouth, MA, United States - SSM-Prop-6N | ecosystem: Environmental > Aquatic > Marine > Wetlands > Sediment ...
TCATACTCTTTCCCGCCCATAAAAGGGGGGAAGAGTATGGGCTATCCACAGGGGGCGATAGTCAGATTGACATTTAATTTTCTTCGGGGCATAAGAGGGTTACATGCACTATTCGAGCTATTGTCAAATGTTGTGTACGGGAAATCAGGCGGCGATCCGATTTTCCTCTACGCCATCGACAAATTTAACTCCTTTAATGACCTTTGGTAATTTTTCCGGGTGATGGAGTCTGATCCATCGTTTTTCCGCGCACCGGCAAAGTTGAAACGCCATGGTGGTCACCGTAAGGGCCGAGAAACAATTTCGCACTTTTGTGGTACGCAGCCTCACGGTGGCAAATGTGGACTCGATCGGATTGGTTGTGCGAATATGTCGCCAATGTTCTGCCGGAAAATCATAAAAAGTCAGTAGAACATCCCGACTCGATTCAAGACATTTAACCGCTTTGGGGTATTTGGCTTCATAGGTTTGGATAAACGCTTCCAGGCAATTAACGGCATCATCTTTGCTGTCGGCCATCCAGATTTGCTGGATTTTTGATTTTGCCTTGGAGTGAAGGCTCTTTGGTAATTTATTGAGTATGTTAGCCGTCTTATGAACCCAACACCGTTGCCAGCGGGCAGAGTCGTAGACTTTTGCCATGGCTTTCCAGAAACCTAAGGCTCCATCTCCAATGGCCAGTTCAGGGCCGTCGCAAAGACCTCGACGCTTGAGATCTACGAGCACTTCGGTCCATGAAAGTTCATTTTCGCGCAATCCACATTCCAAAGCGACAAGTTCCTTTTTACCGTCTGCTGTTGCCCCTATAATCACCAGAAGGCATTGTTTGTCTTCTATTCGAACATTACTGTAGATACCGTCCGCCCAGAAATAGACGTATCGTTTGCCGGTAAGATCACGCTGTTGCCACTTTTTAAGATCTTCCTGCCAGATAGATTTGAGGCGACATACAGTGGCAGGCGATAATCCCGGGGCATCGTTGCCGACCAGGGCAGCCAGAGCATTTTGAAAATCTCCCGTTGAGACACCTTTTAAATAAAGCCAGGGGATCAATTCTTCCATGCTTTTGGTTCTCCTTAGATAGGGCGGCAATATTGACGATTGGAACCGAATGCGGCCTCCGCCCCCGTCAGGTTTCCGGTCGCGAATCCGGGGCACCTTTACCGGTACTGGGCCAATCCCTGTCTGGATATTGCGCTCGGGCAGATATCCGTTTCTTGTGATTCGGTTTTTGCCTATCTCATCTTTCAGATCGCGGAATTGTGACATATAGGATTCTACTTCAATTTCAAGCGCTTAGGCTAATAATTTTCGAGCCCCTTGCCGCAAGACTTCCGTGAGCGGATCATCAACGAAAGTTTCTGGATTTTTAAGATCGATTACGTTATCTTTGCTCATGGTGTGTGTATCCTTTCATTTTTAACTTTTAAAAATGGCGGGTTATTGCTTCGCAAACAATTACCCGTTGGATACACCACCTAACCCCTCAAACACAACTTTTGATTATATCTCCATGGATCGGGAAAGAACCAAAAGCATGCCTGCCCGATCTTACCTGGCGAGGAAAAGGACGGGCATCGAGCCTGTCATTTAAGCGGAGCGTAAAAACCGCGCGTCCGCTTAATTCGGCGTGTGTTCGGTCACGTAATACGGTATTGTCAATGGTTTTGGCTATATCAGCTCATTCCGTTGACTTGGATAGCATTCACGAAAGAGGCATTAACGATATGAATTCTGATGGTTTGCTGTTGATAATATATGTGCTGCTGGCATTGGTCTTTTCATTTCTATGCTCTGTAGCGGAGGCGGTACTCTTAAGCATTACGCCTTCATATATCGAAGGACAGAAGGAAAGACGGCCAAAGCATGCAGCCCTTTTGACACGGCTGAGGCAAGATAATGTGGACCGGTCACTTGCTGCCATTTTGACACTGAACACTATTGCGCATACTGTCGGCGCGATCGGTGCCGGGGCCAAAGCGACAGTCGTATTTGGAAGCACATGGTTTGGCCTGTTTTCGGCTGCCATGACGCTTTTGATCCTTTTTCTTTCCGAGATCGTGCCTAAGACTTTAGGCGCCGTCTGGTGGCCGATACTTGTAGGTCCGATTTCGTATTTTGTAAATACTCTGATTGTGGTTCTCTATCCAATTGTGTGGATATCGGAAAGACTGACAAAATTTATTTCACACGGAAAAGATATTCACATTTTCAGTAGAGACGAATTCATCGCCATGGCTCAGGTAGGAGTAGAGACGGGGCATATTTGCGATAAGGAATCAAGGGTTATTCGAAATTTATTTCGATTCGAGTCGCTGAAAGTGGACGATATCATGACACCACGTACTGTCATCTCGGCATTGCCCGAGGACATGAAGATTATCGATTCTATGGAACAGGTTACCCAAACCCCTTTTTCACGCCTGCCGCTCTACACGACGCATATTGACGACATAACCGGTTTTGTACTTAAAGACGATGTGCTGATTAACGTTGCGAAGAAGCAGGGTGATGAAAAACTCAATACATTGAAGCGTAAAATACTTGCTGTTCCGGATTCGGTATCGTTGACAGTATTATTGGAGCAGTTTCTCAAAGACCGCCAGCACATCGCTATCGTCATCAATGAGCATGGGGGGACTGATGGACTGGTGACATTAGAAGATTTAATCGAGACGCTTATGGGTATGGAAATTATGGATGAAACAGACGATGTTGAAGACCTGCGAGCTCAAGCGCGGAAACAATGGAAAGTACGCGCCAGGGCAATGGGACTTGATGCTGATATTTTTGACCATGGGAAGGCCGAACAGGATAATCCAGCCGACGGCAAAAAGCCGTGCGGCTGATTAGAGGCGTTCAAGAAAGAATAAATCCAGGATCTTAAACGATATTAATTAGTTATGTGAGTTTCGGGGTCGTCTTGGTGGCAAATAATGAATAGAATGTGTACTACTGACGAGCACTCCAGTCATGAAATTGCAGATATTTTTGGCAGACTCCGGGCAATGCCGAAATAATTCCACCAGCCGCGAAGGTACAGGTTGAGACGGGCTATGATCTGCTCCATACTCAGCCCGCAACTGCGGCCGGTGAGTTCCCGCACCCGCTCTTTGAATCGACGGATCGACCTGGAATGGATGCGGATTCGTGTACCACCCCGGCGACTGAGGAAACTGAACCCGAGAAAGCACATCCACCATGGATAGGTGATGCGGCTTTTCTCCCGGTTTACCTTCAACCGCAGCCTCCGGGTAATAAACTGCGATACGCTTTTCATCACCCGTTCTGCTGCCCGTTTGGAGCGAACGAACACAATAAAATTGTCCGCATAGCGGACATCTCAACTGTCAGCCATTATGGCTTAGCAGCGGCGTTGGTCGCGGATAAATCTCAAATATAGTTTAACGAGCACAAACAATGAAAATACGACGCGCGAAACAATCGGATTTTATAAACATTGCGGCTATTCATATCGAAAGTTGGAAAGATTCTTACACGGATGTCTTGCCTGCAGGATTTCTGGCCGGGCACATCAATAAAGATTTTGAAATACATTGGAATGAAATCAAAATACAAAATGAAGACGTCGTATTGGTGGCCGAGAAAAATTCGTTGGTCGGGTTCGCAGCTGTCTGGTGTCGCCCTATCCCATTCATAGACAATTTGCATGTAAAACCATCTCAAAGATACCAAAAAATTGGATCCGCCTTAATGAAGGCGGTCGCGAAAGAATTAATCAATGAAGGGCATAAAACAGCCTATCTTTGGGTATTTGAAAATAATATAAAAGCCATACGATTTTACGAACGTTTGGGAGGCATTCAGAAAGAACAATCCATAAAAAACGTATTCGGATATGATGTTCCGAGCCGAAAAATTGAATGGGATGATCTGTCCGCAATATTTGAAGGTCAATAAGCCGATGTCCGCCTGTCGGGATAGGAAATAACCTCGCGGCTCCCCCCTCCCGCACTGCCGTTCATTCGGGTCACGCACTCGGCGGTTCAGCCGGCCGGGGGACAAACGGCAGTTACCGTGAACCCCCGCACCCTCTTTTTAAATGGGTCTTGACAAAAATTCCACTGCATACGAAGAGTATATCGTTGTGTTGAATCGGTATTACCCCCTGAGCAGGAAGCGTATCAGGACTTGACAAGGACGCGATGGGTAGGCACCATGCCCCGGCACCTGTGCAGCTGCAGCTCACTCACGCATGAAGTTGGAACTTGTTGGAACTTGAGAGTTGAAAACATCACCGTTGATCGTCACGTATCTTAAACTCGTCGGCACGGCCGTATTGTGGGGAGGAACGTTTATTGCCGGCCGGGTGGTCTCACAGGGTATCGATCCCTATTCCGCCGCATTCTTCCGGTTTGCTATTGCCTCAATCTGTTTATTGGCGCTGACCCGACATACCGAGGGGATGCTTCCCGTTCCCCGAAGAGATCAGTACATCCCCCTGATTCTGCTCGGTTTGAGCGGGATCGTGTGTTATAATATTTTATTTTTTAAAGGGCTGGAGTTGATCGAAGCCGGGCGTGCCTCCGTAATTGTTACTCAAAATCCCATTTTTATTGCTCTGCTTTCAGCCTATTTCTTTAAAGAACGCCTGACATCCACAAAAATTTTCGCGGTCTGCCTGTCGGTCTGTGGAGCGCTTGTCGTGATTACCGAAGGGCATCTCAGTGATATTTTTCATGGCGAATTTGGTTCCGGCGAAATCTATATCTTTGGCTGTGTCGTCAGTTGGGTCACGTATTCTCTGCTTGGCAAAACAGTCATGACGGCACTGTCTCCCATAACTTCCGTGACGTATTCCGTGCTGATAGGAACAACCATCCTGTTCTTCCCGGCTTTTGCCAACGGCGGTTTCCACCAATGCCTTTCTTACTCTTTTATACAATGGGTGGGGCTTGTGTACCTGGGCCTTTTCGGGACGGTACTGGGATTTCTCTGGTTTTATCAAGGCATCCACCGAATCGGTCCCACGAAGTCCGGCATGTTCATTAACATCGTCCCGATCAGTGGGATTCTGCTGAGCTTTCTCCTGCTCGGCGAGCCCCTGACAGCATCACTCTTTATTGGAGGGTTTTGTGTCTGTGGAGGGGTCTATTTGATGAACAGAAGCCCTCAGCACTGATCTGCCTCGATAAGAAGTGCAATTTGGGCAGCTGCCTGTTCACGAAGTATCCTGTCGAAAAAAAATACGAATAGATTCCGTCGAAAAGTCAGCCGTTCCGAACGAACTCTGAGGGGCTCGGCTTAAATGAATTTCAGTTTTTTTTCCGGAAAAGTTTCCGTTCGGAAACATGTTCCGGTTTAAATGCCCCTGAAACTTCGGAAGTCCCCGATCGAATACTTTTTATTGAAATGCCCCGTAGACCATGATAAAAGTCCCCTATCGGCAACTTTTTATAGAGGAGTCAGGTTGAAATCTTCAACAAAAATTAACGATCCTGAAGAACTCGGGCAATATATTTTCAAAGAGCGCAAAAATTTAAAGCTGACCCAGAAAGAGATTTCAGAATTTTCCGATGTTGGCAGAAAGTTTGTCCTGGAGCTTGAAAAAGGAAAATCGACTGCTCAAATCGGCAAGATATTTGAAGTATTAAATGCTCTCGGGCTTGAACTTCATCTCATCAAACGGGGAGACCGCTGAGCTTGGAAACGCTTAATGTTTATTTCAATCAGAATCTGGTGGGTGTTCTCAAGCTGGACAAAAATCGATTATTTTCATTTACCTACTCCCCAGATTTGATAAAAAGATATGCCGGCTTGCCGCAAAAATGAAGGAACTGGGGTTGGCCTGGCGCCCTCATGTTGGCTGTTTTGTCTGGGATCCGGAAGGCCATATCGCATCTGAATCCCCGTTCCCGAACCGTGTCTACTTTATCCTGAGTCTGCCCAGATTTGTCGATATTTTCGGAAGTGTCGAGCAGATCGTCCAGAAGCTTGTCTGGTTACCGACATGGCATCAGGCCAGGCTGCTTTGTCAACACATGAATATCGTTGACGAACAGGGAAATCTCTTTCCATTAGAGCCGGGACGTGCCCCGGCCGATGAATACATTCACATCTACAAACAGATCATCTCTGCAATGATGAATGGATGAATGGTGATGAATGCGTGAATGGGGGATTATGAATTATGAATGGGGTCGGGCCATGCTAACACACTGAAACAATATAAAATAAATATTTTTTACCCCCTGAAAACGGTCCTGAATGCTCCTTTTTGAGCCTAAAATCCGCATTATATATTCGGAAGGTGTTTGACTTATTTTTCTATATTGCCCTTTTGGGGGTCAAAAAGAGCAATATAGGACCTGAATCAGGGCGTTTTTGAAACATTAATCTCTAAAAATCAATATCTTGACTTGGCCCGACCCCACCTGACCCCACCTGCGACCCACCTACCCCATAATCCGATATAATCAGCATAATTCAAACCGCGATTTTAAAAAGCTTATAAGTTGTCTATATTGTTTTATTTCCTATACACTGGCCGAGTGGTTTTTCTTGACATATTTTGCATAATTGTCTACAGTATTCAAAAAAATAAAACAACTGCCCACCATGATGAGGATGCTTTGTTGATCATTATGTTATCCTCCAGAAAGCGATTCACATGGAACAGCACGACAAGCATTTTTACGGTTACGCCATCATCGCGGTTTCTTTTTGCATCCAGGTCGTCAATTGGGGGATTTGTAACAGTTTCGGCATTTTTTACGACCCGCTGCTGGATGAATTCAACTGGCTGCGCGGCACCCTGTCCGGGGCCGCCTCCCTGTGCTTTCTGGTGCACGGGATCACCAGCATCCTCGTGGGAAACCTGAACGACCGGTTCGGCCCCCGGCGGATCATGACCGTCTGCGCTTTATTTTTGGGACTGGGTTTTTTTCTGATGTCCCGGGTCCATGCCGTGTGGCAGTTGTACCTGTTCTACGGCATAGTGGTGGGCATCGGTCTGAGCGGTACGGATGTGGTGCTCCTGTCTACCCTGGCTCGCTGGTTCGAGCGGAAAAGGGGGATGATGAGCGGGATCATCAAGATTGGTACCGGGGTGGGAATGCTGGTCATGCCCCTTTTCATCACACGGTTGTTAAACGGATTGGGATGGAGAAATACCTTTTTGATACTAGGCCTGATCATAACGACGGCGGTTATGGTTTTGGCCCAGTTTCTAGTACGAGATCCGGCCGAAAAAGCCCAGTGGATCGACAACCGCAAACGCATTGGCCAATGCCCCGGAAAAACAGAGGAAGAGGGGTTGTCCTTTCAGGCGGCCATTCGCACCCGGCAGTTTAAGACCATCTGTGCGGTCTATTTTATCGTTCTGGTCTGCGTCTTCACCATCTTGATGCACATTGTCCAGCATGCCATTGACATGGGCATCGCAGCCGGCCCGGCTGCCGGCATCCTGTCCACTGTCGGCGGGGTGAGCATTGCCGGCAGGTTCGTCATGGGGTCGGCCGGCGATCGGATCGGGGACAAGGCGGCCCTGGCCATCTGCTTTGTGATTCTGTTGATGTCGCTATGCTGCCTGCAGCTGGCCGATCGTTTGGGGATGTTATACGCCTTTGCGATCCCTTACGGATTTGCTCACGGCGGTTTTTTCGCCCTGAACTCTCCGATCACGGCCCGACTTTTCGGCACCCGGTCTCACGGTATGCTGCTGGGCATCATCATCTTCTGCAGCACAGTGGGCGGGGCCATCGGTCCTCTGGCGGCCGGGTATCTATTTGATGTCTTCCGCAACTACAAGCTCATCTTTCTGATCATGACGGCCCTGAGCGCAATTGGCCTGGCCCTGACCCTGTCACTCAGGCCGCTGCCCTTTGAACAAAGAGCAGAAAACAGGAAACAGAAAACTTAGCGGGATTCCGGGGACGTCCTTAACTTATTAACTTTACATAAGAACATAATAATATTGTCTCGCCCATGCCAAGACAATCCCGTATAGATGATGAATGGTAATGGGGATGATGGGGTCGGGCCATGCTAACATACTGAAACAATATGAAATGTTTAAATAACCGGGCGGTTTGAATCAGCTCATCCCGACGAACCCAGGGACGTCAGGATCATGCCGGCCGACACCAGGACCAGAGAAACGACGACATACACATTGAATGTTTCAGCGTCCAGCAGCGCCGCGGACAGCACGGTTCCGCAAACCGGTATCAGAAACCGGTATACCGCCATTTTGCTCAAAGAATTGTATTTGACCAGGGCATACCAGAGGGGAAAGGCCGCCGCCGACACAAAACTCAGGTAAACGCACAGCGCCAGACCGGAAGCAGACCAATGCAGCACGCCGGGATCGTCGGTCGCAAGCGATACCGCCAGCAGCCCCAGAGCCCCGAAAAACAGCTGGTAGCCCCCCACCAGCGGCGGGTAAATACGCATGGACGAGTCCTTGACGATGACCATGGCCGCCACGGAAGCCAATGCCGCGCACAGAATGAAGCCTTCCCCCATGAAATGGAACCCCGGGGAAAACGATGTCCGGGACACATTGATCAGGACCAGCCCTGAAAACCCCAGAAACAGTCCGAGCAGAGTGCCGGGGGCCACCCGGTCGTTTTTGACGAACCAGTGTGAATAGATCACCAGAAAAAAAGAACCGGCCCCGTTGATGATCGATGCCTTCATGCCCGTGGTATGGGACAGGCCGATATAAAAAAAGGTGTACTGAAATGTGGTATGCACCAGGCCCAGAACAACCATCAGGGCATAGTCTTTTTTCCGGGGAAGCCGGATCGACCGGCCGCACAGCCGGACACCGGCCAGGATCAAGGCCCCGGCCAGAAGAAACCGGAATGCGGCAAAATAGAGTTTTCCGGGGGTGCTGCTTTCGATATCAAACAGCCTGAAACCGATTTTGACACACGGAAAGGCACTGCCCCACAACAGGGAACAGACAAGGGCCAGAAGAATGACAATCAGGGGGAAGGTCAACAGACGTTGGTGGTTCATCAATAATCCCGGATAACTTTGAATCGATTTCTATACATTAAGAAGTTCCCCTGCCGGCATTCACCGTGCACAGCATACAGAACGCTTTATTCGGGCAGCCGTATCCCAGCTGAATCGCGTCAACAGGCTGCGGAACTCACCGTTGATGTCGGCCGCGATCGTTACATCCTCGTCTGTCACCGGGTGCCGGAAGGTCAGCTCCACGGCGGCCAGCAGCAGACGGCCGCAGTTGAACCGGGTTCTGAACAAGGCGTTATGGGCGTACTGACCGTGTTTGGTATCCCCGATAATCGGGTGCGCAATGTGTTTCATATGACGCCGCAGCTGATGACGCCGCCCGGTTCCGGGCAAAAGTTCCACCAGCGAATACCGGCTGGTCGGGTACTTATCCACCGGTATGGGAAGTTCGATGGTTGCCAGTCGCTTGTAATCCGTGACGGCCGGGTAATCGGTTTCTTTTTTCAGTTCGCTGCGCCGGATGCGCCTGTCCTGAATTTCCTTCAGACGGTAGTCGATCGTACCGCGCTCTTCGGTATACCCGCGGACCACCGCAATGTATTTTTTATGGATGCCGCCGGCCTGAAATAATTCCGCCGTCTCTCTGGCAATTTCGGAACTCAGCGCAAACAGCAGCACACCGGACGTGGGCCGGTCCAGCCGGTGGACCGGGTACACCCGCTGCCCGATCTGGTCCCGGACAATCCGAAGGGCCACCCGTTTTTCCCGCCTGTCAACCGGACTGGGGTGGACCAGCAATCCGCACGGTTTGTCAACGGCCACATAAAAGGGGTCGCGGTAGAGAATGTCGAGCTGTTCTGAAGGTGTCATGGTGTTGTAACGACGTCCTGTACGTTGTTGATTGTGCGGATCGCTATCCGGCAACCGGCCGGCAGATTATCAGCAGATTATCAGTGGTATTCCGCAGCCGGCAGGTTCTGATTGTCATCAAGGCTTCAGACGCTTTTTTTCGCTTCGTGGTTGGCGATGACAATACCCGAAACAATTAGCAGTACACTGTATAAATGAACCATCCGGATGGTTTCATTCAGAAAAAAATACGCTGAAATACCGCTGAATACGGGTAACGTGTAATAGATAATTCCCGCTTTTGACGGGCCGATGATACTGATGGATTTATTCCATAAAACAAACGCGCAAAGTGAGGCAAAAATCCCGACGTAAAGGATGGACCCAATGGTTGTCGTATCGAAAACAACCGAAGGCACGGTTACATGTTCCCAGACAAAAAACGGAAAGAGAAATATAAGCCCCAGAATGAACGTGGCGAGCTGAAACGCCGAAATGCTGAGCGGTTCGGGTTTCTGTTTGACTAAAATGCTGTAGACGGCAAACAGAATCGATGCGGCAAGCATCCAGATATCGCCGACGGCAAACGAAATATTGAGCAGACTGGCAAGCGACCCCTTACTGATCAGCAGCACCACTCCGGTGACCACAAGAATGATGCCGGCACTTTTTTTCACGGTGATCCGTTCCCCGAAAATGATCCGGGATAAAATAACAATAAAGATCGGAAATGTGATCGCGATCAGGGACAGATTCATTGCGGTGGTCGTGTGCCCGGCAAAGTAGATGAGCGTATTGAAAAGTGTGACACCGATAAAAGACGTGACGGATAGATACAGCTTGTGCCGCCGGATTTCAGGCCATTCATCGATAAGGCGTTTCACGGCAAACGGCAGAAATACAACGACGGCGACCACCCATCTCCAGAAAGCGAGGCTGATGGGTGGGATACTTTCATTCAGGCCCCGGGCAACGATGAAATTTCCCGACCAGAGGGCCGTTGCAGCGATCGCAAAAAAACAACCGGTTATCATGTGAGGATGTTCTGATCTGTATGGCATTTAAAATTCCTG
>Ga0272441_10015069_pt1 | contig 10865 bp, 5 predicted proteins | sample SSMProp6N_FD_193582 | JGI IMG/M metagenome (GOLD analysis project Ga0272441, IMG submission 193582) | Marine sediment archaeal communities from Little Sippewissett salt marsh, Falmouth, MA, United States - SSM-Prop-6N | ecosystem: Environmental > Aquatic > Marine > Wetlands > Sediment ...
GCCGATAACGCAGACGTATATTTCGTTTGCAACAGCGCGAAAGAGATGAAACAACTGGCGTGCAGGTTTCGTGACGCCGATGGCAGGGCCGAGGTGTGGTATCCGGTAACAGGCGAAATCTGTTCGGCCAAAGTGATCGGCCGAAATGCCGATGGTTCCTGCGATATCGAACTTGAGCTACCGGCGATTGGATCGGCGTTTGTGGTGTTCCGGCGTGATGGTGTGTCTCCGAGACAGTCGGCCGATGTTTTTGCGGACGAATCCGGCGCGAAGATTCCGGTCGAAGGCAGATGGACCGTGACGTTCCAGCCGGGCAGGCTTGCCCCGGAATCGGTTCAGTGGGACAAACTGATCGACTGGACAACGTCGCAAGTTGACGGAATCAAATACTTTTCGGGCACGGCCACATATTCGATTCAGTTTGACGTGGCCCAGGATGTCGGTGGTGATGTTTGGCTGGATCTCGGTGAAGTGCGCGAAGTGGCCGAGGTTCGCATGGACGGACAGGACCTGGGTACGGCCTGGACCTATCCGTTCCGCGTAAAAGTGCCGGCCAAATCGCTCACTCAGGGGACGCACACGCTGGAGATGGCAGTGACCAACGTGTGGAACAACCGCCTCGTGGGCGATCAGTTCCTCGACGAAAAAGACCGAGTTACACGCAGCAATAAGGCTGGCAAAGGCAAGAATACCGCGCTGGTGTCGTCAGGTCTTCTCGGGCCGGTCACACTGGAGCCTGTGTATTAATGCGTATGATAGCCTCCTCCCAACACCAGATGGGCGTTCAAGCTGTTGGAGATAAGATATTGGCAAAGGAGTGAGTTGTGTTTTGTCACAGATCGGGTGAAAGAGGCGGGCACAGATCCGATAGCAGCTTTCTACGTTCAGTGGCTCTTGTGAGTGTCGCAATGATGCTTTGCATGTTGGCGGGTTGCAGTGACGCACGGACGCTGCAAACCGATGCCGCCGATCATGCGCATTGTGTCGTTCAACATGAACCGGCTGATCCGGATGTTCGTGAGATGTCCGTTTATGACGGTCAGCCGGACGCCGCTCCGGCGATGAAGGATCCGGATCTTCAATTGTTGGGAAACCGTTTTTTTACCTTCAGTACGGTGGTGCGTGTCCGTCAGATCGAGGTGTCGCGTGACAAGGCGTTCGGCCCGGATGAATCCAGTATTCACACGCCCCGGGAGGCCCGTCTTTTTCGTCAGGCCGTTGAAAAGGGCTGGCCGGGCGCACGCATCACATGGGCCTTCAGTTGGCTTGCGCTGAAGGATCAGCGTCCGAGCTACCGGGATCTCAGGCAGTTGGTGGTTCTGTATCACCACATCTATGGCGATGAGATCACCTTCATTCCGGGGGCGTATTTTGCCAATATGTACAACACGCGCGACCAGGTCAATCGCGATCTGCATGACGGGTTACGCATGGTCTCTGATATGGTGGGCGGCGGATATCGCCCCAGGAGTGTCATCGCAGGTTTTCTCTCGGCCGACAACCTGAGATACCTGGCCGAAGAGGAAGGGATCCATGTGTGCCAGGGCAACATCTGGAGCCAGTATGCGGTAGACAACGGCGACGGCGAGGGCTCGATATCCTACCCGTATTACCCGTCACGCGAGCATTTTTGCAAACCGGCCCAAGGGCGGGAGGACTTGATCGACTGCGTCAACCTGGACGGCTGGACCGTGGATTTCCTGAACGCCAGATATCCGGGGGCCAGGATCATCGACAATGTGCGCTGCGGCAGCCGTCAGGGCGTCGGGCCCATTGAAACGGTCCTGAGACAGGGCACTGAACTGGGTACGCGGGAGATGCTGGCCACCACGGCCGCTCATTTCGATACGGGATTCGCACTGAATGGTTTTGCCTGGGTCACCTGTATCTGGGAGATGGGCCTTGTTGAAGCGCGGAAAATATATGGCTATGAAGGACGCAATGGGCTGGATGGCCTGGTCATTTGGCTCAGTGAAATGCGGTGTCGCTGGCCGCAGGCAAAGTGCATCACGCTGGGTGAGTTTGGCCTGCTTTGGCGCGAGCGGTTCAAGAACAACGACGGCATCGACTATCGCTTCGTCCAGCGCGGCTCGGGCGTCTGCGGATCAGAACCGGAAATGGAAATTCGATGGTTCATGAACAAGGCGTTTCGCCTGGCGCTCTTGAGGGACTGGCGGGCCGGCACCCCCGAGAAAGTCATTGATTTCACTCGCTATGACCTCGCAGCTCAAGAACCGGCCGACCCGGCACTTGGCCAGCACACGCGAAACTGGAGCCTGATGAACCGGCTGAACCAGAAAGGCGTTCGGACGCAGGATAAGCCAATTTCTATCGGACAATTGAGTGCCGCTGAACAGGCAATCATCCAGCGCCGATACCCGGAGTTGATACCTGACGGATCTTTATGACAATGACTCTATGCGGTTCAGTGTGTTTGGGAGAATTAGCGGCAGCTCTAATTCCTTGTGAGCAGAAGAATGGATTCTTAGAGGTTCTTGAAAGTTCCTGTAGACGTTGATGAGGGCTGAATGATGTTTTGTAAACAGTTATGTAGGCTATCGAGACCCCAATACCATATTGCCGTTCTTTTGATGATTGTATTTTCCGGTTGCAGAAGCACGGAAACACGTTATTGCGAGCTTGCCCGGGGATTCAAGAATCCGGGCAATGAAGCCCGGCCCAGGGCGTATTGGAACTGGTTGAACGGCGCTGTTACGCATGATGGTTTGACGCGAGATCTGGAAGAGGCCAAGGACAAGGGGCTCGCCGGTCTGGAGATGTGGGATACAGAGGCCATGAGGAATCCTGGCGGTTTTGTCCCTGCAGGTCCGCCGTTTATGGGCCCTGAATCGGTCGCTGCCATGCATCATTCAATGAAAGAGGCCAAACGTCTGGGCCTGGACCTGGGACTAATTACGTCCAGCGGCTGGAATGCCGGCGGTCCGTGGGTGCCTCCAGAGATGGCAAGCAAGAACCTGTTCTATTCGAGTACCGTTGTCACCGGCCCTGCAGGGATCGAACAGAAGCTGGCGTTTCCAAAGGTTCCCGCTCGGTGTCCCAAACGGGCGGACGGATTGCCGAAATGGTATCTGGATGTGGCAGTGCTGGCGTGGCCTGATTCGCAGGACAAGGTGATCCCGGATATTTCAGACGTGATCGATCTTACCGAGAACTTCAACCAGGGTGAATTGAATTGGCAGGTACCTGCCGGGCGCTGGCAGGTTGTGCGGTATGTGTGCAGCAACAACGGTCAGCAATTGATTGCTGCCAGTCCCAATTCAAAGGGGCCGTTCATCGATTTCCTGGATCCGGAGGCCACGCGTTTTCACTTTGAGTACATCATTGGCAAACTCGGACTGAAAAAGGGAGGTGATCCTGATTGCCCGTTGAAGACCCTGGAGGTCGATAGCATGGAGCTGCACGCCGGGATTCAGTGGACACCGAGATTCCCTGAGTGGTTTCACACGTATCACGGGTATGATCCGGTCACATGGCTTGCGGCGTTGTCGGGTTGGACCGTAAAAGACAAGGACACGAGCGCGCGGTTTGTTTACGACTACAAAAAGACGGTGAGCGACCTCCTGATATTCAGTCACTATACGACGGGGAGCGAAGTCTGCGCCGAATACGGGCTGGAACTTGCCGGTGAAGCGGGAGGTCCCGGACCGCCCATTTGGGATAGCTGTCCGGTTGACGCTCTCAAGGCGCTTGGACATGTAGACATACCTCGCGGCGAGTTCTGGATCGAGAGTCCTCGGGACATTTTTCTGGTCAAAGAGATCGCTTCGGCGGCACACATCTACGGCAAGCCGTACGTGGATGCCGAATCATGGACCACCTGGCGTAGATGGAAGGACAGCCCGTTCGTTCGCAAACGGCTGGTGGACAGGGCGTTCTGCGAGGGCCTCAACCGCATCACCTATCACGGTTATTCGAATTCACCTGAAAAGTATGGCTATCCCGGCCGCACCTATCACGCCGGCGTCGATATGAATCCACAGGTCGTATGGTGGTCCAAGGCTCGGCCGTTCATGGATTACCTGGCTCGCTGTTGTCACATGTTGCAGCAGGGTTCGTTCGTGGCTGATGTTGCGTATTACTATGGCGATAAGGCGCCCAATTTCTGGCCGCCCTCTGCCAGGGTTCCGGCAAAGCCCATGCTTGACGGCCTGGGAGCTGGTTACGATTACGATGTTGTCAACAGTGATGTGATTATCAATCGTATGTCCGTTAAGGACGGTCGAATCGTCCTTCCGGACGGCATGTCCTATCGCGTTCTTCTTCTGCCCGATCAGCGTGATATGCCGCTTGAGGTGCTCATCAAGGTTGAAGAACTCGTCGCCCTGGGCGCCACGATCATCGGCCCCAAACCACGGGAGGTCCCCGGCATGCGGGACTATCGGTCGCAAACCGAAAAGCTGCGCAACTTAGCCGACAAGATATGGGGGCCATGCAACGGGACCACGGTAAAACAGACCTCCTATGGCAAAGGCAAGGTTGTCTGGGGTCAGACGCTGCGGCAATGGCTCACCAGAGAGTCTATCGAGCCGGACTTTTCCTGCCTTGCAGAAGCAGCGGACCTTGATTACATCCACCGCCGAACAAAAGATGTCGACATCTACTTCGTAAGAAACAAATCTCTGACAGAGGTACACGCCGATTGTCTGTTCCGTGTTAATGATAGAATGCCGCAGTTGTGGGACCCGGCCGCCGGCAGTATGAAACCGGCATTCTTTGCCAGTAGAGCGGAGGGCCGAATCCGCGTGCGACTTGAGCTGCCGCCGGGGGGATCGGTCTTTGTCGTATTTGCAGAAGATACCCTGGCGAACACCGCTGATACTGCCGCGTTCCAGTGCTTGCGGAACGGACAGTACACATTCACAAACGTCAACGGCCAAAGGAAACAGGTGAATGTTGATACTCTGCCTGCGCCGCTGACACTTGAAGGCGCATGGACGGTCGACTTTGATCCCAAGTGGGGAGCACCGGCGCAAGTCCGTTTCCCCAAACTCATTTCGTGGACCGATCATGAAAACCAGGGCGTGAAGTACTATTCCGGCGCTGGTTTCTATACCAGAACCATCAACGTCCCTGACGATTGGCTTGCTTCCGGACGAGGGGTCTATCTGGATCTGGGCGATGTGCGTGAACTGGCCGAGGTGTTTGTCAACGGCAAGACAGCCGGTGTACTGTGGAAGGCTCCCTTCCGGGCGGATATTACTTCGCTGGTTAAGCCTGGCGCCAATGAACTGAAGATCGAAGTAATGAATATGTGGATAAACCGCCTTGTCGGCGACCAGGATCTGCCTGCAGAGAAGAGATTCACGCGTACCAACATAACGTTCGACGGATACAGGGGCAAACCCGGAACCTGGCAGGTCCAACCCGCCGGTCTTTTGGGTCCGGTTCGGCTCATGCCGTCTGTGCAGGTGGGGTTAGAACCCAAATAATGAGCGTAGGTGACACGGTTTTATACGTGTGGCGAAAAAGGAGAAAACAGAATCGAACTTCTTAAAGGACTGCGGTTTGTTCTGCAATAGTCTATACTTCGAATGCAGGCAAACGTATCGTAGGTACTGGTCGCAGATTAAGGAAAAGGAGATATCTCATGAGAAGCACGGCACTACCACTCATTATGGTCGGACTCTTGGCAGGTATCAGTGGGACGAAAGCCGACGGAGCAACATTCAAGAAGCTCCAGTTGACCGACAAGTTCTACTGCGAGGGCGCGTATGCGGCCGATTTTAATCGTGACGAGAAAATGGATATCGTCTCCGGTCCGTACTGGTATGCCGGTCCCGATTTTCAGACTCGCCATGAAGTTCGCGCGCCGAAAGAGTTCAATCCCAAGGGGTATTCCGACAACTTTCTCACGTACACGGGCGATTTCAATGGCGACGGCTGGGCAGACATTCTCTACGTCCCATGGCCGGGCAAAGACGCACGGTGGTATGAAAATCCGGCCGGCAAGGACGGACACTGGGTGTCGCACCCGGCGCTTACGAATGTCGGCAACGAATCACCTATGTGGATCGATGTCGATAGTGACGGGCAGAAGGACCTGGTTTACAACATCGACGGACTGCTCGGGTATGGCACCTACGACACGAAGAAACCGAACGAGCCTTGGACGTTCCACCCGGTCAGCACCAAGGGGAGTTATCAAAGGTATTCGCATGGCGTGGGAGCGGGTGATGTCAATGGCGACGGGCGTGTCGACATATTAGAGAGCGTCTGTTGGTGGGAACAGCCGGCCGAACCGAAGTCGGGCGAGCCGTGGATTCGTCATGACTATAAGTTCGCCGACGCAGCCGCTCAAATGTTGGTTTACGACGTCGACGGGGATGGACTGAGCGATGTTGTTACGGCATGGCATTGTCATCTCTACGGTCTGGTGTGGCATCGACAGGTTCGCGACGATGCCGGAGCGGTCAGCTTCGAGAAGCAGGTGATTCTGACGTCCGAGCCCGATTTGGAATCCGACGATCTGCGGATCAGTCAGTTGCATGCGTTCGACCTGGCTGACATCGACGGCGACGGATTGCAGGACATACTGACCGGCAAGCGATTCTGGGCACACGGTCCTAACGGCGACAAGGAACCTAACGCACCGGCCGTCGTTTACTGGTTTCAATTGAAGCGAAACGCAGACGGCAGCGTGCAGTTCGTTCCGCACCGGATCGACGACGATTCCGGGGTCGGTACCCAGGTGGCCGCTGCGGATCTCAACGCCGACGGCACGCCCGACGTGGTGGTTGGCAACAAAAAGGGAACGTTCGTGTTTCTCAGTCAGTAACGAAGGATTGCGACGATGAATACTCCGGAGAAGGTCATCGATTTGTGTCCGCTGTGATGTGGTTGCCAAGGAACCGCAAGGCCTGAATCGCACCGGGTGGCTCATGGGGCCGATCAGCCGGAAGACGATTCGGCCGCCGGATGGGTCGATCCTATTGACGGAACTGCCAGGCAAAGATCGGCGGCGCATATACACAATGACCAGAGAACTTGAAGCTTAGGCTTGATTGGAACTTTCGTGTAAAGGAGATGTCACTGTGAGATTTGCCATTCGTTCTATGTTTGCCATGTTACTTGTCCCCTTTGCTTCGGCAAAGGCCGTTAACTTTGCGGACTATTTTGAAGATGCGACGATGCGTATTGACTATTTCCACACGGCCAATGCGACCTGCGATGAGATCGCCGTGGACCAGATCATCATCAACGACACCTGGGCGGGAAATCCAAACAGGTTGCTGCCGCCCACGGAGAACGGGCGCTACGCGATCAAGGTCGTTGACATCGCCTCCAACAAGCTTATTTACTGCCGGCACTACCTGGACATCGTCTTCGAGTACAAAGGCACGGAACCGGCTCAAGCGGGGCGCAAACGCACTTATCATCAAAGCGCGCTGATTCCCTGCCCCAGGCAACGGGTCCTGTTTGCGATCGAACGGCGTGACACACATCACATGCTGCGGCCTGTGTTCAGCCAGATCATCGATCCCAATGACAGGCGTATCAAGAGAGAGCCCCCGTCTTCCCTGGATAAGTCATTCGTCATTGTGAAGAACGGTCACCCCCATGATTGCGTCGACCTGGTCTTTGTGGCAGAAGGCTATCGGAAAGAGGAGTTCGGCAAATTCAAGAAGGATGCGCAACGTTTCGTCGATTATCTTTTCACCATGGAGCCTTTTGCCGCCATGAAAAAGCGGTTCAACATCCACGGCGTATTTCGCGCGTCCGCCCAAAGTGGGGTGGATTTTCCCGCCGAACGCGTTTACAAAAATACAGTGGTGGACGCGTCCTACGATACATTCGGCTCCGGCGCCTATGTGACTGTCTTTGACAATAAATCGATGCGGGATATTGCCGGCAAGGTCCCCCACGACCACGTCATCGTGCTGGCCAACACGGAGAAGTACGGCGGCAGCGGCTTCTACAACAGCTATACCCTGTTCACCTCGGACAACAAGCGCAGCGAGGAGATTTTTACGCATGAACTGGGCCATGGTTTTGCCGGACTTGCCGATGAGTACATTGCTGAATCCTACTTCGACGTCTATTATACGCGCGGCGTAGAACCCCTTGAACCCAATATCACCGCTTATCTGAATTCCAACCATGCGAAATGGGCCCATCTGTTGACGCCGGGTGTTCCCTTGCCTACGCCGGCCGAAGAAGAAAACAACAATGTCGTTGGTTTGTTCGAAGGCGCCGGCTACACGAAAACGGGTATGTACCGATCCGGCCTCCATTGCGTCATGGGCGCAGGTGGACTGCCTTACTGCATGGCCTGCCAGGACGCGATACGAAAGGTGATCGAGTATTACAGTAACTGAAGTTCCACGGGAGGATATGTCGGAGTGATAGAAAGGGAAAAGTAAAAAAACACCTTCTATCTGATCGTGTTCGGCATGTTTTCTCCGACAGTTCAGGAAAAATGAACGAACTCCTGAAAAAGGCTTGAAGGGCACGAAAACACACATGACCAGAAAACACAAGACAGATGACAGATAACGCAACAGAAGATGTAGGAAGGCCTGGCGACGTTGCTGAAAATTGGACGGGCACCTGTGTGAAAAGAAAGTATCACAAGACATCTGGAGCAAAGAAGATGAGTAGAAGAACATCGTTACTGACAGCCATCCTCACCGCGATTCTTTGCAGTAATACAATTGTCGCCAAACCGCTGAAGGTCTATATCCTTGCGGGGCAATCCAATATGGAAGGTCAGGCCAGGGTCGAGACATTCGACTACATCGGCGAAGACCCGGCCACGGCGCCATTGCTTCGGGCCATGCGCGGTCCTGACGGCAAGGCGCGCGTGTGCGAAAGGGTGTGGATCTCGTATCTGACCGGTTCACCCGAGCGCGGCGCGCTGGGCGAGGGGATCGGCAAGTTGACGGCGGGGTACGGGAGTCGCAGCAACCCGGCCGAAGACGGCGGCAAGATCGGTCCGGAGTTCACCTTCGGTCTTACCCTGGAAAAGGCGTATGACGGTCCCATCCTGATCATCAAGACCGCCTGGGGCGGCAAGTCGCTGCATACGGACTTCCGGTCGCCCAGCGCAGGGCCATACAGGCTGAACGCGTTTCAGAAGAAGCTGTATTACGGGCCCAAGGGACACGGTGTGCCGGAGGATCCCGAGAAGTGGCTGGCTGACAAGGCCAAGGCCACGGGCCGCTATTACCGGCTCACGATTGAGCACGTCAAAAAGGTGTTGGCTGATCCCAAACGAGTCTGCCCGGCCTACGATGCCAAGCAGGGCTACGAGATTGCCGGCTTTGTCTGGTTCCAGGGATGGAATGATATGTGCGATGGCCACACCTACCCGGACAGGGATAAGCCGGGTGGTTTTGCGATGTATTCGGATCTGATGGCTGACTTCATCCGCGATGTGCGCAGGGATCTATCGGCTCCGAACATGCCGTTCGTGATCGGTGTCATCGGTGTGGACGGCGACAAGGCCAGTGGACCGATCGCCCACCTGCGTCCTGCCATGGCTGCACCGGCTACGATGGACGAGTTCAGGGGCAATGTCGCTGCTGTGGAAACAGCGCCCTACTGGGATTATGCCATGGAGGCACTCCTGCCCAAGAAGGAGCAGATCGACGCACGGTTCGCCGCTGCGCACATGATCACCGGGGATGGTGTTATGGAGACGCCGGAAACAGACGTGCCGGGCTGGCAGCCGGTGGGTACACCGAAACCGGAGGACCGCACCTGGCGTTTCATCTCATTTGACCCGCCGAAAGAGGCGGATCTGCTGCCGAAAACAGAAAAGAAGCGTTTTCGCGATGTGACACTGCCTGCCGGATTGCAGGGCTGGACCCTGCCGGGTTTTGATGACAGCCAGTGGCACCGCGGCAAAGCCCCGATTGGCAAGGGTCTCTGGAAGCACCGCAGCATCGGCGAGGCAACCGTTCAATTCAAGTCTGACTGGGGCGAGGGAGAGTTCCTGCTGATGCGAACGACCTTTGAAGTGAACGACCTGAATTATGACTCGTATCGTCTGAGCATACTGGCACGTCAGGGCTTTCACGTGTATCTGAACGGCCACAGGATTCATACCTATGTCTGGTGGAAGGACGAACCGTTTTACCGTCCCATCATGCTCGAACCGGAGCACGTCAAACACCTCAAGCAGGGTGTCAATGTCTTGGCTGTGTATGCCAATGTCGAATATGACAGGCGCACGCAGGCGCCACATGCGTCTACTGACCTGTGGATCGAGGGGATCACCAAAGAGGGCAAGGCGTATATCAACAGCGACGCCTATATCCTGAAGGAAATGGATAAGGTCTGTCCACGTGCGGAACAGAAGATTGTCATGGGTGCGTCCAATGGCGGTTATCACTATCTGGGCAGTGCCAAGATCATGGCCCAGATCGGCGAGGCCTTTGCTGCGGCCATGCTGGAAATGGAGAAGAAGTAAGCTCACAAGCCCATACGCAAGGAGAACTGACTTATGACGACATACCACAGCACTAAGACCGTATTGGCCGGGGCTGCCCTGATGCTGGCAGGACTCGTCGGCCATGTTGCGGCGCAGAACATGCCGTTGGATCTGGACGGCAAGAAGGAGCCATTCAAGCGCTTCGTGGACCCGGATGGATTCATGAATCCGCCTGTATGCGCCCGACCAGGCGCGTTCTGGGCCTGGCTTGAAGGGCATGTCAGCCTGGATCGCATCACGTATGAACTGGAGGAGATGAAGGCCAAGGGTATGAGCGGCGCCGATATATGGGATGTGCATGCCTACATCAATCCGGACCAGATGATTCCGGCCGGCCCGACCTTTCTGGGCGAAGCGTCTCTCAAGACTGTGGCGCATGCCTTGAGGGAAGCGAAACGTCTGGGGCTGCGCC
>Ga0272441_10015070_pt1 | contig 10864 bp, 5 predicted proteins | sample SSMProp6N_FD_193582 | JGI IMG/M metagenome (GOLD analysis project Ga0272441, IMG submission 193582) | Marine sediment archaeal communities from Little Sippewissett salt marsh, Falmouth, MA, United States - SSM-Prop-6N | ecosystem: Environmental > Aquatic > Marine > Wetlands > Sediment ...
GGCGCACCTCCTGCGCCTCGTCCAGGTAGTTGTAGACGGCCACGGGCACGCTCACCACGTCGTGCTGGGTGAGGGCGACGGGGAAATCGATGTCGACGAAGAAGTCCTGGAACACCAGGAGGGGGTGTGTGGCGGCTCCGAGCTCGCCTCGCTTGGAGACGGCGCTCATGGCGAGTCGCCAGGTGGTGATAGAATCGGCGAGGGGGACTTCGAGGCGCGCGCGGCCGGCTTCGTCGGTGATGATCTCGGGCCGCCACAGGAGGGTCTCGGGGAAGAAGCGTCGGACGCGGGCCGGCGGGGGGGCGGCGCCCGTTGCGCCGGCGGGTTCGTCCGTCGTGAGCGCCTCGCTGGGCACGGCGGCCTTCAGGTCGAACCACCTCATATTGAGAGCCACCTCGGCGCCGGCGGCATCCACAAGTCCTTGCCGCATCGCCTTGGGTGCAACCATGCCGCCGCCGAGCATCATCATCGGCACACAGAGGAGCGCGGGTGCGGCGGCGAACACGGTGCGGCTGGCGCCGAGCCACACGTAGCGGGCGGTGGAGACGCCCCGCACGGCGCAGTGGCCGGCGATCGAGAGCGCCCCGGTGGTCACCGCCGCGGCGATTGCCATGCCGAAGACCAGGAAGAAGGCCGTTTCGTCGCGCACGAATCCCTCCCGGGGATCCGAGAAGGCGGCGAGGCTCACGAGGGCCAGTGCCGCGCAGGCGTAGGCGAGCGGCACGCAGGGCGCCAGGCGCCGCAGCAGGGGCGCCGCCGCGGTGGCGGGACACGTCCGCAGCCGCCGCGCGAAGTAGACGAGGAGTGCCAGCGCGGCCACGGCCACGGCACCAGCGGCCAGGGCGGCGATGATCTCGTCGTGTCGGTAGAGCCGCATCTGCGCGGCGAGCACTGCGGCGACGATCGCGGCCACGGGCGGCAGGTAGAAGCCGAAGATCCAGCAGAGCGTGCTGCCGAGGGTGGCGCGGCGCACGCGCCGCACGTCCGCCTCGGGCGCAGTCTCAAGGGCATCGCGCCGCCAGAAGCGGAAGGCGGCGTAGGCCACGAGCGCAACGACGAGCAGCACAAAGGCGGCGTAGGGCAGCAGGGCGGCGGCATCGCGGAGGTTCTCGAAGCCTTCCTTTTTCTCGCTGGCGATGCGCTTGGCGCGGTCGGGGAAGCGCTCGGCGGCCTCGACCGCGGGCGGCGCCCCGCCCTCGGCGGCGGAGAAGAGCACCACCGTGGCCTCCTCGAGCTCGGGCTCGGGGGCTGGCTCGACGGCCTGGGCGGGCGAGATGGGCGCCCGTGCGTGGATCTCGTAGCGGGGCTTGAGGATCTCCTCCTGGATCGCGAAGTAGATGCGCTCGAGGCCCGGCCGCATGTCCGCCAGGGCGAAGACCGCCTCGTCCACGCCCGCCAGGCTCAGCGCCGCCTGCGCCGGCTCGCCGCCGGCGCGGGTGACGATGAGGTCGAGGAGCGCCTTCTCGGCGGGGCGGTAGGTCTCCTTGTCCAGCCGCGCCTCGATCTTCAGGTCGTCCGCACGGCTCACCTGGATGAGGCGGGCGTCGCGGACCATGGCGCCGTCGGCCATGATGCGATAGACGTGGAGCTCGAGGGTGCCGAAGAGATCGGGCGGCAGGTCGAGGGCGAGGGCGCCCCGGCCGTCCTGCACGTCGAGCGACTTCGTGAGCATCGTGCGGCGGTCCTTCACCACGTCGAGGAAGAGGCGTCCGACGCGGTCGGCGGAGAGGACGGAGATCTGGGCGGTCTCGCCGGCGCGATAGACCGCGCGGTCGGTGCGCAAGAGCACGGTCTGGGAGCGGCCGCCGACCCGGAGCTGGCGGGTGACGGTGGCCTTCTCGCCTTGGGCATCCTCGGCGGCGACGGTGAGTTGGAGGCGTTTCTGCTTCGGGGTGATCTTCACCTGGGCGATCCCGAGGTCGGAGGTCTCGATGCGCCGCTGAGTGGCACCGATGGCCAGCGTGGTCTTTGCGGGGCGACCGTCGGCGTAGGCGGTGACCACGTAGAGGACGTTCTCGACGTTCTGCACGAGGGTGCCGCTCTCGGGGAAGAGCTCGATGCGGATGGGCTGGGCGGTGACGGTGAGGCTCAAGGTGGCCTTCTGCGCGTGGTCGGCGGGGTCGGTCACGGTGGCTTCGAGGGCCACGTAGGCATCGCCCTTCTTGAGTTCCTGGCCGACGAATGCGGTCTTGAGCGGGATCTCGAAGTCGAAGCGCCCCTCGTCGTCGGTGGTGCCTTCGGCGGTGGCGAAGGGCCGCATCTTCTCGACGAACTCCGAGGCGACCACCCGCACCCGCCCGCGGGCGACGGGCTTGCCGAAGGTGTAGCGGGCGGTGAGGCCGCCGAGCAGGGTGGTGCCGGGCAGGTAGTAGCCGCGGTCGGTCGTGAGGGCAACCTTGAACTTCGGCAGGCGGTAGCGCTTGACCTCCACCGTGCGATCGGATGCGGTGTCGCCCACCGTGGCGGTGATGGTGTAGCTGCCGGTGTTCACCTGGTCGGCGAGCGCGAAGTCGGCGGATGCGATACCGAAGTCCGAGGTGGCTCCGCGCTTCTTGAACACCTTGTTGCCCTTGGCGTCCTGGACCTCGATGACGAGGTCGCGCCCGCCGACGGGGCGGCGGTCGGCGGTGGCGAGGGCGAGGGCTCGGATGTGCATCACCTGGCCGGGCTGGTAGAGCGGCTTGTCCGTGGTGACCATCACGCGGAAGGAGCGGCGGACGGTGACCTTCTGCGTGATCTCGCTCTGCCCGGCGGCGGAGGAGGCGTCCACCTGGATCGAGTATTGGCCCTCCGCCAGGTCGGCCGGCAGGTCGGGCTGGACCTCGGCGATGCCGTTGGGGTCGGTGGCGGCCTTGCCGGTCCACACGGCGCGGCCGTCGTTGTCGACCAGGCGGACTCGCACGTCGGCCTGGGCGACGGGCTTGTGGTTCAGGGCGTTGCGGACGAAGACGCGGCAGGCTCCGGGGAGGCCTGGGGTGAGCTCGGGCTGGGCGTAGAGGAAGGCTTCCTGGGGCGTGGCGCGCAGGCGGTCGATGCGGTGCCAGCCGATGAGGAATCCAGCGGCAACGGCGAGGGCGACCACGGCGGCGGCCCGCCACAGGGCGGCGGGGCGCAGCCAGCGAACGTCGGGCTCGATCGGCGGAATGGTCATGGCGGGGGCCTCCGGTGCCTTGGTGCGGGCGGCGTCTACGGCGGCCTGGGCGAGGCCGGGCGGCGGGGCGGGCGCGCGCCAGCGCTCGAGCAGGCCGATCTCGCGCTCCGCCGCCTCGCGGGCCGCGCGGCAGGCCGCGCAGCTCGCCAGGTGCTCCTCGACCGCGCGGCGCTCCGCGCCGTCCAGCAGGCCGAAGTGCAGGTCGTAGAGCCGTTTTCGCACGTCGGGGCAGTTCATTGCGAATCACCTCACACGGGTCACGCGAGCTCGTAGGCCTGGGCGATCTCGTGGAGCTCGGTGCGAAGCTTGCCGAGCGCCAGCCGCATCTGCGACTTCACGGTGCCGAGCGGCCGTCCCAGCACCCTGGCGATCTCGCTGTAGCTCAGCTCGTCGTAGGCCCGAAGCACGAACACCTCGCGCTGCTCGACGGGGAGCGTGGCGACCGCCTGGCCAATGCGGCGGCCCACCTCGGCCGCCTGCGCCGCCCCGTTCGGGCCAGGCGCGGGGTCGAGCCGCTCGGCCCCATCGCCCGCCGGGGCGGGCGCCCGTCGCGCCTTGCCCACGTGGGTGCGGCACACGTTTGCCGCGATGGCGTAGAGCCACGTCTTCACGCGGCTCCCGCCGCGAAACGTCCGTGCGTGCTTGAACGCCCGCAGGAACGTCTCCTGGAACAGGTCGGGCGCCACGCCTGGCTCGCCGGTGAGGCGGCAGATGAAGGCGTGGAGCGGCTGTTCGTAGCGGCGGACCAGTTCGGCAAACATTGCGTCGTTGCCTCGCAGCCAGGCGGCCAGCAGTTGCTCGTCCGACGGAGCACGCGCCATCGTGCTTCTCCACCTTCTTAGACCCGGCACGCCGCCGATCGGATCACAGGAAAAAACGCGCCGAGCCGGAACACAGGATCCATGGGCGCGGCGGAAAAAGCAAACGCAATCGGGGTGCCGCTCGCCCGCCGGGCGAATTTCCTCCTTGCACCCGCGCCCGTTTGTAGTGTAATGTGCCAGAGGCCGGAACCTCATCCAACGTGCGAATGGAGACATCGGTATGAAGCGACTGGTAGCGATGGCGGCGGTTCTGGCGATCGCGGGCGTGGTGGCCGGCTGCGGCGAGGGCCAGTACTCGTCGCCGCGGGCCACGTTCGAGACGATGCGCGCGGCGGCGAAGGCGGGCGATCGCGATGCCGCGATGGCCTGCTACGACAAGGAGACCGCGGCCAAGATGGCCGAGATGGAGAAGCTCGCCAAGGAGTTCGCCGCCGACGCCACGTCCACCGAACAGATGATGAAGCAGGCCAAGGAAGCCAAGGTCGAGATCGGCGAGGAGAAGATCGACGGCGACAAGGCGACCCTCCAGGTCACGATGGATGGCCGCGCGAGCACGATGAACTTCGTGAAGGAGGAGGGCGCCTGGAAGATTCACCTGCCGATGCCCGATCTCTCGAAGATGAAGGAGGGCCTCGAGAAGCTCAAGGGCCTCAAGGGCCTGGGGGATAAGCTCAAGGGCCTCAAGCTCCCGAAGATGGATAAGTAGGGCGACGCGCCCGCCCGCGACACCACGGGTCCGGGCCGCGGCATCGCGGCGGTGCGCCGTGTGAAGGAGGAGCGCCATGCCGTCGGGCCGCGCCGGGTTGCTCTTGTCCCTGATGCTCGCCGCGTCCGCTGGTGCGGGCACCACCATTCTTGTCGGTGCCCGACCCTTCGAGTCCGTCGAGGCCGCCGCCCACGGCGAGGCCAAGGTCGACTGGCTGGACGCCGATGCGGCGGACGAGACAGCCTGCACGATCTGCTTCGCCGCCATCGAGCTTCAGCGTTGCCTGCGCGCGATGACCGGCCGTGAGGCCGACTTCGCGCTCGCCGCCCTCGAGGCCGCGAAGGCCCCGCCGACGGGCGACCTGCTCCTGCTCGCCGCCCCAATCCACCTCAAGAATATCGTTGCAAAGGACTTATGCACGTCCCTCGGGCTGGATCCTGGGGGGATTCCCAAACTCGGGCCGCAGGGCTACCGCATCAAGTCCGCCGCCGCAGACGGGCGGCGCATCACCTGCGTGGTCGGCGGAGGCCGCGCGGGCGCCCTCTATGGCGTCTACGACCTGCTCCACCGCCTGGGCGCCCGGTGGTTCGCACCCGGAGAGCTCCACGAGGAACTCGCCCGCATCGACCAGATCCCCGACCTCGATGTCACCGCACGCCCCGACTTCCTCACCCGCGGCTTCCACGCCTGGGAGGACCGCGGGAATCCCGAATTCCTGCTCTGGATGGCCCGCAACCGCATGAACTACTGGTGCGTGCAGCAGAGCGGCCACCCGCTCGTGCGCAAGCTGTGCATCCAGATGTCCTGCGGCAGCCACGACGCGCAGCCCAAGTTCCTAAACCCTTATCAGGCCTACCCCTACAACCACGCCCAGTTCGATGGGGACCAGAAGCGCCCCGCAGACCCCTACCCCCTGAGCCCCCAGTTCGCCGGCGACGCCGACCGCGACGGGAAGCTCACCACCTTCGAGGCCCATCCCGAGTGGTTCGCACAGGTCAAAGGCAAGCGCGTGCCGGGCTACAAGGGCGCGTTCGGCACCAACTACTGCACCTCGAACCCCCACGCAACTACTGAATTCTTCAAGAATTACATCCATGCCCTGGCTGCCGGCCCGTATCGCGACGCCCAGGTGGTGCGCTTCTGGACCCTCGACGGCGGACGCTGGTGCGAGTGCGACGCGTGCAAGGCCCTCGGGAGCCCCACCGACCGCAATCTGCTTCTCGTCCACCGCCTCGCCACCGAGATCGCGAAGGCGCGGGCCGACGGACGCATCAACCGCCCGATCACCGTGCGATTCCTCGCCTACGCCGATGTGCTCCAGCCGCCGACGCGACCCCTGCCCGCCGACTTCGACTACGCGACCTGCTGCGCCACCTTCTTCCCCATCGTCCGCTGCTACGTCCACAACATCGACGACCCGAAGTGCCCGCGCAACGCCCGCTACCGCCGCCAACTCCACGGCTGGGCCGCCGACCCCAAGCGCCACTACCGCGGCTCGTTGTGCATCGGGGAGTACTACAACGTCTCAGGCTATAAGTGCTTGCCCATATGCTACATGCACACCATGGCCAACGATATCCCCTTCTACCACCGCACCGGCGCCCGCCACTTCCACTACATGCACGCCACGACCGGCAAGTGGGGCTCCAAGGCACTCACCAACACCCAGATGGCACGCCAACTCTGGGACGCGGGGACGGACTGCGAGGCCCTCTGGGCCGACTACTTCGCCCGCCGCTACGGCCCCGCGGCGGACACCATGGCCCGCTTCTACGGCTGGCTCGAGAAGATGCTGTGCAACGTCACCGAGCTGAAGTACGTGCTCCCCGGCCGCCTCGACCGTGGCGCGGCGAAGCTCTTCACGGGCTCCCACCTGCGCATGCGCCGCGAGGAGGGCGTGGTGGCCGACGGCCCAACGCTAGAGGAAATCGTGAGTTACGCCGCGGAATGCCGCAAGTGCCTGAGCCGAGCCCTCGCGGCGGACATTCCGCAGCGTTTCCTCGACCGCATCGCCGAGGACGAGCGCGGCTTCACCTACGGCGAGCGCACGGTGCTCTACTACTGGGAGTGTGCCCAGGCATTCGAGCTGGGCCGAGCGGGGAAGAAGGACGCGGCGCGGCCGCATTTCGCCGAAGCACGCCGCCTGGCCGACCAGTTGCGGGACGACACGGTGTCGACCACCCTGAGCTCCTCGCACGCCAACGAGCGCAACGCCTTCACCGCCAGCCGTGCCACGGGCGCTCTGGCCCACCTGAGCGAGCTGCTCGGCCCGGCCGATCCCGCGGCCATTCGCGCCTTCGATCCCGCGGCCCAGCCGCTCGTGCTCACGGGTCGCGACTTCGCGGGCGGCGGCGCGTTGCGGTTCGGCCACGGCCTCTCGGTCTTCCCGGGCAGGAAGAAGGTCTCGGACGCCGGGAACAACGTCTATGCGAAGCCGACGGGGGCCTACAGCAGGATGACGGCGCGCTTCCGCCTCGGCGCGGTGCCTGGGGAGCCGCTGGTGCTGGCCTTCGTGGGGCTGAGCCGCCCCGTGACGGACGCGGGGCAGGTGCCGGCGGAGATCCTGGTGAACGGGAAGGTGGTCTACAGCGGCCCGGCGCCCTTCTCAATCAAGGGCCTGAGCCGCCGCGAACTCACCGTGCCGGCCGCCGCATTGGTCGAGGGAGAGAACCAGATCACCGTGCGCAACGTGGCGGGCGAGGGGCCGGTGGGGAACCGGCCGTGGTTCGGCATCGATCGCGTGGAGATCCGGCTGGCGAAGACGCCGCGCACCCCGTAATCCATAAATAACAAAGCACTTATGGCGCGAGCTGCACTGGGCGGCTCAGCGGAGCGTCCAGCCGTTGCGCAGGCGGGTCGGCTTGCCCTTGAAGTCCAGGCGGCGCACCCAGGCGCGGCTCTGCTCGGCGTAGAAGCCGACGTTGCCAGGCTGGAGTTCCTGGGACTTGAAGGCGAAGAGGAACCTGTTGCCGAAGAAGACCCGCACGAGGGTGCCCTGGCACTCCACGCGTGCGGTGTACCAGGAGCCTTCGGGCTTGGTGAATCCGCCGCGGCGCTGGAGCACCACGCGCCCCTGCCCCGGCTCCACGCGGCACAGCGTGACATCGCGCCGCCCGATGTGAATGCAGTGGTAGCTGCCGCTGTCCGTGGACCCGAAGATGAGGCCGACCGCGCGCTCGCCCGTGCCCACAGGCTCCACGCGGAAATCGAACGTCACATCGGTGTCGATGAACGCCTTGTCGCGGCGGAACACGCGCACGGGCTCCTCGCCGCGCAGGGCGTCGAGATAGAACATGCCCTCGCGGATCTCGGCCTTCCTCGACGTCCGCTGCCAGTCGTGCAGGGTGCCGATGTTCGGCTTCGGAGCTTCCTTCGTGTCCTTCTTCGGGGTCTCGGGCTCGGCTGCCAGGGCCGCACCCACACACAGCGCCAGAATGGCAGGCAACCAGATTCTGTGAGTCATCCCTAACTCCTTTTGACCTGCGGCGCACTACCTGGGACGCCGCTTCCGTGTCCCTAGCGCAGTATACGACCGTTCCGGAGCAGAGTCAATTGTGCGGGATCTCTCACGACCATTGACTGGGGACGGTCTCGCGAGTAGGCTACGGGAGTTGCCTGTGAACCGGGCCGCGGTGTTGAAGGAGACCCCCGTGCCGCCCCCTGTGCTGCTGGTGAACCCGAACCTGATGAAGCCGCCCGTGACCCCCGTGGGCCTGGACCATATCGGGCAGCACCTGCGGCTCGCCGGCTTCGCAGTGGCGGTGCTCGACCTGGCGTTCGAGGCCGACCTCGCGGCGGCGCTCGACCGCGAGCTGTCGCGCGAGTGGCTGCTCGTGGCGGTGAGCGTGCGGAACATCGACGACTCGTTCGCGGCGAGCCGCGACTTCTGCCTCGAGCGCACCCGCACGATTGTGGCCGCGATCCGGGCTCGGACCGACGCGCCCGTGGTGCTTGGCGGGGTGGGCTTCTCGCTCTTCCCGCAGGCCACCCTGGCCTACTGCGATGTGCGCTACGGCATCCGGGGCGAGGGCGAGGAGCCGCTGTCCCGACTCGCCCGCTGCCTTGCCGACGGCCGGTCCCCCTCGCGCGTGCCCGGCCTGCTCGTCCGACGCGACGGCCACCTGGTGGTCGACAACCCGCCCTTCCGCCACGACCTGGCGGTGCTGCCCGCGTGGCGGCGCGACGTGGTGGACAACGCGCGCTACCTGGCCGAGGGCGGCCAGGTGGGCTTCGAGACCAAGCGCGGCTGCCCCAACGCCTGCGCCTACTGCGCCGACCCCGTGGCCAAGGGCGCCCGCGTGGCCGCCCGCAGCCCCCGCCAGGTGGCCGACGAGCTCGAGGGACTCGCCCACCGCGGCATCGACGTGTTCCACACCTGCGACGCCGAGTTCAACGTGCCCCGCGACCACGCGCTCGCCGTGTGTCGGGAACTCGCCCGCCGCCGCCTCGGGCAGCGCATCCGCTGGTACGCCTACGCCATCCCCGACGGCTTCGACGACGAACTGGCCGAGGCCATGGCCCGCGCGGGGTGCGTGGGGGTCGACTTCACGGTCGACCACGCCGACGAGGGCATGCTCGCCACCCTCGGCCGCTCCCACACGCCCGACGACCTGCGCTGCGCCGCGGCTGCCTGCCTCAAGAAGGGCCTGGCCTGGATGTTCGACCTCCTGCTCGGCGGGCCGGGCGAAACCCGCGAGACGATTCGCCACACCATCGACTTCATGAAGGAGGTGGGGCCCGACCGCGTGGGCACGAGCCTCGGCGTCCGCCTCTACCCCGGCACACCGCTCGTCGAGCGCCTCCGGGCCGAAGGCCCCCTCGCCGACAACCCCAGCGTCTTCGGCATCGAGGACAACGAGACCCTCCTGCGGCCCGTCTACTACGTCGAGCACGGCCTCGGCGAGGACGTCGACGACTACGTCCGCGAGCTGATCGCGGGCGACGACCGCTTCCTCTTCCCCTCCGGCAACACGAGCACGGAGAACTACAACTACAACGACAACTCGCTGCTCGCCGCCGCCATCCGCAAGGGCGCGCGCGGCGCGTTCTGGGATATTCTGCGCCGCATGTAGCCCAGCGGGAGGCCGTATGGACATCGCTCGCCGCCGCTTCCTTCGCAGTCTCGCCGCGGTGCCCGCCGCGCTGAGCGCCGCGGCGCCCGGGCGCGCCTTCGCCGCCGGCCCCCAACCTGCCAGGAGAACCCCGATGGACACCCTCGTCCACGTCTACAAAGGCCGCCCACCGGACCACTGCGTGTGCGACCAGGCCCTCCGCCAGCTCCCCGACGGCTCGTGGGCCATCCTCTTCATGACCGGCGGCGACCACGAGCCGCGCAAGGCCAACTACGTGGTCCTCACCCGCTCGACCGACCGCGGGGCCACCTGGGCCAGCAAGGAGACCGTCCTGCGCTTCCGCGACCGCGCGTGCCTGCTCTCCGAGGCCTACGTCCACGGCGACGAGCTGCGCGTCATGGTCACCACCCACAGCGGCTACTTCGGGAACTGGCTCAACTTCGTGCTCGTGAGCCGCGACAGCGGCCGCTCGTGGGACAAGCCGGTGCCCTTCGAGCCCATGCCCCGCCGCGCCTTCATCCGCAACCGCTACGTGAGCTCCTGGGGCGAGTGGTTCCTCCCCTACCAGAGCTACGACGCGGTGTCCGACCCCGCGGCCTCGCCGCTGCGCGACGGCTCGCACAAGAAGGCACTCAACGGCGTGCTCGTCAGCTCCGACGAGGGGAAAACCTGGACGGCCTCCAGCCCCACCGGCCCCGTGGCCGGGTGGGCGGAGAACAACGTGGTGGAGCTTCGCGACGGCCGCATGGTTATGCTCATCCGCGCGGACGGCAAGGGCCATCTGCTCCGCAGCGCCTCCGTCGACAAGGGCCGCACCTGGTCGCGGCCGGCGCCGGCCGACATCCCGAATCCCGGCAGCAAGTTCCGCCTCCACCGCCTCGCCACCGGCCGCATCGTGCTCATCCACAACCCCAACCCGAAGCCCGGCCATCGCCACCCCCTCGCCCTCTGGGCCTCGGACGACGATATGGAGACCTGGGCACACAAGCGGGTGCTCGTGGACTTCCCCGGCAAGCTCCAGTATCCCGACGGCTTCGTGGACGAGAAGGAAGGCGCCGTGCACTTCGCCTTCGACTACAACCGCCACGACCTGATCTACGTGGGCGCCCGCCAG
>Ga0272441_10015071_pt1 | contig 10864 bp, 8 predicted proteins | sample SSMProp6N_FD_193582 | JGI IMG/M metagenome (GOLD analysis project Ga0272441, IMG submission 193582) | Marine sediment archaeal communities from Little Sippewissett salt marsh, Falmouth, MA, United States - SSM-Prop-6N | ecosystem: Environmental > Aquatic > Marine > Wetlands > Sediment ...
TGAATTTATTACGCGAACATGTCTCTACAGATGCATCTATTCACTATGTTATTACCAATGGGGGGCTGGCACCAAATGTTGTTCCGGGTTTTGCAGAGGTTTTTTACTATATCCGACATTATAAAGTGGCTGGATTAGAAGATGTGTGGGAGCGTGTTGTTAAAGCGGCAGAAGGAGCGGCAAAAGGGACAGGAACTCGTGTTGAGTATGAGGTCATTCACGGCAATTACAATGTACTTCCAAATGAAGCCCTAAGTAAATTAGTGGATGAAAACCTGCGTTTTACAGGAGGAGTAGCATATACGGCTGAAGAAAGGGTTTTTGCGGAGGCCATCAGCAAGACACTCGGCGAAAACAGTAAACCTCTCGAAGCGGTCGAGAAGATTGAGCCATACGAATTCAGGAAGAATAAAGGCTCAACGGACGTTGGTGATGTAAGCTGGGTTGTTCCGACGGCGGGTCTTTGTACTACAACGTGGGTGCCGGGGACGGCGGCACATACCTGGCAGGTTGTGGCTGTTGGCGGTATGAGCATAGGGGTCAAGGGTATGATGGTTGCTTCTAAAACAATGGCTCTTACGGCTGTTGATATTTTTATGGAACCTGCAAAGCTTGAAGAAATCAAGAAAGAATTTAAGAAAAAGCGTGGAGCGGACTTTAAATATCGCGCTCTTCTTGGGGATAGAAAACCACCGCTCGATTACCGCAAATAATAATGGAAAATAGTTCGAGTTGAAAAGTTAGTTATGCCGGGGCTTAGAGTATTGAACAGGAGAAGACAATGAGGCAGGTAGAACGTATAGGAGTATCGCTGGAGAAGGGTCTGCTTTCGGCATTCGATAAAGTTATCGTCAAACAAGGTTATCAAAGCCGGTCCGAGGCAATAAGGGATTTGATACGGCGGGAGCTAAGCAGAGAGCAGTTGAGCGACCCGAAATCCGAGGCTGTCGCCACGGTGTCTCTGCTTTACGACCATCATTCGACAAAGCTGATGGAGAGGCTGACCGGTCTTCAGCATTCGCATCTTTTGGAGGCAATTTCGTCGGTTCATGTTCATTTGGGCAAGCACGATTGCCTGGAGGTGATAGTTCTGCGGGGACACGTTGGACAAATTAACAAGGTTGCGGAAAATATGGTGAGCCTGAAGGGCGTGAAATTCGGGCGTATTAATCTTATTGCAACCGAGGGCGGGGAGCTTTTGAAAAAATGAAACTTGACAAAAAGTGCGATTTGCAGTTCTAATGTGAGCATTACCGGGCGATTAGCTCAGTTGGTTAGAGCGCACGGATCACACCCGTGAGGTCACTGGTTCGAATCCAGTATCGCCCATTATTAATTCTGAAGACGAGAGAGCTTATCAATTCAATGGTGAAGATGTATCCGTCAGATAAATGTCTTAACCTATGCCGTTTTGTTTAGGAGATTAACCAAGAAAAAACAATGCTTGAAAGGAAATGAGATAACGATAAAATTGCTGGGACAGGAACTCAAAGATGTCTTGTGAATTTTATTAAAAATTGGAGCAGATTTTTATCACAGGAGTTAAAATGAAAAAGATTTCAATCACAATTACTGTATTAACCGTTCTTCTGGTGGTTTCAGCAAATCAAGGTCTATGTCAGATTCGTGAAAGGTCGGAGGTTCCGATTAAGGATACGTGGAAACTGGAAGACCTTTATGCTTCGGACGAATTGTGGAATGAAGCAAAGGAAAAGTTAGTTGCTCAGTTCGACAATGTTTTGACGTATAAAGGGGAACTTGCAAGTTCTTCAGACAAGTTGCTGGCGTGTTTAGAATTCAACAGTGATATTTCGAGAGAATTCGGACGGTTGTACAGCTATGCTTCGATGAAATCGGATGAGGACACACGTAATCCGAAGTATCTGGGGACGAGGCAGCAACTAGAACAGCTTGTTACAGACTATAATTCCAAGGCATCTTTTATTGAGCCTGAAATAGCCGCAATGGACAAGAAAAAAATTGACGATTTCATCGAAAGAGAAATGGGTTTAGAAGATTATAAGATGTATCTGTACGACATACAACGCACAAAAGCTCACAGGCTATCAGAAAGCGAAGAGAAGATACTGGCGGAGGCGGCTTTATTGGCCAACAGTCCGTCTTCAATCTATAGTATTTTCAGCGATGCGGAACTGCCTTACCCGGAGGTCAAATTGAGCGATGGCACCGTTGCCAGGTTGAATAAGGCCGGCTATGCGCGCTACCGGGCTTTGCCAAACCATGAGGACCGGGAGAAAGTTTTTCAGGCGTTCTGGAAAACCTTCAACGATTTTAAGCGGACATTCGGTGTACAGCTCTATTCGAACCTGAAGAGAGATATGTTTTATGCGCGTACCCGCCGTTACAAGTCTTCGCTGGAAAGTGCGCTGGATAATTATAATATTCCGACAGAGGTGTATTCCAGTCTTATTGAAAATGTTAATAAGAATCTTAACACATTTCACCGTTATCTGAATTTGAAAAAGCGAATGCTTGGTGTAGATAAATTAAAGTACTCAGACCTTTATGCGCCTGCGGTGAAGGGTATTGATTTGGAATATACTTTTGAAGAGGCTAAAGAGCTTGTACTTGATTCTGCAAAACCATTGGGAAAAGATTATGTTGAGGTTGTCAAACAGGCTTTTGGAAAGCGATGGATAGATGTTTACCCGACAACGGGAAAGCGGTCGGGTGCATATTCCAACGGCAGTGCTTACGATGTTCATCCGTATATCCTGCTGAATTACAACGGTAGATATGATGATGTCAGCACGTTAGCTCATGAATTGGGGCACACGATGCACAGTTATTACTCGAACGAGAATCAGCCGTATCCAACGGCGGATTATTCGATTTTTGTTGCAGAGGTCGCTTCAACCTTCAACGAGGCCCTTTTGATTAACAAGACGTTATCAGAGATTAAAGATGATGGTACGAGATTGTCCCTGTTAATGGATTATTTAGAGGGAGCAAGACAAACAGTTTTCAGGCAGACCCAATTTGCCGAATTTGAACTGCTTATACATGAAAACGCAGAAAAGGGAGAGCCGATGACGGGGGATGAATTTAATAAACTATACGGTGATATACTTAAAAGATATTACGGCCACGATAAGGGAGTTTGTTATATTGATGAGGCTTATACTGTAGAATGGGCGTATGTTCCGCATTTTTATTATAACTTCTATGTTTATCAATACGCCACCTCGTTTACCGCTTCGACGGCCCTGGTCGAAAGGGTATTGAGCAATGAAAAAGGAGCTGTCAAAAAATATATCGAATTTATATCATCAGGCGGGTCTGATTATCCGATTAATCTTTTGAAAAAGGCCGGTGTGGATATGACTACCACAGAACCATTCAACAAGACTATAGCGGCAATGAATCGGACGATGGATGAGATTGAGAAGATACTGGGAAAAAGGCGGCCAAGTGGCAAATAGTGACAGCGACAGCAAAAGAATAATCCGTACAGGATATTATCCGGAATTAACCCCTACTGCGGTTTTGGTCGGATACGTCCTGGGGGCTCTTATTACTATCAGCATCGGGTATGCATGTTTGATTCTTGGATTTTCAATTGAAGGGTCGGAGTTGGCCGCAATCCTGGGATTTGGTATTTTGCGGGGTATCTTACATCGAAGCAGTATTGTCGAAAACAATATTAATCAAACGATAGCAAGCGCGGTTAACAGCGCATCGGCTGGTATGATGTTTACAGTGCCGGCTTTATTCATTCTTGGGCAGACGGATTTCAATGCGGTTTTGATGGTATTTGCATGCATTGCCGGCGGTATTTTGGGAATTGCTTTTATTATTCCACTTCGTAAACAAATGATAGACTATGAAAGACTGACATATCCGGGCGGTGTTGCAGTCGCCACAATTCTGAAATCCCCCGGGGCCGGTGTTCATAAGGCCTTTCTTCTGCTTTCCGGAATAGCAATAAGCGGAATCGTTCACTTCGCAAGCCAGAGAAGCCACTTTGAGAACTGGAACCTGGGAGAGTTGATTGGCATGCCTGACTATATGAACGGGGTGTGGTACATATCATTGATGACTATAGGCGTTGCATTTATTGCTGGTAAAGGCGGCTTTTGTTTTATCATAGGAGGCTTTGCCTGCTACTGGATTTTAGCCCCGCTGCTAAAGCTGTTAGGTATCCTTCCTGCCCGTGAGACTTTGGAAACACTTGAAATTAGTATGCCGGAGTACCTTCGTGTAAGTTTGTTCAGGCCGGTCGGTATCGGGATGCTCGTCGGGGGTGCCTTGACGGGGATAGTGTTGGCCCTGCCTCTTATTATAAGTGCAGTTGGCAGCATGCAAAAGGCCGCTCAATCAAAAACAGAACATTCAAAGGATGAAATGCCGATTCGTCTGCTGTACATCGGAATCGCCGGTGCCGCGATTTTGCTTTTTATCATTGCACTTATGTCGGTAAAAGAAATGGGGCTGGTTCGAGGCGGCCTGATGGCTGTCTTTGGAACTATTTGGGTGTGGGTGGCTGGCGTCATTCTTTCAGAATGTATCGGGCGAACGAACTGGTCTCCACTGAGCGGTATGACACTTATTGCCGTAACCGTGCTTGTGGTTATTGCCAGCGGTCTTGGTAACAAAGCCGCCATAATCTCATCGGTGATGGTTGGAGCTGCGGCCTGCGTTGCAATGGCACAGGCGACAGACCTGATGCAGGACATGAAAACAGGCTACATGGTCGGGGCTTCACCGAGGATGCAGGGATACGGGCAGTTTCTCGGTACGTGGCTTGGTCCTGTTTTAGTTATGGCAATGATTTTTATCCTGCACAAGGCTTATGGATTAGGCAGCGACCGGCTTCCGGCGCCGCAAGGGCAGGCATTGGCCAGTATGATTAAAGGTATTTTAGGCGGTGATGTTCCTTTACAAAAATACATTGCCGGGGCCGGCCTTGGGGCTTTATTGAGTACGAGCGGTATAGGAGGATTAGGTATCCTGGTTGGACTCGGTTTTTATCTGCCATTTAATATCGTGCTGACTTACAGCATCGGGACATTACTTCGGCTTCTGGTAGATTGGAAAAAGGGCAAGCGCTTCAGTGAGGAAGTGGGCATTCCTATTGCGGCTGGTTTGATTGTGGGAGAAGCTTTGGTCGGGGTTGGTTTTGCAATGTATTATGTTTGTGCGGGGCTTTAGGGATGTAGAAAGAAGTTTCTTATGAGAAAAACGGGCTATATAATAATAAGCGTTGGTTTTTTAGCGGGGGCATTGGCGGCTGTGTTCGATGAATCTGAAGTACAATGGGGTTACTTTATTGGGGCTCTTGTTCTGGGGATTTTGGGCGTAGTTATGGTTCGGTGGCATACACACAAAGACAGTTTTTCAGAAGAAAAACTTGCTATGAATTTGCAGGATATAAAAACGAGCTTAGCTCACATTGTTAAAAATATAACCCGGCTTAACGCGGAAAAGGAATCTATAAACGCCTATGAGATGCGTCACCGCATTGACGAACTTTTCGCAGGTGACATAACGACGTTTGTAGAAGCCCGGGAGAGCTTTGCACAAGTCCATGGATTGCAAAGTTATGCCGATGTAATGAGCCACTTTGCATCCGGAGAACGTTATCTCAATCGTATCTGGTCAGCTTCGGCAGATGGTTATGTCGATGAGATAATGACCTATCTCGACAAAGCACAAATGCAATTCACCGAAGCTTTTGAGAGAGTTAACCGGCTGAAGGAATTAACCGACTGATTTTAATATTATCTCACAGTCTTTTATCGAAGTTACCATGATGGAGCAAATTCGGCAAAGTCCAGTAAGTTTATAATCTCGTCACTGTTGATATCACTTTCGACACCCTGGCCGGTATTGAGCCAAAGCCCGCTTATTATTTCAACATCATCCCAGTCGATGAAGCCGTCATCGTTTAGGTCTGTTACAGGGGGCCAGCGAAGAATAATAGCACCGGTAGGCTCAAAGTTGTCGAGGTATGCATCGCCAGCGTGAAAAGTAATACCATCAGAGTATCCGCCTATAGCTACGCTGAGAGGCTCAGAGACCCACTGTGCCTGCAGTATGCCGGATACAGTATGCCAGCTATTCGCGGGTCCATAGCCGGTGTAACTTAGGTACAGCTTCGGTGTCGGCATCATGGAAGACACAGAGGAAAGATGAAAGACAGATGGGAAATTAAAGAAAATTTCGGGCTCAAAATGGGCTCGCTCAAGTCAGGGTCAATATTGGAAATAAAAGGCCAAAAATATAAAGGAAAAAGGATTGTGTTTTGTGGAGGAAATTTAATTTAAAATGGTTTGACTGGGTCTGGAAAGCAGTTATAATTTATGGTCGCAATAAGGGAAAATTTCTTTGTACTTTACTTGCAGGGATTTTAGCTGGCTTTTTACGGGCAAGTCAACATTTATAGTCAATAAGAAAGATTGATTTTCAAGGCAGATTTGGAATTTTTGTAGAAATTGAGCACAGCAGTTTAGATGGCAAATTTTTGTTTGATATTTTAGTTGAAAATACGAACCGATGTTTTTCCAGGAAAATGGTTACTTGAAGCAAAAGCTAATCAAAAACATCCTGTCAATTGTTATAGGTATTGCTGTGGGAACTTGCGTTTTTTACACAGCACCTACAATCTTAGATATTCCCATTGTTTTCGAAAGCATCTTCGATTTTTTTGCTCATAAAAGCCTTAATAGTGATACCCCGTTACACAAAGCAGCACAGCGAGGAAATGTCAGGGAAATAAAGCAATTGCTCGAGATTGGGGCCGATGTGGATGCTAAAGACCATGAGGAAAGAACACCTTTGTATTTGGCAACTGCTTGTGGTCAAGATAAGGCCGTGGAGATATTACTGAAACATGGTGCAAATATAGATGGCCCAAACTTCGAAGCCGGTGTTACCGCTTTATTTGGTGCTGTTGAATATGACCGTATCAAATCAGCTAAGATCCTCATAAAGTATGGCGCCAATGTTAATTTTAAAGCCTCAACCTTTCCTGAAAACCCCCTGCATCGATCTGTTGCTCTCAGTCATGTAAAGATGGCAAAGATTCTCTTAGGCAATGGTGCTAAAGTTAACGAAAGAGATTCGGATTCCGGTATAACTGCTTTCTATATTGCCAAAGTTTCGGGTAATAAAAAGATGGCCTCATTACTTTCAACAAATGGCGCTGATGAAACTATTCCAGATGTTTATGGTCAAACCCCTGAGCAAGCAACAGCTATTATGAAATTAAGAAAGACTCATAAGCTCTTGAAAGCAATGGACGAATCGGACTTATTTGACAATATCGCAATTGTTCAAATATTATACCTTGGACGAACACAAGAGGCGATCACTCTTAAATGGCCTAACCGAGTAGGTTTTGTTGTTGGTGATGGCTCACTTGTTGTAACGGCTGCACATTGTCTTGACGATTTTGTGGAAGAGGCTAAGAAAGGGATTTTGGTCAAGCCACAGGTAGTCAGCCGGTATTATGGTGACATTTCCGAGGCTAAGATTCAGGCAGTTGATAAGGAAGCTGATGTGGCTATTCTACAAGTGTCGTGGGACGAACATCCCTCAATAGAGCTTGCAACCATAGAAGAATTGGCAGAGGCTAAAGAGATTATTATAGCGGCTTATCCTCCGCCGAAAGATAAAGCATCAAAGCGTAAGCATTACAGAGAAGTGTTCATGGAACGATTACCAGTTATCAAACTGGATCTCAACGGCGGGAAAAAGGCAATAGTTTTGGGGGGTGGTGAATTTGACGGGCCGGGGTGGAGCGGTTCGCCTATGATACTTACCGGCAGTGGTAAAGTGGCGGGAGTATTTGGGCGCAACAAATTATTAAAACAGTCCCAGGGAAAGACTATTTTTCATACTCTTATGGGCTGTGATGTTAATTCGATTCACTCTCTGTTACAAAACAATTACATTGAACTCGATAAACATGGCAAAAATAAGATAAGCGAAAGAAAAAATGATGCAGGCAAAACATTTTCCCTTTTTATAAGCTGCTTTGAGGCCTGTGCTCAAGATGATTATGCTTTGGCCCTACGCAGAATGAAGGAAGTAGTTTGTTTGCGTCCACAATCAGTAAATGCTCATTTGCTGTTAGCTTTGCTTGCCGAGATAATGACTGTTAATGACAAGGATATGCACGCAATGAATCTCGCGGAGTCAAGCTATAAAGAGGCATTGAGACTATCTCCTGACAACTTTACTGCCAATGCAGGCTATGGTAACTTTCTTATCGGAAATAAACGAAACAGTGAAGGTGTTACCTGGCTGAACAAAGCTGTTGAGCTTGAGCCAGATAGTTCATTTGTTCTTTTAAAATTAGTTAGAGTTATGAAAAACCAAGATCCAAATCAGGCAGAACTTTACGCTCGACACCTTATCGAGAAATACCCTGCGAATGCCGATTATTGGTTTGAGCTTTCCAGGGTCCTTGAGAAAACAGGCAAGCATGATGAAGAAGTTTTAACAGCAAGAAAGTGTGTCTCTCTCAGCAAAGATGTGCCATACCAGCATCGCCGTAGACTTGCAGATGCCCTGACAAGTGTGAGGCTATTTTGTGAGGCAGAGGCGAATTATAAATTACTTCTGGAAGATCACGAATGCACAGCGTGCTGGTTTGCTTATGCGAAATTATTAATTAAGCTTGCTCGATATGGCGATGCTATTAAAGCAATTGAAAAAGCTGAGTCGATGAACGATGGCAAGCTTGTATCACCCGAAAGCCTGGTCAAATTACGCAGCAAGTTACTTAAGTCTAATGCTAGAATAAAATCCGAAGACGAGCAATGACATTGATGTATATATAATAGCAAAAGTGTCATTAAGAAAACAATTGGGCTCCATACGCTGGAAACAGGATCGGGGTTGCTCGCACTAATCTATGGTCAAGTTAGCAAACCCAAAGCGTGTTGGCGAGGCACCACAAAGAAGCTTTGTGGTTATCCCCTGTTCTGTACCAAGGTAGCAATTTCTCGTGGATGACAAGGTTATTGGGAGAAAATGACAAAAGATAAGCAAGGAAGCATCACAAGGGGGCGGGTGACAAGGAAAACCCCCGAGTCGGGTCTCGGCGGCTGGTAATGGTCGCATAAAAGTCAACATGTAAAAACAGTCAAGTTGAGAATTTAGTTCTTCTGTCAACAATAGTTGGCTCAGAGCTATTGGTCATTCTTTGTATTGTCATTAGTGTAATCGCGTGTTGAGTAAGTCCGGTAATATCTAAGTTATATGAAGTGCAGCGTACAAATGCCCAAAAAACTTCTTTACCAAATATCGACCTAAGTCCTTGTCAGCGCTTAAATTACAAAAAAGTCACAAATTTTTTATAAAAAATGTTTGACTTTTTATGACCAACTGCTTATTATGTTGAAAGTTTGGTTAAGTGCATTTAGTTTTTTTGAGAGTATGCACTTATTAGGTTTATGAAGGTTTTAGATGTAAAGAGGAGGAGTTATGATGAAGAGGAATAGGGTTTTCCTACCGATTTTTTTAATGTTTCTGTTTCCTGTCTTTGCAAGTGCGCATATTGCAGAAATTACCGCGAGCTTTGATGATACCGGTATTGGCGTTTTACAGGAATTCGGCCACACCGATGAGGAGCCTTTTAAGGGGCTCGTTGAAGTGACTTTAACGAATACAGGCACAGAAGCATGGGGTGATTTCCATTTCAGCATCAGCGGTATTGACCCAGATATCAGCAATGTGCATTTTATTGATGGCAGCATGTATTCATATGATCCGGTTGAATTGGGCTCTGACCCTACATATATTTATGATCCAGCCGGCAGCGCTGTTGCAAGGAGTATCGATAATTGGGTGATAGATAATGATGCTACTTATGCTACGATGGATTTATATTTTTACAACAATCCAGTTCTGCCGACCGAGACAGTTAAGCTGACAGTGATGACAGATAATACACAAAGTGATGTCAGTTATTTCGGCATTTGTCTTTATCCGACAGAAGTCCCAGAGCCGGCAACAATTGCCTTACTTGGTCTTGGTGGATTAGCTTTGATAAGAAGACGCAGAGCATAAATAATAAATTTATTATAGCAACTCAAAGGGCTGTGAATTTATCGCAGCCTTTTTTTTATATTATTCGTGAACTCACATACTTTTTGCTATTTTCAATTAACCTGCTGGTTTGTTCTGAAATATCCTGTATGTATCTTGTTGCCATGTGCAAATCGGCATGACCAAGAATTCTTTGAACAGCAAACGGATCTCCTATCCGGCGGCCATGGTGGCGGCCCGGATCCGTCAGGTGCTGCAAAGGTGATTGGTGAATCGGGGAAGAAAGAAGAAAAGAAATTTTGGGTATTAGTTTTAGGGATACTTACAGAAAAATTATGTTGACTGCAAAATGATTAAATGTTCTAATCTCTTAATCGATATGTCGAGTTGTGCATAACCGGATAAAGGATTTGTGGAGAATAACAGATGGGTAAAGAAGAAGATTTGCTTAAAGCTATTGCTGAGCGGGCGGAAGAAGTTGACGGTAAGAAGCAACTATCGTGTGCGGAGGCTTTTGAGGCTGCCCGTGAACTGGGAGTTGGGATAAGGGAGGTCGGGCGCATCTGCAATCGGGAGAAGATCCGAATCCGTAATTGTCAGCTTGGTTGTTTTAAGTGAAAAAGACGGGAGCAGAGAAAATGAAAAAGCTGCGGGCGAGATTTAAGCTGTGGCTGAGCACAGAAGATATAGAAGGCGTTTTCGGGGACGGCAAGTGGCGGTTGCTTGAGGGCATCGAAAGCGAAGGGTCACTTGCGGGGGCCAGCGAGAAGCTTGGTATAAGCTACCGGAAGGCTTGGGGAGATTTGAAGAAGGCACAGGAATGTTTTAATGTTACGCTGGTTGAAAA
>Ga0272441_10015072_pt1 | contig 10864 bp, 8 predicted proteins | sample SSMProp6N_FD_193582 | JGI IMG/M metagenome (GOLD analysis project Ga0272441, IMG submission 193582) | Marine sediment archaeal communities from Little Sippewissett salt marsh, Falmouth, MA, United States - SSM-Prop-6N | ecosystem: Environmental > Aquatic > Marine > Wetlands > Sediment ...
GGCCGCCGGCAACCGTACCCACCAGGATGCCGCGAAGGCCGGACGCCTCCCCCACCCATTTGGCCAGCGCCTCACGGGGAAGCAGCGCCTGGACCATGCCGGCAACGATAAACGCGCAGACCAGCAGCGGCAGAATCTGGACCGTCATGTTCAGAGCGAGTTTCACCCCGGCAACGTGCGCCCCCTGCCCCTTGCTGTAGCCGGCAAAGAGCAGAACGGCTGCCAGTAGACCCATCACAACCGTAGGAATCAACATACTCGAACGCCTCCTTTTCTCATCCATAGCGAGTCTCCACATCCTCATTTACGCAAAGAAGGGACGGCATGACAATGGCAGATTTATCCGTCAAAGAACTCGGCCTGATCAACCCGTTCGTTATTGCCGCAAGCCCGGCCACGCAGGGCGTTTCGGCCATGCTCAAAAGCGCCGCAGTCCGTCCCGGCGCGGTGGCCATGCGCAACTTTGGGCACGGCGCCGGCGGCGGCAGTCTGCTCATCCCCTCAACGAGCGAACGCCGCGCCGGGAGAGACGCCGCGCAAAGCCATGCGATCGGATTCAGCACGACCGACGGATTTGCGTCCCTGGAGGATTTCTGCTCGGCGGTTTCCAGGGTGCGGAAAGACATGCCGCCGGACGTCAAACTCTGGGTTTCCGTGGGGCATTACGGTGATACCGTCAAGCCCGGGGTGGATTGGGAAGCCGGATGGACGCAGCAGGCCATTGCGCTCGAACAGGCGGGCGCGGACGCGCTGGAGGTCCATTTCAACACGCCCGGCGTGGCGGTAGCCCGCAACCGGGTCTACGATTTCTACCGGTTGATCTACAACACCACCAGAATGATCAAACAGGCGGCCGGCATCCCGGTGATGGTCAAGCTGCCTGTCGAGTATTGCGACCCGCTGCGCGCGATGGAATCGGCCATGCACGGCGGCGCCGATGCGGTGGGTCCCACGGCCCGGTGGAAGGCGTTCTTGTTCGACCTGGACTGGCGTCGCAGCCAGACCCCGGCCGGATCGGGATACGGCGGCACGCAGATGCTGCCCGTGATCTGTTACGCCGTGGCCCAGGCCCGGCAATACGGTATCGACCTGCCCATCTATGCGGGCGGCGGCGTATTCTCCTGGGATGCGGCCGCCAAGCTGATCATGGCCGGCAGCCAGTGCGTGCAGCTTGGCACGCTGGCCTGCTGCATGGGACCGCGTGCGGTGGCTCACCTGATGGGGAAGTTGGAAAACTGGATGGACGAAAGCGGGTATGCCGATATCCCTTCCCTGTTCGGCCAGGCGCTCAATCTGTTCAACCTGCCCGGAGACCTGGCAGCCGAGCGCGTCCGCCGCCTTGGCACGGCCTACAAAGAGACGGCGGTAAACGCGGACCTTTGCCGGGGCTGCGGCGATTGCGCGGACGTGTGCTGGTTCGATGCGATTGCATTGCAGGGGGATAAGGCCGTGAAGGGCGACAGATGCATCGGATGCGGCTACTGTTTCCAGGTCTGTCCCACAGGTGCGTTGCGCGTGCCGGCCGGAGACATCCTGGCGTCCGTATTCGACTAAAGCTTCTCAAGATCGGCCGCAATGGCCGCGAGCTTCTGCGGGGTCAGCCCGGACTCCGGGTAGTAAGAAACCTCCCGGACGGTCATATCCAGGGCCGCCGCAAGTTGGGGATGCGTGGACGCGCCCGGCAGATGCTTGTCCACGATGGCCTTTGCCCGTTCGTCGGCCATGATTTCCCGGATGGTGCTGTTCAAAGAGTAGGCCATGGTGCCCTCCTTTTTGCTCTGGGTGTCGCGCAGACAAAAGGCGTCATCTCTCTGCGCAGGGGATGCCGGGTTGGCATGACGAAAAAATCGCTTGCATTTTCTCGTCATGTCCGATAATTTTATTTTACGGTAAATAAATATACGATTTGTGCGCTTGCGCCGCAACCGGAATTTTCGCCCGAAACCGCATGCCCCCCATCCCAAAAAGGACCGATTGATGCCATCAACAAGGCCCCAGGGCCGGCCTTCGGACCTGGCCGAAGGCGAGATGCGGGAGCGCATCCTGCGCGAGGCCGCCCGGCTCTTTGCGGCATCCGGCTACGCCGGCACGTCCATCCAGGCGATTGTAGATGCCGCCGGCACCACCAAACCGATGGTCTATTATTACTTCAAAAACAAGGAAGGCCTCTACCGGGAACTGGTGGCCGAGGCCTACGGGTGCGTGCGCCGCGACCTGGAAAAGATCGACGCCGATGCCGGGGACATCGAGATGCGCCTGGTGGCCGTGGTGGAGGCCAACTTCAGCTTTTACCGGGAGGCGCCCGACCTGGCGGCGTTCGTGTTGCTCCCGGTCCTCACCCCCAGGAAAGACGCGCCGGAAGTCGACGTTGAGGCCCTGGCTACGGTCAACTACCGCCTCTTGAGACGCATCGTGTGCGAAGGCGTGGCAAAAGGCGAACTGGTCGGGAACATTGACAAGATCACCCTGTCACTGATGGGCCAGATCGTCTTCTACAAAATGGCCCACGCCGTTTCACGCAATCCTCAAATGCTCGGCCCCGAGACGTCCCGGCGGCTCGTGCGTCTGCTACTGGACGGCGCCAGACCGAGGGGATAGCTACAGCGCATCGGAGCGTCGGAGAAACGGAGCGCCAACCGCTCTTGCTATTGACCGCTTCTGCTCTCGACCCTCGACTCTGGACTGCTTTTCCCCGTTTCTCCGTTTCCCCGATGCGCCGTTTCTCTATTTGTTTTGCCTTGACCGATATACTTTTGTTCAGTATATTCATATGTTTTTCGGGAAATCTGTTTCGGAAAGTGACCATTTTTCCTCTGAGTGACGTCTTATGATCAGGGGGCCTGCACCGGCTGATCGCCAGTCCGCTGGCAGCGCAGCCCAAACCCCGTTTTTTTTCGGCCTTGTGCCCTTTTTCCGAAACATCTGACCCCCCTTGAGAGTCGAAAGTGAAAGAATGGATAGGGGATCGAAGTGACATTTACCACAGGGAAAAATCACAATGGGAATATCTAGGGCAAGGACGTGTGCTTTCATCCCCCTGCTCCTGATCGGCCTGGCGCTTGCAGGCTGTGGTGGTGAGGAGGACAACAGCGAAAAACAGGCCGGGGCAAAGGCAGACTCCACACAAGTCGACTCCACAAAGGCAGACTCGGTGAAGACGGCCCAGAAAGACGACAAGGGAAAGAAGGTCCCCGAAGGGGTGCCGGTCAAAATCGTTCCCGTCGCGCACGGCCGCATCTCCGATCACATCGAGTACAGCGCCACGGTAGAAGCCGAAGAAACCGTGGACGTCTACGCCCAGACCTCTGGGCTGATCAAACAGGTGCTGGCCGAAGAGGGAGACCGGGTGAAGGCCGGGCAGGTACTTGTCAAATTGGTGGACGACGACCTGACGCTGGCCGAGGCCGATGCGGAACTGACCTACCTGAAAGTGGCAAGCCAGTTCCGCAGAACCGAGGAGATGTACAGCCGGCAACTGCTGTCCAAAGAAGACTACGAACGCCAGAGATTCGACATGGATCAGGCCCGCATCCGGTGGGAACGGGCCAAGCTGGCCGTGGAGCACACGTCCGTGCGTGCCCCCGTAGACGGCGTGGTGGCGGAACGAAAGGTGAAGTTGGGCGATCGCATCGGTCCGGCCAATAAGCTCTACGCCCTGGTCAATATGCACAGCCTGATTGCGCGGGTACACGTGCCCGGACGGGACATGCGGAGCATCTCGGTGGGACAGCCGGCTATGGTGACCACCGACTTCCTGCCCGATGAGAAATTCACCGGACGCATCCTTCGCATCAGCCCGGTGGTGGACCCCGGCAGTGGAACGTTCAAAGTCACCCTTGAGCTTATGGGCGAAAACGGCCGGCTGCGCCCCGGCATGTTTGTCAACGCCCATATCGTCACCGCCACCCACGAGCGCGCCGTGCTGGTGCCCAAACGCGCCGTGGTCTACGACGACGGCATGCCCCACGTATTTGTGGTGGAAGACAGCACCGTCAAAAAGGTACAGCTTTTGAAAGGATTTGAGGACAGCGATAATCTGGAAGTCCTCTCGGGCGTCAAGCATGGAGACCAGATTGTGGTAGTGGGGCAAAATGGGCTGAAGGATCAGGCCAAGGTGCGAATTATCGAAGGGGAAGGCCTGCGCATCCCCGCCAAGCAGGACAGCACGCAGGCAGACGACAAGCCCAAGACCTCTTAGGGCAAAGGATCGCAACTTATGAACGACACGTCGGCGTCGGTCTCCTCTCGTGCAAAGCAGCAGATCACCCGCACCTTTGCCATCACAACCCGGCGGCCCGTGGCCATCTTTATGGTGGTGCTGGCCGTCGCGGTTTTTGGGTATGTGTCCTACCAGCAACTCCCCCTCAACATGATGCCCGATATCTCGTATCCGACGATCACCATCCGCACCGAATATTCGGACACGGCCCCCGAAGAGGTGGAAAATCTGATTTCCCGTCCCATAGAACAGCGCCTGGGTGTGGTGAGCAACCTGGTCAGCATCACCTCCATCTCCCGCGCCGGATTTTCGGACGTCATTCTGGAGTTCAGCTGGGATACGGACATGAACGACGCCGTTCAGACCGTCCGGGAAAACCTGGATCGCATCCGCATGCCGCAGGGGGTGAACCGCCCGCTGATCTTGCGCTATGACCCCACGCAGGACCCGATTATGCGCGTGGGGTTTTACGGTAACGTCGACCTCTACAGCCTGCGCCAGATTGCCGAAGACGAGATCAAACAGGAACTGGAGGCGCTCAAAGGCGTGGCCGCCGCCCGGGTGAAAGGCGGGCTGGAAGAAGAGATCCGCGTGGAAGTCAGCGAGCAACAGATTGCGCTGATGGGGCTGGGCATTAACGACATCAACAACCGGCTTCGGGAAGAAAACGTGAACCTTGCCGGGGGCCGGCTGCTGGACGGGCAGACGCAGTACCTGGTCCGCACGCTCAATGAATTCCAGTCGCTGGAAGAGATCGAAGACCTGGTGGTGGGGGAACGGAACAACGTCGAAATCCGCATCAAGGACGTGGGGCAGGTGGTGCGCACGCACAAAGAACGCGACATCATCACCCGCGTCAACGGCGTGGAAAGCGTCGAGATCGAAATCTTCAAAGAGGCCGACGCCAACATTGTGGCCACGGCCGAACGGGTTCGGGACCGGCTCTTCGGCACACCGGCGCAACTGAAATACGTCACCGAACTCAAGGCCGGAAAGATCGAGAAGGCCAAAGGCAGAAAGGCGCAAGTACAACAGTTCGTACAGCTTAAGGAAAAGACGAGCTTTATCGCCTTTTCCTTGCCCGAAGGCCTCCAAATGGAGATGATGTCCGATCAGTCCACCTTTATCAAAAGCTCTGTGGACGAGGTGAAACAGACCGCCGTCGTGGGCGGCATCCTGGCCATCCTGGTACTCTACGTCTTTCTTCGCAACCTGCTGCACACGCTTATTGTGGGCGTGGCCATCCCCATTTCGATTGTGGCCACGTTTGCCCCAATGAACATGTTTGGCGTCTCCCTGAACATCATGTCCCTAGGCGGCCTGGCCCTAGGCATTGGCATGCTGGTGGACAACGCTATTGTGGTACTGGAAAGTATCTTCCGGTGCAGCGAGGAGGGGGATGACCTGATCACGGCCACCGTGCGGGGAACCGGTGAGGTGGGCGGGGCGGTGTTCGCCTCTACCCTCACCACCGTAGCCGTCTTCTTCCCCATTGTCTTTGTAGAGGGCGTGGCCGGGCAGATCTTTGGCGACATGGCCCTCACGGTGGTGTTCTCCCTGCTCGCCTCCCTGGGGGTGGCCCTGTTCTTCATCCCCATGCTCGCCTCCCGCCGCGTTCGCCTGGGCAGGAAGGGCGGCCCAGGCGCGCAGGATGCGGAGGCGAAAGGCGGGTTTCTCGACGTGGTCGTGGGGTCCGAGATCCTGAACTTGCGCTCGGTCCGCATCCTCAAAGACGCCGGCGCAGCGCACGCGGAGGACCGGATGGGCAACATGAGGCTGGCCGGACGCGCCGCGCTTGCGCTGCCCATCCTGCTGGGTGAATTCGTCCTGCGCGTGCTCTGGATTCTGCTGAGCGTGGTCCTCGTCACGCTCAAGGCGGCAGCGGCTATTGTGGGAACCCTGCTTTTCTGGCCGTTTTGGGCGGCGGTCTGGGCAATGCGGAAGATCCTGCGCCGGCCGGCCGTGATTCTGATCTGGACGGAATACTGTGTGTGGTGCGAGAACCAGGATCTGTTTGGGCGTGACATCATACGGGTACTGTGGGAAGATCTGCTTGCGTTCCAATCCCCACGTGCGCTGGGCGAGGATCTTCCCCGCGCGTGGCGCTGGTCCTGGGGGGCGCTGAAGCGGTCGGTCCGCTGGGTGCGCAAAGAAGGCGTCCTCAAAGGGGCGCTGCGGGCGCTCCCGGCGCTGTTTTCCCTGCTCTTTCTGCTGCTACTCTTTCCGCTGAGCCTGGTCTATTTCGTGCTGCGATTCAAGATTTTCACGCTGCTGGCGCTGGTGGGCAAGCTCCTCGTTCTGGTGATCATGCTGCTCTGTCTGGCCGTGGCGGTCGTCCTCATCCTGCTGCTGGTGGCCGTGCTGCCCCTGCTGGCGCCGCTGCTCTTCACGTTTGAACTGGTATTCGATGCCGTGCGGAAGAGTTACCCCCCCCTGCTCAGATGGGTGCTTCACAACCGCGTGGCGCTGATCCTGACGTCCGTCGTGCTGTTCGGCGTGTGTGCATTCGTGCTGGTCCCCCGCCTGGGCACCGAGCTAATTCCACAGGTGCATCAGGGGGAGTTTAACGTGGACGTGGCCCTGCCTGTGGGCACGCCGCTGGCCGCCACCGATGCCACGGCGCATCAGATCGAAGCCCGCATTCTGGCCGACCCGGAGGTGGCGCGAATAGCCTCTGCCGTGGGCGTGGACAAAACGGACATCTCCTCTTCGGACCAGGGCGAACACACGTCTGTGGTCACGGTCATCATCAAGCAGGGGGCGGATGGCCAGGCCGGCGGTCTGTTGGGCATGTGGCACAGTCTGCGCACGTTGCCCGCCAGGATCTGGGGCGGCATCCGGGGAGAGAGCGTGCTGGCGCAGCAGGAAGACCGGCTGATGGCCCGGTTGCGGCAGCGCCTGGAAGACCTCCCGCAGGTGAAATTCGATTTCTCACGTCCTGCGCTGTTTACCTTCAAGACCCCAATCGAAGTTGAAGTCCAGGGATATGATCTGGAGGATCTGGGCCGGTTGGGCCGGGAGGCGGAAACCGTGATGGCCGGTCTCCCCGGCCTCTACGATGTGAGATCCAGCCTCCAGCGGGGCAGTCCCGAAGTGCAGATTGTCTACAACCGCGACCTGCTGGCCAAATACAACCTCAACGTCCGGTCCGTGGCCTCGCTGGTGCGCGAGAAGGTCCAGGGAAATGCGGCCACACGCTTCCGCAAGGCGGACCGGCGCATCGACGTGCTGGTCCGGGTGGACGAGGCCGACCGCGCCGGCGTGGCGGACCTGAAGCGGTTGGTGGTCAACCCCAACCAGGCCGTGCCTATCCGCCTGGCGTCCGTGGCCCACATCGAAGTACACGAAGGCCCCAGCGAGATCCGGCGCATCGACCAGCAGCGCGCCGTGGTCATCTCCGCCAATGTCAGCGGCGTGGATCTGGGCACCGCAACCACGCTCATCCGGCAGGCGCTGGGCCGGCTGGAGGTGCCCCAGGACGTGACCTTTGTCATCGGCGGTCAGAATGCGGAAATGAAAACCTCCATGGACAGCCTGAACAAGGCCCTGCTGCTGGCCATCTTCCTGGTTTACATCGTGATGGCCTCCCAGTTTGAGTCCTTTGTCCATCCCTTCGTCATCATGTTCACCATCCCCCTGGCCCTCATCGGCGTCATAGCGACGCTCTACCTGATTGGCATCTCCCTGAGCGTGGTGGTATTCCTGGGCCTGATCATGCTGGCCGGCATCGTGGTGAACAACGCCATTGTACTGGTCGATTACATCAACCACCTGCGCCGGGACGGCATGCCCAAGTTCGAGGCCATTGTGCAGGCGGGGTCGGTGCGCCTCCGACCCATTCTGATGACCACGGCCACCACGGTTCTGGGGCTGTTGCCCATGGCCCTGGGGCTTGGCGAAGGCGCGGAAATCCGAACGCCTATGGCCATCACCGTCGTCGCGGGCCTGGTCAGTTCCACACTGCTGACCCTGATCGTGATTCCCACGGTCTACTCCCTGATGGACCGGGGGGAATAAACAAAAGGTTTGAGAGACATTTGGAAATCTGGCCCTGTGGCAGGTCCGAACGTCGTGCCCCGGGTACAACCGGCGCTGGGCCTTGACGTTTGGTGCGACACAAATGGCTTCAGTGGGGAAACGAAGGAAGTTGGCCTCACGGGGGATTGTAGATTACGGATCGATATGTCGAAGTATATGAGAGACCCCCCCTGACTACTGACTACTGACTACTGACACGCATATTTTCCTTTTCTTTTTGCCCGGATTCTGTTTTCTTATTAGGTCTGATGCGGCCATGTGAGCAATTGCTCGGTAACTTTTTCTGTTTTCTGTCGTCTAATCTTTTGTGGTTGTCGATAAAGGCCAGAACACGAATACATACGGGGAGACCGTTGTAATGAATCGAACGATCCGGTCCGTGCTGTGTTGTCTGGGCATTGCGGCGGCGCTGCTGCCGCCCCTGGCATCCCGCGCTCAGGACGTTGCGTCCAAAGAACTGCGCCTGAACATGGCGCAATGTATTGAAACCGCCCTCGAAAACAACTCCATCATCCTTCAGCGCAAGCTGAACGTAGACATTGCCGACGCCAATCTGGACGCTGCCCGGAACGCCTTCTTACCCACCGTTTCCAGTTCCTGGTCCACCTCCCGCAACATTTCCGGCCCACGAGAAGGGTCGTTTGTGGATCCCGCCACCGGTCTGCTAACCACATCGCTGGGAGAAAGTCGGGTCAGCGGCAGCCAGCGCGTGAGCGCCAACTTCGGCATGACCGTGTTCAATATGGGGAACATCATTACCGTCTCGGCCAGAAAGAAAGGTCTGAAGGCCTCGGAAATGATTCTGGAGGAGGGCCGTCAGCAGGTGGTGTCCCAGGTGAAGCAGGCCTACCTGAGCTTTCTGCAAGCGCAGAAACTGATGGAGGTGCAGCAGGAACAGGTGCGAGTGTCCGAGGAGAGTTTGCGGCGCAACCAGACGCTCTACGAGATCGGCTCGGCATCGATTGCGGCCGTTTACAGCGCCCGGTCCACGTTGGAGAACGCCCGGGTAGATCTGATCACCCGTGAGAACAACGTGGAAGTTTTCCGCTACAACCTGGCCTTTGCGATGGGCCTGGGTACGGACGTGCGCGTGGCGCCCACCGCAGAGGAGTTTACCACGGCGCCGGAGGCGTTTGAGGCGCCGGCCATGCCGTTTTCCTACGAAGAGGCCCTGGACCGGGCGCTGAGGGGCAGTCCCGACATCCTGTCGGACAAATATTCCCTGCTGCAGACCAAGGACAACCTCAGGGCAACGCAGTACAACATCCGCTTTCCTACCGTCGGCATGAGCGCCAGCTATGGCTGGAACATAGGCACGGATGAGAACTTCCGGGGGCTGGAAGATCTGTTTATGAAAAACTATTCCTACAGCGTCGGCATGAGCGTCAGCCTCCCGCTCTTCCAGCGGATGTCTACGGAAAACAGCGTCAAAAGGCAGAAGCTGCAGTACCTGCAAAATATGGAAGTCCTCGACCAGACCAAGCGGCAGAAGGCCCTGGATATCAAACGCCGTTTTCTGAATCTGGAGCTATACCGCCGCAGCATCGAGGCCAACAAGGCTGCGGTGCAGGCGTCTAACGAGACGTTCAAGCTGCAGCAGGAACGCTACAACCTGGGGGCGGCCACCTTCCTGGTTCTGCAGCAGGCGCAGGCGGACCTTTTCCGGGCCCGGAGCAACCTGGTGCAGGCCATCTATAATTATTATATTGAGCTTGCCCGGCTCGAGCAGGACATTGGCGGTCAAGTTGCGACCGGGGCGAGCGAGTAAAGCAACCCGTTGATGGGCGATCACAATCGTCCCTGCGGCCAGAAATAATCTATCTGATTCGGAATTCATGCCTACACGGAGGGCTTCATGAACGCGCGCTATCGAGTTCCCGCACTCCTGCTTGTTGCCGCGCTGCTCTTGTCTTCGGCGGCATCGGCCCGTGCCGAGGGACGTCATTTTCTCTCCTCGAAAAAATTCTACGGCCTGATCTCTATCGGCCTCAGCGGCTGGTGCCTGAAAGAGGCCTACGACGCCCGCAAGGACGGCAGCGACAGCTATACGAAGTACAAACAGACCGCCTCCCCGACCCTGGCCCGCGAGCTCTACGACGAAAGCAAACGGAACGACACCCGAAGCGCGTTGATGCTGGGGTTGGGCGTGGGCACGTTGCTCTACGGCATTCACCTGATCAGGTCGGACAACGGCGATGATCTGCCATCGCCCAAGATGGACCGCGGGCTCGTACAGGTCAAGGGTGTGGCCCTGGACGTGGCGGGAGATCCGTACAAACGGGGGATGCAGGTGAAGCTGAAGAAGGGATTTTGAAGCAGTCCAGGGTCGAGAGCAAAAGCGGGGAAACGGTCCCAAATAGAACCGGCCGGTATCGAATAGCGATACCGGCCGAATTTTATTTGATTTCCCGATGACTCTGTGGCGTTAGACGCCCATCTGTTCCAGCATCCGGTCTGCAATGACGCGGCGGACCGTTTCCGTACCGTATTCGCCGGCCTGCATCCGGGCGCGCGCCTGGGCCACACGGTCTTCCCTTACGTCTGGAACGTTCCGGACCTCCTGAGAAAGCCGGTCTTGCATCGCCTGCGCCCGCTGCGCATCCTCAG
>Ga0272441_10015073_pt1 | contig 10863 bp, 13 predicted proteins | sample SSMProp6N_FD_193582 | JGI IMG/M metagenome (GOLD analysis project Ga0272441, IMG submission 193582) | Marine sediment archaeal communities from Little Sippewissett salt marsh, Falmouth, MA, United States - SSM-Prop-6N | ecosystem: Environmental > Aquatic > Marine > Wetlands > Sediment ...
CTGATAAGGCGTAGGTCATAGGTTCAAGTCCTGTTGCCCCCATTTTATGTTGGGCGTAGCTCAGTTGGTTTGCGTAAGCTTAGAGCGTCAGATTGTGGCTCTGAAGGTCGGGAGTTCGAATCTCCTCGCTCAACTTTAAGGAAGTATGTCGTCTAAAGTCAGGATACGTTGGAGAATGGTTAGGCAAAACCATCATGTATTAGTAGGAGCCTCAGAAGAATTAGCATTTGCCTATACTAATTTGAAGAAAGGCCTTTAATATATGCGTAGCAAAGCCTGATACTTCCTTTTTTGCCTTGGTAGCTCAGTTGGCTAGAGCATGGCTTTTGTAATCTCGGAGTCGTAGGTTCGAGTCCTACTCGAGGCATTTAAGCAGGCATAGTCCAATAGACAGGGCGCTGGTCTACGAAACCAGAGATTCATGTGCAATTCATGGTGCCTGTATTATTTTTAATTTTAAAAGGAAAATATAATGAATGATCGAGCAATTGAAAGAGCAATCAACTTCGAAGATCATGTTGAAAGAATTGATTATCTTAAAGCACAAGAAATTGATCCTAAAGAATTTGCCCTAATGTGGATAGCGGATTCTCTTGAAAGAATACAAGAGATAGAATTAGATAGAATAACAAAACGACTTGATGAAATGTGTGGACACTTAAAGGCTCTTACTGAGACGCCTTAAAGTTACGCTAACGTAGCCCAACGGAAGAGGCAAATGGATAAAGAGCTACAGTGTCCCGTCTGTGGACGCATCAGAGAAGACTGGTCTAATGAAGAAACAAAACACAAAGCCATCTCCTTGTCTAAAGATAAACAAAGAAAAGATGATATAGACAGGAGTGCCGATTACAAAAGATGGAGATGGAAGTTTGGCTTTGGCTGTTATGTCAACGACATAGACCAGGTTGAATGGAAAGTTATTGACGGTGAGAAAAGAATCGTATCAATCTTAGAATTAACGATGATAGATGGCGACAGACCAGTTCCTGAAACATATCTACAAGCTATCCTAGATAGATTTACCAAAAGAGACGGCCAGGCAGATATTATACGATATATAGCTACTAAGCTCAAAGTGGATGCATATATAGTTGCATACAGATATAATCTAGAAGATTTCTGGCTCTATAATTTATCTAAAAATAAGGGATGGAAATACTTTAATAAAGACGAATATCGGAGATGGATTCATATTAAAGGAAGAGAGAATGAAATGTCCATGTGGAACAATAAAGGAGAACAAAGTCCTTCCTAAAGGAAATGAAAAACCATTACTTTATCTTGTTGGCGAAGCTGCGGGAAGACAAGAGATACAATATAACAGACCATTTGTAGGACCGGCAGGGCAAGTGTTAAGAAAAGCTCTAAAAGAAACGGTTCTAAAGCATACAAACCGAGTGAGAGTAGGCAACGTTGTCCTTTGTAGACCAACAAATAATTGGGGAAACAATCGTACTCCAACCTATGAAGAAATAGACAATTGTGTTGAACATGTAATACAGGATATTACAAGAGCAGCACCCAAGCTTATCGTCCTACTTGGCAAATCGGCAGCCTACGGTATAATGAAAAGAACGCTTCCAATGTCTCAGCTTTGTAAACAGACGGATATTTTTACAAAAGCTACCGTATGGTATACATATCATCCTTCATATATTATGAGGTTGAAATCAGAAGAAGCATTTAATGATTACTGTAGCTTCTGGAATAAAGTTACAGAATATTTAATTTGTAATCAGCCTTTCTTTTCACAGGTGTAAGAGCTGAATAACTTGACCTTGTCTTTGCACGAGGTTTTTACTGGTGTAGCCCAATGGAAGAGGCACTAGTTTTAGGAACTAGGTAGTGTAGGTTCGAATCCTATCACCAGTACTTATAGTCGTATGGCTGACTTGAAGACATAAGAGTGGCGAAATTGGTAGATGCTAGTGGGCGTATCCCACCCTTCGGGAGCGTAGATCACGTCACTATGAAGCTAGTAGTGAACAGGGTTGATCATACAGGTTCGAGTCCTGTCTCTTATGTCTTCTCTGGGGGTATAGTTTAATGGCAAAACACCGGATTTTCAGTCCGGCATCCGTGGGTTCAACTCCCCGTACCCTCACTGGATGGCTTGCCTAATGGTATGGCAACGCACTGCTAATGCGTCAGGTCGAAAGGCCTGTACAGGTTCGACTCCTGTGCCATCCGCTTTGGGCAGTTGGCCGAGTGGTTTATGGTGCTGGTTTTGAAAACCAGTGGGGTCGAAAGGCTCCCGTGGGTTCGAATCCTACATTGCCCGTTATGTGTCGGTAGTCTCGTAGGGCGCGGGGCCAGGCTGTAAACCTGAAGTGCTTATGCACCCGGATGGTTCGACTCCATCTCGGCACATTTAATACTTCTCGGAATGTAGCGAAGTTTGGTATCGCGTCTGGTTTGGGACCAGAAGATCGTCAGTTCAAGTCTGGCCATTCCGACTTACTGCCCTGTGGTGTAACGGCAGCACATGAGTTTTTGGAGCTCACGGAGCAAGGTTCGATTCCTTCTGGGGCAATTTATTAAGAGGAGAAAATATGACATCAATAGTATTATTGACAGGTACAGAACTTCGTCATCAATTTATGCGTCGATACCTAGCTATACCTGACCGCATTCAAATCCTGCGCACATATTGTGAAGGAGAACAACGTAGTCTTCAAAATATAGTTGCTGAAACTAACCCGGATCCACACGATATTAGACTTGCTCATTTAGCAGCAAGAACTGCTTCTGAAGAAGATTTCTTTCAACTCTTCGTAGATAATATAAACTCAGAAGACTCTAATCCTTATTATATTCCAAAGGGAGATATAAATAAAAAAGAACATCAGCAAGCTATAATCAACTTAAATCCAGACTTGATAGTAGCATATGGATGCTCGATCATTAGAGAACCTTTAGTCAGCGCCTTTGAGAATCGCTTTCTTAACCTGCATCTTGGTCTATCTCCATACTATCGAGGATCAGGTACAAACTTCTGGCCCTTAGTTAATAAAGAACCAGAGTATGTAGGCGCCACGTTTATGTATCTCGACAAAGGAATAGATACTGGAAACATCATACATCAGATACAAGCGCGTTTTTATCCTGGGGATACTCCTTCTCAAATAGGAAATAGATTAATAAAAGATGCGGCCGGAGTTTACTGTCGTATTATCCTGTTTTACGATCGGTTGGAAAGAATGCCTCAACCTCCTAAGAAACCTAAAGGAGCTAAGTATTATAAGGCTAAAGATTACTCAACAGAAGCTACGCATCAACTCTATCAGAACTTTAGAGATTACATGATAGAAGATCATATTGAAAATCCTAAAAAGATAAAACTTGTGAGGAACAAAGCCTTATGAAAGCCCTTATGTTTCATTACGTTAGACCAGACAATCCCGATCTTCCATACTTTAAGCATTTTCATATAGATAACTTTAAACAAATGCTTGACTATATAGAACATAACTTTAACTTTATTCCATTACATACTTTTATTGATTGTATCACATGCAATAAGAATACGAATGGTTATATTCTTACATTTGATGACGGATTTAAAGATCACTATCGTTATGTCTTTCCAGAGTTAAGGCGCCGAAAACTATGGGGATTATTTTATCCTTCTGTTGGTCCGTTCTTAAACAATAAACTGCTCGATGTCCATCGAGTACATATGCTACTTGGTAGATACCCAGCTGCTAAAATTTATCATGAGATTAAAAGTATTCTTACTGAAAATATGCTTTGTCAAGAACATGTTAAAGAGTTTAAATCCAAGACATATAAAAAACAAGTAAACGATACAAATACCGAAGAAGTAAAGAAACTTCTCAACTATTTCATTGACTATAAATATAGAAGCACTATTGTTGATATGTTAGCAAAGAAATTCTTTACTGATGAAAAGAGTCTAACCAAAGAATTCTATATGAAACCAGAGGAAATCAAAGAGATGGCTGATAACGGTATGATAATTGGTTCACATACTGTTTTCCATCCTGTGCTTAGTCGATTGTCTATAGAACAACAAGAGATAGAAATTTCTACTTCTCTTGATATGATTGAGAACATCATTGACAATCCTCTTGCTATAAGGTCCTTCTGTTATCCGTATGGAGAAAGCTTTTCATTTACGCAAGAAACAAAGCAAATCTTAGATAAATATAATTGTTTATTCGCATTTACGGCAGAACCTAAAGACATCCTTCTGCAAGACATCTTACACAATAGACTGACATTACCCCGATACGACTGTATCCATTTTAAGGATTCATTATGAGTAGCACAAGACAAAAATGGACAGATGAAGAACGTCAATTCCTCCGGGATCATATCGATTCTATGACCAACAAAGAACTAGCTTGCCATTTTAATGTAACAATACATCAAATTGGATGGATACTTCATGAAATGAAAATCAAGCGTTCAGCTGCAACTAAAAGTAAACACAGATATAAATACAGAAGGAGATTAGTATGAGACAGATGACAGACATCGTAGACGACATGCGTAAACTTGAAGCTTATGCAGCACGTAAAGAGTCGCCATTAAAGACCGGAGATCTAACACGGCTTACGCTTGCATTTGCAATGCATCGCGTTGCAAATGAACTAGGTTCAATCAGACAAGTATTACAGGAGAAACAAGATGACAAGAACAAATGTTGACACAAGACTTGAAGTCAAAGATTTTATCGAAACAATGTCTCAAGAGCTTGTGACTGAGAACTTTGATAAACATCCTGGTAGGCTCCAGGATAAAATGATTATTCGTCTCGCTTATATTCTACAACGTATCGCTGAAGACTATGAGATATGTGACGAAGATTCAAGACAACCAATGACGGCATTAGAATTAGCCAGCATATTCTCAGATAAATTTGAAGAGGATTTAGTCTTTAACGAGCTTTAGGATGTACAATGAGAGCAGAATTCGCCCACCTCCATCTTCATACCAATTACAGTTTATTAGATGGTATAATAAAAATACCAGAGCTTGTTGACTATGTGAAATCAGAAGGACAACCAGCATGCGCTATTACTGACCATAGAAATATGATGGGTGCTATTGACATGTTTACTACCTGTAAAGACGCAGGCGTCCTCCCATTAATCGGGACGGAGTTTAATATTATAACTGGAGACGCCAATATTCAGGAAGATCTTGAGAAAGAATCTTATCATCTAATCTTGATCGCAAAGAATAATATTGGATACCAAAACCTGATGATGTTAAATTCCTTCGCGGCACATCATTTCTATCGTATAGCGCGTATTGATCTTAATGCAGTCAGAGCAAGAGCCGAAGGACTCATTTGTTTGAGTGCCTGTGCTGTCGGAGAGCTTTACTACTCTGCCCTCTGGGGAGACCCCGTAAGGGCACAACGAGTAGCCCGACAATTCCATGAGATCTTCGGAGAAGATTACTACATAGAATTACAGCAGAATAATCTGGAATCCATGGGCTTTGGAGACAGAATTCATACTCAGGAAGAAATAAATGGCCAGCTAAGGGAAATAGCGGCCTCTCAGGGCATAAAATGTGTTGCGACCTGTGATGCTCACTATTTAAAAAAAGAACACTCCAGAGCTCAGGAAATCGCTCTGGCAGTGGCTACAAATAAAACGCTGCTAGATCCTCGTGCTAAAGAAGGAGAAGATATCCCTGGATCTAGGATGGCTTTTGATGAAGAGGAATATTATGTTCGTACCAGATTAGAAATGATGGAACGTTTTGATGAAGAAGTTTTGGATGAAACACTAAATATTGTAGACAAATGCTCTCATCAACCACTAGATATTGATTGTTCATATAAAATGCCAGCCTTTAAGCCTTCTACGGAATTAACTAATGAAGAATTCTTCGATAAAACTTTGGAAGAAGGCTACCGGGATCGATACGGAGAAGATAATAGCCATCGTGAAAGAATGATTTATGAAACAAGTATTATCAAACAGATGGGCTTTGTTGATTACTTTCTAATGATCGCAGACATGATGCACGAAGCACGCCGGCGAAACATTTATTGTGGTCACGGAAGAGGCTCGGCCGCCGGATCTATTGTCTGTTACTGTCTAAAGATTACTAATATCTGTCCAATTAAGTATGGTCTATTGTTTGAACGGTTTCTTAATCCCGAGCGTGTATCCATGCCCGATATTGATCTTGACTTCGAAGCCTCGAGGAGAGACGAGATGTTCGAATATCTTGAAGAGAAATATGGCAAGGATCACATTGCTCGGATTATTACCTATATAAATGCTAAAGCTAAACTTATTACAAGAGATATCTTTAGAGTTTACAATATGACATTCTCTCCAGAAGAGTTGACAAATATGATAGAAGAGGATGCTGGCTTCTCCGATACTCTATCTGATCTTGCTGGAAAGCAAGAGTTCAAAGACAAGTTTGCTCCTATGCTAAACTCTGAATGGGCTAGACACGATCCCGTCTTCGAGGAAGCCTGGAAGGTTATGAATATTCTAGAGAACAACCCTAAATCTGTAGGACAGCATGCATGCGGCTTGATTGTTACACCAGGTCCAGTAGAAGACTATGTCCCGCTTGCTAGAGTAAAAGGTGGAGCCATCGTCTCACAGTATGCTATGGAGCCAGCAGATAAAATAGGACTCATGAAAATCGACGTGTTGTCAATAGATACCCTTGATATTATTCATAATACTGTAGATCTCATCAAAGAAACTAGAGGAATAGATGTCAATGCCGACATTGAAGCTATAGATCTGAATGATGAGCAAACGTTTTCGTTCCTGAGATCTTGTACATATTATCAAGGGTTGTTTCAAATGGCAAATCCTGCTTTTGCCAGAATGATTCACGACATGAAACCAGACCGGATAGAAGATATAATGGTTGGAGTCGCACTGTTTCGGCCAGGGCCGCTTCGATCTGGTGTAGTAGAAGAATATGTAAAAAGAAAAGCAAACAATGAAAAAGCTGATCATGAGATTAAAGAGATTATTCCCATTCTTGAAGAGACCTATGGTCTCATCGTCTATCAGGAACAGATCCAGAAGATCTGCCAAATCTTATGTGGATGGACATACGGACGAGCTGACAAAGTACGAAAAGTTATTGGAAAGAAGAAGCTTGAAGAGATTGCAGCAACAGGGAAAGAGTTTAAAGAAGCCGCATATGTACACTCTCCCAACATTCCTAAACCACAAATAGATGAGCTTTGGAAAGCCATAGAAAAATTCGGAAAGTATGGATTCAATCAGGCACATTCCGCCTGTTACGGAGCTCTAGGATACCAAACGGCCTGGCTAAAGACTCACTTTACCGTAGAGTTTATGGCTGCCACACTTACCAGTGCTATGAATAAGGTTAATCCTTATGAAAGAATGGTTGAAATGATAAAAGATGTTCAAGCTTTAGGTATAGAGCTCCTTCCTCCAGAGATTAACTCGAGCAAGTACGAGTTCTATCCAGTAAGTAAAAACCAGATTCGATTTGGTTTCTGTATGATTAAAAATATAGGACAAGATCCTATTAGAGAAATCCTTAATGCCAGAGTAAACCTAGGTAAATTTGAATCTCTGACAGACTTCATGATGAAAGTAAATATAAGAATTTGCCATAAGAAAGTACTGGAATTTCTAATTAAAGCTGGTACATTTGATGAAGTTGAGAGCAAAGAAAGAAGAGATGTGCTGCTTAGATCTTTAGAGCGGTGGATAACAGGTCAAAAAGAAGGAAAGAACGGTAAGATGCGCAACATCTACCAGTGGGGCTTAATAGAAATGGCTAAACGCATCAAGTCTGATGCAGAGAATCCTCCGGGCCCCAGGTCTAGACGGGCCGCAGCAACAACGGCAGACTTCAAGTTTAATCCAGACGCTAAAGATACAGACATTCAAACTCTTATCTCACAACAAGTCGATGCAATCGGCTATACATTTCAGGCAGTTCATGCCGATATGCTCCCAAGAAAACTGGATCCGGGAGCAGATGAAAATAGTCAAAGATATGTAATGTCAAAGCTTAGAGAAAAATGGCGGAATTGTTTTCCGCCTTCTATGGCACGTTCAGTTGCCTCTAAACTTGCAAAGAAAGCAAGCTATTATAATCATGCAGATTATACTCAGCGAGCCATATCTCCAAGCCAGCTTAGGAGATACCAATATGATGAGAAGCACAAAGTAGAAGAGATAGGCCTCTTTCTTGTCTTCGGTTTCTTAACTTCTATAGTTAAGAAAGTCAGTAAAGGAAAAGGACGTCCTTATCACAACGTTACCATTACTGACGGTCCTACAACCTTAGAAATGAAACTCTGGGGAGATCATGGAGAAAGGCTGGTCAAAGATATAGAACAAGGATCATTTGTTATTGTCTATGGAGGCAAAAAATACAGCGAAAGATTTGGCTATGGATTTGAAGTCTTCTCTTTAATACCTATAGATATTAGCGGAGAAAAAGAATGAAGACAATAATACTCGACATGGACGGCGTAATGGTTGACCTGCTTAAAGGTCTATCTAAAATTATCGGACTTGATATGTCTAAATATCCTCTTGGAGAATACGATCTATGGAAAGCATTTCCTCAACAGATGAAAGGTTTTTCCTGGGATGATCTAGGAGAAGATTTCTGGGCCAATCTTGAACCAACAGCAGAAGCGTCGCAAATTATGGAAATGATACATGGGCATAACTCTTTTATATTTACTTGTCCCATCAATTTTTATGATGGCAAACTGATAAAAGGATGTATAGAAGGTAAATTAAGATGGCTTGAAAAACATATGCCGGAGCATTATAAGAATGAACTCTATCTTTTTGGACGTCATAAACATTTCATTACTACTCAGAATACAATCTTAATAGATGATAATAATGAGTATGTAAAAGAGTTTTCTTCAGCAGGAGGCAAAGCTATTCTCTTTCCTAGAATTTGGAATTCTGAACATGAAAACGCTGACATAGGAATGGAATTAGTAAGAGCAGTTTTTGAAACATGGACTAAACAATGAAACTATTCTATAACAAATTGATTTCTAAATTTGAAGAGTTCTATTATGAAGACCATTTACAGGAACTTTTAGATCATATTTTAGAGATTCGTCGTCGTAATGATGGCGTTATTGCTTTAAAGTTGCGTTGTAATGATAGACTTCAAGAATTAAAGAATTTTAAACCGGCAGTAGATACTGAACGATTACAACATGCGTGTAAAGAAATAGCGAGCAACAATGAACCTATTAAAATAGAGATGGTTCTTAAGCTTCCAGATCCTGATAAATATTATAGTGGAGACAAGATAGAAGTCGCGCCATTAGCTAACGAGCCTGTATTCTTCAGAATAGATGGTTCACCCGTCAACATGGTCAATCAATTCTATGGTGCCGGCATCTTTCTAATTTGTAATGGACCCAGCTTTAATGAAATGAATCACGATCTTCTTAAACAACCAGGCATTATTACCTTCGGCATTAATAACGGCGCTCATGTCTTTCGTCCTGATTTCTGGACCTCAGTCGACGCACCCCATAGATTTATGGATTCTATCTGGAGAGATCCAAAGATAACAAAGTTTGTTCCCATGTCTAATATGGAAAAGAAATTCTATGTGACAGACGCATATGACAACGGGCACTGGTCTCATCGTGGACCTGATTCATGTAGAAACATTATCGGATACAAAAGAAATGAAACATTTGAACCAGAAATGTTCATGACTCAACCAACTATTAACTGGGGCAACCATAAAGAACGAGGCGGAGGCCGATCTGTCATGGTCGCAGCAATTAAACTTATCTATTGCCTGGGATTTCGTCGTGTTTATCTTCTAGGATGTGACTTTAATATGTCTAAAGACCAGAAGTACTTCTTTGAAGAGGACAGAAATCCTCAAGCTATAAAGAATAACAATAACTCTTATGAAATCATGAGAGGATACTTCGAACGCCTTCTTCCTTACTTTGAAGCAACAGATTTTGAGGTATATAACTGCTATGAATATAGCGGTCTTAAAACCTTTCCGTTCAAAAGCTTTAAAGACGCAATAGATAAAGAGCTAGTAGATACTTCCGCCAATACAAGAGGAATGTATATTAAAAGGAACCAAGATGAGGACGCTGACAGGTAACTGGGTAAATGAAAGAGAACAAGAGCTGGGTTATTCCCTTCCTTTTGTATGCGCCAGTGATTATGTCTTAAGGTGGGACCCGTATCATCGTATCGTGGGTGTCCGTATGGGACTCCATCACGCAGAAGATTATATTCGTGACGCAGATAGGATGTATCAATTTGACTTAGTTAGTCTTATTGCCAGACAACAGTGTGAAGCATTAAGGAGGAATCAACTTGAGAACCCTACAAGGTAACTGGGAAACCCAGGTAGAAAGAGAAGAAAAAGAAATAGTTGACTTCTTTATCGAAAGATTTAATCGATTACCTCCATCGGTTAATAATTGCGTAGATTTGATACGAGGCATGAGTGGTACCAGTCATCTTCATGTTTTTGATGATGGCAATACTGTTATTTTTCTTTATTCTCCTCCAACTCCGATCTTTCGAGGTAGAGTAGTTGAAATACGTGCTAGATATACCGTCGCAAATGGTATAGAAGCAAGAGTTTATTAGGACTAAATCATGAGAACTTTAGAAGGTAATTGGAAAGAACATCCAGCAGATTATGCTAGGCGGATACTTGATGACATGCATACAGAATCAATGGAAGGACGGGGATTAGCATATGAAGAGTTAGTAACAAGTATTCAAAATATGGTAAATCGTTCTATGAATATTATGTATCCTAGATCTCGCTTACACAGATTTACTTTTACAGATGATCGTCGTATTCATTTATGTAACTTAGCTGGCATTAATATAG
>Ga0272441_10015074_pt1 | contig 10863 bp, 8 predicted proteins | sample SSMProp6N_FD_193582 | JGI IMG/M metagenome (GOLD analysis project Ga0272441, IMG submission 193582) | Marine sediment archaeal communities from Little Sippewissett salt marsh, Falmouth, MA, United States - SSM-Prop-6N | ecosystem: Environmental > Aquatic > Marine > Wetlands > Sediment ...
AATCGATATGAGAGATCTTCGGCCATTGCCTGCGGCAGGTGGGGCACACAACGAAGCCGCGGCGCGCCAGATCGCTCCGCTGCACAACCCCGCGACACAGGGGGTTCGGGCAGTGTCCTTTGCACAACTCGCAGTATCGGAAACGCAGGGTCAGCCCCGCCCAGAGGAGGGCAAGGAAGCACATTCCGCCCACAACAGCCAGTGTCACGAGTCGCGCCTTGGGGGCGCCTACCGCGGCGAGCATGGCGCCGCCGACCAGCAGGCATGCGAAGATTGCGACGGCAGCGGGTACGACCACGTCTCTAGTGACAAGCCGGGACAGGTCCCTCAGCATCCACCTCACCCTTTCCACTGAACCACTAAGCCGAGAACTGCCTTCCACTCATCGGTGAGTACCCATGGATATGGGCGAAATGCGAAGACTCTGCTATCTTTTTACCCAACGTAGGCTCGGCTAAACGTAGGATGAGCTTTGGGCGGGCACGGGGCCTGCGTTGACGGGCACGACGAGTTGCCCTATAGTTCAGGTATGCCGCACTGCGCCGCATCCTGCATGCAGCCCCATCCCCGAGGCCGATGGTATGAGCAAGACGGAATTGGTAGAATGGATCGCGATGATCCTGGTTATTGTGCTTTGGTGGCCGATGCTGTTCTTCGACTGGGCCCCGGCCTACTACCGGTATCCTCTGTACGTGGTGTCGGTGGTGGTCCTGCTGGCGGTGTTCCGAGCGCGCTTGCGTCGACTGAACGAGGGCTTCCGGGTCAGCGAGACGATGATGGATGCCCGGAGGCGGGCCGAGGACGCTGCTCGCGGCGGCAAGCCGAGCCTGGATGAGAAGGAGCCGCCCGACGTCACGGGGCAGTTGCCTTTCATGCCGGGTTCGCCCCCTGAGAATGCCGACGACAGGCCGGATGAGCCGGGGAATTAGCATAAGGAGCACGAGCCGCTTTGGACGTTCGGAAGTTCCTTGACGCCACGAGGCAATCCAGGCACTACCAGGGCCAGATGGTGCGTGTCGAGAGCATCCCCTCTCGCGACGCCAGCTACGAGGACCTTTCCTCTTCGCTTCCCCCTGCAGTGCAGCAAGTGCTCGAACAGGACGGCATTGAGCGCCTGTATACGCACCAGGCGCAGGCCATCGAGGCGGCCAGGCGCGGGGAGAGTGTGGTCGTTGTTACATCCACCGCCAGCGGCAAGACGGTGTGCTACAACGTTCCGGTCATCGAGACGCTTTTGGTGGATGCGAAGTCGCGGGCCCTGTACTTGTTCCCCACGAAGGCGCTGGCGCAGGATCAGCTCAAGACCCTGAAGCGGTACCGGGAGGCCGATGCGGGTCTCCCGATCCATGCGGGGACGTATGACGGCGACACCCCCCAGGACCTCAGGCGCGCGCTGAGGGACGACGGCAACATCATCCTGACGAACCCGGACATGCTGCACAGTGGCATCCTGCCCAACCACGCCCGCTGGGCCCACTTCTTCGAGGCGCTACGCTACGTAGTGGTTGACGAGATCCATGCCTACCGAGGCATCTTCGGCAGCAATGTAGCGAACGTGCTCAGGCGGCTGAGGCGACTGTGCCATCACTACGGCACTGACCCAACGTTCATTTGCTGCAGCGCGACCATTGGTAATCCCGCCGAGCATGCGGGGGGCATCGTGGGTAAGGAGATGCTGTTGGTGGATGATGACGGGTCGCCGCGGGGCGGGAAGATGTTCATCCTGTGGAACCCGCCATATCTGGACGAGGCGAAGCTTGCCCGGCGCAGCGCGAACTTCGAGGCGCGGGTGCTGATGTGCGACCTGATCGAGAGGCAGGGCGTGCAGACCATCGCTTTCGTGCGGGCGCGCACCACCGCGGAGCTTCTGTATCGCGCCGTTCAGCAGGAGTTGCAGCACCGTTCGCACAGGCTGGCGAAGGTGGTCAGAGCATACCGCGGGGGGTACCTGCCCAGCGAGAGGCGCGAAATCGAGCGTCAGTTGTTTGACGGAGAGCTGATGGGTGTCACCACGACGAACGCTCTGGAGTTGGGGATCGACGTTGGGGCTCTGGACGCGTGCCTGATGGTGGGGTACCCGGGCTCGATCGCGAGCACGTGGCAGCAGGCGGGGCGGGCGGGGCGGAACCAGGAGGAGTCGGTCGCGGTGCTCATCGCCCGGGAGGACCCCATTGATCAATACTTGATGCAGCATCCCGAGTATTTCTTCGAGCAGCCCCACGAACGGGCGATCATTGACCACGAGAACCCCTACATCCTTTACGGGCACGTGCGTTGTTGCGTCCAGGAGCTTCCGGTCTCGGGGGAGGATTCTGAACTCTTCGGCGATTACCTGGGCGGGGTCATGCAGATCTTGCAGGAGCAAAACGAGGCCCAGCAGATCAACGGCCGGTGGCACTGGCGCGGGCCCGCATACCCGGCGGGGGATGTGAACCTGCGCACCGGCAGTGACCACAACTACCTTATTCAAGAAGAGGAGACGGGCAAGATCATCGGGCAGATGGACGAGTGGGGGGCCTTCACCCAACTGCATACCGAGGCGGTCTACATGCACGACGGGGAGACCCACTTCGTCGAGAGGCTGGACCTTACCGAGCGGATCGCTCACGTGAGGAAGACCCCTGTGGACTACTTCACCATGTCCGTGGACCGCAACGTCATCCAACTGCAGGATGACCCCGATGAACCACAGGAGACGATGCAGTGGCGCATCAGCGAGGTGGGTAGCGGCCCGGCCGAGGTGACCGACCTTGTCTACATGTTCCGCAAGATCAAGTTCGACGACAGTGACTCGATCGGCTTCGGCAACCTGGACCTGCCGCCCCTTGAGATGGACACCATCGCGTTTTGGCTGCGGCCGCCCCGGCACGTGCTTGAGAAGGTGCGCCTGTACGGACGCCGAGCCGAGGACGGTCTGCTGGGTATCGCGAACGCCATGGCCGGTGTGCTGCCCGCCTACGTGATGTGCGACCCTTCGGACATCGGCAGTGTAGTGGACTCGGCCAATCTGGGGTCGCCCGCGGTGTTCATCTACGACCGCTTCCAGGGGGGTATCGGTTATGCGGAGAAGTTGTTCGAGATCGTGCAAGATGTGGTCACCGCCGCGTTGGAGCTGATCCGTGACTGCGGGTGTGAGGAGGGCTGTCCCTCCTGTGTGGGGTCTCCGGTGCCTCCGCTGGACCCTCAGGGCAGCGACATCGAGACTCGAGGTAAGATCCCGGACAAGGAAGCGGCGTTGTGCATACTGCACGATCTGCTGCAGCTCGATGCGTATGAGCCCAAGCCGCCCGGCGACCTGTACCGTCTGCGACAGACCGGCCACGCCGACGGACTTGTGGCCCCGGTGGCCACCGGAGCTCAAGCGCCCCCCAAGCCTCTGGAGATCAAGCCACTTCCGGAGAATGTTGAGGCGAAGCTACGCAGACGCATGCGACAAGCCGACCGGAAGAGTACATAGTGTGCGTCCCGGGCTGCATCGCGCCTTCGCCGCCCGGTACCGGTCCGCCGGCTGCCTCATGCCCGCCTGAGCAGAGACACCCCGATGCCAGAGCTACCCGAAGTTGAGACGGTGAGAGCCGACCTTTCCGCATCTGTGTGTGGCTACGGCGTGGTGCGCGTGCGGCTGCTGTGCGAGGGCATGCTCCTGGGCGGTTGGCCCGAGGGGCTTGCGCAAGCCGCCGAGGGCGCCACGATAACCGGGTTCGATCGCGTCGGCAAGGCCCTCATCATGCGGTTTTCTTCGGGCTACTCATTGATTTTTCATTTCCGCATGACAGGGCAGCTATACCCGGTGCGGCGTGGGGCTGAGCTTCCCACGCACACCCGGACGGTGTTCGAACTAAGCGATGGCCGGTGGCTGCTGCACGTTGATGTGCGCAGGCTGGGGACGCTGGAGTTGGTGGCCACTTGCGAGGAGAGCTCAGCGGCCACTCTGGCCAATGTTGGGCGTGATGCTCTCAACGATCCGCCGCGCGCGTCGGAACTTGGGACTCTTCTGGCGCGTCGAAAGTGTGCGGTGAAGGTGTTGTTGCTGGATCAGAGATGCGTGGCCGGGATCGGCAACATCTACGCATGCGAGATACTGGCGCGGGCGCGTATCTGTCCCGAAACGTTGTGCTGCGAGCTAAGAGCGGAGGATGTTCGGCGGCTGTCTCGGGCGATGCGCTATGTGCTGCGGGAAGCGGTGAGGTGCCGGGGAACTACGATCAGCGACTACCGCACCGGCACCGGGGCCGCGGGCGGCTTTCAGCATGATCTGAGAGTGTACGGCCGAGAGGGCGACCGGTGCCTGCGTCGGGGCTGCCCGGGAATCATCGCGCGGGTCGTGCAGGGCCAACGCAGCACGTATTACTGCCCGCAGTGCCAGCAGGCTGCGCCGGCGCCAGGCAGGACACAGGAACGGCAGGCGCGAAATCATGACCAGTAGAGGGGTCGCCAGGTCGACAGGCCCGGAGTTCGCGGGCCCCACCACGCGGAGATGACATCATGACAGGATGCCGGTTGGTGGTCGCAGGCTTGCTCGCCGTGGGAGCCACGGTATTGCTTCACATCCCCTCAGTGGCGCAGACGGCAGATGGCGCTGTGATCTGCAGGTCCGTGAGCGACCGGGGGCAGCCTGTGTCGCCATCGAACTGGTTCCCTGTGGGCACTAGTGCACTCACGGTATGGTTCCGAGCGCCGCAAGTAGTCGCCGGTGCGAAGGCGCAGGTCCGGTGGGTTTTGGGGGGAACGACCCTGACCACCCGCGAGGTCGCTGTCAGGTCTGAGCGCCCGGCGTGGAATCGGTACCAGCTCGCCCCGGGGGAACCCCTGCCGAAGGGCACATATCAAGTAGTGGTTTCTGTGGCCGGGCGGACGGTGGCGAAGGCGCTGGCTCGGGTGGGTGGTGACGCGCCGAAGGCGCGTGATGTGAGAGCCATCTTGCCTTCGGAGTCGGCTCAGGCAACGGGTGTCTCGGGTCTGAGGCGCAGCACGCCGACACCGCGCCCTGAAACGCCCGTGACACCGGCGACCAATTTGGTTGTTCCCCCAGCGGGCCGGGCGCCGTCGCCGTCTCCGACGGTGGCAGTGCCGGGCCCCCCGACGAATCCTGAGACGGAAAGCACGACCGGTGCGAAAGCCCCGACGCCTCCGGCTGCAGTTGCCTCGCCTCCGGCTGCGGCGATGGGTGTCCCGCCGGTACCCGCAAGGACGCTGATCGAGGCGCCTGTTGTGGCCGTAGGTCCGTCCGCGGGTTCTCTGGCGGCGGTAACGACGCCGAGCGCTTCCCTTGGGCCCGTGATCGCGCCGCCGGCGCCTAGTGTGCCCGTTCTTTCCATGCCCGGGGCCGCGCCGGGGCCTGGTGCTTCCGCGGCGCCGCTTCCGACACCCATCCGCCCACGGCCATCTGTCGTGCCGGGTGTGCCTGCCGCGGCGGCCCTACCGGTAGGATCGCCGCCGGGTCCCGTGCAGCCAAGGGTGACCTTCTATGATGCGACCCCGGCGCCTGCGCAACCGGTCATGGGTTCCCCTGCGGTTTCGAGGCCTGCCGTCACTCGAAGCGTGGAGGCAGGCGCCGCCGCGATCGGTCCTGAAGGAGACCTGCCCGACGAGGAGGCCGCCTCTGATGTCGGGCCGATAAGCAGACCGCTTGGGCCGAGAAGCCTGCCCTCGCCGGCCGGCAGACCCATCGCCCCTGAGGCGGGGCGGGTGGCCCTGCCGGGGGCGGGCCCTGCGGTAGAAGTCTCACGAACCGTAGTGAGCGCTACGGTTCCGGCGGACCGAAAACTGTTGACGCGGACGCGAGGCACGGGCGCCGACATGGCGGCGCCAGGGAAGTCGCGTAAGTCTCCCCTGGTTGCGGGCTACAAGGCCGGCGCGCGCCCCACCGCGCCAACCGCGGCGAAGCTGGCGGCGACCTCTCCCAGCGTCGAGGAAGAGCGCGAAGCGCCCAAGGCTACCGTATTGATCCGGGGCGGCACAGGCCCGGGGCCGGAGTCGGTGGCCGCCATCGCTGCGGCGGAGGGCCCCGGGCCCTCAGAGCCCGCGGTGCCCACGGCGGCAATGGCCCCCGGCACGCCCGTCGAGCCTCCTGTCGAGACGCGCACGGGGCCGGCAGGCCCCACCCTTCCACCGGCCGTAGGTGATGGCAACGGCACCGGTGAGGTGGTTGGGCCGGCTGTGACGGCTTCCCCGGTCGAGCCATCTGTGCCCGAGGGCCCGCCGGTTGCGCCGAGGGGGCCGTTGGGTCTCACGGGCCCGCTGGCGGCCGACGTTGTGGCGGAAGACCTGCCGCCGGTGACGCTGGGCCGTAGCGGCGTGCAGCTTCACCACGTGTTGCTGGCGCCGGCCGTCGAGCCGGCGGCCCTGCAGCCCCTGTGGGCGCTGAAGGCCCCCGATGGTCGGTTCTGGCCTGTTGGCATGCCCAAGCAGTTGTACCTGCACGCGGGTCCCGATCCTGACCCGAGCCCGGCGGACCTGTTTGTTTACTCCGACCATGTGGACGGGATCATGCCACTGCACGAGGTGTCACGCCGAGAGGTCCTTCTGACGGCGGCCCAGGAAAACAACGCTGCGTTGCTCCACATGAGCCGCGAGGTGTACGACCACAGACGAGCCGCCTGGCAGAAACGCCCGGCGGGCTGGAGCATCATGTGGTATGCCCGACAGGTGGACCTGAAAGAGGGCGAGACTGTGGTGGCGTGCCTTAGTGAGCTGAAACGGTCGCGACGCGCGCCCGCCGATGTGCCCGTGGAGGCCGCCGAGAGCGTGATGCTGCTCGACGAGACGGGCAACCGGGTGGAGCCGGGCGAGATGACGGCAGAGATAGCCCTACAGGTTGCGGCGACGCTGGATGAAGAGGGCGCGAATACAGTGGTGGACGACAGCGCGTCCGTGATGGCGCAGATGGCACGGCGGGGGATGGTGGGTTTCGCGACGTGGCGGGCCCCGGCGACGGGGCGCTACCAGGTGTGGTGCGCCCTCGGAGTTGACAAGTGCGCGGCCAGGTGTCTGGTATGGATGACAGGCAAGTAGGGCTCATTACCGCAATTCGGTGGCAGGGGGCGAGGGCTGCGGAAGCCCCTCAGGAGCCGCAGAGCCTGAGGGCCCTGGCCTGACACTCCTGGTAGACGCGCTGCACGTCCTGTCCGGGGAATTGCCCGTCACGCCAGAGTATCTGGCCGTCGACGACGGTCATCTTGACATCGGCCGCGCCTGCGGCGTAGACCAAGTGCGAGATGACGCTATGCAGTGGGCGCAGGTGAGGGCCTTTGAGGTCGACAAGCGCCATATCGGCGCGCTTGCCTGCCTGCAGTGTGCCCACGACGTCATCGATTCCCAGGGCTGTGGCTGCCCCGCGGGTGGCCATCGCGAGAGCCTCCTGACCTTTGACCAGCGTGGGGTCTCCGGAATTGCCTTTATGGATGATGGCTGCCAGCAGCATCTCCTCGAACATGTCCATGTTGTTGTTGGATGCAGCGCCGTCTGTGCCCAGGGCCACGACTGCGCCGGCGTTGAGCAGGTCCGGCACGGGGGCGAAGCCGCTTGCGAGCTTCATGTTGCTGCCGGGACAGTGCACGCAGCCGACTCGCCGGCCCACGAGGGTCTCGACATCCCTGTCATCGAGCCAGACACAGTGTGCCGCGGCGACGCGGCACTGCAATAGCCCGATGCTCTCGAGGTACTGCACCGGGCTGAGACCGTGCTCAGCGACTGATTCCTGATACTCACCGCGTGTCTCAGACAGGTGGATATGGACGGGAATGCCCTGCTCGAGGGATGCCTCGGCAACGCGCTCGAGTAACGGTCGTGGGCAGGTATAGGGGGCGTGGGGGCCGATCATTGGGTGGATGCGCCCGTTTGCCTGGGCCTTCACGGTGGCAGTGAACTCAATGGCGTGTTCCAGCAGATCGGCGGCATTGTCCAGGATGCCCAGCAGCACACCGGACGGACAGGCGCGGATTCCGCCGTCGATGGCGGCCCGAGTGGCCGTTTCGTAGAAGTGGTACATATCGTTGAAGCAGGTGCAGCCTCCGCGGAGCAGCTCGAGGATTCCCAGGCGTGTTCCCCAATAGACATCGTCCTGGATGAGGTTGCTCTCAGTGGGCCATATCTTCTCCTCGAGCCATGGCTTGAGGTGCATGTCATCGGCAAAGCCGCGGAGCAGCGTCATGGCAAGATGGGTGTGGGCGTTGATCAGTCCGGGGATGAGTACGCACCCTGTGCCATCAATGGACTGATCGGGGGCCTGGTGGGGCGCGGCTGAGGCGGGTCCGACGTAGGTAAGGGTGTCGTCCTGCCAGTCAACGGCTCCGCTGTCAATGGGCTCATCGCCGGGGGCCATCGTGAGGATGGTTGCGCCCTGGATTCGGGTGCGGGGCATTGTCAGAAATCCCTCTCTATCATGTAGTGCGCCCATCCGGCGAGCCACCGCGTATACCGGGAGCTGGGCACCGCTGCGAGGGCGGTGTGGGCTTCCTCGATGCGCTCACGGGCCATGGCTTGGACGGCCTGCACGGCGCCCAGCTCAACGATAGTGGCGATGGTCCGCCGCACCTGCTGATCCGTGGCTTCGGGATTGCCGACGACCCTCAACAGCTCCGTGCGCTGGGCCTGGTCGGCCCTGGCGTAGGCCTCCAGCAGTACAGGGGTTCGCTTGCCTTCAATGATGTCACTGCCCACGGGTTTGCCCAGTTTCTCCTGGGTGCCCACGACTCCCAGGATGTCGTCCTGTAGTTGGAAGGCGATTCCGCAGCTTGCGCAGAAACGCCTGAGAGCGTCAACGTGGGGGTGCTTCTCGTCGGTGGTGTTGAGGCCGAGCATGGCGCCTGCCTTGCCGGCGAATTCGTAAAGGGCGCCGGTCTTGAGGTACATCATGCGGATGGTTTCGTCGAGGTCGACCGCCTCGATGGGCCGGTCCGCCAACTGAATGTCGATGGTTTCGCCCTCGACGAGGTCGCACAGGACATTCAGCTCGAGGTCTGCCGCCAGTTGCATGACGAGGGCGGGATTGGGGTTGGTGCAGTTGAGGAACAGGTTTACACACAGGCCGTGCTGGACGTCGCCGGCGAGCATTGCCAAGCTCACGCCGTAGTGCTCGGCGGCGGGGCCCGTGAGGCCGATGTCCGCCGCAGCCAGTTGTGCCCCGAGCGCGTGGCCCGATGGTCCGCCTCGTCGTAGGGCGTCGTGGTCGATGATATCATCGTGCATCAGTGTCCACGTGTGGAACAACTCGAGGGCGGCGGCGGCGGGTAGAGCGTGCTTTTCGTCGCCGCCCACGGCGCCACAGCACAGCAGCAGCACGGCGGGCCGTAGGCGCTTTCCGCCCCGCTCCAGGTAGGCCGCGACGAGCCGCTGAAGGTGTGGCGGTTGCACCCGGTGCAGTAGTTCGGGGGCCAGCAACAACTCGTCGACCCAGGGAGCACGCTGCTTGAGGGCCTCCAAGAAGGCGTGAGTATCAGCCATGACGTCGATTCCTCCTGCGGGTCCGGACTCGGGCAGTATACGGAGCGCAACGGTCTTCGTCCAGCGGGGCCGCAGGGGACGGGAGAAGGCCGGGCACTGGTGGTGTGAGCGGGGCGTCGAGGGCACAGGCTAGCCCGGGGCGCATCGATCATCCTCCGGGGCGGAACGAGCCGCCATCTCCAGGCGCCGGATGCGGTACAGGCTTTCCTGCAACAACTTGCGGTTGGCCCCGATCAAATCGGCCAACAGGCCCACGACGGCGGCCTGCAGGCCCAGCATGAGCAGGACGCCCGCCAGGATGACGGACTGCACGTGCCCTCTGCCCTGGCCTATCTGGACGAAGTACAGGTACCGTATGCCCAGCAGGACTCCCCCGGAGAAGAGAACCAGGCCGATCCCAGTGAACACCCTGAAGGGCTGGTACAGCGCGTAGATGCGAAAGATGGCGGCCAAAGACCGGCGGATGTACTGTGGGATGCTGCTGAACAGTCGTGATGGACGCGTCTGGGGATTGGTGGCGATGGGCACCTGGGCCACGGCGATGCCGGTGCGTCCGGCCTGGATGAGGGTCTCGTGGGTAATGTGAACTCTGAGATGACGGTGAGGCGCATGGCGGCTTCGCGGCTATAGGCTCTGAATCCGCTGGTGACGTCGGCAACATCGGTTTTTGACACGGCGCGCACGACCCAACTGCCCAGACGCTGCAGACGCTTCTTTGCCCATGAGAAGTGCTCGATCTGCTCAATGGGCCTGACGCCGACCACAAGGTCAGCCTGTTGGTCAAGGATGGGCTTCAGAAGGTCGGGTATGCTGCTGCCGGCGTACTGGTTGTCGGCGTCCGTATGAACAATGATGTCGGCCCCAAGGGCGACCGCATGTTCGAGGCCGGCTGCGAATGCTGCGGCCAGGCCCCGGTTCTGTGGGAAGCTGAGGACATGGTCGGCGCCGGCTTCGCGTGCGGCCCGCAGCGTCTCATCGGTGCTGCCGTCGTCGATGATTAGGACCTCGACCACATCAACGCCCGGCACCCGGCGGGGGACGTCCGCAATGGTCTGCCGGATGGTCTGCTCTTCGTTCAGACAAGGGATCTGGACAACAAGTTTTCTCACGGACATACATCACCTACCGATGCGTGGCGGTGCGGCAGCTATGAGCAAGCGCCGGCGTGGGGTGGGCGGAACGTCGTCGCTCACCCCTTGGGAGCGGCGGGCCGGCGTCCGGGCCAGTTGGCCGCGTGGCACTCGCGCAACTGCTTTTCGTCCAGCAGATCGATACTGTCGCCCAGAGAGGGGGCGCACACGGGCACGCCCTTCTTGTCTTGTACGAGCCGGGCAAATGCGAATGCGGCGTCCTCCTCGCCGTGGGTGACGAACATGGCGCGGGTGCCATGCAGAGCATCAACCCATGCCATGAGGCCCG
>Ga0272441_10015075_pt1 | contig 10862 bp, 8 predicted proteins | sample SSMProp6N_FD_193582 | JGI IMG/M metagenome (GOLD analysis project Ga0272441, IMG submission 193582) | Marine sediment archaeal communities from Little Sippewissett salt marsh, Falmouth, MA, United States - SSM-Prop-6N | ecosystem: Environmental > Aquatic > Marine > Wetlands > Sediment ...
ACCTGGCGCGTGACACGCTGGCCCGCGGGGCGCTGCTCTTCAACGCCGACGTGGTGCTCGACCCGCGCATCATCGAGGCGCTCGTCGAGGCCGACCCCACCAAGAGCTGGCTGGCGATCACCCGCGCCGCCTGCGCGGAGGAAGAGGTCAAGGCGGTCATCGATGAGGCCGGGCGCGTCACCCGCATCGGCAAGCAGCTCGACCCGGCAGACTGCGCCGGCGAGTTCATCGGCGCCGCACGCTTCTCCCCCGCCTGCGGGGCGCGGTACGCACGCGAGTTGGAGGCCGTCGCCGCCGATCACCAAGACGCCTACTTCGAGTTCGCCCTGGACCGCATCCTCGCCGAGCAGGAGGTGCGGATGGCCGACGTCACCGACCTGCCCTGCATCGAGATCGACTTCCCCGAAGACCTCGCTCGCGCCCGCGACCAGGTCGCCCCACAGATTGTCAGGAGCCGGGCCCCGTGAGTGAGACAAGCGACCTGCGGTCCATCGCCCAGCCGCAACACGAGCCGTTCCTTTGGGCGCGGCTGTACGGCCGGCGCCTCTCCTGGCCGGTCACCCTCCTCTTGCTCAAGACCCCGCTTTCCGCGAACGCCGTCTCGGTCATCTCCATCGTGGTCGGCGTCGCCGGCGGGCTGTGCTTCGCGTTCAACGGCGCGGCCTGGCACGTCGCCGGCGTCGTTCTGCTGCTGGCCAGTTGGGTGCTCGACTGCTGCGACGGCGAGGTCGCACGCGCCCGCGGCACCTGCTCGCTCGATGGCGAGTTCATCGACGCCTGCCGCCACCAGGTGGTCTGCCCCGCATTGTTCGGCGGCCTGACCGTCGGCGTCCTGGCCCGGCACCCCGGCGCCGTCTGGCTGTTGGCGCTCGGCCTCGCCTCGACCGCCCTCTCAACACGCTTCACCGGCGGCATGATCGACCAACTGGTCCTGCTCGGGGTACGCCGCAGGATCCGTCGGGGCGAGCTGCCGGAACGTTCCGCAGGCCCGCCCACTGGCGCGCCCGGACGCGGCCCCGCCGCCCTCGCCCGCCGGCTCACCCCGCTCTTCGTAGACTTCAATATCATGCACATCCTGATAGCCGCAGTGCTCCTCGATCTCATCGGCCTGCGGCTGACCACCACCCACCCCCTCGGGCCTGCCGTAATCGAAAGACTCTGGACCCCGCTGGACGCGGTGCACGTGGCGTATGGCGCCGCGTTCCCGGTGGTCAAGCTCGGCAGCATGCTGCTCGCCTGGCGGCAGGGGGTGTCGGGCCGCGTCGAGGACGTGCTGCGCGGCCGGGCCGATGACGTGGAGCACCACGAATAGGGCAGGAGATGATGAAGCTCGCCATTATTGGGGCCAGGGGGGCGCTCGGCTCTGAACTTGCCCGACGGCTCGCACCCGACCGGCCGGGCCTCTTCGACCTCCCCCAGTGCGACGTGACCCGCCCGGACTCGCTCGACGCGGCGCTCGGCGCCACACCATACGACGCCATCATCAACCTGGCCTCCTATAATCGGGTGGACGACGCCGAACGGGACCCGGCACAAGCCATCGCCGTGAACGCCGAGGGCGCGGGGCACCTCGCGCGGCTCGCCGCGGCCAGGAACACGCCGGTCTGTTACGTCTCCACCGACTACGTTTTTGGATCGAACGCAGACCGCCGTACGCCTTACACCGAGGCCGACCAGCCCGGCCCGGTGAACGCCTATGGCCGGTCGAAGCGGGCGGGCGAGCAGCAGGTGCTCGATGCGTCACCCGCGAACCTGGTGGTGCGCACCAGCAGCCTGTTCGCGCGGGTGGCCAGCCGCAAGGGGCATTCGTTCCCCGAGCTGATGCTCGACAGGGCCGCGGCCGGCGAGCCGATTCGCGTGGTGAATGACCAGGTCATGTCGCCGACCTTCGCGGCGGACCTCGCCGCCCGTCTCATCGAGCTGGTCCACCGCGGGGCGCGCGGTATCGTCCACGCGTCGAACTCCGGGCACTGCTCCTGGTATGAGTTTGCGATGGAGATATTCCGACAGGCCGGGCTCTCCCCCGACCTGTCGGCGATCAGCTCGGCGGAGCTGGGCCGGGCGGCGACGCGGCCGCGCTATTCCGTGATGGCCTGCGCCCGCCTGGACGAACTCGGCCTGGCCCCTCTTCGCCCCTGGCCCGAGGCGCTGGGCGACTACCTGGCCGGGCGCGAGGGCGACTGAGCGGCATGCACCCCTATCAGAACAGGCCGACCACCTCGTCATCTTCGTTGATGTCGATATCGAGGAACGCGGGGTGGGCGGGGAGGCCGGGCATGGTGCGCATCTCGCCGCAGAGCGGGTAGAGGAACCCGGCGCCGACCGAGGCTCGGATGTCGCGGATCTGGAGCGTCCAGCCGCGAGGCACGCCCTTGAGCCGGGGGTTGTCCGAGAGCGAGAGGTGGGTCTTGGCCATGCACACCGGCATCCCTGCCCAGCCCAGGTCCTCGAACCGGCGGATTCTCTTTTCCGCCTCGAACGAGTATTTCACCCCGTCGGCACCGTAGATCTCCCTGGCCACAGTCTCGATCTTCTGCTTGACCGGCGCGTCGGTGGGGTAAAGCAGCTTGAAGACAGACGGTTTCTCGCAGGCCTCGACCACGGCCTCGGCCAGCTCGGCCGCGCCCTCGCCGCCCTGTGCCCAGACGTTCGACTCGTGGGCGCTGTCCGCGCCCGCCACCAGGGCCGCCTCTTTCACCACGCTGATCTCGGCGTCGGTATCGCCGCTGAAGCGGTTCACCGCCACCACCACGTTCACGCCGAACTTCTTCGCGTTCTCGATGTGCTTCTGAAGGTTGCACACCCCCTTGCGGAGCAGCTCCAGGCTCTCCTCCGTGTAAGCCCGGTGCAGCGGCTTGCCCGGCACCACCTTCGGCCCGCCGCCGTGCATCTTCAGAGCCCGGATAGTCGCCACCATCACCACGCAGTGCGGGGTGAGCCCGGACTGCCGGCACTTGATGTTGAAGAACTTCTCCATCCCGCAGTCGGCGCCGAAGCCGCTTTCCGTCACCACGTAGTCGGCCAGCCGCAGGGCCAGATCGTCGGCGATGATCGAGCTGTTCCCGTGCGCGATGTTGGCGAACGGCCCGGCGTGCACGAACGCCGGCGAATGCTCCAGGGTCTGCATCAACGTCGGCTTGATCGCGTCCTTCATCAGCACCGTCATCGCGCCGGCACAGCCGATGTCCTCGGCCGTCACAGGCCGCTTCTTGCGGTCGAACGCAAACACGATGCGGCCGATCCGCTGCCGCAGGTCCTTCAGGTCTCGGGCCAGCGCCAGGATGGCCATCACCTCGCTGGCCACGGTGATGTCGAAGCCGGTCTCGCGCGGCCAGCCGTCCGTCTCCGAGCCCAGCCCGACCATCACGTTCCGCAGCGCCCGGTCGCAGATGTCCACCACCCGGTTCCACATCACGCTGTAGGCGTCGATGTTGAGCCGCTTCAGGCCGCGGGCCTTGAGATCCTGCCGCTTGAGCTTCGACTCGTGCAGCAGGCGGGCATCGATGGCCGCGGCCAGCAGGTTGTGCGCCGCGCCCACCGCGTGGATGTCGCCCGTCAGGTGCAGGTTGAAGTCCTCCATCGGCACCACCTGCGAATACCCGCCGCCCGCAGCACCGCCCTTGATGCCGAATGTCGGCCCCTGAGACGGCTGACGGATGCAGGTGCACACGTTCTTGCCGATGTGCTGCAGCCCCTGCGAGAGGCCCACGGTGGTCACCGTCTTCCCCTCGCCCAGCGGAGTGGGCGTGATGGCGGTCACGTCGATGTACTTCGCGTTCGGCCGGATCTCGTTCTTGCGGACCGCGTCGAGCTTGACCTTGGCCTTGTAGTCGCCATACAGCTCCAGGTCGGCGCGCCCGATGCCCAACTTGGCCGCGATGTCTTCAATGGGCTGCAATTCCGCCGCTTGGGCGATATCCAAGTCGCTTGGCATCAGAAACCTCTCCGCAAACAGGGTCCACGTACCGGGCCAAAATGGGGCATGATGCTAACGGCCCGGCTGAGGGGCGTCAAGCGAAATCGACGCGAGCGACCGGAAGCTCGGCTTGACCCACGCTCTGCCGCCTGCTATCCTGCCGCGGCGTACCCCACACCGAGGACCACGATGACAGAGCCGCTCCCGGTTCCCACCCTGTTCGTGACCGCCACCGACACGGAGGTCGGAAAGACCGCGCTGGCCGCCGGGCTGGCGGCGCTATTGGCCCGCCGCGGCCGGAATGTCGGCGTGATGAAGCCCTTTGCCAGCGGCTGCCAGGACGTGGAGGGCCGCCTGGTCTCGGCCGACGGCCTGTGCCTCGCCCGAGCCGCCGGCACGGACGACCCCCACCACCTGATCTGCCCGGTGCGGCTGCGCCATCCACTGGCTCCGGTCGCCGCGGCGGAACTCGAGGGCCGTACGCTCGATCTCGCCCCGGTGCACCACGCCGCGCAGGAACTGGCCCGCCGGCACGACAGCTTGATTGTCGAAGGGATCGGCGGCATAATGGTGCCGTTGTGTGGCGACCGCCTGGTCGCGGACCTGGCCGTCGAGTTCGGCGCACCGCTGCTTATCGTAGCACGGGCGGGCCTGGGAACCATCAACCACTCGCTGCTGACCGTCGCCTACGCCCGGTCGCGCGGGCTCGATGTGGCCGCCCTGCTCCTGAACTCGCCTGCCGCGTCCGCCGGCGGGCCCGCGGAGCAGACCAACCCGGCGGTCATCACACGCTACGCCGACGGCGTGCCGGTGCTCGGCCCGATGGACCACGTCGGCGGCGTCTCGGTCGAGCGCGCCGAACTGGGCGACCTGCCCGACCGACTCGCGGCGCTGGACGGCGTGGACCGACTGATCGCGGACGTCTTCTCAATCTGACCGGAGCGGGCCTTGGACGGCATATCTTCCCTGCTCGTACTTCGGGCACACATCGTCCGCAACATGCTGCGGACCATCAGCCAGCACTCGCGTCTCAAGATCGCGTCCATCGTCACCCTGGGCGGAGCCATCTGGATCGGGCTCTACATCTTCCCCTACTATGGATTCCGATGGATCGGCGAACTCCTGCCCGGCAGCGCCATCTCCGACCGCGTCATCTCGCTCTTCTTCCTGCTGCTCACCGTGATGCTGATCTTCAGCAACGCCGTCATCGCCTACACCGCCCTGTTCCGCTCCAAAGAGGCCTGGTTCCTCCATTCCTGCCCCTATCCCAACGGGACCGTCCTGCTCTACAAGCTCGCCGAGTCGCTCACCTTCAGCTCTTGGGCCTTCCTGCTGCTGGGCGTCCCCATCATGCTCGCCTACGGCGTACACCGCCTGGCTCCCTGGTACTACTACCTCGCGATGTTCGTCTACTTCTTCAGCTTCGTCCTCATCCCCGCCAGTATCGGCGCGCTCATCGCTCTGGCGATCTCGACGGTGCTCCGCCCCTGGATGCGCAAGGTGCTCACCCGGGCCGCGGTGGCGCTGGTCGTGGTGGCCCTCATCCTGGGATCCACATTCGGCCACAAAAAGCGCCGACGGACCGGAATCCTCCAGGCCCCGGCCCTCCTGCAGAGCGTCAGTTTCAGCCACAGCATCTACTGGCCCAGCGCCTGGATCTCGCGTGGGCTGGCCGTCTGCGCCGGCACCCCCGGCTCCGAAAACCTGGGCGACGCCGCCTATTACCTGGGCCTGCTGCTCAGCAACTCGCTGTTCCTCTGTCTGCTGGCCTACACTCTCGCCGCACGAACCTATGGCCGCGCCTGGGACCGCATCCACTCGATGTCCTCACGCGTCCGCCGCAGCCGCTCCGGCCGCCCGGCCCGCCTCGCCCGCTCGTTCCGGCTCAGCGGCGAGCCGTTCCGACTGGCCGGGGGCGGCGCGCGCTGGCCCGTCATCAACCTGGTGGTCAAGGATCTCCGCACCTTCGTCCGCGACCCCGTCCAATGGGCACAGTGCGCCGTGCTGTTCGGCCTGCTGGGCATCTACATCCTCAACCTGCGCAACCTGCGCTACCCCACCGAAAAAGCCTTCTGGCGCAACCTGACCTCCTTCCTGAACCTGGGCTCGATCTGCCTGGTCCTGGCCACCCTTACCACACGGTTTGTCTTCCCGATGTTCAGCCTCGAAGGCCGCCGGTTCTGGGTGCTGGGCCTGGTCCCCATCCGGCGAAGCCGCATCCTCTGGAGCAAGTTCCTGTTCGCCTTCGTCGCCTCCCTGGCCATCACCGAACTGCTGATGGTGATGTCCGACCTGATCTTGGGGGAAGGGGCCGCACAGATGCTCCTCCACGTCTTTACCGTAGCCATGATCTCGCTCGGCCTGTCCGGGCTGTCGGTCGGGCTCAGCGCCCTCTACCCCAACCTGGCCGAGACCAGCCCGGCGAAAATCGTCTCCGGGTTCGGTGGGACCTTGAATCTCATTCTCAGTCTGTTATATGTGTCTGTGGTTGTCGCCGTCATTGCCGCGCCGATGCAGATGTACGTCAGGGGCCGGCTGACAGAGGCACAGATGCTGTCCGGCATGAGCTACGCGGTCGCGATCCTGATCGCTCTTACCGCCGTCGCCTTCGCCCTGCCGATGTGGCTCGGCTCCAAGGCGCTGGCCAGGATGGAGTTTTAGATGTTTGATACGCTGCGGAAGGCGCTGGCCGTCGGCCGCGCCGATTACATCGAGATTCGCGTGCAGGAAAGCACCGCCGCCAGTGTCCAGTACACCGGCAAGGAACTGGAGGACATCGGCCGCCGTACACGGCTGGGCGGGAGCGTGCGAGCCATGGTGCAGGGCGGCTGGGGCTTCGCCTCGTTCAACGAGGTCGATGAACTGCCCCGTTTCGTCCGGGCCGCCTGCTCCCAGGCCCGGCTGGTCCAACGCAAGTCCGCCGGCCTGGCGCCCGTCGAGCCCGCCCGCGACAGCGTCGTCGCCCGGCCCGAGGTCGACCCCCGCCAGATCCCCCTCGCACAAAAGCAGGCCCTCTGCCAGCGCTACAACGACATCGTCCTCTCCTCCCCCAAGGTGCAAACCTCCAACGTCGTCTACCGCGACTCGACCGTCAACGAGTACCTGCTGACCAGCGACGGCGCGGAACTGCACCAGGAAACCTGCTTCGCCGGCACCATGGTGATGGCCGTGGCCAAGGACGGCGCCAACGTCCAGCGCGCCTACGACAGCGTCGGTGACGTGCGCGGCTACCAGATCGTCGAGGGCCGAGACGCCGTCTGCGAGGCCGTCACACGCCGCGCCGTCGACCTGCTCTCCGCCGGGCCGCCCCAGGCCGGCGCCCACACCGTGGTGCTCGACCCCAAGCTCTGCGGCGTCTTCGTCCACGAGGCGTTCGGCCACCTCAGCGAAGGCGACTTCATCCACGAGAACGAACGGCTGCGCCAGGTGATGACCCTCGGCCGACGCTTCGGGCCCGACGAACTCTCCATCTGCGACGACCCCAGCCTGCCCGGCGAAGCGGGCTACTACGCCTACGACGGCGAAGGAGTGAGCGGCGACCGCACCGACCTCATCCGCGACGGCGTCCTCACCGGCCGCCTCCACTCGCGCGAGACCGCCGCAATGATGGATGAGCCCGTCAGCGGAAACGCCCGATGCCTCAGCTATAGCTACGCCCCCATCGTCCGAATGTCCAACACCTACATGGAACCGCGCGAACATCCGTTCGAGCAGTTGCTGGCCGGCATCGACAACGGCCTCTATGCCGTCGGCGCCATCGGCGGCCAGACCGACATGGAAATGTTCACCTTCTCCGCCGAGGAAGGCTACGAAATCAAAAACGGCCGGCTCGGCCGAAAGCTGCGTGACGTGGTCCTCACCGGCAACGTCTTCGAGACGCTGGCCAACATCGAGATGATCGGCAACGACCTGCAGATGCAGGGCGGCCTGGGCGGCTGCGGAAAGGGCGGGCAGTCGCCGCTCCGCGTCTCCGACGGCGGCCCCAGCGTCCGCATCAAGAACGTCGTGGTAGGGGGACGATAATGGACATCAACGCTCTGATCGATACCATCCTGCGAAAAGCCGGCGCCCGGGCACAGGCCGCTGAGGTCTTTTACGAGTCCTCCGAAAGCCGGCCCGTTGAGTTCGAGAACAACGCCGTCAAATACGTCGCCACCAAGTCCGGGCGAGGGGTCGGACTGCGCGTCATCAAGGACGGCCGACTGGGCTTCTCCAGCACCTCGGATTTCAGCCGCATCGACGAGCTGGTCGAGAACGCCATGGAGAGCGCCGGGTTCGGCCAGGACGCCAAGCTCGAATTCCCCGACCGCTGTGAGCCGGCACAGGTCGAGGTCTATGACCCCGCCGTCAACCGACTCGAACCCGAGGCCGCCGCCGACCTGGGACAGGGCGCCATCGACGCCGTACTCGCTCGGCATCCCGACGTGCAGTGCTCCGCCACCGTCGGCTGCACCCTCTCCGAAGAACGGGTGGCCAACACCCGCGGACTCGACGTGGGCCATACCTCCACCTCGTTCTCCGCACACCTCACCGCGCTGTCCGTCGGTGACGGCGGCTTCCTGTGGGTCGGCGACGGCCGCGCCAAGGCCCGCCTGATCCCAGACCTCGCCCCGCTCGTCGAAAAAGTCGCCGGAGACCTCGACCGCGCCAAAACCGAGGCCGACATCTCCACCGGCTCCTATCCCGTCATCTTCACGCCGGACGCCATGGCCACCCTGCTCATCTCGCTCTCACAGGGGGTCAACGGCAAGCTCGTCCAAAAGGGAGCCTCGCCCCTGGCCGGCCGGCTTGGCGAACAGATCGCCGACCCCCGGCTCTCCGTCTTCGACGACGGACTGGTTGACTACGCGACATACAGCGCCCCGCACGACACCGAGGGCCTGGCCTCCACCCGCACCCCGCTCGTCGAGGACGGCGTGCTCAGGAACTATCTCTTCGACCTGCAAACCGCAGGCGTGATGAACGCTCGGGCCACCGGCAACGGGCTGCGCGGATACGGCTCCCAGCCCGGCCCCGGCCACAACAACACCATCATCACGCCCGGCGACGCCTCGCTCGACCAGATGCTGGCCGGCATCCGCCGCGGTCTGCTCATCGACGGCGTTCTGGGCGGCGGAATGAGCAACACCCTGGCCGGCGAGTTCTCTGTCAACATCGAGCTCGGCTTCCTCATCGAGGACGGCCGGCTCGCCGGCCGCGTCAAAAACTGCATGGCCTTTGGAAACGTCTACGACCTGTTCAAAGACGGCATCGAAGCCATCGGCGACACGCCCGAAATGAAAAGCTCCCTCAGCGTCCCCCCCTTCTGCTTCAAGGCCATCAGCGTCGGGGCGCAGGGATAGCACCGGGTCATCCGGCATCGGCCGGCGCAACACGCGGAGAAAGGGAAAACGCCATGAAGATTCTGCTGGTCGGCTCCGGAGGGCGCGAGCACGCGCTCGCCTGGAAAATCGCACAGTCCCCATTGTGCGACACGCTCTACTGCGCACCGGGGAATGCCGGCATCGCACAACACGCCCAGCGAGTCGACATCCGCGCCGATGACGTCGCCGTGCTGATGCAGTTCGCCAAACGCCAGCAGATCGACCTGGTCGTGGTCGGCCCCGAAGCAGCGCTGGTCGACGGGCTGGTCGACGCCTGCACCAAGGCGGGCATCAAGGCGTTCGGCCCCACCCGCTCCGCCGCACAGCTCGAAGGCAGCAAAGCGTTTGCCAAGGACGTGATGCATAAGCACGGCATCCCCACCGGCAGATACCAGGCCTTCGACCGCGCCGAGGCCGCCCATCACTACGTGGCCAGCCTCGCCCCGCCCATCGTCGTCAAGGCCGACGGGCTCGCCGCCGGGAAGGGCGTCATCATCTGCCAGTCGTGCGAAGAAGCCAACCAGTGGATCGACGCCATGATCATCGAGGGCCGGTTCGGCGGAGCCGGCAGCCGCCTGGTCGTCGAAGAATTCCTCCGGGGAGAAGAGGCCTCCATTCTCGCCTTCACCGACGGCAAGACCATCGCCCCAATGCCCACCTCGCAGGACCACAAGCGCGCCTACGACAACGACCAGGGCCCCAACACCGGCGGCATGGGTGCTTACTCGCCCGCTCCCGTCGTCACCGAACCCATCTACGAGCGCATCGAGCACGACGTCCTCATCCAGACCATCCACGCCATGAACGTCGAGGACAAACCCTACCGAGGCGTCCTCTACGCCGGCCTGATGATCGACGACGACGACCCCCGCGTCCTCGAATTCAACGTCCGCTTCGGCGACCCCGAAACCCAGCCCCTGATGATGCGCCTGAAGTCCGACCTGCTCCCCATCATCCTCGCCACCATCGACGGCACCCTCGACCAGGCCGAAATCGAATGGGACCCCCGGCCCGCCGTCTGCGTCGTGATGGCCTCCGGCGGATACCCCGCCAGCTACCAGAAGGGCTTCCCCATCACCGGCATCGACGAGGCCGAGGCCGTCGGCGACGTCAAAGTCTTTCACGCCGGCACCGCCGAACGAGGCGGACAGTTCGTCACCAACGGCGGGCGAGTGCTCGGCATCACCGCACTCGGCTCCGACCTCTCGGACGCCACCGCCCGCGCCTACGACGCGGTCCGACGAATCCGTTTCGAAGGCATGCACTACCGAAAGGACATTGCTGCTCGGGCTCTCAACCGGCTCTCCGACGCCTGACCGCTGGCTCCGAGCCGGCCCTGCCGGCCCGCTTACCCACGCCCGCTCGACGCCGCGTCGAACCGTGCACGCACCGTCCCAAACAGCGGACCCAGCCGGTCGAAAATCAGTTTCCGGTTCCCCAGGTAATCCGTCACCGCGTCCGACATCTGCGGCCAGCAGTCCCCCACGTTCCACACAAGGAACCCGCTGAACTCCGCATCCTCACAATACCGCTCGATCAGGCCGATCATCGCTTCGGCCTGCAACTCCTGCGAGGCCGTCACC
>Ga0272441_10015076_pt1 | contig 10861 bp, 8 predicted proteins | sample SSMProp6N_FD_193582 | JGI IMG/M metagenome (GOLD analysis project Ga0272441, IMG submission 193582) | Marine sediment archaeal communities from Little Sippewissett salt marsh, Falmouth, MA, United States - SSM-Prop-6N | ecosystem: Environmental > Aquatic > Marine > Wetlands > Sediment ...
GGAATCGATCCGCAGAAGCTGCGGTTCTGGAAGGGGCTGTTCAGCACGGAGCGGTTCTTTCTGTCGAAGGTGCAGCTGCCTGAGTATTTTCTGAAGGTGTGGAAACGGCAGACCGAGACTCCCTTCGGGGAGAATTGGTATCCGCTGCCGAAGTTTGCCCTGCAGTAGAGTATGCGGCGATGCTTTTTTTGCCCCTCCACTAAAACCATAAGCTTTGAGGGAGTAAATATGGTATAGTGGGGACTATGGACGAGTATCAAAAGGCAAGCAGAGAATACCTAATAAGTCTTCTCACCACCATCAAAAAAACACGACGCGCCCTGGAGGAGCAGCAGGCCGAATGCGACAACTGGAGCCGTAGAGTGACGCTTGCAGAAGATAATAACAGGACTGACCTCCTGGAAGAAGCCCGTCTTAGACTCTCTGAGGCTTTTGAGGCGAAGAAGAGGCTGGCGGACGAAGAGCAGCAGATCCTTCAGGAATTCCGAGAAGTACAGACAAAGTATGACATAGAGTCATCCATCCCGCAGCAGTCGGTGAGCACCGAACACCTCCTCCAGTCTCTCTACTCCCTCGCAGGAGAACCGGACACTCTTCATGATGAACTGAACGCCGTTGTTGTCGAAGAGGAACTCGAAAAAATCAAACGGGAAATGAAAGAGGAAGAGGAGAAAAAATAACCGCCGGACAGGTGGACGCTGCCGGCGGTTTACATCATAAGAAACGGAATTCACACTTACGGAAGACTGCGGGCGAGAGATTCCCCTAGAGATTTTCCGAACTGTTTGAATGCCGCCGACATCGCGCTCTGCAGATTCTGTCCTATCGCGGATTTAAACATGTTGCCTGACGAGTAGATGATCTCGCCTGTCTGAAGATCGGCGACTTTAATATCCCCTGAAACCTTCACCATGTACCGCTTGTTGTCCTCTCTGAAATCACTGATTCTCACCGTTCCGAAGATCACCCGGCTGTAGCGGCTGCCGAATTGGCTCCGTACCTGGGCGATCAAATCGGCATCCGAGCTCTGCAGAAGATTCATCCGTACCGGTATGGTCCCCACAGAGAAGCCCTGCTGGGTAAGAACCTCCAGGACACCGGAGGCGGTTTCGCTGCGGTTGAGAGCGGTTCCGCCGTTGTCGACATCCGCTATCATAACGGCAGTCGGAACATTTCGGGCCGCTGATACGACATTGTATACAAAGCTGGCCTCCTTGTCCCCGATCATGTTCTCCACCGCCTCGAGCTGCGGGTAGAGCGCGTCTGGAACATCCTCCAGCGCCTCGAGTGAAGCGGAGAAATCGAGCTCCATCTTCAGTGTCTCTCGGCCGACGAACTGCGGTACCGGGTGCGTAAATTCCACTAATCCTTCCGAGCCGCTGGTTATCGTTTCGCTGGCAACCCGGGCCCTGCCGGTATCACGAAGCTCCTTGTAGACTACCTTCACCGGTACGCCGCTGAGTCCCTGTCCGGAAGGCAGACCTTGCGCTGTTACCTTGAGAATGAAAGGCTCGGAGAAGGGTTCCTTCAGGTTGCCGATCAGGTTGTCGTTCTGCTTGATAAGCTCTATCTGAGAAATGGCTTCACGCGCTTTGTTCATGTTGCGTTCGTATTTTACGTCGGCATTGTCTATCTGGCCCTTGGAAGCTGCCAACGCGGCTGTCAGGTACTGCACTGCAGCATCGTAGTATTTTCCAGCTGAAACAAGACGGTCACCTTCCAGCTCCGGCCCGGAAACAGCCTCCTGCCTCTCTTCGAAGAGGGCCTTGAGCCGGGCCTTTTCCTCCAGCAATGACTGTTTGTCGTACTCACCGAGGAGATAGACATTGACCAGGTTGCCGCGGCGCTCGATGTAGCTGTCCTTGATCCTGAAATCTCCGAGTCTGGCTTCCGACTCTTCCTGGATTGTCTGAGAAAGGGATGAAGTGAACTTGTTCAAACTGTCCCTTGCCTCCACTGTGGTTTCATTGGTAACCTTGACTCCCAGAAACCGTGTAATCGATGAAACCAGATCCCCCGCCGCCTGCTGACGTGCTGCAGCCTCATCATTGCCTGAGTCGGAACCCGCTCCGACAAAGTACATATTATCGGCGGTATCCGCCGGTGGAGTCATGACCCAACCGGGCATGTCTCCGCCCGCTCCTCCCTGAGGTCCCGATGCCGTGGCACATCCCATCAGCATAGCCAGTATTCCAATACCTACAATTACACTTAGTCTGGTTCGCACTCGCATTTTCACAAGCTCCTCTGCATATTCTCTATTCTATGTTTTTCAACGCCTCGGCGTTTACATTCCAGTATCGAAAGTGATCGAGCTGCCCCGCTGATACACGAGGAACAGTCCCTCCAAGCCGTCCACGGATTCGGAAATATCGTAGACGATATCTTCGAGGTCGCTCATTTCTCCAATGAGCCGCACCTCGTATTTAGTCTCCGCGGGCGAGTAGGAGAGCCTCTTTATCTCCTCGACCTTGCGCTCCATCTTCTTGGCGAAGTCGCGCATAGTCCGGGCATCCGGAGTATTCTGGAGGACGAGCTGATACCTCAGCCCCTGACGCAGTTCCTTTTCGGTGAACACTTGCGCCTGCCGCAGGGCTTCTTCCATCGCTCTGTAGGTCGCTGAAGCGACCGCGTTATTGACGGCGTCCTCGGTACTGACAGTGCTCATCGCCGGAGGTACTGTTTGATAGTATGCGGTCCCTCTCCCGGCACCGGTGGAGGCATCAAAGTTTTTCAGACTGACACTCGCACTGCCATAGTATCGTCCGCCCCGTTGTTCGGTTTCGGTAGCAAGGCTGACCTCTATATAGATATCGGCATTGAGTTTACCAGCGATCCACTGAATCACCGACACACCCTGACCAGTCTCAGCCTCGTAAGCTGCCAGCTGGTCCTCCTTGATCTTTTCGATCTGTTCGAGATCTACGTAATCAAGCCCCTGCTGGGAGAGAAACTTGTTAGCCATACCAACCGCTGTCTTAACGAGAAAAGGATTCGTGACCGTTTCATCGTTGTAATACACCATGTAGTTCAAATTGTTGACAATATCACGGACTATGGCTGCCTTTTCCGGATCGAGGGGGACCTCTTCAGCAGGAGCGGCAGCTGCGACAGTCTGCTGTTCGGCCTGAGGCTGCGCCTGGGCAGAACCTTCAGCTGCACTTGAAGAACCGGCGGCAGGCTGCGGAGCGGCGAACGCAGGAGGCTGTTGATCTGCAAGCGCTACCGTACCGCCCTGGGGCAGCACCTGATTACCGTAAATATCATTCGCACGAAGAATACTGCTTACCGCTTCAAGATTGATCCTCACACCGAGGGTTACCGTGAAGCTTCCATCCTGTCCCGAGCGGTCCAGTATCTGTGTCGTCGAATTTATCACGTAGCTGTTAGCATTGCCTTCATCTGAGAAAATCTGCTCGATCTGACTCTTTTTGGCCATAGCAGTCGGAACCCCTATCGCATCCTGGACCGCCTTGCGAACGGCATTCATCTTCGCGCTGTTCATTGCCGCTGTCTGACTCGTACCGTTTCCGGTCGCATAGTACATCGGGTTCTCGCTCACTACCGGCTCAGCCTTCTGAGCCGGTCCCGGAGCCGCACCTGCCGGCCCGGAAGGAGCCGTTGCACATGAAAAAAACACTGCCAACCCTGCAAACAATCCTATCAATTTAATTGCTGTTTTCTTTTTCATATTCCCTCGCTATTATTCTCAAATACCTATACATAACTATACTACAAAACAAACTAATATTTCAGCATAAATCCCAAACCAGAATAAAGAAATTGAAAATCTTTTGCATCGCTCCCGGCATAGTAGTGTGATGAAACGCCTATCTCACCGTTCAGAACGAAGCGTCTACCGAGAACCCACTGCAATCCTATCTCGGAAAAACCTCCCCAGTACACCGAATCGGCTCCTGCCTCCGGCACACTAATCTGACAGCCCAGAGCAGGCACACATAAAAATGGACCGAAATACCAGTTCAACCCCGCACCAATCTGTACAGCAGTGCACTTGCCATACACATATTCTAATCCAAGCAGGGGGTTCAATGCGAACAGTCCCCGCTCAAAATAGGTGCGGGAAACAAGAGACCACCCTGCCCGCAGATCCTCCTGATCATCAGGAAAAATAACCAGGAATCGTCCGACGAGGTTCGACTTCAAACCTGCACGATCGGCCGGATAGAGCCGCTGTCCGTAAGAAATATCATTCGGCCGGCGGAAAAAGTGGGCTTCGGAAAAATCATCGAAAACCGCGGAAACCTTCAATAGCACCGTCTTCCTGCCGCCGTTGCCTTCAGACGAATAGAAAAACTCCTGCCCGGTTCTAATTCCTTCCCTTCTCCCCGCATCCAGAACAGCCCTTCCTGCGGCAGTATCTATTATCCGAACCGCAGGAGTCCAGAAGGCGGTATTCCGGAGCGTATAGGCACTCTGGCGGCGGAGCTCATACACCGCTCTCTGAACCGCCGCATAGACGGTATCCCCCTGCCCGAGAACTCCGATAGCGACCCGCCCCTGCTGCCGTCCTTTCAGCTCGAGAACTACCCTGATATCCGCAACATAACCGAGTCCGGGATCCTCCCGCACTGTATAAGCGGTAAGCATCGGTGAGAGTACAGTATCCGCTTCAGCAGCAGTTTCCATAATCTTCACATCACCAACAGACTCGAGTACCAACTCAAGACTGTACTTCAGAAGCTCTTCCGTACCATCCGGCAGAACGAAGTCCCCGGTCCGCACCTCCGCAACCCAAACGGACTCTGGCTCTGAAAAAGTCCCTGCACCCTCACCCTCATTCGCCTGAAGAGTTATTGGTATGAGCAGGCCCGAGATCCAAATGAGTGTAAAAACAGGAATCCTGCTGAGTCTCTGTATATCTTTCATTATATCAACTACTAAGACCTTTCACGTTTTACTGATTCAGCCTGGTAGCGACTTTTTCCTCCGAAGAACGTATCGTCTTGTCCCCTGTGTTGGCGGCCTGCTCTCTGGTTATAAGGACTTCCGCAAGCTGAAAAGGTTCTCCTTCGGGAACAGCTCCCGCCCGTATTTCAACCTGGACCGAAGCCCATGAAGCATTTTTATAGAGCTCTTTCCCGGAGGGCGTACTGATTGCTAAACCATCCGCGCCTCTCCGCAGAACGAACAATGCACGCACCTGCCCAGGGACCTTCTGTATCGACAGCTCCTGATGCAGCAGCTGAGACATAGGCAGCCGAAACGCATCACCGTCGCCAGCGTCAATTTCAATAAATCCGCTGTCCCGTGTTCCACTGCCCGTACCGGTCAATTCGATGAAAGCCGTCGGCCACTCAGGAGGAACAGTGACAATTTTTTTCACCTCTCCAGCATTCAGCAGCAAGGAGTCATCCTGTTCGTATTCATACCCTTCTGCATACAGGACTGCGCGCTCTCCCAGATTACGGACCGCCCATCGACGGAAAATCTGTGAATCCTGCGACCGTTCCGTTCCCCTTGCTGAAGAAAAAATACCTACCTCATCGACCAGCCCCTCGAAACCCGCATACCCATCCTTTTCACCGCCGAGTTGAAAAACCGTATCTATAATGGAGGGAAAATTCTGCGCTGGTATCCTCGTAACCGCCCTCATTCGTCCCCTGCAGTACCATTTCAGAAAGACCTCACTACCGCTCGGAATAAATGAGATCGCCAGTTCGTTACATGATCCCAACTCAAAATCCGTGCCGAATACAGATCCGCTTCCCTGTTGAGGCAGTAAAATCGCCGGATGTCCGAATTCATCCGTAACGCACATCAAGACAGTCCGTCCGCTTTTGGATGAAAAAGATCCAATGTGTTTTTCAGCAAGTTCCGCCGAAACAGGCTTCCATATAAACTTAAGGGTAAAAGGTGAAAGCAGTCCGCTCGCCGCACTGGACAGAGTGACAGACGGAAGCAGAAGGGAATCTTCAACAGTCAGAAAATAACCGAAATGTCCGTCTCTTACAGCCGGTATCGGATTGCCTTCATACCGTACTTCTGACGGCGTATACCCGCTGTCATCCAGTGAACCCCTCAGATGCAGAAGGTTCCTGAAATCCTCATCAGGGCCCAGCTCACCCGCACGGCTGCCTGAAGCCGTCTGGACGAAGAACTGCACCTCCGATTTGACCGGAGACTGGAAAGAATATCCGGCTTCAGGATCCAGCGGCAGCTGCGGAAAAACCTCGAGAGAGACGCTGTACACTCCCTCCTGGAGAGGAGCCGTCCACACAAACCCCTCTTCGAACTCTTCGTATGGACCCCGTGCCAGAAGATCACTCCCCATTGTCCAGCGGAGCCAGGTCCCTTCACCGTACTTGATCGAGGGAATCAGCACCCCGCTCGCCTGGGGTGATACCGCATCCGGCGGATAAACCTCAATTTTCTCGATCTCCGGGTAGAAATCGACCATGAAAAAAGGAACCGTCTCCTCCTGAATCAACTCATCCTGCTCATCGAAGAGCCTCATCCGCAGGGTGTGCAGTCCTTTCTGCTTATCTGTTAGTGAAACAGTTGGAAGGACTTCATCGAGCTCTTCACCGGAAATCACCTGGACACCCAGGCTGCGCTGTTCACGATCCAGAATCTCGATCTCCAGCTTCTCAGGCGGATTTTCACTCGCGCGATCGATCTGCAGTGAAAGCTGAATTTCCTGTCCTTCGATCACCAGATCACCCGACTTCACCGAAGCGGACACCTCGCCGCTCTGTACTGTCTCGTATGGGGGCAGGAAAGCCTGATTTTCACATGAAAAAAAGAATCCCGCACATATAACAAGCAGAGCACGGTACATATATGCGGGAATTACAGCTTTCTTCATAATCTACACAATCACTCACACCAGGTAATTCAGAGAAAAAAACGCTAGAAAGAGGAGCTTCCGAATCCCTCAGGCAGATTGCTCTTCGGCATACCGCTGCCTCCATCGAAGGGAGAATCCAGAATGGACGGGCCTCCGCCGGTCAGTGCGTGGAGCTTCTGGTACAGCCGCAGCATGTAGTAAGTGTGAGACAGACGCTGTTTCATTTCGAGCTCCAGACTGTCGAACTGGGCGAAAAACTCTTCGGTACTCGTTGAAGAATCAATCATGCCCTGTCCATATCCCATCTGATGATACTCGGACAGCTTGACCAGCCTGAAGAATGCGTTTTCAAACAAGGGCAGAATACTGCGCATCTTGACAATTGCCGGACTCACCTCGCGTTTGATCTGAAAAAGGGTGCCGAGACTGCCGGGCTTTTCCATGCCTTCCACCCTGCGCAGCAGTGATTCCACCCTCCTCAGGTTCGAATAGGCCTGCATGTACATCGGACGCATCTGGATATAACGGCGGCCATATCCCTTGATGAAGGTGTTCGCACCACGTTTGAAGACATCCTCACGGATTGAAAGCCATTCCGCAGTATAGTCATCCAGCTGACTAGCTGAAACCTCGGCAGTTTCGAGATTTTGCTCGGTAATCTTCTGGACCACCTTTCCCGGTCTGGAAAATGCCTTCTGTCCATCCTCAGTCGTACACTCGACCATTCCCTCGTCGCAAGTGCAGAGCACGCTCCCCTCCGGAGCAACAGTGATCTGAAAGTTGGTTCCGCGCACGCCCATAGCCACCGATTCAGTCTTTACCTGGAACTCCTCGTTCCCGGAAAGCTTCTGCACCCTGAAAGCCATTGAACCGGCCATCATGGCGAACTCCGTTTTTTTCGGACCATCCACATCATCGAGATCGAAGTAGAAAGAAGTCTCAGGCTGAACCGCGATCATCGAACCGCCGCCCTGGGTCAGGGAAATCTCGACATAGCCGTTATCGCCGGTCTGCACCATGTCGAACTCCTCTACGAAAGACCCGATATCGACCATCCGCCAGGAAAGCCTTTCACCGTCACGATAAATCTCTACACTACCTTCAATATAAACAATCTCTCCAACTACCTCGTTCGCCAACGCCGGTATCAGAGCGCAAAAAAGCAAGAGAAACACACCGGCCATTCTCATCAGCTTCGTTTTCATCATCTTTTATCTCTCCATACGCTTACACTATAGCACGACCGGAATAGTAGTTCAAAGATTTGCGGCGCTTTTCACCCATTAATGAAAAAAAGCGGCTAACAGCCGCTTTCAGTATCTCTTTTGTTATCAATGTCCGCCCGACGTGTTTTTCAGGCAGATCCCGCCGGCTACAAGAGCTCTTCCGCCCCGCCCCAGAGCCGTATCAGATTGATTGCAGTTTCCGCCGCTTCAACCATCGTGTTGAGTGACGCCCATTCCAGGCGGCTGTGAAAATTGTAGCCCCCCGTGAAGACATTAGGAGTCGGAATTCCCATCTCGCTCAACCTGGAACCGTCGGTACCGCCCCGGATTATCTTACGTTCAGGCTCCACTCCCGTTCGGCGGATCGCCTCTTCAAGCATTTCCATGATCCTCGGTTCCTTGTCAATGTGGTCCCGCATGTTGGTGTAGAGCCGCTTGATCTCCACCTTAACCTTCCCCCCCGGAAAAACCGCCTCGACAGCATCCGCCAGCTGCTGCAAAACCTTCAGCCTCCGTTCCATACCATCGCTCTCAAAATCCCGCAGATACACGCTGAGCTCCGCCTTTTCCAAATCCCCACGGACCTCGAAGGGCGCATAGTACCCGTACCTGCCGTCGGTCGCCTCGGGAGACTCATTCTGCGGCAGCATACTGACATAATGTGAAGCCATAGTGACTGCGTTGACCAGTTTTCCCCGGGCAATTCCGAGATGCACGACATTCCCTGTAAATAATACACGGGCAGCATAAGCAGTGAAGCATTCATCCTCGATGGTCCCCCGTTCTCCCCCATCGAATGTATAACAGCATTCGGCTTCCAGAGAATCCAGCGGGAACAGATTCATCCCCTTTCCGGTCTCCTCGTCAGGAGTGAAAATGATTTCCAGAGGGCCATGGGATACCTCCGGGTGATCCATCAGCCAGGTGAGGGCGGTCATTATCTCAGCGACACCTGCCTTATCATCGGCCCCTAGAAGAGTAGTACCATCCGAGGTGATGATGGTATCCCCGATGCTTTCAGCCAACATCGGGTTTTCATCGGCTTTCAGGACCAATCCGTTTCCGATTGACAGGTCTCCGCCCTGATAGTTTTCGAACACCTGGGGTTTCACGTTTTTCCCGCTCACATCGGAAGCGGTATCCACATGGGCCATGAGGCCTATGGTTGTTTGGCTGGTATTATCTGAGAGGCCTCCGGCGGACGAGTTTATATCTGAAGAGCCGCGGGATGATGTGTCCCGGTCCGAATTGGCTCGGTCTGATGTGCCCCGGGCGGGCACTTTAACGATGAGGTAGCCGTTTGAGTTGAGGGTGACTTCCCCGATTCCAAGTTCGAGTAATTCCTTCTTCAGAAGGTTCAGCAAATCCCACTGTCCCGGTGTGGAGGGGATCTCCTCGATGTGCCGGTCGCTGGTAGTATCGATTTTTGCGTATCGAACAAATCTATCAAGCACCTGTTCTTTTAGCCATTCGCGGTCATATGTAGTCATGGTTTTACTATAGTAAAATTTTCCATAAAGTAAAACTAGTTTGTAGAAACATGGTGTTAGCAAGTTATCTTCCTTCTTATTGGACAAGAAGATATTATCAATTTGTTTTTGAACAGAAGTCTTCCTCGAACAACTGATGAAATAATAAATATTTATGAGGAAATAACACCAATCTTCGACATACTGTAGTGATTGTGGGAGAAAAATTCATTATCTTCATCAATATGATACCAACTTACCCAGAATTTTCACCAATCGACTGGAGCATGCGCGAGGACCTGCATCCGCGTCTCGCCATGCTGAAAGACGGAATCTCGGAATTTACCTTCGCCAACCTGTATCTCTTCAGGGAGAAATACAACTACACCCTGACTACATTGCCCGATCAACACATAGCCATCTCCGGCACCGACGACGAAGGTAAGAGATTTTTCATGCTGCCATGCGGAGCCTCCGATTTGAAGCTAATCGATGGCCTTTTCAAGACCCACGACTACCTTAAAAATTTTTCTGAATCGGCAGTGGATTCATTCCGGATCGAACTCGAGAAAAACGGCTACACGGTGCACGAAGACCGCGACAACTTCGACTATCTGTATCTGAGAAAAGACCTCGCGAACCTGGCAGGAAAAAAGCTGCATAAAAAGCGGAACCTCGTCAACGCATTCATCAACAATTACAGTTATGAAGAGAAGCGCATAAATGCATCCAACCGGGGAGACACCCTGAAAGTCCTCGACAGATGGACGGAAGGGCGGGAAGATGCCGGCGATTACAATGCCGCCCGTGAAGCAATCGAAAAAATGGACCAGTTCAACCTCACCGGCTGTCTGACCTATGTCGACGGCCAACCCTCTGCCTATTCGCTGGGAGAACCCCTGGCGAGAGGCCGCTGCTTCGCCATTCATTTTGAGAAGGCCCTCTCCGAATACAAGGGGATCTATCAGTTCGTGAACCGGTCATTCGCCTCGATGCTTCACCGTCACTACATTCACATCAATCGTGAACAGGACCTCGGCGATCCGGGACTCAGACAGGCCAAAATGAGCTATCGCCCCAGTGGCTTCGTGAAGAAATACAAGGTTTTTCCGTCCGATAGATAGATGGCCGCCCGCCGGTTAAAGGAACCCCGCTGGCTGCAGGACCGCCCGATAGATAGATGGCCGCCCGCCGGGTAACGGTCACTCCGGGTAACGGTCACTCCGGGTAACGGTCACTCCGGGTAACGGTCACTCCGGGTAACGGTCACTCCAGGTAAAGGACCCGGAGCACCCGGCCGGGACACAATCGCCATGCAGACAGACAGGGGCGGGATAGGGTATAGTTAAAAACAG
>Ga0272441_10015077_pt1 | contig 10861 bp, 9 predicted proteins | sample SSMProp6N_FD_193582 | JGI IMG/M metagenome (GOLD analysis project Ga0272441, IMG submission 193582) | Marine sediment archaeal communities from Little Sippewissett salt marsh, Falmouth, MA, United States - SSM-Prop-6N | ecosystem: Environmental > Aquatic > Marine > Wetlands > Sediment ...
CGCACCATGGTCGGGGGAACGCCAGGTCGCGAGATTCGACAGGGTCGGACAGAAGTATTTTCCCAGTTTGTGTGAAGCTCATTCCGCCCATATAAAAAAGCCGCCCGGAAGAAGGGATTTATCCGGGCGACTCTTTTTGGAAGGTGAGAATGGGATCTTTATTTTTTCATTTTTATAGCTTGTCTATAATGAACACCGACGTGGCAATGCCTCCCAGGATCGAGACGGTGGTTGAGACCGTTTTGAGCCAGTCGCGGTCCTTGCGCACCTTGGTGGGAACATACACCACATCGCCAATTTCAACTCGTTTTCTCTGCGTTCCACCGCCTGAAAAGACCTGCCCGTCGGCCTTGATCAGCCTGGTGGCGGATTTATCGGCCTGGTTGGTGAAATTTCCGGCGCGCTGAATAAAATAACTGACCCGTCGGTTCGGTTCAAATTTGATCGTCCCATTGGCGGCCACGGCTCCCATGACCGATATCCCGCTGGGTATTTCCGGGACATAGATGATATCCTCGGCGTGAAGTCTGATGTCGCCATCATGCCCGCAGCTTTTCAATATTTTCTCCATATCCACAATAATGCGATTCATATTGTCGGGATTGAATGCGAACAATTCCTGTTTTTTGATTACTCCGAGGGAATCTTCCTGGTACGGTTCGGTACTTGATATGATTCCCGGCAGATTCTGCCGCAGTAAGTCATGCCCGATAGAATGCCGTTTGAATATAATTCCCTTGGGAAAGGCCTTATCGGTGAAACCGCCGGCACGCGTGATCAATTGATAGAGCGTTTCATTTCCGGAATGCAATGAGTATTGTCCGGGAAAGCGCACCGCACCGTCAATCGTCACCTGGCGATGCAAGAACCAATCCGGTGTCCGGCGGACATACAGGTGATCATCCTCCCGCAATGCGATCTGCCGCATGTCCTCTCGTGACAGATCAAGATATCGGGAATCCACCCGACCGAGGGTGTCAACCCGGGCCAATTCCAGCCGCAGGTGATATGCATCCTTGGTCAGGTTCCCGGCCAGAAAGATCAGATCGTCAACGGTCATGTTTTCATAGAGATGATACCGACCGGGATTTTTCACTTCGCCATCAATGCGTACGAATTTTTCCCAGCGCATTTCCTCGATGCTGTAAACATGCAGGGAATCGAGATCCTGCAGGGACATATCGAATTCACCGCATATCACGCGGCGCAGGTCAACGGGGATTATTTCGGTCCGCTGGTCGGGATAATGCCGAAACAGGTTGGCACGTTCGGTGTAGACATTTTCCGGCAACAATTCACCCTTGTCCAAGAGGCTTCGCAGGGTGGTCGAATCGGTTCGCTCCCATTGACCGGGATGTTTAACCATGCCCGCGACGGCAACAATGTTGCGGCGCATGTCGTAGACTGAAAAGACGTTAATCCGGTCACCATCGGCCAGCACGATGTCATCGGGATTCGTATCGGAGAGCGGTTTCATATTGATATCAATAACCACCCGCTCGTCGTCGGGCGATATCCGGTCCAGCATGATACGGTCCAGGTATGCTTCCGCAGTCGGCCCGCCAGCCAGTTCCAGCAATTGGCTGACGGTTTCAGCATCCGCCAGTTCGTATATGGCGGGGCGTTTCACCTCTCCTGAGATTGTCACGCGCGGTCCGGTAATCGGAACGAAGACGGCATCGCCCGAAGCCAGCCGGATGTCGCTTTCGGTATCGCCTTTCAACAGAAACTGGTACAGGTCGACATGCTTTTCAATTTTGTTGTTTCGAATCAGCCGAATGTCGCGCATCGAACCGCGCAGATTGGGTCCCCCGGCCAGATACAGGACATTAAAGAGCGTGGTCAGCGAACTGACGGTATATGCTCCGGGGCGTTTGATTTCACCGGTCAGATACACCCGAATCGAGCGAATTTTACCCAGTGACAGCGAAATATCGAAATCCGTATAAACCGACGCCAGTTTGCTTTTTGCTTTGTCGGTAAAGTCTCCGAGGGTCATCCCCCACGCTGTGATTTCGCCTATTTTAGGGATAAATACTTTTCCCTGGCGGTCGACGGTCAGATCGTATTCTTTTTCAACCCGCCCCCAGAGGTAGATGATAATATTGTCTCCCGGTCCCAAAATATACTCGTCCGCATCAGCTACGTCGGACGGCGGTGTCAACTCCGATGGGGCACGAAAAAGATCATAGCCAAACGGTTCCAGATGCGCGACGGTATCATGGCCATGCTGTGACAAGGCCGTCACTGATTTTTCTATGGTCTTATGTTCGATGATATCCGGGGCGTTAACGGGCGGGTTTTCGCCGTAAATTTCCGGGCTGGAGTATGATTGCTCCGTATTGATAACGCCCGGATTGGCCCCGGCCTGCTGTGACATCTGCCGTAGCAGGCTGTCCTGATAGGTCGATTGGCAAAACGCGGGTTTGAACCAACTGACTGCAATCAGTAGCAGGACAAAAACAAGAAACAAAATCTTTTTGTTCATTGTCACCTTCCATGGTTTCCAAATATTCCCAAATCTCATCAAACCCTATTGCAAGCCGAATGCCAACTGTGAGATTCTTATATGGCGATGACAATCAACAGCTTATGACGCAGGCAGGGATCGGGTATGACCGCCAACAGGAAAATAAATGCTGACAGACGGGAAATCTTTTCGGGTTGAGCCGCCCCGGAGAACTCATTTGGTTCCTGAGAAGACATGAATTCGTGAAGTATGAGAATTGGAACCTGAGCGATAGTGTGAAAAATGATTTTTAAAACCCGTGATAATGTATTATATAAGGAAGATGAATAGTGATCCTGTGTATCTGTCCAAAAAGGGCCTGCTCAAGATGGAGCAGGAATTGAAGCAACTCAAGACGGTTGAGCGTCCACAAATCATTGCTGAAATCAAGCGGGCGATGGAAATGGGTGATTTGTCCGAAAACGCCGAATATCACGCGGCCAAGGAAGCCCAAACTCACATTGAGCGCAAGATTGCGGAGTTTGAGGACAAACTCAGTCGGGCCAGGACAATCGACACCGACAAAATCCCATCCGATAAAGCCTACTTGTTTGCCAGGGTTTTGGTCAAGGATCTGAATCGGGATGATGAGATTGAGTATCGGCTGGTTCCCCCCGATGAAGTCGACGTTGACAACGACATGATTTCCGTGAAATCACCGGTTGGTGCGGCACTCCTGGGCAAGGTGGTGGGTGATGCGGTTGAGATTAAGGTTCCCGCCGGCACCTTGAAGTATGAGATCATAAAAATATCTCGTGACGAATAAAAAAAATTCCCGATCATTGTCAATCGGGAATTTTCTCAGATTCGAGAATGCTTTGCCGGAACCCTATTCATCTTCATACGGTTCGTAATCCAGCGCATCCTCCTCGTAGTAATCGCTCTCTTCTCCGGTTAACTCCGCCGCCATATCGGCGCATTCAATCGAGCAATAGACGTCTCCGCCCTGATTGATCGGGGTCCCCGTAAACGTCACACCACAAAACGCGCACCGCACGACAACCTCCATAAATACTCAATAGATAAACACCAATTTGTAAACGAATCACGATTCGGGTTGTGCATGAAAAAGCGACCGGCCATTGCCATGCCAACGCCGAATCAGCCTATTTTAGTTTCGACCTTTTATACAAAATATAAACGATAAAATAAAGGCCAACACAAAAAATCAGACTTCAGGCGGCTGGACACCATATTGCGACCATTCTTCATAAGACGGCCCGTATATCCCGGGGACCTGCAGACCGGCCTGCCGCATCAGCACCGTCATCTGCCCGCCGTGATGAATTTCATGGACCAGCATGATGGTCAGGCTTAATCCCCGCTTCCATTGCTCGCCATACATGTCATCTTCCACCTGTAACGTGTCATCAGTCCAGTTCTTTTCAACCTGTTCGGCCAGTGATCCGGCCAGGGCGGCATACCCATCGGCAATTTCCTTTGCGGTGTTCGGCATGGGATCATTTGCGGCGGGGCCATTCAGTTTCAATCCGGTTCGTTCCGCCATTTCAGGAATAGTCGTCACGACATGCCAGGCGATGCGACCCAAGGTGCGGTGTCCGGGCGTGACTTCCTGTGCCAGTGATTGATCGGTAAGAGTGTTAAGCAGTTTTTGCGTTTTCTCGAAATGTTGCCGCCAGGTCGCGGTAAACTCGGCGATTGAGTTAAACATACAACCTCCAGTTTTAGGCGTTCACACTATACGATTTTCCATTTATTGTAAACTTAGGCGTCAGTCGATTGATTGGCTATCACTTTTGACCAGATCGAATATGTCCATAACGCGAACGGGTTCGATGTTGCAAAATCCCTGCCCATAACGACATCCGGCCTGTTGACCGAACGCACGTGCCATTGATTCCAGCGACCACATGTAGTCACGCGATTTCTCGGGATTGAGGAATTGAGATTTATGGCATCGGAGTGCTTTCACCCATTGATCATAATATGCGGTGATATCCACGACGAAGTCGGGTGTCGTCCCGGGGGGAAGGAAATAATGAAACACGCGTTTGACCCGATGGGGTTCTTCGTCAATCGGCATTTTTTTGAGTGTTGCGTAATTCACGGCATTGATCGTAATCTGCCCGGCCGCGACGTGATCCGGATGTGATTGGCGCTTGCCGTGGCCAACATGCGGATATGGCGCCAGGATAATCCGGGGGCGGTGGCGCCTTATCAGCCCGGCCAGTTCAACCCGCCGCTCATAGGTGTCGAATAATTTGCAGTCACCCCAATCATAGGTTTTGATCAGGTCAGAACCCAGCACCCGTGCGGCCTGCAGTGCCTCATCGGCGCGAACTTCGGGGGTCCCCCCGGTTCCCATTTCACCTGCCGTAAGGTACACAATTCCGGTTTTGTAGCCTCTTTCATTCAGGCTCAGCAAGACGCCCCCGGTACCGACTTCGACGTCGTCGGGATGCGCCCCGATTGATATCAAATCATAGGTGGTATCAGACATGTTATAATATACGAAAAACAAAGGCCGGAAAAGCATAACCTTTTCCGGCCCGATAAAACATCCGCATTTTTTATCAGTTCTTACTCAAGTAGAACTTCTCAGAATGGAATTTCAACACTTCCGGCAAAAGGTCAAAGATAAAGCGATCACTCGAGGCGATAAAGTCACCATAGCCATTAAAGGAAACCGTCTGCAGGCTCTGCCCTTCCACTTTGCCATACGTGGAAACCAGCAGTTCCCGGAAATCACCGGTTTGTTCGTTGAAGGTATATTCGTCCGCATCGGTAGTATACGCAAGCATCACCGCAGTTTCATCCAGAGCGGTAGGATTCGCCGCCAGGATGGTCGGGATGTTATTGGCCTGCCACAGCGGCCAGGCGGCATTCACTACGATATTGGTGTCAATATCCAGGGGATCGACGGTCACGGTATCATAGAGAGTGTCGGTCTGCTGTCCGTTACGGTAAAACGGGAGATGATATTGGATGTCAGAAACGGCAAAATAGCTTGACGGGTCATCGATAACAAATTCATCGCCGACCGTTCCGGTATCATGAGGTGAATATGCCACCGACGCGGCGACAAACATTGACTGCATCACCTTATTAAAGTCAAAACCGAGCGACTCATAATTGTCCGATCCAATGCCATCCATAAAAGATTGAAACAGCGGGAGAAAGCCACTGGCATTGTCGCTTCCGTCAAAGTCGAGCGGTGCCGAAATGGCTGAAACCGCGGAAAAGTGCTCGGGAAATTCCACCGCGACTCTCATGGCACCGTAACCACCCATGCCAATCCCGGTGATAGCACGATATCCGACCGAATCCGTCAGGGTATTCAGAAAACCATTGGCATAATCAAGGAACGTGGCCAGGGGACCATCCAGGGGATTATCCGGATCCACAATATTACCGAGGGCATTGACATAGTCGCCGCCAATACGCGAGTTGCCGTAAAAGCATCCGCCGTAGTCGTTAAAACCGCTGATCACAAACAGCACCATCGGTCGAATTTCACCGGTACCAATCATGCGGTTGGCAATATTCACCAGACCATGATTAAAATAGTACTGCGCCCGTCCGCGATACGGTGTCAGCAAATACAACACCGGCATTGGTGCCGCGGAACCGACGTCTTTATATTCGGCCGGGAAATATATTTGATATTTGAGAGTGGAATTGTCAATTAGAACTGCATCATCCATATAACTGACTGCATGTTGCGTGTAGGTATCAAAGACAGTCCCGTTGTCATATGACAGCGGCACCACGTTGGTCCCGCGATCACTGCAACTATACATCAAAGCCGCCGCCAACAGGACCATGCCACTAATCAGGAATTTCTTCATCATTGTCAGGTCCTCCTAAAACCGGTATGAAAAACCGAGCAGGGTTTGAAAATTGTCAGCGGTATAGGTTCCGGTAAAGTTATCAACGATACCGTCATTGTTGAGATCCTCGGCGGATTCAACAGTCAGATCCGGTTGATGAGTATATACTCCGGCTACCTCGATTCTCCAGAATCCAATATCAAAGCCGACGCCGCCGCTGAAATAGTATTTGTCTCCCAGGTCAACAAACAACAGATTTCCGGTATCTTCGGTATATGGGGTTTGATCAAAGCCGAAACCGGCCCGCAATTCCATAAAAGATTTCGCCTGATATGAGGCACCGACCATTACCCGCATGGTGTTGTCCCAATCGACGGGGAAGGAATAATCTTTTCGGATTAATGAGTCATTGATGTAGTGAAAGCTGGTATCCTGCAATCCGGAAAATTCGGAATATGCGAAATCGAATCCCTCGAACTGCGACCAGAAGACCATTTCGGCGTCCAGCGCCAGAAGCAGTTTCTCCGTGGCCTGGAAAGAAATACCGCCACCGATGGTACCCGGAATATCAAGAGTGGTCTCGAAACCTGCGACGGTGTTGATATTGTCACCGGCAAAGAAGTGGTACACCTCATTCGTGGGGAACCAACTGGTGGAATTCTGATCAATCAGGGTGGCATTACTCGGCATGAAATATACCGAAGCGTTATCTCCGTCAATGTCAACCGATGATTTCCCGGCATAGGTAAGGCCGAGAGTAATCTTCTCATCCGGCTTATACATCAATCCCAGGCGATAACCGAACCCGATGCCATAACCGTCGTTTTGTGTCCATTCGAGAATATTTTCATAGGGTCGATCCACGTACTGTGACAACTCTTCGTCATTGAGAAGTGGATTTTGTCTTTGGAGCAGATTGGTGAACCTCAGATCCGCCCGCAACACGCTTAGCCCGACCCCGACCGACAATTTGTCATCGGAGAATGTTCTGGCGGCGGTTAACTGAAACGCGATAACATCAAGATTGTTCTCAAACTGAGTGGCTGGCAGTTCGCGTACCCCATATGCCTCGACCTGATCAAAGCCGAACACTCCGCTCCAGCTCTGATTCTGATCAAAAGTCTGCATAATCGACAAACCAAAAACGGTTTCCTCGAGAACCGGCAGGCGAAAGACAATCCCTGCCTGCGGGACATTCTCGGTTCGATGCAGGTTATAATGCTCAATATCGTTGTAATAACCGGAGGGATATGTCTCATCCCACAGAATATTCGGTGTAACGGAATACCGATTATGAAATATATCGATATTACCGGCCAGCATATTATCCGGCATCCAACCGTATCCGGCCGGATTGTAATACGCTGCGGACCAATCATCGGCCACGGCTCTGAAAGCCCCACCCATGCCGCGCGCCTTTACGCCCAGACCGTCATAAATGAATCCGTTGCCGAAGACCGTCGGCACTGACAGTATCAGGAGCAAAGACAAAACGGCCGCAAACCTAAAGAAACCCATTCTCATCTCCATATATGTGAAAGCAATCCACGTTTGTTTTCGTTGTTTCCGCATATCAGCGGGTATAATTCCCCCGCCTGAACCATTTCTCCTCTTCATTTTTTCTCCCCGATATAACCGGGTCGATAGAATCTTGAAAAACTACTATAACCCCTCCAATTTGTCAAGTCCTCTAAACAAAATATGGCCTCAAATTGCGCTTCTTGACAACAAAATATGCTTCACCACAAAAATGACGATTAAGCCTGCCGGTTTGGGCAATTTTTTTCCATTGCATTTCGGTCAATTCGCATCGATTTCAGTTGTCCCGAAAATTACGACCGGCCAGGTAAAAGCCCCGTGCGGCCGCCTCATTTCTGTGATGAGTCGCCAGATATCCGGTTGTCACCCGCGACAGATAGTAATGAATCGCGGCCTGATCATTATCAAACGCCAGCGATCGATAAAAATAATCCCGGGCGGTGCGATAATCTCCGGCAATATACCATCCATAGGCGAGAACCGCATTGAGAATCGCCCCGGAAACATCATTCGTATCATCCAGGCCAAGCAACACATCCCGCCGATTGATGTTGGCGAAACTGTAAAATACTGGTGGGAAGTCAACCAGCTTGTAACCGGTTTGACTCATGGCCTTGGCCAGAAATCCCAGATATGTCGAGACACTCTCCAACCTGGAATGATCCTGGCGAATGGCGGAAACAACATAGGCGTTAAAGGGATCGAAGCAGTCGGACGAAACCCAGGTGGTGTTAAAATTCATGATCGAATGGATATCCGATACATGAACGGCACCAAGCAGATGGCCGATTTCATGCAACAGCAACTGCCCATTCAGCAGTGTTTTCCAGATTTGTGACTTGTGATTCGGCATTTCCAGTTCAGCGACCAGCAGAGTCTGTTTCCTGATATCCGACAAACCGATATGAATCACCTGATCGGCCTCATAAAACCGTTTGGCGTCATTGGGAGTATAGCGCGCCACTGTCATGATTCCGGGTTTTCCGGCGGGGCGTTTCAACAGGGTCTGGAACAGGTGCGGCAATGCCGAGAAGGAAGCTCCCCGGACTGAAAAGGGTTGTTCATCGCATATCTCCAGCGTGAAGCCAAACTGACGGTACAGCGAACGCGATGCATACGCCACTGCCGAGCGCATGTCCGCGCGCGCCGTTGAATCGGCCGGTTCCTTATCACCAAGCAGGACAATGGGGATGGCGTTTTTGTGGTGAAACTCCCTTCGCGGGCGCCGCTCAAGCCCTTCGAAGATCTGCGACAATAGCCGCTTGATGACAAAATCGGGCGGCTCCCACCCAGTTGCATAGACATCTTCGGATGAGGTTTTATCCAGCCAGTCATGGCGGCTATGCGCCGCACAAGTTCGGGCTTTGCCAAGCCTGTTGCCGGTGGACACGTCGAGCAGTGTCACGCGCAGTTTGACCCGCGTATAGACTGAGCCACCCGGGGATGCATTGCCGCCTTCTGGCGTTTTCTTTGTCAGATCAAGGTCCGCCGCAATGGCAATCAGTGATGCAAACCCCATTTCCCGCAGTTTCTCACAAAACACATCCGGTGCCCATCCGGAATCATTGGAAACGATGGCAAAATCCCGTCCATACTCCCACAATAAATAATCAATATGGTGATTCAGGCATTCCAAGCCGTTTTGCATATCAGAATCGCGGCGATCGGATTGCAATGGTTCGATAAAAACCGCGATCTTGCCAGGTGGGACTGAAAAATCACCGGAAATTGCGAGTGAAGAAGTAAAAAGCACCCAGAGTATTATGTGACACAAACGCGGCATTATATTCATTACGATGAAAATGGTTTAAACCCACTTGAAAATCAAGGCTCAATTAGTTATTTTCCCGTTCATGAATAAAGCACGAACGTACAGCGGGGCGTTAATCGGATTATCCCTGATGTTAATTGCCCTGTCTATCAACTGTGGCAAAGATGCAAAGGATTTACCGGCGCTGAAGGTCGATGCCGTCATGGCGGAAGAGCGGGGCGATTTCACCGGGGCACTGGCCTTATATCGTCAGGCATTTATACTGGCCCCCACCGACCGGGATATCCTTTTCGGTTTGGGAAACATCTATAACAAACTACTCATGCCGGACTCGGCGCTGACGTATTTTCGGCGAGCCAGGGTTCTCAATCCGCACGATCGCGCCATTAACAAGGAACTGGTGCAATTGTGTCCGCAGTTTGGCGACTTTCAAGGCACCATTACCGCTATCAACGCATTGATTGCAACCGGTGACAATGAAAAGATGTACTGGCCGATGTTGGGAGATATGTATTATCACAATCAGGATTTTCACCAGGCCGCACGATATTACGAATTGCTGGTGGCGGAATACCCGGATGATCGAATCTATTACCTGTACCTTTCAGGTTCGTATTCGTATCTTCAGAAGTTCAAGGAATCCAATGATATCCTGCTGAAATCGAATGAACGCTTCGGACCCTCCGGTGAGGCAATGGCCAATATCGCCGTCAATTATATCAATCTAAAGAAATTCGATCTGGCGGAGGATTATTTCCGCGAGAGCCTGGAATTCAATCCCGATCATGTGCCGACTTTGATAAATCTCGCGAACGTGCTGTCATCGCAGGATGATCCGGTGAAAAAACGCGAAGCTTTGACCATTTACAAGAAATATAAGTTATCCACACCGGAATTCTATAATCTTGATTCCATTATCACTGCGCTGGAAATTGAATTGGGAATTGACAGCACCGACCGGTAAAACTACTCCCCGACCTTAGCATGTTTTGCGGAAATCGCCTTTTTGACACGATTCACCGCCATTGCTGATTTCGGAAAGGCCTGATTGATATCATGGCGCAAGTTTTGGTAGGCATCGCGTTCATCTTCGCGCGCCCGGGTTCGTACAATTTCAACACCGGCCAGCAACAATACCATCAACATGCAGGCCGCCACTCCTGACAACAGAATAGTCATCTTGCGTCGCGGACCGGATTTCATGGTCGGCAGAGACGGCTCATCGAGAATTCGCACAATCGGGACATCCTT
>Ga0272441_10015078_pt1 | contig 10861 bp, 23 predicted proteins | sample SSMProp6N_FD_193582 | JGI IMG/M metagenome (GOLD analysis project Ga0272441, IMG submission 193582) | Marine sediment archaeal communities from Little Sippewissett salt marsh, Falmouth, MA, United States - SSM-Prop-6N | ecosystem: Environmental > Aquatic > Marine > Wetlands > Sediment ...
CCAACATAAACATAGTTTTGATAACCCATTAGTTTGTCTTCAATTCTATATATTTCTTTTTTAGAAAATTTATTTTTTTTCAACAATTCATCTACTGTAGTCATTTTCTTACCTCTTTTAATTTACAAACCTATTTTATTTCTCATACATTTATTACAATACTTGTGTCCTTGATGATAATATACTGAACTTTCAAATCCTCTATCAACAAGTTTTTTTCCACAGGAATAGCATTTATAATATTTTGGTTTCATTTTTTTTCCTTTCATTTTCTTACACCTTTTAATTTAGATTTTATATACCAATATGGAAATGTAATTATTGAAAAGATAAAACCAATTAAGATTATATCTGTTATGTAATCATACAAAACCATATCATTGTGTTCGTTAATCCAGTCTTCTGTAGTCCATTCTTTTAATGGTTTATCTATGTAACTTCCATCACTAAATTCTAGTACCATTTTTTAACCTTTTAATTTATAATTTGGTATAGGTTATCACCTAATTGTAAGGAGGTTTATAACTCTAAAAACAACCCAAACTAAGATAGCAAACAAAAATAATAGTACTGGAAACCATTTAATTAATTTTACCATGCCATCTTGTTTTTTCATCATATCACCTCTTTTGTTGACTTAATAATTTAGAATTTTTTTCTTATTTTTTTGATTTCTTTTTCAATTAATTTTTTTTGTTTGTTTTCCCAGCATTGTTTATCATAATATATATTGCGATGTACGTTTTTGGCAATATGATATTTTCTATCTTTGTCTTTTAAATTTATAATGCCTTTACATTCTGGGCAAATTCTTTCATATTTCTTTAAACCCATTCTTTTTCACCTCCTTTTCTTTTTATCACCTTTTTAATTTACTTAATTCTCCAAATCCTTTTCTGACCAGAACCCCAAACATATTTAGTATCTGCATAAACAGTTTTATTTAATTTCTTTGCCATCTTTTCTGCTTCCTTTTTACTAATCCAATACTCTTTTCTCATTTTCTTACCTCTTTTAATTTATCAATTCTATAATCAATTATCAAATGTAAAAAACACAATCCCATTCCAAGAATCAAACCTAAATAGTTTATAGATTCAGAATAATAATTACATTCTAAATCACATACTACTTGAATATCAATAGCCCAACCTATCAATAATAATCCAGAAAGTAAAACCAATGTGTTTACAAATCTTATCATTTTCTTACCTCTTTTAATTTAATTTATAATAATCTAATTCAACTTTTATAATTGTAAAAAGTATAACTATCCATCCAACAATTAAACAAATTTCCATTATCATTTTCATTCACCTTTTTAATTTATGATATGAAATGCCTTAACAATAAAATTAAAGTGGGTACAACAAAACCAAATAAAGTTGCATCCACTAATCTATCATGTAGATACTCCTTATCTTCTTTCTTCATTTTCTTACACCTTTTAATTTAGAATTAGTCAAGATGTTGTGATGTTAAATGTCTTTCCATTTCCTTTCTTGTTTTAAATGTTCTATTACAAAGGACACACCGATATACTGGTTTTAAACTTAATTCAAGATTATCTATAAGTTTAGGACTATACACTCGCTTACCTAAAAACTCATATCTATTTTTTACCATATTCTTTTTCACCTCCTTTCTTTTTATATTGTTTTTTCTTCTACTTTTAGTTTATGTTTTCTATAGATTAAACCAGATACCAAACCAATAACAAAAGTAATTCCCATAATAATTAAAGTCCAAGGAACTAATTTTGTTATGAAAGTTTCCCAGTTCATTTTCTTACCTCTTTTAATTTATGTTTTATCAAGAAAATAAATTGAAGCATAAAAAAATAATAGATATAAAGAATAAGTAATAAAACCAATTCCATATATAATTATTAAAGTTTCAACTTCACTCATTTTCATACTCCTTTTTAATTTACAACTTATCAAATTCGTATCCTGTCCTTTTCTTATAATCATGCTCTAAAACCTTTACCCTTTCCTCTAAGTCATTCAGCATGTTCATTACTTCTATTTTCCTGAATTTGTCTATCATATATACACACCAAAAGAAACGCAATATTTGTTGTTGCAGTAGTACCCTTTATCATCTGTTGCCAACACACAATTACATCTGTTGCAAACCTTAACTTCTTTGGGCCACTTGTAATTTTCAACATAATTTACATGGCTACAGTTCGGACATGGGTATTTTTCACCGATAAAACGATATTTATATTCACATTTTTTGCATATTACATAATTATATACCAGTTCCATTTTATTACCTCTCTAAATCATATTATCATTTTCAAAATCATCTAAACCCTTAAGCGTTGTATAGATAAGCATTACTATTGCACTTAAGAGAACTATTCCTGCTGCAAGAATTATACATACTACTGTTGACAATTTATTCACCTTCCAACCTCACTTGCTTTAAATAAACAAATATTTTTACATTCTTTACTGAATCCATGCCTGACAAGCATTGCATCAGATTTGGTATTCCTATTGTTTTTTTATCATATTCAACTTCAAATATTGCTTTCATTATTTTTTCTCCTTTAACTTGCTTAATAAATGCCTTTTGAAAATATGCCTGTCAACCACTTCAAGATTACAATGGTTAAAGATATTATCCCTTTCATCAATAGAACGCCTGTGATACTTTTCTTTGTAGTTGACATCAATTACATTGTTTATTTTTTTCTTGAGTAAACTTAATCCAGTTGTGTATGCAGAATAATCAACTATGGCTTTGCATCCTTTTAAGTTTCTAAGTAATCTATAGTATGTTCTATCATCAAGAAATGTTGTACCGTTTACAGAATAGGCAAAATCAAACTTGCTGAAGTCCATATTGTCAAACTCCAAGTCAAATAACATGCAGTCAATATCTTTAAAATTAGTTTTTGCGTAACTTATTCGTTCCTTGTCTTTATCAATGCCTGTAATTTTAGTACCATTATAGCAACCTGCTTTTATCACATTGTCAAGATAACCATTTCCACAGCAAACAGATAATACATTTTTGTAATTATTTTGATTTATTTCCTTTACAAGATACTGTACTATGTGGTATTTGACATCATAGTTGAAGTTTACATATGGGCTTTGCATTTTATTCACCTGGCTTTATGTCGTTATGGTCATCATAGCAAAATGCAATTACTGTTAGTGTCCAACTTGCAAGATAACCTGCAAGAAAACCCACTGTGAAAATAAACAAATCATCCATAAAATTATGTATGTATATAGTTATATTTAAAGTTTTTGAAAAAAAGAAGGGAGTTGTACTCCCTGTTGTTTTACTTTCCACCTCTTATCATTAGGACAGCTGCTATGATACCAACTGCTGCAACAACTACAATGTAGATAGGCCCTAACGAATAGAACGTACCTAAGTTTGTAATTAAGTTTGTCGAAGCGTTGGTAGCTGGTGTATTGTTTGCACCAGTAAATGCCGCATCATATGTCGAATATGATATTCCACCAAGTACTGCATAGACAATAGCAATTGATATGGCAAAGATTATTGCTGCAATTACTGCAGTAAGAATCATATTGACATCTGCTTCGTCATTTAGTTTACGCATTTACCTACCACCTCTTATCATTAGGACAGCTGCTATGATACCAACTGCTGCAACAACTACAATGTAGATAGGCCCTAACGAATAGAACGTACCTAAGTTTGTAACTAAGTTTGTCGAAGCGTTTGTAGCTGGTGTTCCTGTAAGTGATGCGTCATAAGTCGAGTATGATATTCCACCAAGTACTGCATAGACAATTGCAATTGATATGGCAAAGACAATTGATGCAATGACTGCAGTGAGAATCATATTGACATCACCTGCGGTGTCTTTTATTAGACTTCTCATTAATTTTCAACCTCCTAAGTTACTATTTTTTTTACTAATATATAAAGAAAATGGTGTCTATTGGTATATACTTAGATATAAATCAGTATATACTCTCCTTAAAGCAATTTTTCAAAAGTAAATTTGTTTTTATCTCTTTTCACCTTTACAAAAGGGTCTTTTATTCCTAAAATACTATCATTGTTATAAGATACATCCCTTGCAATAAATATGTCTTTTCTTATTGGTTTTAGTTTCCAACCAAGTTTTTTTGCCATATTCTTGTTTGGAAGTTTGCAGTTCCTATCAGTCATTAATCTAATAAAGACTTTCTGCATCTCATCGTCTTTAATTGTAATTTTGAATGGATATTTTGACATATTCTCCTTTTACCAATAGACTTTCAAATCAAATGGGTCGTTGCTTCTGCTTTTTTTCTTTTTTGTAGTTTTTTTCTTTTGATGTGGCCTGTAAACTGGATAAGCCATGCCATTTTGCACGACATATTGTTTTTTGCGGGGTTTTGGCTTTGAATAATTCTTTTTGGGTGGTTTACCCTCAATTGCATCCAAAACGCTGTTAACACCCTTAGAAACACGTTTATATGTTTCCTTGCGTTTCTTCCACTTTGCATCACGTTCTTTTTTCTTAATTGCCTTTACCTGTGGTTTAAGTTTGTCATATACTGGTGAACTTTTCCTTATTTTTGGTTTGTAATCACTTAAACCTTTCTTCTCTATTTCCCACTTGCCTGTTTCTTTATTGAATTTTTCTTCCCTTCCAAAAGGGTTTCTTATTTTTTTTTCCTTTTCTTCTGTTGTATATAAACCCATATTTTACCTCCTGTCCATGTACCTTCTTTTAAAGTAATCAAATACATAAAATGGTATTGAACCAACACCAAATACAATTTGAATTACTGCAAACATTTGAAATAGATATACCAATGAAACTGCAGTACTATCACCATATACTTGATAACCTGTTACAGTAAAATTACCTGTTGAATTGTAGAATTGATAGGGTATTTCTATTTCTATAACAGCAGATGCCAAAATAAACCATATAACAGTTGATACTAGAACAAATATTGTGAATACCAATATAAAGTTTCCATATTTTTTTAATAGTACTTCCTTTAAACCAAAGTGCATCCAATAGCTTAACAGTGTAAATATTAGTGCGGTTATAAACAATAAAACATAGGTTACATAATACATTTAATTACCCCTCCCTCTGTATCAAACTTACAACTAATCCTACCAATGAAAGTATTGTAAAAACAGTAAATATAACTCCCATCATGGTATTACCTGCAAATATGTTACCTGAACTAAATAATGCACCAGATGCAACCATGAACATTGCAGATATTGCAGGGTTTTCTGTTTTAACATAAATTGCAAATGCTATTGTTATAATAGGTATTAACCAAAATACTTGACCCATTCCTGTTTCTAAAAAACTTTCAAAGAAATCTGTGTACGGACTGAATGTTGTATTCCAGGGTTGACTTATCCATTCTGAACCGTTAACTGCCATTTTAACCACTCCCTGAAAACATCCCTGCTAATGCACCCATCCAGACAAATATTAGTCCGACTGTAAAAGCCAGTAAGAAATAAACCATAGGTACTTCTGTAAAAATATTATTGACATTTACAACACCTATCATTGCAGTATAGCTTGTCCAAAAGACACTGCTGAAAATCCATACACCAACTGGTGTTGCACTGTGCATTAATATTGCAACTGCTATACTTGCAATCCCTGAAACTGTAAGTATTGTTGTCCATACACTTGCTGCACCACCTGGTAAATTTGGCAGTATCTTTTTAAAAACGTCATCTGCTGTATCGCTTTCTTCTATGTCAACACCTGTTTCAACCTCACCACCGTATACATCAAGTGCATTTACAAACACTGCAAGTACATTAAAAACAATAAGGAAAATAGAAATCATTATACATATTTGGAAAAATGTATCTTTCATCTATATCTCCTCTTGTCGTAAAAGTATGCAGGTTCTCTGCTGAACATCTTTACAACAAACCATACAACTGGTGTTGTTATTCCAATTGCAAATGCTAACCTTGCTGCAGTTTTAAATGCTGGTCCGTATGTAGCCATCTGTGAAACTGTTGTATCTGAAAGTATCCCATCCATAACTGTATCTATAGGACCTCCAAGTATGTAAAACAAGAATAGCATAAGTGCAAGGTATGCAATGAATATAACACCGTTCTTTGTTATGCTGTCATCCATTACTTAATGCCTCCCTTTAATTCTTTTATCTTTCTTGGTAACCAGAAGATGCCTACAACTATATACAACAATAATGCAAATGTCCACATATGGTTTGCATATGATGTAACAAGGTTCTGTGTTCCTATTGCCTGTAAATCTTCTATAATGCCATTTAAAACCCATCTGACAATACCAAATGCACCTAAACCAAGCAGATAATCCAAAACATGAATTGCACTTGTACCCATTAGAACTTCACCCCTTTTATTTTAATTCCTTTAAACGGGTCGAATACCTTTCCTTTTCTGAATTTGAACTTCTTACCTGAAACGCTAAAACCCCTTCGTTTTCTTCCACCTCCAAATATTCCAAGTGGAATATATGGTGCTATGGGCATTTGCATTATTTTTGATGAAAAAGATTTTGACACGCTATAACTTGGACTGGTTGTTTTCGAAACACTTTTTGATGGTGATATTGATGGTGATATTGATGGTGGTTTGCTTATACTTTTATAAGATATAGATGGTTTGATGCTTTTGTTAACACTACTGAAAGAAGGTTTAATTGTAGATGCTGAAGTTTTACTCATTGACATTGAAGTTAAAATTTTTGAAAAAGATTTTGAACTAAAAGATTTGCTGAAGGAAGCATAACTGCTTGAAGGTGCGTAACCAATTAAAAAAGAGGGTTCTAAAAATGAGGAATAACTTAAACTTGTACTTGGTGGAAGTAAACTTTGTGTTTTCATTATCTTCATATCTGTTGGTATTTTAGTTCCTGTCATTTTTAAGTAATTCTTTTCAAATTTCCACCCCATAGTCTTTTGAAAACCTTTTGACAGAACATCTTTTAATTTATCAGAGTACGACTTTGAAAAGTATATTTTACTTGTAGTGGGTTTCATTATATCTGGGTATGTTTCTACACCTTTTGCAAAAAATTCAAATTCATCCATACTACCAACTGGCACACCTTTCGGATATATTTGTTTTAACATTCTCACACTTTCAGATACATCTTTAACTCTACCAGCATGAGCAGGATTATAACTGCTATGAACTAACCTGGTGAATTGTTCTCTCCATTTTATGCCTAATCTTCCACTTGTATATTTATATGGTGTTTCTGCAGTTCCACCATATGTTGTGACTGTAGTTCCAGGTCTTTGTAAATAATGAGGGTCGCTTACATCCTTTAAAGAACTATATCCCATTTTCTTAATAATATATTCTGCTTCTGCTTTTCCATAAGGGCTATAATATTGAGAATCATAATCACCTGTTAACGGTTTATTACTACCTGCACCTCCTATTATTTTTTGTTTTCTGAACACACTATGCTGTTTAAAAAAATTTCTAACATTTAATTTATTTTTTAAGTTCTCTATGTTAGTAAACTTTGGTTCTGGTTGAGGTGTTTTAGGTGCATTGCTTCTCATGTATGATGTTTGTATTTGACCTTGTTTTAAATAACCTTTATTTGTACCTGCTTTCCAAGCTGTCATCCATTTTTCTTCTTGTGCAGGTGTTAAAGTACCTTTTGGATAAAATTTATTATTATACCATTCACCTTTATTGAGAGCATCTAACACCTTATCCGAATGTTTTGAAAAATCGGCATCCAATTTTGCAAATCTGCCTTTTATTGCACCTTTTTCAAATCTACCTGCTGCTGAACTTTGCCCTATCTTAAAACCTTCTTTTGCAACTGCATAATTTAAACCAAGTCTTGCAAGGTTTCCTCCTACTTTTCCCCATTCATCCTGTTTATATCCAGTTTCATAAACATCTTTTATTGCAATACCTGCAATAGCTGCCTTTGTACCATATCCAACTGCTTTTGAACCAATTGCAAATGCTGTTGGAAAACGTGTACTTGCCTGACCGACAATACCTGCTGTTGCACTACCTAATCCAGCAGTTGTAACCAAAGTTGCAGCAACACCCATTGGTGAACGTAAATACCAACTTAAAGAACCTTCAGGGTCAAAAGGATTTAAAGAAAACTTAACATTCTTTGTTGTCTGCAATGCTTCTACTTTTATTTGTAATGCTTTTTCTTTGTTTCCTCTTGCAACTTCTATTGCACTTGGTATCCCTAAAAAATCTTCTCCTGTTGCAGATGCTGCCAAATTTAAACCGAAAGAGTTCCAACCTGGTGTTTTAAGTGTCTTTTTATATTCTTGCCAATTCTCTGCACCAACAAAAGGAAAATTAACTTGATAACCACCTTCTGTTTTTGTAAATGTTGTGTCTGGATGGTAGTTTTCTAAATCTTTTAAATGAGAATATTTTTGTTTAAATGCTTTATCAAAATCTTCTTCTATTTTATCATTAAAATAAAGACCAAGAATTGTTGTTCCAAGAGCATTTGATTCTTTTCCTGTTTTTGGGTCAACATATCTAAATGTTTCCATTTTATTTTCTTCTAAAAATGTTTGTTGCTCTTTAAATTGTTGAAAATTTAACCCTAGTTCACTATAAGACTTTTTTTGTTTCACATAATAATCTGTATACCCTAATGTACTTTTTTCTGCTATCTTTCCTCTTTTGGGTTGCAGTTCTACTGGTTGACCTGTAATGTCAGCAACTTGTTCTGGTGTTGCAGGTGTATCACCTATCTTATTTCTTGCAGCATATTGTTCTGCAGGTAATTGTGTTTCTCTTTTATCAATTCCTATAGGGCTTTGAATATTTGAACTACTACTTGAAGAACTAAAACTACCTCCACCTCCACCACTTGAACTGCTTGAACTGGGTTTACTGACTGTAGCTCTTGCTGGTGTGCTACCTCCAGTTATTTTTTCAACTTGTGTTGGTGTTGCTGCAACATACCTGCTGTAATCTTCACCACTTGCTTTGGCCTCTGCTATTTTTTTAACTTCTGCTGAAGTAAGCCTACCCAAATATATCACCTACCGATAAAAATATTAATATCATTCTGACACCTGCCTTAAAGCATATAGAATATAAAACAATAATGGAAATAACGCAAGGCATAAAGTTCCTGACAACAAAAGTATATTATCAAGTACTGTTGCAACCAATGAATCATACACCAAATAAAAAAGACTTGATGCGAATATTCCTATTATCAACCAAGTTACCATTTCACGCTTATATTCATCTAACATGCTTTACCTCTTTTTATTGCTATTTTTCCACATTATAAGTATGCCTACAACTATAAACAATATTGGCAATGCACCTCCTGCTGCAAGTGTAAACCAGGTACTGATACCAATTCCAATGTTTATGAATAGACTTATTCCACCATATAAAACTAAAATCATTCCAGCATCCTTTTGGTCTGCATAGAACAATACAATACATAAGAACACCCACATTATTATGTTATGCCATCCAAATGGATTATTGCCAAACAGTACTTCAAATAAATCATCAACTTCTTCTCCTGTTGTTGGTGGGTTGTATGCTGATTCCCCCTCAATTATTAATGTAAGTGTCATGTTTCCATAATAACTGTGGTTATAGTGTATTATTATTCTGTATGTGTTGCTTGAGTTAACAGATGTGAATGTTAATCCATAACTACTGCACCCACTGGTACATTCATCTTCTCCAAAGAATGTTACATTTGTATTGTTTCTTTCATAAACAAACACCTGAAAGTCTGTTATGTTTCCACCACAGTTGTTTGATGAGTTTACATATAATGTTGTATCGCTTATTTCTGCAGTGAAGTTTATACATTCAACTGGGTTGTCTGGAAGGTCTTGTTCATCTTCATCAAAGTCAAGTCTGAATGTTTTTGTATAAATAGAATCTGATGGAATATAATCTGCTGTTTCTGTTTCGTAACCACTTGCATTTATGATTACTTTATACAAATCACCTGGTACTAATTGTATATCTATTTGCCCGTTTCCATCGGTAATCCTTCTTGCAACAAAGTCATAATTGCCTGTCGTATTAATATATCTTTTAATTTCCATGGTTGCATCTGGCACTGGAGAATCTTGTGCATTTTCAACTGTCAACAAATAAAGATAAGCATAGCTTTCATTCTGAACATCACTATAATTATAATTTGGGTCATCTGGGTCTGTTGGTGGGATATAATCAGGTTCTCCAGGTGTGCCTCCTCCAGATGTGCTTGGAGGTAAATAAAAATTTAGACCATAAAGATTATTTTCATATAAATCCCAATATTGTGTTCTTGTTTTGTATCCATCCCTGCTTACCCTTATTGCTATGTTTGCACCGTTTGGTACGTCATCAACACCAATTACTGTTGGGTTGTTGTTGTTTGTTGATTCATATGTTTCTGTACCTTCCTGATTTGTAATGAACAAGGTATAATTTGTAATTGCAATTGTTGGGTTTGTTTCTTTATAGACAGATATGTTTACTGCACCCCATGTAAGTTCTAGTGCTGTACTTGAATATTCTGCTGCTGTTGAGTTGTATCCAAAAATAGAATAATACGCCAAATCAGATATTGTTTCTGTATAAGTTGTGCTTCCGTTTGCCTGAACTTGTGTTCCATCTGAAGGTGAACTTGGATAACCTGTATCCTTCTTTACAACTACTGACCAATTAGAATTGTTACCTGCTGTCCATGTTAGTGTTAATAATTGAGTTCCACCGTTATAATCTGCATTACCGTTTGTTGGTGTGCCTACCTCCCATGTTGTTGCATGGTCTGTAAGTATCACATCAGAATATTGGTGGTGTGTTGTACCGTTGTATTCCCATGTTGCATAACTCCAAACTTGATAATAGTATGTTGTAC
>Ga0272441_10015079_pt1 | contig 10861 bp, 4 predicted proteins | sample SSMProp6N_FD_193582 | JGI IMG/M metagenome (GOLD analysis project Ga0272441, IMG submission 193582) | Marine sediment archaeal communities from Little Sippewissett salt marsh, Falmouth, MA, United States - SSM-Prop-6N | ecosystem: Environmental > Aquatic > Marine > Wetlands > Sediment ...
TCATGAGGTCCGCCGGGGCGTTCTTGCGGAACAGTACGTGTCGCGCGCCGATGAGCGTGACCGACCAGGCCGGATCGGCTGATAGCTGTCCGATCAGTGGTCCGGACGTGTATCCGTTCTGGAGCGCGACGGCGTCGGGGGCGTATCGCCGCTCGACCTCGGCGAAGTGCAGCAGGCCTTGGCTGCAGTCGAGCACATCCTGCATGACGGCAGGGGGGTAGGCCCAGGTGTTGGTGAGAATCGGCACGGGTGGGTGTGGGCTGACAAAGTAATGGATATTGGACGACGTGTTGTAATCGGTCCAGACGCGCCCGGGCGGGACGTCGCTGAGCTGCCTTGCCGCTGCCAGCGGCAGGTGCATCGGCGAGAGTCCCCAGCCGAAGCGGATGGGGCTTTTTTCGCGATAGTAGAACCCTTGGGTCACGACGCGTATCGCAATCGCGGCGGCGAGGATGATCACGCCCGCGGCAAAACCCACGGACACGACCCGCCGCTCGCGAGCCGCCAGGCGGTGGCGCAGTCGCCCCAGCACCGCCCAGCACACCGGCAGCGCCAGCGGAAGGATCACCACGGCGGCCGGGGCGATGTTCCGGCGCATGGACAGCGAAGTGGCCGTCATTGCGGCGACGATTAGCGCCCATGCCCATCGCCGCCGCCACAGGCAGCAGAACACGCCGATCGCCGCCACGGCCAGCAGCACGCAGAAGGCGTACGTGGCCGTGTTGCCTGTCTGCCAGAAGCCCTCGGAGAAGGGCGGGAAGAATTCGCCGATGGCGGTCCAGGGGTGCGCGTGGGGCTGTCCCGGCCCGGCCGTGATCTTGTTGGCGCGCAGGAACACCAGCGTCTGGACCGGCAGAACGGCGAGGCGCCAGGTCCACGGGTTGACCAGGCACGCCAGCAGTTGCCCGCCCAGGACGATGCCCACTCGCATCGCCCGCCGACGGGCGGCGGGACGTTTGACGTCGCGTGGCGGCCAGCGCCAGTGCAATACCGCCTCGACCAGCATCGCCCCGGTCATCGCCAGCGCCAGGAGGAAGTAGCTGTGCAGGTTTACGAAAAGCACCTGCAGGGCAGTGACGCCCGCGACGCTGCCCCAACCCAAACGCGGCCGGGTCAGCAGCCAAAGCTGCGCCGCGAGCATCAGATAGCCAAACACCTCGGGCCGCAGATTGAACCGCCCGTAGGCGGTCAGAGCGGCGAGCAGCAGCCCGCCGGCGACGAGGGGACCGGGGGTCCCAAGGCGACGGCTGGTTGCCAGCGTCAGCAGGAAGATGCCCGCGACCAGGGCTACCTGGAGGACGCAGAGCCCATCGGGGCCCGCGAGGCGGTGGACGCCCGCCATGATTACCTGCGTCAGCCAGTTGGCGTTGGCGAAGCGGTAGCGCCCCTGCTCGTCGTACCAGCAGCCGGGCCCGGGGGCGGAGCGGGGCTCGCCCGGGCCGGGCAGCGTGTAGAGGTAGTCGTTGTGATCCACGATTCGCCCGTGGTCGAGGAATTGCTCTCCGTAGGCGAGGTGATAGCCCAGGTCCGGGCTGGTCAGGGGACGCACGGCCAAGCATACGGCCAGGGCGACGGCTGCCGCCACAGCCGCAGCGGCGCAGAGGCGCCTGGCCAGGGACCGGCGGGGGGACGTCGGCGGTATCGAGGGTGTTTCAGCTTCCGTCATAAGCAGCAATTGTAGACCCGCCGCCGGCGGTTGTCACCGGCTTACCGACCGGTCCGCGCGGGTCGGCTGGACGGCTGGCGGGCACCAAAAGGTGGTTGCGATTCCCGACGGTTTCTGTTAGCATAGGCTATTGGAGGATTGGCGGTGTGCCGCGAGTAAGAGGCGTGGCGCATTACAGGCTGTCGGATAGAAAGAGGAGTGATCATGCGTAGCAGTCATCTCGCCGGATTCACCACCGTGTTGCTGTGTTCCGTGGCATTGCTTTGCGCCCCCGTTTTCGCCGAGACAGGCCCGATGTTCAGCGGTCTGGTGCTGGTTGAGGAGATCAACTGCGCCACGACATCGCCGGGCGCGTCGAGCGGGACGAACGCGGTTCAGACCATCTTGGGCCAGCAGTGCCGGGTGATCCCCAATTCGGGCAGCAGCGACAAGTACTTTGCCTACCGCATCGGCCAGAACAAGGGCCTGCAGGCGGGCAAGGCGTACATCCTGACTGTGGACTATCCCGAGGATCAGCCGCGGGCGATGTTTGTCGTCAACCGCGGCTGCGAAACCACCGAGGGCTTCCACACGGGCAAGACGGTCGGCATCGCGATGGACGCCCCTTACACGGGCCCCGGAACGGTCGAGTCGCTGAACTACCCGATGTCGGGCGAGTACGAAACCTGGCAGCAACTGTTTCACCTGCACGACAAGTTCTACAGCGCGCTGGATAAGTCGGACGGCCGCACCTGGACACCGGCTAGCGGTTTCTGGGTCATTATCGCGCAGTTTGCCGCCGGCGCCGCGCCGATGTCGCAAGGAGCGGCGGTTTCGCGCATCGCCCTCTACGAAGCGCCGGACCTGGCAACCTACACCATGCCGCTGAACATGCCCGGACTGGGGCTGCCGCGGCGGCACATCTCGTGGCGCGAGGAGATGGCCGACGGCGTCGCTGGCACGGGCGTGCTCGACAAAATTGACTGGTACGAATACAAGGCCCGCCTGAGCAAGTTCCTCGGGATCAACGGGTATACCAAGGACCTGCTGGAGTTCGGGGCGAATCAGGACTGGGACTCCTCCAAGTACGGCGGGCACGGCTGGTACTTCATGGGCCCCACGCCCGGGCTCTGGGAAGATATCGTCGAATTGATGGGTCAGTACGGCCTGGACGTGCTGCCCTACTACGAGTACTGCGGCAGCAAGGGGTACACGGGCCTGGGCCCCGAGAAGCACGCCCGCCCGCTGACCGACACGAACGAGGACTTGGACTACACGCACGTGTATTGGACCGAGGTCGCCAACGCCGACCTGACCTATTGGGAGACGATCGTCGACATCGAGAAACTGCTGGACTGCACGGTCCTGGAGTTCCTGGATTTGGCGAACTACCGGGGCGTGTGGTTCCGCAATCGCCCCAGCCAGATTCCGATCAGCTTCTCGGATGACGCCCTGGGTCAGTTCGCCGAGGAGGCCAACGGCGGCGTGGCTGTGACGCGGGCGGACCTCATCGCCAGCTGGACGCTGCGATCCTCCTATTACACATGGTGGTTCGAGCGACGGCACGAGTTCTTCATCCGGATTCGCGACTTCATGCGTACGCGCGGCGTCGGCGATGATGCGGTATTCCTCTATTCGTACGATTCGGGCGAGCCGGGCACGGGGATCAACTACGCCGTGGTGACGGACAACGTCTCGGCCTGGACGGCTCTGGGCAAGACGGCCGTCAACATCGACACGGCCATTGCCGACGACCTGCACTATGACGAGGAGTTGTCCTGGCGGTCCACCTGGAGTCCGTGGGAATGGCATCACTCCTGCCCGCCCCCGGACCCCTCGCGATACTATGACGACGACGGCATCCTGTTTAACTCGACGTTCAATCACCTGTACACGACCAGTTCGCCCACCAAGTATGACCAGTGGCGAAACGCCTGGGGCGGCATGGCCATCACCCGGCACTACCATCTCAACGAAGCCGCGATGGACAACCTGGGCTACTGGGTGAGCGACATTAACATGGCCGGCCCGTACACGATGATGGCCGAGGCGCGGGCGATGGCGTACGGCAACCCGTACTACATCACCTACTTGGCCTCCGCGGCGTACAACCGCGGTTTCCCGCAGTATGTGCGGAACTTCAACGCGGCCTTCCTGGCTCTGCCGGCGCTTCCGAGCGTGGAGCTCGTCGGGGTAGCCAGCAACTACCAGGTCGTGGTTCGCGAGATCGACGCCGGCGATTACGGCAAGTACTACTACGCGGTCAACACGGGCATGCAGTCCGTTCCGTCCTACACGATCAACCTGGGCACGACCGTCACGCCTGGCACGGTGAAGAACCTGGTCACCGGCGAAGACCTGATGGTTGCGGGCAACATCATCCTGGCACCCGCGATGTACCCGGGCGAGATGCTCTCGTTCCGCATCTTCTCGGGCAACGAGCCTCCGGGCGTGGATGCCGGTGCGTCCAACACAGTCCAGTTGCCAGAGACAAGCTATGACCTGCACGGGCAAATCGATGATGACGGCCCGATCGGCAACGTCACCACCACCTGGAGCGTGGTGCAGGGCAGCGGCGTGATCATTGATGACGTCGAAGAACTCGACACGACCGTGACGTTCCCCGGATACGGTACGTATGTGCTGCGTCTGACCGCCGACGACGGCATGGCGACGAACTACGACGACATCACGCTGTATGTGAAGCTTCCGCCAGGTCCCAACCTCCTGTGGAGCGAGGAAGACCTCGGCGGCGGGCTGTACGGCTTCACGTTTTATATCTCGAACGATGATGAGCTGTCCGATACGTACACCGTGGAGCTTGGTTTCCAAGGTGTCGACGGCGCGGAGATTCGGCAGATCAAGTACAACGGCACGACGTCGATCCACAGTGAGACGTTCGCCACGATGGTCGACGGAACCGGCGGGTACGTCAAGGCCGAGGATACGTGGGCGTTCTCCCCGTTCGGCGACAATACCTATCCGGGCACGAACCCGCTGACCGGCCTGCCCCTCACCGGCTTCTACGAGGCGGCCAACGCCTTCGCCATGTCCTGCTGGAGCGGGTCCGGAGCGACCTTGGGCGACGGCGTGAACGTGGTGTACGTGGTGGCCGACGGGAACGTTGCCTGGACGGGCAATGTCTACCGGATGGGCGAAACCTACGCCACCAGCGGTACGACCACCGTGGTGCTGAATCCGCCGGACCCGCCGACGGGATTGGGCGACTTCAACGGCGACCGTGCCGTCACCGGTGCCGACTACGTCATGTGGGCCGACAACTTCGGCGGAAGCGATGAGGTGTTCGCCGACGGCAGCCACAACGGCGACGGCTCCGTTACGGGCAGCGACTACGTGACGTGGGCGGACAACTTCGGCAACACGTATCCGATCGAATGACCGCCAAGCCGATCCATCGGTCCGATGAAAGCGGGACGCTGGTCGCCTTCATAGGGTAGGGCGGGCACGCTCGCGGGCAAAACGCCGACAGCCGCGCGCAAGCGCGTTGTAGGGTCGTAGCCGGGTCACTCCCCCGGCTGCGACCCTTTTCGTGCGCAGACCGCATCCATCGCGCCGAACGGGTATCCGGCGAGTGCTCAGCCGAGGATAAAGGGGGACGGTGGGGTGCTGATACGGCTCGACGACGAAGGGCAAGATGCAGGCGAAGGCGTCCCTACACGTCGGTTTCGCTGAACCCGAAAGTTTCGCCACTGGACTCCGGCCCGGAGGTATCGCTGGCGTCGCCCTCCTGCATGGTGGGCAGCGTGATGCGGAAGGTGGTTCCCTGCCCCACGGACGATTGCACATCGATGCGCCCCTGGTGCTCCCGGATAACCTTGCGCGTGACGGCCAGGCCAAGCCCCGTGCCGGACTGGCCTTTGCTGGACCAGAACGGATCGAAGATCGAGTCCTGCTGTTCCGGCGGGATTCCTTGCCCGTTGTCGGTGAAGCTCAGGACGACCTGGCGATGCATCGAGTCGTACCGGGTGGCGACCGTGATCGCGCCGGTTTGCTCGGCCACGGCGTCCATCGCGTTGGAAAGCAGGTTCATGAACGCCTGGTGCAGCCCGGCCGCGTCTGCGGAAATCGGCGGTACGTCGTCCAGATCGCTTAGCAGCGCGATGCCTTTCTCGTCCGCCCGCGAGGACTGCAGTTCGATGCACTCCTCCACCAGATGGTTGACGTTGATGCTCTCCAGCAGCGGTTCGCGGTTCTTGGAGAACGCGAGCATGTTGATGATCAAATCGTTGATGCGGGCGATGTTCCGCTGCACGATCGGCCAGGACGCCTTGGCCTTGGCCAGGTTGTCGTGCTCCAGGCCCATTTCGACCACGTCGATCCCGGCCGACAGCGCCTGCAGGATGTTCTTGATATTGTGGCTGAGAACGGCGACGGTTTCGCCGACCGCCGCCAGACGCTCGCGCTGCACGGCCGACTCGTAAAGTCGCACGTTCTCCACGGCCAGCCCGGTCTGGAAGCCGATCGCCGTCAGCAGCCGGAGCTGCTCGGTGGAGTACGTGTGCTCGGAAACGCTGCAATCGACCTGGATCACGCCGAGGATGCGCCGCCGCCCCTTGATCGGCACGCAGATCGCCGAGCGGATGCCGAAGTTGTGTACGCTCTTTCCGGAGGCGAATCGCTTGTCGCTCATCGCGTTGCTGGACAGCACGCCCACTTCCTTGCCTACCACCTCGTTGATGATCGTGCGCGAAATGGGGATGTCCTGCTCGCGCCCCTCGGCAGCCAGGTGGCTGGCGACCAGCGAGAGCTTCCCGTCCTCGTCGATCAGCAGGACGTAGCCGCGATCCGCCGTCATGATCTCCACGACCTTCGCCAGCGTCCGCTGGAGGAGCTGCTCGATGTTGAAGATCGAGCCGACTTCGCCGATGAGATCGTAGAGGATGCGGAGGTTGTCGATCGCCTGGGCGCCGGCCTCGGGCGTGGGGATGATGACCGAGTCCTCGTTGGACGGCATGCGGGCGACGATGGCGGCGTCCACAAGATTGCCTTCTTCGTCGACGTCCACGGAGGTCTGCGTCAGCGCCCCACCCATGAACACCAGCAGCGTCGATCCGCAGCGGATCTGATCGCCACCCTTCAGCGGAGAGGACTTCTTGATCCGCACGCCGTTGAGATACGTACCGTTGGCCGAACCGAGATCCTCCAGCATCCACTTGCCCTTCTGGAGGACGATGCGGGAGTGGTGCCGCGAGACCGTCGTGTCGCTGAGCTGCGCCGTGCGGCTCTGGCGGCCGATCACGTTCTCGACATCGGTCAGCTCGATAGTGCGACCTTTGTCGGCGCCCTGGATTACCTGAATGGAGGCCACGTGCGTCCTCGTGCGGCAATACTGCAATGCATGTCCGCGGCGCCTGGCCGCGCGGGGTGGTCATGCCCCAGACTGCGTGCATCCGTCGCGGCGGCCGTTGAATATGAACGGTGATCTATGAAGGGCTGGCATACCATGGGCCGAGCAACGTTACACTCACGATAATACTTCTGCCCGCCGGGACTGTCAACGCCAGTGTACGCGCAGCGACGACAGCCTGCATGCATGCCTCGCAAACGTCTCGCCCGCGAAAAGCGGCGTGGCACTGTCTTCCTGCCTCGACGCCTGGCGGACCAATCGGCGGACGAGCCCGTCCTACAGCAGGAAGGGGTTGAGCCTTCTTTCCCGCCCGATCGTGGTCTCGTCGCCGTGCCCGGGGAGCACGCGCGTCTCGTCCGGCAGGGTCAACAGGTGCTCGCGAAGGTTCCGCACCAGCCGCTGCCCGTCGCCGCCGGGAATGTCCGTCCGCCCGATGCTCGAAGCGAACAGCGCATCGCCGGTAACCAGCACGCCTTCCTCGGCGCAGTAATAGCTCACGCCGCCCGGCGTGTGCCCGGAAGTATCCAGCACCGCCCATCGCGTCTGGCCAAGCTGCAACTCGGCGCCGGGCTCGACGGTCGCGTCGGCCGCTCCCGCCGTCACCGCCATGCCGAACGGGGCTGAGAGGTTCAGCTGCGCGTCGCCCAGCATCGCCGCGTCGGCTGCGGGGCAAATCACCTTCACGTCGGGAAACGCTTTCCGCAGGGCATCAACACCGCCGACGTGGTCGCCATGCCCGTGCGTGAGCAGCACCGCCGTCGGCGCTGCGTCCTCCCGCCGAAGCAGCTCGACCAGCGGCTCCGGCCACATGCCCGGGTCGATCACCCAGCACTGTCCGCCGTTGCGCAGCACGTAGCAGTTGGTCTGAAGCGGACCCAGGGGGAGCATGGTAATATCGAGGCTCATGGGCAATTACCGAATACCAATGCGCGAGCTCGCGGTTCAGCGTTCGCCCGCCAGGTAGCTGTCGATGATCTGCAGGACGTCGCAGGCGTTTTCCTCGGTCTCGCTGAGCCCGACGATCCGCCGCTCGCGCAGAGCGTTATCCGGCGAATCGGACGCGTGCGCGCCGTTGCGCATCAGGTCGCGCCCGAAGTCGCTTCGGACCGTGCCCGGCTCGGCCTTGGTCGGATCGGTCGAGCCCAGCACGCTGCGAATCTTCTCGATCGCGTCGACGCCCTCGTACAGCAGCGCCAGACAGGTGGTGCGGCTGGCGGTGGCCTTCTCGGACTCGTCGGTCACGTCGTCCGGATTCACGCCGGTCATGTACTCCACGATCTTGTTGAACTCGGTGGTGGCGTTGCGCTCGGCGAGCATGTCGGCTGTCGCCTCGGCATCGGCCATGGTGAACGGGAAGCTGAAGGCGTTGTGCAGACGTTCGAAGACCTCCTGCGTCACGTTGCCCCGGAGCTTCTTGACGAAGATCTGCTTAAGCGGCCCGTAGAACTCCTCGCCCTGGGCGACAGTCATGTTGAAAAGCTTGGCCGCCACGATCCGCAGCCCGGTGAGGCTGAACGCGTCAATGATGTTGCCCGGGCGACGGCTGCGACGCTCGAAGTTGTCGGGCTTGAGCATCACCAGTGACACCTGCGGATCGCCTTCGTACTGGATGCGCCCGGTGAGCACGCCGCCGTCGCGGCTGGCGTACTCTGCCAGCAGTTTCAGGTGCGCGTCGTTGAGCTTCGGGTCGGGGCAGGTGATGACGGCGGGCTCGAAATAGCGAATCTTGCCCTCCTCGTCCCGGAGGAAGTCGCCGTACGTCCCGCGGATGGTATCGCCGACGGGGGCCTCGGTGAACGCGCCGATCACCTCGTCCTTCAGGTGGCGCACGGCGTCGGGCCCGCGGAACAGCAGCAGCATGCAGCGGGGGACGAATCCCCAGCGGTTGTTCGGCCGCAGCGATTCGTCCAGGTAGCGTTGCCAGGCTTCGGCGATGGCCGGATCGATCCCCGGCGGGCAGACGATCTGCTGATAGGCGTCGACGAACTCGTCGCTGAAGACGTACATCCTCGCAGCCAGCAGCTCCAGGCGGGCGTGGGCGAGCATGCGTCCGATGATGCCGCCGGTGCGGCTCTTGTAGAGGCTGTACGGTGTAATCAGGGCGTAGGCCAGTTGTTCCTTCACGGTCGCTCTCCTGTGATTGCGCGTTGTCATCTTAGGAATCCGGCAGAATAGCAGATCGCCCCCCGCGCGGGCAATGGCGAACACGCTGCAGCGCAAAGGGCCCCTCAGCCGCGTCCTTCGCGAACCGGCTCGACATCCGCCAGCGGGACTTCCATCTCGAAGATGCCCGCCTGGACGATCGCCAACTCCTTCTCCTCGTTGATGCGGATGAGCGTGGCCCGCTTGTTGAACGGGACGACGAACACCTGCGAGCCCGGTGCCGCACCCAGCACCACGTTGCGGTTCTTGCGGGCGGACTTGGAGCCCGCCTCGCGGCGGTGCATGGGACGATCCGGCAGGGGCTTGTGCGCCTCCTCACCGTGGGTGCCGTGGGCGTGGCGGTGAAGCGACCCCTTCGGCGCGTGCGGGGCGAACGGACCCGTCTGCGGAAACAGGTCCTGGATAGGCAGGGCGACCTCGCCGACGTCGGTGCGAACCGTCGCCCGCAGGCCGGGCAGGTCGACGCTGACGACCTCGCCCGCACCGGGTTTGCGCGCGATGGGAACCACGTCGCCCACCTTTACCCGCGCGATGGCGGAGAGCCACTGGTCGAATTGCTTGGCCCGCTGGCGATGCTGGGTAAGGCTGCGATGGTACTCCTGCTGGAGGCGTTCGGCCTCGCCGCGGGCACGCTCGGTGGCCTGGGCCTGGTCGAGGATCTGTTTCTGCATGCCCGCGATTTGCTTGCGAACGCCGGCCTGGCCGAGGTCGGGCATTAGCTCGCTCAGCGGGACCTCCACCTGCATCTTCCCGACATCCACGATCGCCCGCTGGGCATGCAGTTCCAGACGCACCAGCTGCCCGGTCTTGTCCAGCGAAGGCACGAACATCTCCGTCCCCGCCGGCAGGCTCGGCAGGCGTGCCAGCCACGTCTCGAACTCTTCCCGCAGGCGGTGCAGGTCGGCGAGCTTGGCCTGGTAGGCCTCCTGGGCGGTCTGGGCTTCGAACTGGGCGGTGGCGGCTTCGGCCCGGGCCTGCTCGGCCACCTGGCGCGCCTGCCCGGTCGCGCGGATCGCCCGGCGGAACTGCTTGCCCTGGGCGTTGAGGTGTTGCTTGGCCGATCCGGTAATCCGCCTCGCCATGCCCAACTTCCGCGCCACGGTGATCGCGTGCGACTCGCCCGGCGTTCCGATCCGCAGGTGATACGTCGGCGATAGCGTGGCCGTGTCGAACTCCACCGACGCGTTGTCCACCCGCTCGTGGTTCATCGCGTAGGCCTTCAGGACGCTCAGGTGGGTGGTGACCATCCCGAGACACCCGATGCGGCGCAGCTCGTCGAGAATCGCCTGGCCGATCGCGCCGCCCTCGTCCGGGTCGGTCCCCGCGCCCAACTCGTCCAACAGCACCAGCGATGCCCGCGACGCCTTGCGCAGGATGTAGTTGATTCGCCGGATGTGTGCGCCGAACGTGCTGAGCGACTGCTCCAGCGATTGCTCGTCGCCGATATCGATGAAGACGTCCTGGAAGACCGGCATCCGCGCCCCGCGCCGCGCGGGAATGTGCAGCCCGCACTGGGCCATCACCGCCAGCAGCGCCACGGTCTTCAGTGTGACGGTCTTTCCGCCCGTGTTGGACCCGGTGATCACCAGCAGGTCGAAGTCGCTGCCCAGGCGCACGTCGATGGGAACTACCGGGTGACGCTTCCCGGGCGCCGCGCCGTCGTGCTCCTGGCGCCGGGCGGCCGC
>Ga0272441_10015080_pt1 | contig 10858 bp, 4 predicted proteins | sample SSMProp6N_FD_193582 | JGI IMG/M metagenome (GOLD analysis project Ga0272441, IMG submission 193582) | Marine sediment archaeal communities from Little Sippewissett salt marsh, Falmouth, MA, United States - SSM-Prop-6N | ecosystem: Environmental > Aquatic > Marine > Wetlands > Sediment ...
ATTTCGAAACTGTCGGAAGGAAAGCGAGCGCAAAAGGGTTGATAACCCGGCATCCAAATTCTCAACGACTCAGTGTTTCCGGAACGACAGGGCAGTTTCATGAAGTCAACGTTTGCTTTGCGCTCTTCCCAAGACCTATCATACGCTTTGTGATGTGCTTGATAATCCGCCACAGCGTATGAAGGACTGACTGAAGCATGACCGAAAGAGCTCCGGTCCAACGTGCCAAGGCTCTGCGCGCCGCCCTCAGACTGACTCAAGAACGTTTCGCAGCCAGGGTCGGCGTCACCGTCTCGACCGTCAATCGTTGGGAGAACGGCAAAGGAACTCCTTCGCCTTTGGCCCAACAACGCATTGAGGAACTTTGGCGAGAGACGCAAGACAAGGATTCGGAGTGATCGAGATGGGAATAATCAGATGCACAAATCCCAGATGAGAGGACAAACGCCAGGATGGATACAGACATCACACCCCACTTGTTAAGCATGCAAAGCCTGCTGCAGAAAGCCGCTCGTTCACTCTGCCATGCTCTGGAAGAGATGCTGCCCGTGCTCGGTTCGGATTGGTGGAACCAGGGAGTCTATGGCAAACTTTCGTTTCGGCAACAGGAGGCCGTGAAACGTCAAGGCATCGACCATCTGGAACAACTCGATCTTGCCGCGCTCCTACGGGTCCTGGATCAAAACTGGTTCGAGTTCGCGCAGTCACGGAACTGGTCCTACGAGGGTCGCAATTTCGTCAAGGAGATGCAAACGGTCCGCAATCGCTGGGCTCACGCGCAGGTGGCGGTGCCATCGGGCGAAGACATCTATCGTGATCTGGATACGCTTCAACGTTTTCTGAGTCTGCTTTCCCCCGACGACCCGCTCCTATCGGAGATTCGGGAAGCAAAGGAAACCGTGTTGAGTAGGTCACCATCTCCGTCCCCTGAATCTGCGGTCCAGCAGCAGGCCGCTCCGCAACCAGAGCAGCAGACGGCATACATCCCCGGCGATGTCATTCGGCTGCGCGCAAATCCACTAAAATCCGGCGCGGTTATCTCCGTGATGCCAGGCGAGAAGGAAACCCGCTACCAGGTCTTCCTCGATGGCGGGAAGGCCTCTTATTACGAAAGCCAACTCATGCCGGGCGAGGCCGAAGACGAGTCGATGACTGTTGCATCTCTGCGCGAATTCCATGCCCGCCTGACGGCCCTGCAACTGCTACACCCGGGCATATCGAACCTCTACTCGCTCCACGCCGCGCGCATCGAACTGATTCCCTACCAGTTCCGGCCCGTGCTGAAGTTCATCCGCTCCGACCGGCCGCGCTTGTTGATCGCCGACAGCGTCGGCGTAGGAAAGACGATCGAAGCCGGACTGATTCTTCGCGAACTTCAGGCCCGCCGCGATATCCGGCGCGTGCTCATCGCCTGTCCCCGCCCACTTGTTACGGAGGAGAAATGGCGACGGGAAATGAAGCGATTCGATGAGCGTTTCGAACATCTAGACGGCCCCCAATTGCGCCATTGCATCTCCGAAATGGACCTCGACGGGGAATGGCCGCAGCTCTACGAGAAGGCCATCCTCCCGTTCTCGCTCCTGACCGATGAAGTCCTGCACGGGAACGGCAGGCGCCGGAAGGGATTGCTCCAACTCGACCCACCGCCGCAGTTCGACCTCGTGATTGTTGACGAGGCACACCACATCCGCAACACGAATACGCAGCGCCACGAGGCCATTCGATTCTTCTGCGAGAACGCCGAGGCGGTCGTTTTTCTCACCGCGACTCCCATTCAGATGAGCGATAACGATCTTTTCGTGCTTCTGAATACCTTGCGTCCAGACATCATCATCGACAAGGCCAGCTATGAGGCCATCACTGAACCGAACGCACACATCAACCAAGCCGCTCTCTGCGCACGCAGGGATGGCCCTGACTGGGTCGAAGAAGCGCGTGAAGCCTTGATGGAGGCCGCCGGAACGCCCTGGGGCCGATCAGTGCTGCGGAATGATCCTCGTTTTCAGGAAGTCTTTGATTCCCTCACCTATGCCGGGGACGACCGGGCTGTGCGCGTACATGCGATTCGAAGCATTGAGCAGTTGCACACGCTGTCCGGTCTGATGAACCGTACCCTGCGCCGCGATATTGGCGAATTCACTCAGCGCAAACCCGAGACGGTGACAGTCGAGTTCACTCCCGGACAAAAAAGTCTGCACGATGCCGTCATCGCCGCCCAGGCTGCCGTCTATGCCGAACTGCATGGCGTTCAATCGGTCCGGTTCCTCCTCACGACCATCCGCAGACAGACGGCGAGCTGCATACAGGCGCTGGCGCCGTTTCTCCAGGACATCCTCTCTCGCCGATTTGACGAACTCGACTGCCTGAGCGTGGAGGAGGGCGAGGACGACGGGATTGATCTCGACATCGATCGCGCGGCGCCGACGGTTCGGCAACTCATCGACGATGCCCTGCGTCAGGCAGAAGCCCTGCCATGCGATCCCGACGCCGACCCCAAGTTCCTTGCCCTGAAAGGCATTCTCGAAGACAAACAGTCGCTCCCGAATAATAAAGTCATGCTCTTCAGCAGCTTCCGCCACACGCTCGCCTACATCTACAAGGCCCTTCAGGATGACGGTTTCCGCGTTGGCCTGATCCATGGCGGGGTAGGCGACGACGACCGCGTCGCGCTTCGCGCGCGATTTGAAATGAACCGTGACGATGCCGAAGCCCTTGATGTGCTCCTCTTCTCCGAGGTCGGTTGCGAGGGGCTCGATTATCAGTTCTGCGACTGCATGGTGAATTATGACCTGCCCTGGAACCCGATGCGCATCGACCAGCGTATCGGTCGTATTGACCGCTGGGGGCAGACCAGCGAGGCCGTGGCGATCTACAACCTCATCACCCCGGACACCATCGACGCCGAAATCTACGAACGCTGTCTGCTGCGCATCGGCGTCTTCGAACGCGCGCTCGGAGCCAACGAAGCGATCCTGGGCGAAGTCACCCGCGAGATCACAAGCGTTGCCGAAAACCTTTCCCTGTCGCCGGCGGAACGTCAGGCCAAACTGGAACAACTCGCTGACAACAGCATTCGGCTTGTCAAGGAACAGCAGGATCTTGAAACGCGCCAGACCGAATTGTTCGGCCTGCGCATGCCCGCCGATCAGTTCAAGCAGGATATCGAGGACGCTTCCAGCTACTGGCTCTCCGCCTCCTCGCTCGAACGGCTGGTTGTGGAATACCTGCGCGGCCGCGCAGGAAAAGAGGAATCCCCCCTGACCGGAGATGGACCGAAGAAACGCCTGCGTCTGGCCCGCGAGGTCCGCGAGGCGCTGCTAAAGGATTTTGCGGCCATCGAGAACCGCACTTCTCCCATCGCCCGGGAGTGGGAAACATGGCTCAAGGGCAATGAGCCACACCTGGCCGTTACCTTTGATTCCGTTTTGTCCGTCGAGGATCGGACAATCTGTCTCATCACGCCCATTCACCCGTTGGCCGTCCAAGCTGCCCGTGCCGTCGGAGGTGCCGGTGATGGCGCGCCCGTCGTTGGCATTCGTGTCGCTACCGATGCCGTTTCACTGGGCGACTATCCCTTCGCCATCTACCAGTGGCAGTACCACGGCATCCGCGACGACGTCGAGTTCCGGCCCGTCACGACTAATCCGGCCCTCACCGGCGAGTTTCTGCGGTTGCTGGCTGACGCCGAGGGGTTCGAGGTTGCGCCCGACACGATTACAGAAGAAACGCGCAATGCGCTCGAAAGCCGCCACTACGAAGCCTGGTCCGACGCTCGCGCCGGACATATCGAGAACACCCAGCGCGTTGCCGAGTTCCGGCGTTCCAGCCTCGAAACCAGCCACAAGGCCCGCATGGCGCTCGTCGAAGCCCAATTGGTCGAGGCCCGAAACGACAAAATACGCATCATGAAATCCCGCCAGAAGGAAAACGCTCAAGCCGACTTCGACCGCCACATCCACGAAATCGAGGAAGCCACGCAGAAAGCCGACATCACCACCCGCCCCGTTGGATGGGGGATGTTGCGGGTAAGAGGATAGCATATGGCCAGCGACTACGATGCCATAACCAAGCACAACGAGCGACAGCTTGGATTGGACACCGCGTCACGAAAAACGCAGATCTGCATGTACTCGGACTCGACACACTTCGTGTACGAGCTCCTTCAGAACGCAGACGACTACGGCGCCACCGAGGTCCTGTTCACCCTCAGCCGTTCCTCATTGACTATCGAGCACAACGGCCTGCCCTTCGAGACGGAGAACGTTGAGGCAATCACGTATTTCGGAAAGAGCACCAGCCGGGACGACCTGATCAAGGCAGGACGTTTCGGCGTAGGCTTCAAGTCTGTTTTCGCTTTCACCGCAACACCAATCATCATCTCGGACAGTGAGCACTTTCGGATTCACGGTCTATATCGAGTTGATGAGCACCCCTATCCGGAGGATCTCGAACGTCGCCGCACCCGGATTGTTCTGCCTTTCAACCATGAGGAGGAGAAGCCGGACTACGTCGACGAGCTGATGCCGGCGAACGACGCATACAAGAAGATCGCCGAGCGCCTCACCGGCCTAAACATGCACACCCTCCTGTTCACCAAAAACATCCGCGAGATTCGCTGGGAGATCGATGGTCAATCAGGGCACTACCTTCGGGAGGACAAGCGCAGGAAGGACGCCCGCGAGACCTTGATTACTGACGGCGATGCCGAGAGCAACTACCTCGTCTTTGCGCGCACGCCGACTTGGCGCAACGAAGAACACAGGGATGTAGAGATCGCCTTCGGCCTGGACAAGAAGGGGCAACTCGCCCCGATTGACGACTACCTATACGTGCTCTTTGCCACGACCCAGGAGACACACCTCCAATTCGTTATCAACGGTCCTTACCGGACAAACCCGTCGCGCGAAACGATCTCAGAAGAGGACGCCTTCAACCGCCACCTGATGAAGGAGACATGTCAGCTCTTCGAAGCCGTGCTGCCGGATCTGCGTGACCGCGGACTACTAACCACCAATGCTCTTGGCATCATGCCAAACAACACAGATTGCTTACGGCCATTCTACAAGCCTCTCCTGGATTCCGCGCTTCAGACCTTCCAAACTCAGGAGCTCGTGCCTACGGATGACGGGAAGTACGCGAGCGCAGCAGTCGTTCTCCAAGGACCCGCGCCAATCCGGGAAGTCGTCACCAGCGCAGAAATCGCCTTTCTCGCCGAAAAGGAGGGGGCATGTTGGGCAAAAGGCGTCACTCAGAGCTCGCGCCCCGACCAGTTCCTGAAGAGCCTCGATATCACGCAGTGGGGTTGGCAGCAGCTTGAGGAATCCATCAAGTCGAAGTACGCGGGGTACGGATACCATTTCTCAGAGATCGTTGATGATGACGATGCCGCGTGGCTGGAAGATCGGTCGGGTCAATGGCTCCAGAAGCTCTACATCCTTCTGGCCGACGCCATAGCCAAAGGAGATTGCAGCGAGTGGACTCTCCAGAGATGCCAGATCATCCGCGTCACAGAGAGCAGGAAGCAGACGCATGTTCCCGGCTCGAAGGCATACTTTCCGAGAGGCCGGGGCTACCGGGACCTGCCACAGGTGAAGCGCACGATCCTCCGAGGCCGAACCAAGGCACAGACCAAGAAGATCGAAGACGCCCTGCTCGCCCTTGGAGTCCGCCAGATCGGAGACGAGGAACGCATCGACCTCGTTCTCGAGACCTACTACCGAGACGAGGATGCCCGAGTCTCACCCCAGCAACACCTCGATCATATGAAGCTCTTCATCCAGTGGTGGAAGAAGGAGAAGACGACCTCGAAGTTCAGCGGCGAGGAGATCTTCCGCGTCGTCGGGTCTGATGAACTGCACGACGCTGATGACTGCTACCTGGACGCACCATTGCGTACGTCAGGACTGAGCGTGATCTACAAGACCTCGCACCGTGGAGTCCCGGCGCGTCACAAGCTATGGACCCGGTATCGAGAGCTGAGCAATGACGATTTCTGCGATTTTGCACTAGCCTGTGGCGTCGCCTCGGAACTCGCGATTGTGAAGCGCGGCTGCTGCCACCATCCGGAGGAGCCTGAGCTCCGCCAGGACTACAACCGTCGGGGTGTCCGTTTCACCGGCACAGGCATCGACCGCGATTACACGATCAAGGGCCTGTCCGCCCTGCTCAGGATCAGGAACCGTGAAGTCAACCGACTCATCTGGGAGACGGTACGCAAAGCCGACCCATTGAAGCTGGAGGCCGCTTTCCGTCCGAACCGAAAGTACACGCTGCACAAGGCAAAGTCTTCACTGGTCCTCGCCCTGTCCAAGGCTGAGTGGATCCCGGACAAGCGGGGACACCTGAAGAAGCCCGCCGCCATCTCAAAGGAGCAGCTTCACGCTTCGTTCAAGTACGACAACCGCAATGGCTGGCTGGATGAGATCGGCTTTGGCGAGGAAGCCCGACAGGCAAGTGCTGAGTACAAGCGCAAGAAGGAATTCGCCAAAGCGCTCGGTGTACGCATCGGGATAGTGGACCAACTCAGCGCCTTCACCGCAGAGGAACAGGCGGAACTGCAGGGCCAGTTCGAAGCCATGCTCAAGCGACGTGCCCGCGCAAAGGCGGACGCGGAGCAAGAGAAGCAAGAGTCCAAGCCCTACCACGAGGCCCTTGCAGGGACATTCTCCCAAGGTGGTGCGGCCCAGAGCGGCGGCGCACATACCGGTGGGCGCACGTCCCGCAATCCCGGACGGCGGCGTGGGAAGCTCGAAGCCGACATAGCCGCGGACATAGCCAATGAGCCGTCACCCGAGACGCGTTTCATATTCGGGCTGTGCAAGAAGTGGAAGGGCAAGAACGACCAGGTCCGAACAAAGCTCCTCAACTGGTACGAGGGCCGCTGCCAGATATGTGACCGGACATTCACCCAGCGGAACGCACAACCGTACTTCGAGGGCCTCTATCTCGTGCCCTACACGGATAAGGAGTGGATCGATCGTCCGGGCAACCTGCTCTGCCTCTGCCCCTGGCACAGCGCCATGTTCCAGTTCGGCAGAAAGGACATCGATACCGATCTCCTCGCGGACATCGAGGCATTTGTCCCCAGGGCGGAAGGTGGAACCGCAGAGCCCGTTATCATCCTGACGCTGTGTGGTGAGCGCGTGTCTATCGTCTTCCACGAGGATCACTTCCTCGAACTCCAGACGATGATTCACGAATCACAGCGGTCTACGTCTTAGCCACACGCGCAGAAGCTTTTCAAGGTGCGTCATCATGACGTCGTGAGTTTACGAAATCGCCGGACATGTTGATAAGCCCCTTGCTTTCGTCAATCGCACCTGGAGGCATCGCGCCCGATCTCAGCGCCGGATTTCGCATGGTTACACCCGCTCAGCGAGCGAGAAAGGGTTGTTAACCCGTTCGGGGTGTTAATCCGAGAGTCTCAGAGTTTCGTGGAGGTTGCACTCGCAGACCGGGCGTAAATGACCCTGTTGCGCCTGGGCCGCCGGAAATGTGGTTGCGAAATAGAGAGTGGCAGGACATGGGAGAGGGCGCGCAAGTGCGGCAACGACAGCCAGATACGACGAAAGCCCGAGACGGAGTGTCTCGGGCCTTCGCGTTAACCTATTGCGACCGCAGTTACGCGGTGAATCTTACTGGCTCCCCGAGCAAGACTCGAACTTGCGACCTAGTGGTTAACAGCCACCCGCTCTACCAACTGAGCTATCGGGGATCGTTGTTCTACTCGGCAAGATCTTAGCATAGGAATCGGCCGGTTTCAAGCGGCGTTAGGGATCGCGGGGAGAGGCCCTCTGCACACACGCGGCCGAGACGGGTTAGATCGCCAGCGTCAGTTGAACTCGACTGTTCCGAAACACCGCACGTCATGGAAGGCTTTCTCCGGTGATGACCATGAACTGACCTGGGCCTTGTCACCGCCGGCATAGTCGTACGCGGCTAGGTTCATGCGCCAGACCGCGCCCGGGGCCGGCGCGGCGCCAAGCGCCTGGAACGGAATGACGGCCTGGATCGCATAGCCGTCATCTCGCCAAGCGGTCTGAGCGGCCCACTCGGCGTTCCAGTCTCGCTTGCGCTGGAAGTGGCCGGCGAAAGGATAGTAGTAACTTCGGGAATCGGCCTGGCCGCCCGCAGGCGTGACGATGAACTCGAGATACTCCTGCTCGGCGCCGTTGGCGTCGATGAGGATCTCGAGGCGGTCTGACGTGAAGATCGCGCGCGCATCGCGCTTGTGCGGCTCTTTGGGGATGGCTGAGACATCGATTCCTGAATAGACGAAAGTGACGTACAAGTTCTCGTCGTCGTAGGCCAGCGCCATACTGGTTTGACCGGCGCGTTGGCCTTCCGTGTCCACCCGAAAGAACGGGCAGGGCTCGACGGCATCCATTGCCGGCGGTGCGCTGACCTTCCTGCACACGACCCGCGGCACAGCCCGCACCGGTAGCCGGTGACGGAACACCACCTGGTCGCCCGAGGCCATTTCGATACGGGCCGCGGGCACGACCGCTTGGCGTGGCGCATGGCCTGTCAGATGAAACACGACTTCCCCTTCTTCACCGGCCGCGATGGAAACGGAACCCTCTGCCGGCGTGATGCCCCACGGCCCGGCGGCCTCATCCGATGACCTTGCCCAACGCACCGTGGCCGTCACCGCTTCGGGGAAAGTATTCCGCACGGGCACGGTGAGGTCGCCGTCCACCTTCTGCGCGGCATCGGTCGCAATCGTGACGGGTTTGAACGCGGTGCGTTGCGCCTGCCGCTGGTCCAGATCGGGATACCACCGGGTAAACGCCGGCTTGGGACCTTGGTGAAGGCCGTAGACCGCGTCCGTCTTGGTGCGCAGTTCGAGTTCCTCGCGGAAGCCCAGGCGCGCGAGCGTGGACCAGGTTTCGTGGTTGAAAAAGAAGATGCCGGGTGCGCCGTTGTCCAGCGCCCATTTCACGCCGCGTTCGAGGTCCTTGGGGCCCTGTGCGCCGCCGACGCGTTGATGCGTCTCGATGCTGACGCCGGACACCTCGCGCGGCCAGACCTGTGTGCGGCTGTCCTTCGCCATGGCGACGAAGTCGAGCGCGGTGGCGCCTTCGGGCATGAGCAGGTCGAAGATGCCTTCGTCCAGCCACGTCTGCACGTCCAGGCCCTGGTCGTCCAGTTTGCCGGTGCCCCAGTGCGTCAGGTGCCAGCTTCGGTCGCCGAAACTGCCGCACAACAGCACCTTGCGGTCCTTGTTTGCGTTGAGCGTATCCGTGGCAGCGCGGAGTTTGCGCAGGAACGTGTTCATATGCGCGAACTTGTTCGGTTCATCTTCGTTGAAGAAGTGGCCGTAGCGCGTGAAATCCACGATGAAACCGTCGATAGCGTGGTGTTCCATGATCCACGAGATCTTCTTCACTTGATAGTCCTGCACTTCCGGAAGGGCGTAATCCCAGCGGCCCGGGCCACGCCGGATCATCCACTCAGGGTGGGCCTTCATGGTCGCGTCCGGGGAGAACGACCGTTCCATCATCAGCGACACGAAGAGCTTGAGGCCGACCTCGTGCGCGCGCTCGGTAAGCACGTCCACAATGTTCACGTCGTTCTCGAAGCACCAGCGGAAGAAGGCGTTGGCGCGATAGTCCCCGTCGCGGGTGTGGCCGGTCATTTGGTACATGCCCGTGTACGGCGTCGGAATGGTGATGCCGCCAAGGCCGGCCAATTCGATGTTGAAGAACGCAGCGCTCTGGTCGCGCAAGGGTTCGAGGAGGCGCGCAATGCACGCGGGGTCGTGCACGCCCCACTTCCAGAAGTAGCTGAACCCGTCGTTGTCGAAACTGATGATCTTCGTGTCCGGGCGGGCGCGCCCGGCCTGAATGCGCGCGACCTGTTGATCGGAGAGCTTGATCAGACGCACCCCGGCCAGCGAGGCGTTGCAGAGCTTGTGCTCGCTGTCATAGGTGCCGTAAGGCTGCTGGAAGACGAGGGACTGGCCGGTCAGGTCCGCGGCCCGGTACAGGATGTCCACAAAGACGCCGTAGTCCGGCTTCGGCCCTCGGTCGGACGTGTTGACCTGCAACGGGTTGGCGTGCACGAAGTACTTCTCGTCCGAGAGGCGCACGTCTATGCCGCCGCCGTGGCGGTGCCGGTAGGTGCGCACCCATACCTCGTACCAGCCGCCGAGGTGGAGCGGCAGCGTGAGTGGCGGCGCCAGGCAGGATGCGGGATCATCGAGGTCCTGCTCCTCAACGCAGACGAGGTGGTGCTCCGTATCGCCGTCGGGCGTCGTGTAGGCGCGCCGCCACCACTTGCCTTTCACACTGCGATCCGCGATGGCCCCGGGTGGTTGCAAGCCGGACAGGTCCGTGATGACAATCTCATCACCCGGCCTCAGGCCGGGCGGCGCCTCGGCAACGTCCTGGAAGATCCGCCCGCGCAGGCGCACAGCGGCGTACGCGCTTTGGCCCTCTTCGCCGTTGACCGTCGCGACCAGCACACGGCTGCCTTTATCGAGGGCGGCGGCATCGCTGCCCAGGAGGACCACCGTTGCGCGCCCATCCTCAATCTCCGTGTCACGGGTCCATACGGTATCCCCTGCATAGGTCTTGAGGGCAAAGCGGGCCGTGCCGCCGAGGCCTTCGCGTACCGTTGCCACAAAGGTTGCATCCTCATCAAGGACGTCTTCGGGCGCGGCGAGTTCCAGGCTTGCAGTATTCTGGGGCGGAGTCGTGGGAACAGCCAATAGGCACACCAAGCAAGAGGTGAAGACAGTACACATGAGCCGTATTCCTTCCTTTGTACGTTTGCACGAGAGTCTAATACAACGGTTCCAAGATAGCCACCCAATGACGGAACAGGCACTTGCGAAATCAAGAGCGGCTGGTGCTAT
>Ga0272441_10015081_pt1 | contig 10857 bp, 11 predicted proteins | sample SSMProp6N_FD_193582 | JGI IMG/M metagenome (GOLD analysis project Ga0272441, IMG submission 193582) | Marine sediment archaeal communities from Little Sippewissett salt marsh, Falmouth, MA, United States - SSM-Prop-6N | ecosystem: Environmental > Aquatic > Marine > Wetlands > Sediment ...
TGCGTACCACAATAATCAGGGCAATTAGTGTAACTGAAATGCCGAAGATTTGTCTCAGGCGACGCTGCTGGATGCGCTTCACCCAGCGTACGCCGACGGACGCCCCCAACAACGCGGCCGCCACCATCGCCAGCACAAACCCAAACCGCTGGAGGGTGGTGTTGTTCTCGTACACCAGACCGGCCAACAGCGAAGACGGAATCACGTACCAGAGACTGGTCCCCTGGGCCTCCTTCTGCGTAAAGCCGGCCACAAATACCAGCGCCGGGACGACGACGGACCCGCCACCGATGCCCAGCAGGCCCTGCAGGACACCAGAGACCAGCCCGATAATGCACAGAACGATGTACGACCGCAGTTGCCAGACCTCCTCAGTGAACAGGAAGAGCCGCGGCCCGCCCGGGCGGCCGGACCATCCGGCGAGACGACATCCCGATTTGCCTCCATTATCCCGAAAACCCGCAGGTTTTCAAGGCAGATGCCGGCGGGGACCGCCTGCGGTCATTTCTTCCCTGCATCTCCCGCCGCGCGGGTCCCCTTCGTCTTCGGCAGCGCTGATCGCCCCTGAACCTGTGGACCAGACAGGATTTTGGAGAGCGCCGCGACGTATTCGGCGTAGCGAGTTGAAATCGCCTTATCTCGTTCCTCGACGACCGCCACCGCCTTGGCCAGCTTCGCCAGTTGCTCCGCGCTGAGTTGCTTCCGAATCGATGCGCCATGTGCTGCCTTCACCGCGTCCCAGCCCGTGTTCCGCACAGCCCCCTGCACCGCGGCGGTTTGCGAACCCGACAAGGGAGCGGCGCGCAATGCCGGGCCAAGCGGCCCCACCAACTCGGCATAGGCGCGGTTCCGCCCCACGCCCAACTCCATCAGTGCCGTCTCCTGCGCCTCGGTCAATCCCAGCCTGCCGAGCAGCGCGCCGCCCGGCAGGTAGTCCCGCAGGCCTGAAAAAGCCCGCTGCTTCTGATCGGTCAGTCCTTCGGGGCGCGGCCCCAGCACCGCGTCCAGTTTCGCGTCCCACTTCGGCAGATTCTCCGCCAGCCACTTGTTCCAATCGGCAACCGCACGGTTCGCTTCCAGCACCTTGCCCAACTGCTCGGGCGTCAGCAGGTTGCCTACCTTCTCGATCGGCGGCGCCGGCTTCGCCTTGGCACGAGCCTCCCGCCGCTTCACGTAATAGGCCCTCATCTTGGCGGGGCTCTGCCTCTCCTTGTCAGAGAGGCGCGGTACACCTGCCGCAGCCCTGGCTGCGGCCTCGCGCCAGCGGCCCGACCACTCTTTATACACCTCGCCCAACATCTCCTTCTGTTCTTGCGTCAGGCGCAGCCGCCCGAGATAGGCGTAGGCGCCCGGAAGCCCCGAAGCCAATTCTTGCCAGCCCGCGGCACGCTGAAATCGCCCGGGCCGACGGCCCGCAGCATCGGCCGCAAGTGGCAGAACAACGACGCACACTGCAATCAGAAGCGTTTTCATCCCGTATTCTCCAGCTTCCTGTTCGAGCCGGCTGGGCCGATACACCAGAAACGGCAACTGTATACCACGTACGCCAAGTGTATGCAAGCCGGCCCGAACCCTGAACAGACCACCGGCGATCAGTTTGGCTTCTTCCCCTGGTTAGCTTGGCCCGGCGCGGAGCCCCGGTATGGCAGGATAGCCTCCAGCTCGAGCAGGTACGCGGAATACCGCTCCCACACCGCCTTGTCACGCTCCTCGACGATCTGGACGGCCTGTTCGAGCAGCGCCTGCTGATCCTTGGTAAGCACCTTCTTGATTTGCTCCCGGTACCGGTGGCGGATCGCCTCGCCGCCCTTCCGGCCGACATGACTCCGCACCCCCTGCAAGTTGGTGTAGGAGACCTTCGCATTGGCCAGCGAGATGGACAGCGGCGCCAACATCCGGCTGAACTCCGCGTAGTATCGCTTCCGCAACCCCTGCAGGGCCTCGTCCTGCTGCTCCGTCAGGCCCAGCCGCCCCAGGAGCGCTCCCCCTTTCAGGTAGACTTCGAACATCTGATACCGATACTGCTCTGCCTGCGGCTTCTCCGACACGACAGGGCCCAGCAGCGCGTCAAGCTTCTTGTCATACTGCGCCAAGTGATCCGCCAGCCATGCGTCCAACGCGGCCAGCACCTTGCCCGCCTCCTGGATCTTCGCCAGCTGCGGCTCGGTCAGGATGTCGGTCACCAGGTCGATATCAGGGGGCGTCTGTGCCTTCCTCAGGAGGTCCGACCGCTTGGCGTAATAGGCCTTCACCTTCTCCGGATCCTTGCGCTCCTCCGCCGAAAGCGACGGGATCTGCTTCATCACCGCGGCATAGGCCTCCCGCCGCTTGCTCGCCCAGTCCTGGTACACCTTGCCCAGAAGCTCCTGCTGCTCCTCTGTCAAGTTCAGCCGGTCGATGAACCGGTACGCCCCGGGCAGCCGATGACCCAGCGACCGCCACGAGCCGTAAAACCTATACTGGGCCACCGACCCTTGCTCGCCATGCGCGGCCGCTATACACCCTGCCAGCAAGATCAAGCACGCAATAGCTCTCTTCATATCGTCCTCTTTGCCAGACGCGGCCTCATTTCAGCCCGCGCAACAACGCCAGCCCGCGACGCAGTTCCGACACCTGCCGCGAGGCCATCGCTCGCGTCCCGCGCAACCTCGCCAGCCGCTTCGGCAGCTCCGCTCGAAGCTCGCTCATCTTCGCAATATGCTCGCCCATCAGCAAGTCGAGGTTCTTCACCCGAGAGTCTTCCTTGCTGATCCGCTGCTCCAACTCCTGCGCCGTCTTCTCGTCCGGGGCAAAGGCCAGCGCCTCGCGAGCCATCTCCAACTCGCTCTTCCGCTCGACCCATTGCGCCGCATAGGTCTTCGCCATCGCCTCGTAACGCGCCAACTCGAGCCGAAGCTCGTCACACTGAGCCTGGAGCGTCGCCAGGTCCACCTTCATTTGCGTCTTGTCTGCGTGCAGCCGGCTGAGCAGAACCGCCGGCTCCAGCTCCACGTGCTCCCCGCTCCGCACCACCGTCACCCCGCCGGCGAAACCCACCACGACCCGCCCGCGATCCACGTACAACGCGGGCCGGTCACCGTTCGTCTGCGTCTGCACCAGGAAATCCGCATCGTTGGTCAGCACACTGAACCCGTTCACTCCCACTTCTACATTCGCACGCGCCCGGTCAGTCTTGACGCTGACCGCGGCACCACCCCGTTTCAGATCGAGCCGCGTGTATCCCTCCGTGCAAGCCGGCGACACACGGAACGTTGTCTGCGGCCGCAAGGCGAACCCAACCCCGTGAACCACCTCGAAGGCCACCTTCGAGCCGGCAGCCACCACGTCCGCGCCAAAAGGAACCGTCTTCCCTGCCCGTTCCCCTTCTGCCAGGATCAATGGACCAGACGACCGCACCACTCGAAGCCCGGCCTGAGGGCCACCCGTCATCAGACCGGAGAGGAGTATGGCAAAAATGACGGCCGCAGCAGCGGCCAGTGGTACCGCGCCGCGCAACAGGCGCCGACGAAGCCGAACGGCGTTCAGCACGCGTCGATTGAAACCATCACCCGGGTCCGCCCATTCCAGCGCCGCTCGGACCGAGCTTTCGGTGCCGCGAAGCTCCGCCAGCAGCCGAGCGCACGCCGGGCAGGTCGATGCATGCTCCTCGATCTCGCTGAACCCTTCGCAACTCGAGTCCAGCCATGCTCCAGCGTCGATCCGGGTCCTGATGTCCTCGCAATTGCTCACCGTCTGGCCTCTCTTCTCCCGGCCTCTCGGAGCACGCCCAACGCCCGACTGATCCGGCTCGTGATCGTCCCGATCGGCGCGTCCAATGTCTCCGCGATCTCCGCACAGGTCATTCCGTGCAGGTACTTCAACGTCAACACGTGCTGAGAGTCCTCGTCCACGTGGCCCAGCAACTCGGCGAATTCCATCGCCGCCGTCGGGTTTTCAACGTGCGGCCCGCGATCCGACCGGGCCGACCGGTGCACCTCTTCGCGCCTCACCACATTGTGCGCCGCGCGAAGAGCCGCGTTCTTCACAATGTTCACGAGCCACGCACAAAACGACTCGGGCCGCGACAGCTGCCCCAGGTGCCGATAGGCCCTGATAAACGCCTCCTGGGCCACGTCTTCGGCCAAGGCACGCTCGCGACACACAGAAAAAGCCACCGCCACCGCCAGCGATCGGTATCGATTCACCAGCAGGTCGAACGCGCCCAGATCACCCTTAAGGCATCGGACAACAGCACTTGCGTCTTCCTTGGCGGTCTCGCTCGCCATGGCCTTTCCACAACTAGGATACTTATCGCCGTCTTTTTGTTGCGTAATTGACAAAAATCAGCAGATGCGCGGCAGCAATTCACCCCGAGGGGCATCCACCAGCCGCTCACCCAAGGCGGTCAGAAGCGTGACGGGGAACGCCCCGCGCTCGACCACCCTGCCCACTTTAGACGCGCCCATTCCGTATTTGTGCGACCTTAGTAGCGAAATTCCTTCATTTGCATGACTTTCAGGGAGCAACACCACCGCTTTCCCCTCATTCGGCATCTCCAAAGGGTCGGTTCCCAAAAGTGAACAAGCGCCGCGCACCACCTCCGGAATCGGCAGCGCCGCGTCCTCAAGAACGATCGAAACACCCGATGCCTCAGCAATTTCGTGCAGAGCCGCCGCACATCCGCCCCGCGTCGGGTCGCGCATGACGTGCACCTCCAGCCGCTCGACCAATGGCGCGAGCATTCCGCCCAGCGGAGCCACATCCGACTGCGCCGAGCTGGCGAAGCCCAGGCCCTCACGCGCCGCCATCACCGCCACGCCGTGCAGGCCAATCTCGCCCGACAGCAACACCGCGTCGCCCGGCCTTGCGTTGTGCGCCGACACATCAGCCCCCGGTGGGATTTCGCCTAATCCCGACGTGGTGATAAACAGGCCGTCCGCCTTGCCACGCTCCACCACCTTGGTATCGCCGCAAGCAACCAACACCTCCGCCTCCGCCGCCGTGTCACGAATCGAACTCAACAGCCGTCCAAGCTGGTCGAACGCCAGCCCCTCTTCGATGATAAGCGCCAGGCTGACATACCTCGGCCTCGCCCCCATCACCGCCAGGTCGTTTACCGTCCCCGCTACCGCCAGCCGGCCAATGTCGCCCCCGACAAACTCCAGCGGGCTCACAACAAACGAATCGGTCGTAAACGCACACCGACCGCCCAGTTCGATTCGGGCGGCGTCCTCCAGAGCGTCGAGCACGGCGTTCCCCACGTACTCGCGCACGAACCCGATCAGTTCGCCCGTCATTGTCCCGCCGCCACCGTGTGCCAACTCGACCACCCCGCCCTGCATTTACTTCTCTCCGTATCTGTAGCTCGCCGCGCACGCTCCCTCTGATGATACCATACACGGCCCCACCGGAGCGCCCGGTGTGCAGCGTGCGCCGAACAGCGGACACTCCGTCGGCCTCAGCACCCCGCGAAGCACCTGCCCGCAGGCACAGCCCTCCGGCAAAGCCACGTCGTCCAATTCGACCCCATAGCGCCGGGCGGCGTCGAATGCCGCGTAGCCCTCGCGCAACGCCAGACCGCTCTTCGCAATTTGCCCGATGCCCCGCCAGGCGCTGTCGGCCACCTCGAACACTTCCATCACGGCGTCCCACGCCTTCGGGTTGCCCTCTTCACGCACCACACGACGATAGGCATTCACGATCTTTGGCTCGCCGCTCCGCACCCGCCGCACCAGTTCCTCGATCCCCGCCAGCACATCCACCGGCTCGAACCCCGTGACCACCCCCGGCACGCCGAACTCCTCGACCAGAAACCCGTACGGCCGGGTACCAATCACGGCGCTCACGTGGCCCGGCAAGATGAAGCCCGACACCGCACAGTCTGCGTCGCCCAGGATCAGTCGCAGCGCGGGGGGCACGAGCTTGTGCGAAGCAAGCACGGAGAAGTTGCCCAGCCTTTCGCGACCTGCGGCCAGCACCGCGGCCGCGATGGTGGGGGCCGTCGTCTCGAACCCGACCGCCAGAAACACCACCTCCTTCGTCGAGCGGCGTGCCAGGTCCAGTGCAGCGGTCACCGAGGACGCGACCACCAGCCGTCCGCCCGCCGCCCTCGCCGCCTCCAGCGAGGTCTGGTTGCCCGGCACCCGCACCATGTCGCCGAACGTCACCACCGTCACTCCGCGCGCCGCGAGCCCCGCCGCGGCGTCGATGTAGCCGCCCGGCGTCACGCACACCGGGCAGCCGGGCCCAGACAAAAGGCCCAGATTCCCCGGCACCGCGCGCCGCAAGCCGGACCGGGCAATAGCCACCGTATGCGTGCCGCACACTTCCATCAACCGCATGTCGTCCGCGCCCTGCATGTCCGACTCGATGCGGGCCAGGATGCGCCGGGCCAACTCCATATCGCGATAGCCCGCCTCGGCCAATGTCATTCGCCGGCGTCCTTGAAGGCTTCGTGGAACAGCCGCAGCGTCTCCTGCGCCTCGGCCGCGTCGTATCGCTGGATCGAGAAGCCGGCGTGCACCAAGACGTAGTCGCCCGGCCGCACGTCCGGTGTCAGAGCGAAGTCCGCCTCCACCGTATTGCCCGCCACGTCCACCGTCCCGCGCGTCCCCTCCATCGCAAGGACTCGGCCCGGCACCGAAAGGCACATGAATTATTCCCTCACGTTTGCCGCGACGACCATCTGGCCCAACGCAATGCACCCATCGTTCGGTGGGACCAACCGGTGTCGGTACACATGGAAGCCGTCGGCCTCCAGCCGCGCCACCGACTTCTCGACCAGAATCGCATTCTGAAAGCAGCCGCCGCTCAGGCACACGTCCCGAAGGCCCGTACGACTCCGAGCGGCCCGCACGTATTCTAGCAGAAGCTCCACGACCGTGTTGTGAAATCTACCGGCCACCGCCGCCACTGGGCTCCCCGCATCTCGGTCGGCGCACACCGCCGCCAGGATGCCCGCACCGTCGGCAATCAACTCGCCGTCCCGCTCCGCCAGGTCAAGCGGATAGGTCTCTGCCACGTCCGGGTCCGCAGCGTCTTCCAGCTCGATGGCCGGCTGACCCTCATAGCTCGCAAGCGTACAGACGCCAAGCAGCGCGGACGCCGCGTCGAACAATCGGCCCATTCCGCAGCTTAACGGGCAGTTCACCCCGCGCTCCAGCATCTCGACGACCGCCGCCGCCTCGTCGCACCCCAACCCCGGCACGCCGTCCGCAGCGCCCTTACCCAGCGCGGCGAACCGAACTCCGACCGCCATCCGGCCCGGGTGCTCGACCGCTGCATCACCACCAGGCATCGGCATGTACGCCAAATGCCCGAACCGCTGACACCCGGCTCGATCTGCGATCAGGATTTCGCTCCCCCACGTTCGCCCATCATCGCCATAGCCTGTGCCGTCGAACGCCACACCAATCACCGGATCGTACAGTCCGTTCTCCGCCATGCACGCCGCAATGTGAGCGTGGTGGTGCCACACCTTGACCACCGGCAGCCCGAGCGACTCGGCGAACCGCGTGCTGGCATAAACCGGATGCCGGTCGCATACGGCCCGGATCGGCTCCACCCCCAGCATCCCGCTCAGCTTGCGGGCTGTTTCTTCCAATGAGCGATAGGTCTCGACGTTCTTCAGGTCCCCGATGTGCTGCGAGACCGTGCAGAGCGTGCCTCGCCCCAGCGCGATGCAGTTCTTCAGCATCGGCCCGCACGCCAGAATCCCGTCCACGTCCTGGCCCACGTCAATCGGCTCCGGTGCATAGCCGCGCGAGCGGCGCATGATCACCACATCGCCCGCCACCTCGCGGACCACCGAGTCGTCGTTCCGCGTCAGGATCTTTCGGTCGTGGAGCAGGAACACATCGGCGATGCCCCGCAACGTCTCCAGCGCCGCCGCGTTCGTCCGAGCGATCGGCTCTTCCGTCCGATTCCCGCTGGTCATCACCAGGTACGGCAGCGCCTCGGCCAGCAGGTGATGGACCGGGGTGTACGGGAGCATCACGCCGTGGAACCGACTGCGCGGGTCCACCTGGTCGGCGATGATTCCCCGCCCCTTTTTTCGCAGCAGCACGATAGGGCGCTCGGGGCTCGCCAGCAGCGTCCGTTCTGCATCCGTCGTCTCTGCGATCCGAGCGACCGCCTCCAGGTCCCGTGCCATGACCGCCAGCGGCTTCTGCTCGCGACACTTCCGCTCACGCAGCCGCCCGACCGCGTCCGGCGACATCGCATCGCATGCCAGGTGAAACCCGCCGATACCCTTGATTGCCGCAATGCGTCCGAGCCCCAACGCACGCGCCACGTCCCTGACCGGGTCCTCCGACTGCAGGTCGCCGCCGTCCGCGCCACGCAACTCAAGCGTCGGTCCGCAGGCCCAGCAGCACACCGGCTGGGCGTGGAACCGACGGTCCGCCGGGTCGCCGTACTCCCGTTCGCAGTCGGCGCACATCGCAAAAGCCTTCATCGCCGTGTTCGGCCGCTCGTAGGGCAGCGTCTCGATCAACGTGTACCGCGGCCCGCAGTTCGTGCAATTGATGAACGGATGGCGGTAACGCCGGTCGCCAGGATCACGCAACTCGGCGAGACAGTCGTCACAGGTGGCGATGTCGCGGGCCGCGTCGACCTCCAAGGCGCCGGCCGCGTCGGTCGGGACGATCTGGAAATCGGCCGCGTCAACGGCCGGCGCGTCGGCCGTGCTCAACTCGCGGATGCGGGCCAGCGGCGGCGCGTCGTCGCGCAGCCGGCGAACAAACTGGTCCAGCCGGTCCTCGTCAGCCTGGGCGAGGATGTCCACGCCGCCAGCAGAATTGCACACGCTCCCGGCCAGGCCCAGCTCCGTCGCCAGGCGATACACGAACGGACGGAACCCGATGCCCTGCACGGTGCCCGTAATTCTGACTCTGATGGTGCGCGTTCTGACAGCCCCTTGATCCCCGGGTTATCCCCCGCCTTGCTGAGCCCGGTGCAGCGTCCGCAGGTAACCGATCCACTCGCTCACCCCCTCGCCCGTCCTCGCGGACAATGCAAACACCTTCAGCCGGCTGTTGATCTTCCGGCAGTCGGAGATGGCGCGATCCAGATCATAGTCCAAGTGCGGCAGCAGGTCGATCTTGGTAAAGACCGCGGCGTCCGCGCGGGCAAATACGGTCGGATATTTCGCCGGCTTCTCGTCACCCTCTGGGGTGCTGACCACGGCCACCTTCAGGTGCTCGCCCAACTTCGGCCCACAGGGGCAAATCAGGTTCCCCACGTTCTCGATCACCAGCAGATCGACGCCATCGAGCGGGAAATCCGCCAGCGCTTTCGCCACCATCGCCGCGTCCAGCCGGCAGGCGCCCGCCGTCTCGATCTGCGTGGCCGGAGCGCCCGCCGCCGCGATGCGGTCACGGTCGAACGTGGTCTGCACGTCGCCCTCGATCACCGCCACCTGCAACTCCGGCTGCCCGTTGCTGGGGCCGTGCAGTTCGGCGATGGTCCGCTCCAAGAGCGTTGTTTTGCCGCAGCCCGGCGAGCCGATCAGGTTCAGCGCCAACGCGCCGGCCCGGTCAATCACCGCTCGGTTCGCCAGGGCGATCTTCTCGCCCTTGTCGATCACGATCTTCTCAAGAGTCTTCTTCGCCATCGCTCTCCACCACCAGTCTGCTGACGACGATCTCGTCGCCGCCGGTGAAGTCCCGCTCGAACCCGCCGCACTTCGGGCAGGGGGCGAGCAGATCCGACGCCTCGTAGACATGTCCGCAGGCGCAGCGCGCCTTCCCGGCCACCATCTCAATCTCGAAGCGCCCCAGTCGCAGGCCCTGCATTCGGGCCGCCTCCTCCAGACAAAACTCCAGTGCATCCGGGTTCAGCCCGGACAACGCACCGACCTCCACGACCATTTCGTCGATTTCTGCCGCGCCCACCCGCCTGGCCACACTCTCACAGATGCTCGCCGCAACGCTCAACTCATGCACCGGCTGTCTCCTGTCCAAACCGATTATAGTCACCTGACGCCGCAAAGGAAAGCCGCAGTGGAGCGAACTCATATCAGTCCTAAAGCCCACGCCGGATTTTGTCGATGAATCTATCAGGAACGCGGAGGTACCATTGAACGAGCACACTTGGGACCACATCGCGTCCGATTACCTCGAACACATCGTTAGTCCCTTCGACCAGGGCACGATCAACCCGCTTTTTGACCGGTTGCTCCAGGTCCCCGACGCAAACCGCAAGACCGTCGCAGACCTCGGCTGTGGCGTCGGGGCGCTGCTCCCGTTCCTGGCCGGGCATTTCCACCGCACCGTCGCCATCGATTTCTCGACCGGCATGCTGCGCCGAGCCCGGCACGCCGTCCGGTCCAAAACTGTCGGCTTCCGACGGGCCGACCTCCGCGACCTCTCGGCCTTTCGCGGCGCCTTTGACGTCGCCGTGGCTGTCAACTCCATCCTGGCGCCCAACTCCCGAGTCGTCAACCGAATGCTGCGACAGATCCAGTCCGCCCTGAAGCCGGGCGGCTCGTTCTTCGGCGTCTTCCCCGCAATGGACTCCGTCCTATATCACGCGATGTTGGTCCTCGATCGGGAGACCGAAGAGCACGCGTCCGAGCAGATCGCGCTCCGCCACACCCGTCGGGTGTGTGAGAGGAGCAAGTACGACTTCCTCACTGGCATCTTCAACGACGACGGCGACCGACAGAAGCACTACTACCGCTTCGAGCTGCGCCATCGGCTGCGCCGGGCGGGGTTTACTTACCTGCGTTTCAGCAAGGTTCGCTATCCGTGGAATGAAGCGGTCAGCGGATTCGAGTGCTTCCCCGGCGAGCCCAAACTGTGGGACTGGCTGGTGGTCGCCCGAGCCTGAGCCCCGCGCCCGCAGAGCCGCCCCGCCACACTCAGCCCTGCACGTCCT
>Ga0272441_10015082_pt1 | contig 10856 bp, 4 predicted proteins | sample SSMProp6N_FD_193582 | JGI IMG/M metagenome (GOLD analysis project Ga0272441, IMG submission 193582) | Marine sediment archaeal communities from Little Sippewissett salt marsh, Falmouth, MA, United States - SSM-Prop-6N | ecosystem: Environmental > Aquatic > Marine > Wetlands > Sediment ...
ATCGTTACGGAGATACCCTTGTATGAATGTGAAGGGAGTGGCGAACATGTCTATCTTAACTGTACACGAGAGGGGAAGACTACCCGTGATATTCAGAAAGCACTGGCAAAACTTTTCGGTTTGGAGCCCAACAAGGTTGGCTATGCAGGACTAAAAGACAAGCAGACTAGAGCCACGCAGACTTTTTCGCTGCATCTTATAAAAGATGATCCTGACGATGTGGCCCGACGGATAGAAGATGCATTGCCGTTGAAGCTCAACTGGATATCCAGGCATGTGAACAAGTTGCGTATTGGTCATCTCAAGGGCAACAGTTTTGAGATTCTGGTGAATAATGTTCATAGTAATTCTGCCGGCAATATGGATGCACTTGTACAGGCGATCGAAGCCAGAGGCATGCCTAATTACTATGGAATCCAGCGCATGGGACCACAGGGGCGCAATGTAAAAACCGGCATGGATATTTTTCACGGAAAGCGGCGCAAACCTCAGTGGGAAAGGAAAATGTATCTCTCCGCTTTCCAGTCTTGGGCCTTTAATCTTTGGCTCGAGCAGAGAATCAGGAAAGGTCTTTTTGCCACTTTGCTGGCTGGGGATGTGGTTAAGAAAGCCGATAGCGGGGCTCTTTTCACGGTGTACAACCTGGAAGAAGAGATTGAAAGATTCAAAAGGCATGAGATCACCCATACCGGGCCAATCTTCGGATACAAGATGCTCTGGCCGGAATCTGAATCTTTCGAACTGGAAAAATCCGTTATGGACAATTGCGGTGTCACTCAGGAGCTTTTACTGAAAAACAAGCTCAATGGATCACGCCGGGCAGGAAGAATATTTCCGGAGAACCTTCGCGTTACTCCTCGAGAACAAGGATATTTATTTAACTTCAGCCTGCCCAAGGGCAGTTATGCCACGATGCTGCTGCGGGAAATAATGAAGGTCTGATCAGAACATATCAACTGAAAATATCCTACAATTTGGCAAAAGAGACTATTCGCCGATTTCATGATTATTCAAGCCAGGCTCACCAAGGCAGATCTTTTTCCGGCTTGGCCTCAAACATGCCGGATGAAATTTCGAAATGGACAATATATGGCTCTCATATTATGTACTTGCATGAACTGGAGCCGGAGGGTTAAAGTATAGATAAGAACATTTAAGAGAAATAAGTAATTCTGGAGATGAACGATAGTGAGATTGGAAATACAATGATGAACAACGTGTTAGGTATCGACATCGGTTCGGTTGCGATTGGAGTTGTAGAACTTAGCCCGTCAAAAAACCTTATCGCAAAAGCCTATCGGTTTCACCACGGAGAAATCGCTGAAACCCTTGAGCGAATCCTGAATAAATTTGCTTTTTCCCGAATCGCTTCAATTGCAGTAACATCGTCCACGCCCGCGGTGCTGAGGGCCGATAGAATATATGACAACCAGATCGCTTTGATTTCAGCAGCCAAAGGTATACATGGAAGCCTCGAGGCTATTCTGAATGTGGGCGGCGAGAAATTTTCACTGATCCAATTTGATGAAAAAGGTGCATACCGCAGTTGTAAATCAAATACATCGTGTGCTGCAGGTACCGGCAGTTTTCTTGATCAGCAAGCCCTCAGACTTAATCTCTCAGGAATCGAAGAATTGAGCCGGATTGCTTTTGATAATAACGGTAATTTGCCCAAGATTGCCTCACGTTGTGCCGTATTTGCCAAGACCGACCTGATTCATGCTCAGCAGGAAGGCTACTTTCTGGATGAGATCAGTGACGGGTTGTGTTATGGACTGGCAAAAAATCTGGTAGATACGCTTTTCAGCTCGGAAGATACACAAGGACCGATTGTGTTTTGCGGGGGAGTTTCCAGAAACCGGGCCGTAACACGTCATATTTCCAAACTGATCGGGAATGAACTCATAGTTGATGATCTTTCATATCTATACGGCGCTTACGGCGCGGCTAACCTTTTTTTGGAAGAAGAATCACCTCAAGGGCATGCCGGATTCAGCTCCCCATTGGATATTATCATTAACCGAAAGAAGGCAAAAAAACTCTACTTTGAACCACTGCAACTCAAACTCTCACAGTACCCGGATTTTTCCAGTGTTGAAAAGTATAATTACCAGGTAAAGAGCCGGAATATTCCCGGCAGGGTTGAAGTCGATATATATGAGATTCCCGGCACGCAGCGTGAGTATGAGGTTTATTTGGGAATCGACGTCGGTTCCACCAGCACCAAAGCCGTTATTCTTGATCAACAAAAGCGGGTTTTGGCAGGTTTCTATACATGGACCGCGGGCAGACCGGTAGATGCGGTGTGTGCCATATTCGAATCGATTGACAATCTGGTAAAGCAAAAAAAGATGAATATCTCCATTATTGGTGCTGGGACCACGGGCTCAGGCCGGAAGCTGATTGGCCGTTTGCTGTGTGCCGACATCGTGCTGGACGAAATTACCGCGCATGCCAGGGCGGCCTGTGAGTTGGATCCTGATGTGGATACCATCATCGAGATAGGGGGCCAGGATTCAAAATTTACGACCCTGAAAAACAGCATAGTTACCTTCTCGACCATGAATGCGGTCTGTGCGGCGGGAACCGGCAGTTTTATCGAGGAACAGGCCCGGAAATTCGGATGCCCCTTAGATGAGTACTCCAAACGAACTCAAAACAAGAGGGCGCCGATGTCCAGTGATCGATGCACGGTCTTCATGGAACGCGACATGAATCACTACCTTTCTGAAGGCTATGCTATAGACGAAGTGTTGGCCTCGGCCCTGCACTCGGTCTGCGAGAATTACCTGACCAAAGTGGCTATAGAACGCAGTATCGGGGATGTTATATTTTTCCAGGGTGCCACTGCCAAGAACAAGGCCTTGGTTGCAGCCTTGGAGCATCGTCTCCAAAAGCCAATCAAGGTATCAAAATTCTGTCACCTTACGGGGGCTATGGGAACGGCTTTAGTACTGAAGGATGAGGGGGTTAAGGACTCAGGCTTTCGAGGTATTGATTTATTCACAAAAAAAATACCGGTGCGTTCGGAAGTCTGCTCGCTGTGTGCTAACCACTGTAAACTGACTATCGCCGAGATTGACTCGGAGCAAGTAGCATACGGATTTTTATGCGGCAGAGATTACAATGTCAGGCAGTTTGTTAATAATAACATATCCGGCTTCGATCTGCTGAAAACCCGCCAGATAGCCAATACTTTTCCTATGAAAAAAAACTACCGATCAAACCTGACTGTTGGCATCCCTGCGGCATTGCATCTGGTAGAGGATCTCGAATTCTGGCGCTATTTGTTTAATCTGCTCGGCATCAAAACCATTACCAGCGAGAACTACCGGGATGCCGTATCCGAGGGGAAGAATTTAGCCGGGGCCGAATTCTGTGCGCCCATGGCAGCTCTTCACGGCCATGTCAGCTATCTGATGGATAAGGCTGATTATGTGTTTGTTCCGTTCTACCTGGAACAACGGCAGCCAAACAAAAAAGTGCGCCGGCAGCACTGCTACTACACCCACTTTGCACCGGCCCTGGTTGCATCACTGGGTGACAGTCACGATGGGGGAAATAGACTCCTGACGCCGGTGGTTCAATCCCTCCATGGTCCTAAAAAGACCACAAATGAACTTTACAGAATGCTTCGCAGGATTTTTCCGGACGAGATACGCCTGAAAGAGGTAATATATGCCTTTGATGCGGCCTTAGCCTTCAAAGCCCGGTCTCAGGAGCGACTGCGTGATATCTACTATGATGAAATCAAGGAATCTGATGGTATCAGCGTGGTCCTATTGGGCAGGCCCTATACGATCCTTTCTCCTGCCATGAATAAAGGCATTATTGATATCCTTGCAGCCAAGGGCATAAAAACCTTTTTTCAGGACATGCTTTCATATACGGAGGATGATATTTCGAAAATCAAGCCGTTACTCGACGAACTGCATTGGCGATATGCCGCTGAAGTTCTGGAAGCGACCGAGGTTGCAGCCAAAACAAAGGGTGTCTATCCGGTAATGATTACTTCCTTCCATTGTGCTCCTGATTCATTTGTGATCGACTACTTCAAGCAGATAATGAATTCGCATGAAAAGCCGTATCTGATCCTGCATCTGGACGAACACGACTCGAATGTGGGCTATGAGACCAGGATCGAGGCAGCTATCCGGGCTTTCCGCAATCACAACGGCACCACAGGGGACAGTAAGCCGGTTATTTGCCCGCCGGTAATTCCAGCCAAATCACTGGGCGATAAAACCATTATTTTTCCCAAATGGGATTATTCCAGCTGCCCTCTACTGGTGGCCAGTCTTAAACGCGAAGGACTCGATGCCAGGCTGCTTGAAGAGAGCGAAACCAGTATGCAGAAGAGCCTGAAGTATAATACCGGACAGTGTATTCCTCTGAGTATCCTGGCCCAGGAATTCATTGATTACGTGGAGGCATACAATCTGGATCCAGCCAGGTGCGTCATGTGGATGGGCAAGGCTGAAATAGCCTGCAACCTGAAAATGATTCCGCACTACATTAAAGGTGTCTTGAATGCATATGGCAACGGAATGGAAAAGGCCGAAGTCTACCATGCCGATTTTTCCATGATGGATATATCGCTCAGGGCAACCCTGAACGGATATCTGGCCTTTATGTTCGGTGGAATGCTGCGCAGAATCAGTTGCAAGATCCGGCCATACGAGATTGAAAAGGGAACAACTGACAGAGTGGTAGATGAAAGTATCCGGATATTATCTAATGCATTCGAGGGAGGGCACTCCAAGGAACGTGCCATCATTGAGGTGGTGGAAAAGTTTCAGAATATTGCAGTGCGGAAACAGCGAAGGGCCAAAGTAGCGATATTCGGAGATCTTTATGTAAGAGATAATGATCTGTCCAACCAGGGTCTGGTAAATTTTATTGAGGAAAACGGCGGAGAAGTTATCACTACACCATACAGCGATTATATGAAAATGATTGCGGACCCATATTTCAGAAAGTGGATGCGGGAAGGGAAATATCTGTATACCATTATATCGATGACCGTGCTGAAAACCTTACTGCGGCTGGAAAAGCGTTACTATCGCCACTTTAAGCGCATCCTCAATGAACCGGAGCATGTCTATACCGACAATGCCGAGAAGATCCTTGCTCGTTTTCATATGATTCCTGAGCATACTGGTGAATCAATGGACAATATTCTCAAGACCCACTACATCAAGAAATACTACCCTGATGTTGCACTTTTTATCCAGACCAGCCCGGCATTTTGCTGCCCGTCCCTGGTGACCGAGGCCATGTCAAAGGAAATCCAACGTTACACCGGGGTGCCTGTTGTAAGCGTTACCTACGACGGAACCTGTAGTAACAAGAATCAGATCATTCTTCCCTATCTTAAATATTCCGGAAGGTGACTCTGATTCGATAAATCAATTAATGAAAGATCCTATGTCTATTTATGAGTTGGTGTTTTATTAAATAGAGATAGCCCCTTTTCCCCATAAGTTGTCCCTCAGATCGGCTACATCATATAAATCTGTGTGTTTATGATATATCAAACCAGGTGTCACCCATTTCGACAGAGGGTGAATATCCGGGCTTACGTTTTCGGTTAATGTGTGTGATGATTCCATCTGTAAAACGTTTGAATTCTTTTTCAGCCTTTTGTGGATCTATAACAGCAACAGCCGAAATCTTGCCGGACAAGAGTGCGCCGGTAATACCGAAGCCGAATGCCGGTTCCACAAAACCACCGATTGTTCCGGATAGGATATAGTTTTTGTGATATAGTTTTGGTCCCTTAGGCGTTTGCCCTATGAATCGACGCCATTTATCGAATGTGCGCCCTTCGCATTCTTCCAATATTTTCTTAAATTTGTCCAGATTCTCCTGGGGAACTTCCTTGCGGGCAAAAAGCAAGACATACCAGATCCCATTCATAGCGGCGGAATACCCGTATTCATTTGCAAAATCGCCAAAGTAGGTTCCGGCAGAAACATGATCATTTTCTATCTCGGTGTAAGCCCAATAACCCGCGAAAACACTGCTCTCAATGCCTAGCCATTGGTACATCGCCGGGCTGAGGCCCGTGGCGAGTATAGTATTGTCGGGTGACTCGATTAAATCATTTTCTTTAATTGTTTTATCAAATTCAAAATTAACCCCTTCTTTTTCAGCTATACGAAATAAGTGATTGTCCAGGGATGAGCTGCGATGACCTCTTTCAGTGTTGTATACTTTATATCCCATTTCATCGAAATTTATATTTCCTGTGTCCTGTCCGTTCATATACAGTTTGCATTTATCGCTGGTATCTATAAATGCTTCACTGCAATCTATTCCGATATAATCCCATAAGCCGGGCATGACAACCGGGGTGGTGTGGACAGACGGATGCCATCCCGGTTCCCCACCTACGCTCTCCTGTTTTTCATGAACAATTACCCTGAATCCATCTCTGTTCAGGTTTATTGCTGCAACCAGGCCGGCTGGTCCGGCACCGAAGACATGAATATCTTTTTTGTTTGACACGTGTTTTCCTCCTTACACTTTGAATATCTATCAGCGTTTTATATTATCAGGTGCAAATCAAAAAGCGCCTGTCTTAATTGATGTTTCCGCTTATAATATAGCAACCATCAACCTGCTGTATTTCGAATTCTTTATAATCATTACGAATCGAGCATGGTCCCCATAGCATAATTTAGCCCACAAGTTGCATATGAAATATTAAAAGAATCTTTTAGTGACTGTTTGTTCAATTGTCAATCGATATCTTGTAGATTCCAACCGTAAAAACCTAAAATATAATCCAGAAGAAATGGTTTAGATGTGTTTTTGCATAAAATAAATAATGTATAACTGCTTGAAAAAGAAGGTTATATGAGTTGACAGACCGTTTGCCATAATTTAAGCTCTTGACAAAATAGAAAATGATTTATATGATTGATTAGTCAATCACGATTGGTTTGATAGGCTTTTGCATGCTGTGATGTTAATTCACAATGTAGTAGGGGGATATTGCGAAAAAAATCAATCAACTATGTGTTTCGGCTGATTTAAAGTGCAAGTGGTTTTTCTTTTTTTGAGAAACGTGTGGAGGAATGTGTAATGAATCGGTTTTCGAAATTTTCGGCTCTGGGTTGCCTTTTTAAATTAATTCTATTTGTACTGTTGTTATGCTGCTGTGTTTTCCCAGGAACTGTTTTTGGTGAAAAGTCCTCCACATCATCAGATATAATTAACAGTCAACCGGATGCTTCAGTTATTCATTTTCAAGATCAGTTTTTTGATGTGTATTTAGATGATACCGGAAATGCCTGGCTCGTCGGTTTTGCCGGCAAGATCCTACATTCTACAAATTTCGGGAAAAATTGGGAAAGACAGCAAAGTGGAACCGACAAGGCCCTTTTTACGGTCTCGTTCGTAAATTCGCAACAAGGTTGGGTGGCTGGAGAGACAGGAACAATTTTACACACTCAAGATGGTGGTATGAATTGGGAGTTGCAGAAAAGTAATGTGCAAAAAGAACAGATTTTAAAGATGCAATTTCTGGATCTGAACACTGGTTATGCTGTTGGATCTAGAGGTTTGGTCATATATACCAATGATGGCGGAAACACTTGGCAGCGCGCACCCTTTTCAGAAGATATCACCCTAAACGATCTTTGTTTTATAAGTAAAAAGGAAGGTTGGATAGCTGGAGAATTCGAAACCATAGTTTATACAAAAGATGCTGGAAAGACATGGTCTTTTCAAAAAGAAAAAGGACTCGGTAATTACTTTGGCGTTAAATTCATTGATCAACATCGAGGGGTTGCAGTAGGAACCGAGTGTAGAATTATAGTCACGGATGATGGAGGAGAAAACTGGCGAGATGCAACAAAAAATATAATAAGGAAAAAGACCCTGTTGAAGGTTGATTTTTTCAACCAGAAGCAAGGGATTTCAATAGGATTAGATGGTGCTTTACTCGAAACAAACAATGCAGGCGAGATTTGGAATCCTGTCCCGGACATCAAATACTACAATTGGCTTTCTGGTATTTCGCTTACCGAGAATGGGTATGGGCTGATTGTAGGGAATAAAGGTCAAATTTCCCGGACAGAAGAAAATGGAAAAATATGGCAATAACCAGTGATAGATTTACCGCTCTTTTCATAAGGGCTTTTGCGAGACGTGGGGATAGCAATGGATAAAATGATTATCAGTTTTGTAATGCGGTTTCGGGTATTGGTACTAATCCTTCTATTGGGAATAACAGCATTTTTCGGATATGGTGTTTCAAAGATGGATTTCTACACCCAGTTCCTGGAATTGTTCCCGTATAACCATCAATATGTAAAAATCCATAAACAATTTATGGATACCTTTGGGGGTGCACATATTGCCACCATAGCCCTTGAAGTCCAGGATGGGGATGTTTTTAACCAAGAGACATTGGAAAAAATGGTGCGGATTCAGGATGCAGTCAGCTTGATTCCTGGAGTAAATCCCTATCAGATATTTTCAATTGCAAGCCCCAGGGTGATGGATATAAGGGAAATCTCCGGTGGTTTCCAAATGGAACGTTTAATGAAAGACGTTCCTCAAAACCATGAAGAAATGGAGGCCTTCAAGGAGATCGTTTATACCAATGAAGTTTATGGCACCCTGGTTTCCACAGACCAAAAGGCTCTCCTATTGAATGCTACGTTCATCGAAGAGCGCATGGATTTCAATGAACTGTTTAAACATTTTGTTGCAATCCAGGAGAATGAGACGGACTCCAATCATCATGTCTATTTTTGTGGCGAACCGGTCTTATATGGGTGGATCTACCATTATGTTCCGCAAATGGCTCTATTATTCGGAGTCAGCGCTTTAGTTCTTATTGTACTTCTATATTATTTCATGGGCAAACAGCCATATTGGTGGCTTCCGCTTATCAGTGCCGGTATGAGTGCTGTTTGGGGACTGGGGTTTTCCGCTTTTCTGGGGTTTCACTTTGATCCGCTCATTATAGTTATTCCATTTTTACTTAGTGCTCGAGCAATGAGCCATGGGGTGCAATGGTTAAACCGGTTTACCGAAGAGTATAAAGCGGCCAAGAATATAAAAACGGCCTGTTATGAAACCGGAATCGGACTATTTAATCCCTCAATGATCGGAATTATAACCGATGCCTGTGGAATACTTATTGTTGCAATGATACCAATACCCATACTCAGAAATCTTGCATATCTCGGATTTTTCTGGGGTATGAGTGTAATATTTACCGTGGTATTGTTTCTGCCTGTGCTGGTGTCATTTTTCCCTGTGCCTAAAAACTTTGATACGAGCAATGGTCAGCACATGTACCATCGGGCCTATATAACCAACATGATGCTGTCTATCTGCCGTTGGAGTTGTGGAAAAGGCAGAATTATAGTTATTCTTGTGGCATTTGTTTTTCTTCTGATTGGAATAAACGGGATGCTGAATATGCAGATAGGGGATGCAAATCCCGGTTCACCAACCCTTTGGCGGGATTCTGAATATAACCAAAGTGTCGAAAAAATCAATCAGCGTTTCCCTGGAGTTGATCAGATGTACATCCAGGTGGAGGGCAAGGGATACATTGCCATTTTACAACCGGATACGCTCAGGGCAATGGAAAAGTTGCAGAATTACCTGGTTGAAAAAGGTGTAGTCGCTTACGGTACTTCATCAGCAGATATGGTGAAGAGTATTAACCGGTTGTTGCATGGCAACGATCCCAAGTTTGGAATCATACCGCTTTCACTCGAGGAAGTTGTCATGCTCTTTGCAATATATCAGATGGGAACATCACCCGAAGATCTTGATAAGTGGATGGACTATACCTGGTATAACACCAACCTTCGACTCTTTCTCAAAGATCACAGAGGGGAGACTCTCAAAAATGTGATTTCCGAAGTCAATACATGGGTTGATGACCCGGAAAATGTTGTCGAACATGCCATCTTCAGGCCGGCCGGGGGGTTGGGTGGAATACTGGCAGCAGCCAATGAACTTATCGAGAAAGCGAATCTTATTCTTGTCCTTGGAATTTTAGGGTTTGTTTTTCTTTGTTGCGCTGTTGTATACCGATCATTCGTCGCCGGATTTATCTTTGTCATCTCCCTGATTCTGGCCAATTTTTCTGCATTTGCCTATATGAGCTGGCGGGGCATCGGACTTAATATTAATACCCTTCCGGTAGTATCCCTGGGCGTTGGCCTGGGGGTTGATTATGGTTTATATATTGTGACCCGCATTAAAGAAATAATGAGTGAGGGCGCATCATCCTGGCAAGAAGCTATTTTCGAAGGGATTGCATCCACCGGGCGCGCAGTGTTTTATCAAGCGACAATGATGAGTTTCAGTGTTTTCTTTTGGCTGTTTTCAACAATTCGATTTCAGGCGGAAATGGGATTTGCCCTGGCAATTCTTATGCTGGTGAATATGTTTGTAGGTGTGATTCTTATACCGGCGCTGCTGATTACCATTAAACCTTCCTTTATCACGAAGAACCGGAATAACAATAAGGTTGTTTCTGAGGAATCGGGCGAAGGGTGTTTAGTGGCAGATTAACTTTAATACAGAGGTAAATTAAATCAAGGGGAGGAGGTTATGTTGAAAAGAAAGATCAAGATTGGTTTCAAAATTGTAGTGGGTGCGTTGGCCCTGTGTGTCATGGCAGCTCTCATTCCTATTCAGGCTGATGCCATACAGGTTAACGAAGATTGGGAAATTTCAGGCTTTATTCGCAACAACACCGGTGTGTTCACTGAAAATCAAGATTTCGTAGGTATTGATACAAAAGGTGAACTGGCAACAGAAAGAACCTGGCTAAGGTTGAAACTCGATGGGAATATTTTTCCGGAACTTAGGCTGTA
>Ga0272441_10015083_pt1 | contig 10856 bp, 10 predicted proteins | sample SSMProp6N_FD_193582 | JGI IMG/M metagenome (GOLD analysis project Ga0272441, IMG submission 193582) | Marine sediment archaeal communities from Little Sippewissett salt marsh, Falmouth, MA, United States - SSM-Prop-6N | ecosystem: Environmental > Aquatic > Marine > Wetlands > Sediment ...
TCCGCCGCCAGCCGGGAACAGAAATAGCAGGGGATGGCGCTTCGGACAAGGTCCTGGTCGAACGACTCGATGTGGCCGGCAAGGGCTTTCAACTCTGCGGCGAAATAGAGCGTCTGCCGAGGTTTCCCCGCATCTCGAATGCCATAGTAGAGCGGCTTGATGCCGATCGGATCGCGGGCGAGGAAGAGGTCTTTCCCCTCTGCGATGGCAAAGGCGAACATGCCGTCCATACCCTGAACGGCGGACCGCGCCTCGTTATACAGGGGCTGGTTGCCGCCCTCCGGGTCCATAATCGAGAGCCGCCGGCGCCCGAGCGCCCCACGCGATGGCGCGACATGCACCCCCTCTGCATCCGGCCCTCGATGGGCCATTTTATCCATCATCTCCCGTACAGGGTCGGATCTGTCCAGACCCCAGATTCCCGCAATACCACACATAGAGAAATCTCTTCTTTATCCCTCTTTCGCGCTTTCCAACAAGCCTTTCGATTCCAGGAACTTCCGGGCGACGTCGGCCGGAGCGCGTTTCTCTTCGTCCACCCGGTAATTCAGTTTCTGCATGGTCGCATCGTCCAGGATGCCACTCAGAAGCCCCAGCGTCCGGCGCAGTTCCGGATGCGCCTGAAGGACCTCTCTGCGTACAACCGGGGCGGCATAGTAGGGCGGGAAAAAGCCCCGGTTGTCCTCCAGCGGCTTCAGGTTGTAGGCCGCAATCCGTCCGTCGGTGGCAAAGGCGCAGATCACGTCCACCTCGTTCTGGACGATGGCGCCGTACATCAGACCGGGATCCAGGTCCCGAACGGTTCCGAATCCGAATCCGTAGGCCTTTCGAAGCCCCGGATACCCGTCCTGACGTTCCGAGAATTCGGCGGTAAATCCGGCTTGCAATCCGGAGGCCGTACCCCGCAGATCCTCGATCGTTTTCCAGCCTTTCGATTTCGCATCCTGTTCCCGGGCGGTGATGGCGTAGGTATTGTTAAAGCCAAAAGGCTGCAGCCATTCGCTGTTGAATTGTGTTTCGTAGGCCCTGGCCACGACGCGGTAGGCCGAATCCGGCTGCGCGATGACCTCCTGATGAAGCACCGCCGTCAGACCCGTTCCGGTGTATTCCGGATAGAGATCGATTTCCCCATTGACCAGGGCCCCGTGACAGATCATGGTTCCGCCCAGGTTGAATTGTCGTTTCACGTGAAGGTCCGTTTTGGCTTCGATCAACTGGGCCATCAACTCCCCAAGAATGAGCTGCTCCGTAAAATTCTTGGTTGCCACCCGCACGGTGCTGGCAGCCGTTTTCGGGTCCTCTCCGCATCCGTAGAAAGCGGCGCCCAGCAATCCAACGCATACACACAGCGCAAGGATGATCTTATGCAAAGGTTTCACACGCCCTCCTGTTGGTGCCGACAAATGACCATCGTGCTTTTCATCTCGGATGGACGAACTCAGGGTTCGCCCCTGCAAACGAGTATCGTCTGATATGTTAGCCGGCTCCGCGGCGGAGTTTCTTCTCCACGATGCCGATCAGAAAATCAAGCCCCAGCGCCAGGATGGCCGCAGGAACCGCCCCGAGCAAGATGAGCGAGGTATTGTTGAGCGCCAGCCCTCGCACGATGAAATCGCCCAGCCCTCCCGCGCCGATAAAGGCAGATAGCGTGGCGATGCCTACGCCGATGACTGCTGCGGTTCGGATGCCGGCTACGATGACGGGCAGGGCCAGGGGTATTTCTACCATCCACAGCCGCTGGCGGTCCGTAAAGCCCATGCCGTGGGCGGCCTCGATGATTTCCGGCGAGATGCCGTCCAGGCCGGTAGATGTGTTCCGGATGATAGGCAGCAGGGCATAGAGCGTCAGCGCCACCACCGCGGGGGCTACGCCGATTCCCATAAAGGGCAGCAGAAAAGCCAGCAGGGCCAGGCTAGGTACGGTCTGAACGATGCCCGCAAAGTTCAGAATCAGGCCGCGTATATGGATATTCCGTGTGATCCAGATACCCAGCGGAAGTCCGATGAGAATGGCGATTCCGGTAGATATGCCGGTGAGGATGAGGTGCTCCCCCAGCTTAGTCAGCAGATCAGGGAACCTCTGCAGGACAAATTCTATCACCGTTTTTTCGCTCATTTCATATGCTCGCGGAAGGCGGTTAACTGGTTTGCCGGCTTCTCGAAGAGGTGCTGGACAAACGGCGTGGCGGGGTGGCTCAGGATTTCCTGGCGGGTGCCCACCTGCTCCAGGTTGCCGTCGTGCATGACGGCTATCCGGTCGGCCAGCGTCAGCGCCTCAAAGATATCGTGGGTGACGAACACGATCGTTTTGTTCAGTTTTTCCTTCAGTTGGAGAATCTCCTGCTGCAGGGTATCGCGCGTCAGCGCATCCAGTGCGCCAAAAGGTTCGTCCATTAACAGGTAGGCCGGGTCGGCGGCCAGACCGCGCGCCACACCCACACGCTGCTGCTGCCCGCCGGAAAGCTCGGTGGGAAAGCGTTCGGCAAAGTCATCCGGATGCAGCTCGACCAGATTAAGGAGTTCGTGCGCCCGCGCCCGTCGTTCCGCCTTTGGGCGTCCGGTCAATCTCAGCACGATGGAAACGTTCTCCTCCACGGTCATGTGGGGGAAAAGCCCGATGCCCTGGAAGACGTATCCGATGGACCGACGCAGTTCCACAGGATTCTGTTCCAGCACATTCGTGCCGTCCACTTCGATCGTCCCGCTGGTGGGTTCGATCAGCCGGTTGATCATCTTCAGCGTGGTGGTTTTGCCGGACCCGGAAGACCCGAGCAGGATCAGCGTCTCACCCTCTGCAATCTCCAGAGAGACGTCCCTGACGGCAAAGGTGTTTCCGTCGTCAAACGATTTGCAGAGGTCCCGAAGGACAATCATAGGGCATTCCTTATCTCAAGGTTTGCGCACCGTAAAGACCCCGACGAGTCCGTGCCCGTTTCCGGCTCCCTGCTGCAGGGCCATCTCCAGATCTCTGAGCGCGCAGGCGAGCTGGGGCTCAATCACATTCGCCCTGGCGTCTCCCATCTGGAAGCCCTCAAGCTCCTGGATTACGCGCCGAATGCGCAACATGCCCGCCTTCAGCGCATCCGGACAGGACGGTATTTTGGGCAGGGACTCGTTGGCAACCGTTCCCTTTTCATCGCAGGTCCTGCACAGGTCAAACGTATATTCGATCAGCGTGTTCCAGCAGAACTGGAACTGCTCGAAAAAACGGTTGGCAGATGCTGCCTCCGGGTGCGGATGGTAATCGATGAGGAGCCGGTCAAGCGGTGTGCGAAGATTTCTCTCAAACAGGGCGTTTGTTTCCCTGCGGAACGCCGCCTTGAGGTGTGCGTTGTAATCCCCTGTATCCATATGCCGGCCGACGAAAACGGACCGGTCGAACACTTCCTGGACCTCCAGATGAATGCCTGTTTCGGCTTTCACCCGGTTCGCAATCCCGGAGATCTCTTCCCGGGAGAGCAACCGGAGGTGGAGCGGCGTGAGATCCACCTGATCACGCTGATCTTCCGGGTAGATATACGAAATGAAATAATCCATCCACTGCTCGCCGGAGGGCGCGGCGTCCCACAACTGCTGCCACTCGTAGGAATACCTGCCGAGCCAGTCTCCCACCAGCACCGCGCCGTCCTCGGCGTGCCTGACGATGTCGCAGAAAAGCCGGACCGTCTGATCCTCGCTGAGGTGTGACAACGCTCCGTAGGAAGTCAGATAGATATCAAACGGCGGTTCTTCCGGTTCGACTGGCAACCCATCCGAAAAATCCCCCCACGTACATGCCATCCTTGGGTTTTCGCCCCAGCGTTCTGCGTTTTGACTGAGAAGATCACGGTTGATCTCAATGCCCCGGTAGTGGTCCAGATGCGCTTCGGAGATCAGGTATCCCTCGCATGCACTCAGGTTGAGGTCGCTCCGGAACATCTGCATCAGCAACTCGTAGCCGTCGCCGCTCCCGCAGCCCAGGTCGATGATGCGCACCCCTTTGCCCTCGTCGGTCCTGCGCTGCAACATCCGCTCGAGGTGAGGGCGCATAAAGAACCGGGTAACCTCGTCCTCCCAGTAGACTCGAACGTTATCGTATTTTCCGTGGACGCCGGTTTCCCGCACGTAGCGGCCGCTGGCAACCGCCTGGGAATAGGCATCGTCTTTTCTCTTTTCTGTCCCCATGGCTAACTGCTCAGCTTGTCGATGGCGTCAAACGCGTCCTCACAGTAGAAATCCGCGCCGATCTGATCGGCGAACTCCGCAGAGATCGGCGCGCCGCCAACCAGCACCTTGACTTTCTCTCTCAACCCCGCATCCTTCAGCTTGTCGATCACCTCTTCCATCTGTCCCATCGTCGTGGTGAGAAGCGCAGAAAGTCCTACATACTGCGCGCCGGTCTCTTCTACGGACTGAACGATTTTGTCCGAAGAAATGCTTGTTCCCACATCGACCACCTCAAAACCCGATCCTCGGAGCAGGGTCGTCACGATATTTTTTCCGATATCGTGCAAATCCCCCTCCACGGTGGCTATCACGAATTTCCCCTTACTTTCGACCTCTTCGTTCACCAGCAAGGGCTCGAGCATGTCCATCGCTTCGCCCACACATTCGGCGGCGGCCAGCATATCGGGGATGAGGTATTCGCCGGATTCGTAGAGCCGGCCGACCTCTTCCATGCCGGGGGTAAGCGCCCGGTTCAGGATATCGCCTACGGGCAGGCTCGCATCAATTGCCTCCTGGATGAGTTCCTTTACGCCGGGTTGTCCCGTCATATCGCCGTCAAACCCCTCGTCCTCGCTGTCAATCCTTCCGGAGATGACGTTTTTCTTAAGCTGTTCCAGAATGTCGCTCATCTCTCAACTCCTTCTGTATCAAGTTCAAAGCTCTGCTTTGGCAAAAGCCCCGGCACGTTTCGGTAGATCTCTTCCACCAGTTCGTCCGCCAGTTTCTCCCCCGGCCCCGAAAGGATTTCCGCAAGGCGATGGTGGGCCTTGACCAGGACCTGGTCGTTTTCATCGTGCGTTTCAAACGCATAGGGCGGGCTTACCAGACCCCTCCTCATTGCCTTCCGAATATGCCTGGCAAAGAGCTTCGTCCTGGAATTGAGCACCTGCCGGACCTCTGCGACGGCGTCTCCGGCCTCCGCCTTGCCAAAGGCGGGCTGCCTGAGAATTTGACGGACAATGCCGATGTGGGCGTCGTCGAGTACGGCCTGCAGCGGGGAAAACACATTGGTCTTGTCCAGCAGGCCAAAGGCGTAATGGATATATTGTGCGCCCGCAGCCGCCACCGCCAGTTGGGAAAACACCTTCTCGATGGTGGCCTGGATACCGGGCACCCTGGCGTCTCCCACCCCCGCCGTGGAATAGCATGGGATGTCATAATGTCGCGCCATCTGGATACAATCGGTATTGTAGTGGATAAACTCCGGTGCGCCGTAAAGGTCGTGCAGCGTATCCAGCCGCGCCCGCACCGGCACGGCGCCGTAGAGCACGGGCGTGCCCGGGTTGACGACCTGAGCGAGCGTGATGCCCGCCAGGATTTCCGCGTTGATCAACGCAACCATGCCTTCCTCGCGGATGGGCGCAGTGGACCCGCCCTGCGGAGAACTGGAGATCACCACGGGCATGCCTTTCCGGGCAATATGGATAAGCTTTTCCGTGGTGTCCTCCACCATCTGCAGCGGGCTTTTGATCAAACAGGTGATAAAGGAAATCACCGGGTTTTCCTTCAGCGCCTCCGGCCCGCCGGCCACGATCTCGGCCAGCTTGAGCACATCGTCCAGCCGGTCGACGTTCACCAGGCCGGCCTGCACGTGCCGGGTCATGTACATCAGAGACGCCATAAAGACGTTGACATCCTTGTTGTCCGGCGTGACCCCGGCATCCTGGATATTGACATTTCGAATAAAGAAATCCACGTTGTCCAGGCCGTTGCACAGCTTGGCCGATTCGCACAGATAGCGCACCGAACCCCGTTCCGCACGGTACACCGGATAGGAGACGGTCACGGAAGCGTCGTCTTTCTTGACGAATTCGGCCAGTTCCGTCCTGAGATAGATATTGGTCTCCGAGCCGGTGCCAAAGTACACATTGGGCACATCCGCACGCAGCAGCAACCGCTTATCGGGGTCTCTTGCGCCCAGCGCCACCTCGGAGGGCACGCTTTCAAGCGCCCGGGACACCACGCGCTCGGGGATGCGGATCTGCCACGTGGTCGTATCCCCTTTCAACTCGGTCACGTCACATCCGGCCTTGCCGAGAGCCTCGGCCGCGTGTTCGTTGAAACATTCCACCCCCGGATCATCCAGCAAAGCCAGGGATGCGGTATGCAGAGAGGCGATCTGCTCCTCGTCGATCCTCTGGTACGGCTTGACCAGGGTAGCCGATCGATACGTCCTGTTCATATACGTCTCCTTCCGTTCAAGCCCATCTCGCTCACTCATCGAACTCACCCCGTCTCACCGCGCGGTTAAAACCGCGGCAGTACCGGTCCTGCCCCGTAATCAGCCGGCTGAGGAGCACCGCCTGGTGAATGTCTGCTTCCGTGGGATCGCAAATGGCCGAATCCAGCCCGCAGGCCGCCGCGGCAATCAGAAACGCCGCGTTCACCCGCGACCGCTTCAATAGCCCAAACGAGATGTTGGAGGCGCCCACGGTGGTCTTTGCCTCGGGGCATGCGCGCCTGATGCCGCGGAGGGTGTCCAGTGCAAGCTGTCCGTGCGCGTAATTCGACGAAACCGGCATCACCAGCGGGTCGAAGAACAGACGGTCTGCCGGCACCCCCGCCTGCCCGGCCACCTCGCAAATTTCCCTGCAGGTCTCAATCCGAGTTTCCGCATCCTCCGGGATGCCGTCACTGTCCATGGCCAGCGCGATCACGGGCGCCTCGTGACGGGCGGCCAGCGGCAGCAGCGTGTCCAGAAGGCGGGCGTCCTTCTTGACGGAATTGAGCAGCCAGGGGCGTCTGTCCCCCAGATACTCGGCCGCATCCTGGATCACCTCGGGGTTTGCCGAATCGATGCTCAATGGCTTTTCGGTGGCGTCCAGGGCCACGTCGATCAACCAGCGCATACCCTGAATTTCCCTGTCCGCATCGCCGGTGTCGGCTCCGGCGTTGAGATCGATATATCCGGCTCCGGCGGCGTCCTGCGCCTGGATCTGGCGTTGGATGGCAGCCGCATCTTTGGACCGAATGGCCCGGGCAATCGCCTTCCTGGTGGCGTTAATTTTTTCTCCAATAATGATCATGTCGTGACGTGTCACTCTCCAATCGAAAATTCGCTGGGTTTGATATTCGGGAACGCGTCCATCAACCGCCTGGCCATCCCCTCGTCGATATATGTTTTGGGAGAAGCGCCGAGCACATCCCGCACCACCTCGTGCGCCCGCTCGGCCGTGGCCTTGCTGCCGCCGGCGGCCCAGACGTCCCGCCGTTCCCGGTTGCTCAGGGACGGGATGTAATGCTCTTTGTGCATGTATTTCCGGGTGTGGCGGTTGGCCACAAAATTCCCGCCCGGACCGGCGGCGCGGATGGCCTCAAGGGCCAGGGTCTGTTCGTTGACCTCAATGCCTCTGACCGCGCGATGCACCATTCCCAGGATCTCGTTGTCTATGACCAGTTTCTCTTTGCTTACGGTGGTGGCAAACTCCATCAGACCGGCGGCGTCGTGGATAAAGTCTCCGCCCGCCAGGGCCACCAGCAGGTTGTTCACGGCCGTTTCGTAGCCGCACTGCGCGTCCAGGGTCTTAGCATCGCTGATGCCGGCAGTCGAGTAATACGGGAAACCGTAGAATCTGGCCAACTGCGCCGTGGCCGCGTTGATCATGCCGCTTTCGACCGGGCCGCCAAGGTAACCCACGTCGTGCAGGTTCACCGAAGTCGCCACGCTGCCGTAGATGGCCGGCGCGCCGGGGTTGGCCAGTTGTGTGAGCATCATATGGATGAGGCCGTCGCAGTTCTGGATAACCAGCGTGCCGGCCAGCGTCACCGGCGCGGTCGCGCCGCACAGGGGCTCGACGGGCACGGCCGTGGGGATGCCCTTTCTGGCCAACTGGATCATAAACGCGCCGTACTTGCTGTCCAGCCGGAGCGGGCTGATGCCGCAGGCGATCATCGAGATAAACGGACGTGCTCTCAATGCCTCCGCCCCTCCGGCAATCTCCTCGGCCATGGCGATTACATCCTGGATGCCCTGCGATGTGTAAATCCCCCCCATCACATGCTTGGATGTGTAACACATCCCGACGAAAAACCGGTTGACATCCACATCCTCTACCGCCACCTCGTTGGGATAGGTGGGCAACAGCATCAGGTGAATATGGTCTAACAGATCCACAAGCCGGACGACATCGATCAGATCCTGAAGATCCGCCGGGCGCTGCTCGCCGGAGCCGTAGTCGAGCACATTGAGTGCCGTACCGCCGGTCCCAAAGTATACGTTTCCGGCGCCGAGGGTGAGATCGTGCCGCTTCTCCCGGCCGCAGAGGGTCACCTGAGGGGGTACCGTTGAAATCAGGTCCTTCACGGTGGAGGCCTTGAGCCGCACGATGCGATCCGCCTGATTGACCTCTGCCCCGGTTTTTTTGAACATCTCAAACGCCTCGGCCTCCTGTACCTCGAATCCCACCTCCTCCAGTACCTGCATGCTCGTGTCGTGTATCTGCTGGATCTCTTCCGGCTGCAAGGGTTCGTACTGCCAGCGGCATTGATCCGTTTTTCCTTCAGACCTGGTCTTGTGATCGCGCATGGTCGCCATTTTTCAAGCATTCCTTCGATAGGGGCAATTGCGCCTTGTGCAATTCACGCAGGCGTTCCCCGAAGTCTTCGCCAGTTTGGCCGGGCAAATGCCGATCACACCCGACACCGATTTGCGGGGCGACATCAGCGCCGCCTCAGAGAGCTTCACCCCAATCTCGCGGTAGGGAAGAAGCTTAAAGAGCTTTTTCTGTTCTTTAAGCGGCCAGTCGCAGTAACCCGGGCTGTAACGCAGGGTCGTGGCTTCATCTCCGTTCAGCTTCGTCCCAATGGTATCCTGAACGTACTGCGCGGCCGATTCTGCCGCCACCGAAGCCGCCGCGTCCAGCACGACTCCGTAGTGAGGCCGGTTCTCCATACTTTCGTGGATCAGACAGTCCACGTCGGAACCCATCGTAACCAGGAATACCGCCGCCTTCCCACACGGATTCAGGACATCGGCAAGCCGCTGGCTGTCGAGGGGGGTGCCGCCGTCCAGCACGACCGAACCGTCTACGTCTTTGATGGGCAGTACCCTGTAGATCGCCCTGGGCCTGGCGCGGCGGCGAATCTCGCGGATCGCCTTCTGGATCTGCGCCTTCACCCGCGCCGATATGGTGCAGTTTCTGGAGCCACCCAGACGGCGCAGCAGGCGCTTTCTGGAGATCTCCACCGGGATTGAAGCGATCTGTTCCAAAACGGTTGCTCCTTTCTGTACTGGCTTTTAGGAGTGGCTCACTCCTGATCCAGAGGCGCCCTGGCCACATCTTCGGCGCCGATAATGTCGATGATATTTCTGAGGGCGGAATAGATGCCGTAAATCTCTGTGGGCTGAAGGTCTGCAAGCCCGCTCATCAACTTTTCCTCAATCGGATCTGGCAATGTCTTACCGAATGCGACGCCTTTGTCCGTCAACTGGATGAGGATGGTCCTGCGGTCGGCCTCTTTTTGCACGCGCCTGACCAGCTCCTTCTCCTCGAGCCGATCGATGATGCCGGTAATATTGGAGGGCGTGACGTCCAGTTTCCGGCTCAACTCGGCCGATGAAAGCGGATTGCGCGAGGCGTGCAGGCACTTGATCACAAGGCTCTGGGGGCCTGTGATGTCGAAGCGCTTCACCATTTTTCTGGAGTCCTGGTAGATCAGGCTCACCACGCGTCGGAGCGCCCAGACGATATTCCTGACGCTGCTTTCAAAGAAGATTTGCTCCTGGTTCATCAATTTCTCTCACGGTTTGTTTAAGTTTTGATTATTAATGCTTAAACTGTTTAAGCATAAAAAATTAAAAAATAAAAACTTAACCCAGGTAGACGTGTTGTGGTTGTCGCAGAAACGGCAGTGTGCCCATATCTAACCATCTTGCGTCGTGTCTGTAAGGGCCGCGCTCGATTGCCCCTGGGAGGCCAAATGCACAATCTGGGTCGGGAATGCGATCCTGAGTCCGATCTCCTCCAGTACCTCTGTAATCTTGAAATTGATCTCTTCCCGGACGCGCAGGTGGTCCACCCACCCCGTCGGTCTGGTAAAATAGTAGACCATCACGTCCCTGGCATACTCGCTGAAATCCACGAACTTAACCATCAGGAAGGATTCCGGATCCACCTCGGGGTGCGCTCTGAGAATGGCCTCGATATCCTCGACTGCTTGTCGAATCTGTTCCGCCGTCGCATGGTAGGGCAGTCGCACGGTCATCCACACCCGTCGGGCGGGCCGCAGGGTGACATTGTCGATCACGAACTCCGCCAGACGGCTGTTGGGAATGGTGATCAGCGTCCGGTCGAACGTGCGGATGCGCGTGCTCCGGAACCCGATGCGCTCCACCACGCCTTCGATATTCCCGTCCGGCGAACGGATCCAGTCGCCCAGCACGAACGGCCGGTCCACCAGGAGCATGATCGACCCGAAAAGGTCTGCCAGGGTCTTTTGTGCGGCCAGGGCCACAGCCAGCCCGCCCACGCCCAGGCCGGCGATGAGACCGGAAACGGAGTAGCCCATATTCTGGAGGATCATCAGGGTCGCCAGAATGCCCACGGCGACCTTGGCCGCGCTGCCGATGAGCGGCACAAGCTGATCGTCCAGCGTGGTATCGGTGTGCGCGGTCCACCGCTGCATCAGAAGGACCAGCACGTTGACCGTGCG
>Ga0272441_10015084_pt1 | contig 10854 bp, 10 predicted proteins | sample SSMProp6N_FD_193582 | JGI IMG/M metagenome (GOLD analysis project Ga0272441, IMG submission 193582) | Marine sediment archaeal communities from Little Sippewissett salt marsh, Falmouth, MA, United States - SSM-Prop-6N | ecosystem: Environmental > Aquatic > Marine > Wetlands > Sediment ...
CCACTTTCAGCAAAGGACGCTCGATTGAACTCTATCACGACCCAATGCCTGTCAGTCAGCTCAAGCCCTTCTCGCTCGGCAATCGCTTTCGCGAGATCCCTGTTCCAATCATCAGGATTTGTTAGAAATCCTTCTTCATCAAATTCGACCTGTTCCAATACTGCATCTCTTAACTCTTCAGTCATTCTACCTGCCTCCTTTTATTTTCCTGCCCCACCGGTATCCGAACCAATTGCCATAACCATTCGTAACAATCGTGACAATCCAATCCGAAAATCACGGCGGAACATTACCTTTATCAAACTAAATAGTCCAGCGGGTTTTTCATCTCCAATACCGGGCTGGACTGCATCCAGTGCCCTGTTTGCCATAAGTATGGTTTCAGGACGGGTCGCCCGTTCAATCGTCTCTGCCAGGAGCCCGATCCGGTCTCCCAACACACGTATCTGCTCAGGATCCACCTGGTGGACAGCCTGGTCAGCAGCATAGCCAAGGCTGGCAATCGCAGCAAAATAGCCTTCCTGTTCCATCTTATCGAGTGATTCCACCACCTCATTGAACACTTCCCTGCCGAGAATGTTTGCCTCTTCCAGCAATCCGACACCTGCTTCGAATTTTTCCAGCATTCCCACCAGGGAGCGGGTGTTTCTGAGCAGGCGCTTGAGGAGATACATAAGGTCCTCGAGTTGAAAATCCTGCCCGATTTCAGCAAGCTCATCAATCGTGAGTTTGAAAAAATGATTGGCAATCGGGATTAAATCCTGCCTGAGCTCAATCATCTCCTGCTGCTGTTTGCATTGAAGCTCGAATTTCTCTGTGAGGAGATCCATTTTCTGATGGAGAAGAACCAGTTCCTGTTCCATTTTTCCTATCTCCATTTCCCAGCCATGCTCATCTGGGACTCCAGCGGCATCTCTCCACCCTTCAGGAGAATGTTCCAGTACATCCAGCGGAACATCATCTTCCCCCAGTGGTTTACGGCTGATTCCTTTAACAGGGAAAATGGACCGAACCCCGGCAGCGGGTATTTCCCTGGCAGGGGTTCAACATCATAGTTAAAATCAATCAGGATCCCTTTCTCAAATCCGGATTCAATGAAGCAGTTGGCGTGCCCATCAAACTCCGGCAGCGGATCGAGGCCTTCAATCTGGCGATGGATATTCTCTACTAGCACGTCCAGCATAAAATGCGCCACACTTCCTGCTTTCGACGTAGGCACATCCGCTGCATCGCCAATCACCCAAACGTTCTCCCATTTCTTCGATTGCAGTGTGTGATTATCTGTCGGAACGTAGTTCATCTCGTTGCCCATGCCGGATCGCTCTATCACTTCTGCCCCCATGTTTACCGGCACGGATACCAGCAGATCGAAGGGCACTTCACGCTCGTCATAGGAACGTATAGCACTGCTTGAATGGTCGACTTCCATGATGTTGAAATCGGGTTCGAGCAGGATATTCTTCCGTTCAAGCATATCGCCCAACAGGGAAGCGGCACGCGGTTTGGTGAACGCGCCCGGCAGTGGCGTTGCATAAACAATTTCCACATCATCACGAATGCCGCGCTCTGTAAAAAACCAATCGGCGAGGAACAGAAACTCAAGCGGCGCAACAGGACATTTGATCGGCATCTCTGCTACATTCACTACAAGTCTGCCCCCTTTCCAAAACTTGAATGCACGGCCAAGATTCACCGACCCGTCAACAGAGTAAAAATCGAAGACATTCTTTTGCCAGCCATTATCGAGCAATCCAGGGGTTTCCTCCGGGACAAGATGCGTGCCGGTGGCAATAACAAGAACATCATATGAAATTTTCCGCTTCTCGAGTTCTAACGTCACCCTGTTCTTTTCCGGCTCGATCAGTTCAATCTCTGAAAGGATAAACTCCACACCCTGGGGCAGGAAATCCCGCTTCGGCTTAATCACATCCTGCGGCGTGTACATCCCGAAAGGGATAAACAGGAAACCTGGTTGATAGTAATGTTTTTCGTCCTGGTCGACGATAACGATGCGCCACTCCTGCAAATCCAGTGTCTCCATCATCTTGTTCGCCACCATAGTGCCTCCCGTTCCGGCACCAAGAATCAACAGCGTTTTCATTCTTTTTCTCCATCCAATCTGAATATCTTTGTTACAACTGACTTTTTGTTTTCCCGCAGGTGGAATATAAGTTCAATCCGGATTTCACCAAACCGGCTCATTTTACATTTGCGAAAAAACTTACAGCCATATCATGATATATTATATCTTATTTATCTGCTTTGCCCCGCCAAATTTACACTGCCAAAAGTTGATTTTTTCTGGGAACTAAACAGGCAGCGGCAGATCAAAAAGGCTGTTCTCAACATGTTAAGGCCTGTATTCTCGTTTTTTCAGGATTCCTATTAATGACAAAACAGGCTGCCTGATTTAGCAGCCTGGCGTTCAGTGAGTTTATAGATGTTTCAGGACAGACAGGGGTTATGCATACTCAACCGTTGGTATTGGAATTCGCCCCGGCTCAGGTTATCGTAACATCCCGAAAATCATAATCCGGCTCTGGATAACTCATATCCAGACTCTTCAGCGTATCTACCAGCACCCTTCCAATTATTACATCCCGATGCCAGCGGCGATTCGATGGAACGATATACCAGGGAGCATACTCCGTACTGGTCCTGCTCAAGGCTTCCTCATAGGCAGTGACGTAGTTCGGCCACTCCTCACGCTCCTCGAGATCAGCTGGATTGAACTTCCATCGCTTATGAGCTATATCAAGCCTCTCCTGGAGGTTTTTTCGCTGCTCTTCCTTGCTGATATGCAGAAAGAACTTCAGAATTTTCGTTCCTTCATCAGCCAGCATCTGCTCAAACTGGTTGATATGGTCATACCGTCGTGACCAGACCTCCTCAGGAACCAGATTATGGACACGGACAACAAGGACATCTTCATAGTGGCTTCGATTGAAGATCATAATCTCACCCCGGCCGGGAGTATTACGATGCACACGCCACAGATAGTCGTGATCTAATTCCTTCTCAGTTGGCTTTTTGAATGAAAAAACTTTTACACCCTGGGGATTTACACCGTCAAAAACACGCCTGATTGTACTGTCCTTGCCGCTTGTATCCATCCCCTGAAGAACTACGAGGAGCTTGTGCTTATGCTCCGCATAGAGAAGCTCCTGCAAGCCTTCCAGTTCTTTGGTTAAAGCCTTGACTTCCTTTTTGGCTTTGGATTTCCCACCTTCATATGCTTCATGATCATCAGACGGCCATTCGCACAACTTGACTCTGGTTCCGGGTTTTACTCGATAATCATCCATGATTCATCCTTTCACCATCTGGCTTCCTGCATATCCAATATGTGAGGCAGCAAATTTACCATGCAATGCATTATTATCAGAGCAATAATAGTTGTTGCCTGTTTATTCCCGGCTCGTTTCCATCATCTGGCGTGCTGTAGACCTTCCGATCTCAACAGCAAAATTGGTACCGCGATCCCACGGATATACTTGTGACATACTTGCAAACCACAACCCTGGAATCGGCGTCTTAACGTCGGGAATCTTTTGAGAATGATTCACTTCAGGAATCGGCTGAGCATACTTCGTTCGGAACATCCACGTCTTTCTCACCCAATCCTTTTGGAAACCCGGGTTTATCTGATGAAGTGCCGGTAAAAAGAGCTCGGTCAATTGTTCCCTGTCGAGCGTAAAATACTCATGATCCGGATCCAGATAATCACCACAATAGACCAGGGTCTCACCGCCATAATGTTCAGCCGGCAAAAAGTTGGTATGTTCCACTAACGATAGAAACGGAAATCCGGCGTTTTTTGGCAGGTTGTGCCAGTAAATTCCGTCGGGAGAAAGGGGTTCCTTGAGAGCCAGGATCAGCACAACGGCCCCCATAGACCGCAAGCTCTGGATACGAGACAGGTAATCCCCGGGAAGCTGCGGGCAGATACGAGACATCAGCGCCGGTGAAGTCGTCACCAGACACTGGTCAAAATAGCTCTCGCCGTTTGCAGAACGGACCTCAATTTGTCCATTTTGATCGGATTGAAGAAGAGATACCGGGTCTTCAAGATGGATCCTGACACCTTCTTCCCTCAGACGATCTGCAAGAGCATCCATAAAAGCCTGGAACCCACCCTCGAAAGTGCCCAGTTTCTGTGTGCGTGCTTTGAAACGCGCCCAGAACCAGGCCATATTGACATCCTGGTAATGGGGTCCAAATTTTCCTTCGAGCATGGGCTGCCAAAGAGATTCATAGGTCCTGCGGCCTGCCCAGCGAAGAAGCCATTTTTCCGCCTTGTATTTTTCAAAAAAAGTCCCGTCCGGTATTGCCTTGAACATGGCAACAAGTGCACCGAACCGGATCCTGTCGAAAAAGGGTATGCCAGGGAAACGCAGGACAGCCAGCGGTGAATCGAGTGCGTAAAAACTGTCCTCATAATAAACGGCGGTAACTGGTATCTTGAATAACACTTTCGAACTGAGGCCAAGCTCTTCAATCAGCCCGAGTATATCTTTATCATTTCCAAACCAGTGGTGATAATACTTTTCAAGTGACCAGTCCCAGGTTGGTTCACGGAAACCTGCAGCAAGCCCGCCTACCTGGTCACTCGCCTCAAAAACATCTACTTCCCATCCGGTGCGCTTTAGATCCCAGGCGGCCGCCAGGCCTGCAGCTCCAGCGCCAATTATGGCAGCTTTCATGTTTCTTCATCCTCTCTCAACTCAATCTGGACATTTTGCCATGAGACACTTTCCCGCATCATATAGAAGGCTCCGAGAAGTGTAATCGGAAGCCAGAGGGCAGCATGCAGCACAATTGTGTAACCAGCTGCCGCTGAAGAAGGCACCCCAAATGCCTCCAGTACAGCTATTCCAGGAGCATCGAACGTTCCCACATAGCCCGGTGCAGAAGGAATGGTCGTTGCCAGATTGACTATTCCATTCATCAGCATCAGTGCGAAAAAACTCACTGTAAATGGAAATGCATGCATGACAAACCAGTATTTCCAGGTCTCAAACAACCAGACCACGATCGAAGTTACCAGCACCATCAGCACATCTGCCGGAGAACGCAGTGAAGAAAGCCCTTCGAGAAATCTTTGACTGATCAAGTGGTATCCGTCCCGGAATCTTTTTGGCACAAAACGGTCACCGATCCAAGACAGAACTTTCTCAGCAGGCTCTGGAAACACAGCCATCAGGATAAATACAAGCACAGCGCCCAGAAAAACCACCGCGCCAATAACAGCAAGATCCTGGATACTGCCAATAAATCCCGAACCGTCGGTAAGTGCAGTCAGGCGCGGCAGTGTGAGAAAGACAAACCCCAGCATGACAAGGCCGTCAAAAGCCCTCTCAATAAAAATCGTCGCCAGAGACGCCGATATAGGAACCTCGTACTTTTTACGAAGCACATACGCGCGCAGAAGTTCACCAGCTCGAGCCGGGTAGATGTTATTCCCCATATACCCTATAGCAACAACCGGAAACATTTCCTTTGTACTGATCCTGCGGATAGGTCGAAGCAGATAATGCCAGCGCCAGGCTCGTGCCCATACTCCCACAAAATACGCGCCTACTCCAGGCAGCAGCCACCAGTAGCTGGCTTCCTGGAGCGTACTCCAGACCAGATCCCACTCAAATCCCGGAAGGACCTGCCAGAGGAACAAAGCACTGATTAGTATTCCAAGCCAGAACTGCCAGCGTTTCAATCGATCCTCCCCTTCCAATGAAGATAACTTCTGGCATTCTACCATTTTCGAATTAAAAAGAAACCGGGCGTACTCGTTGAGTGCGCCCGGAAAATCTGTATTATAGTGCTTCGGCTGGCTCCGGGATCATCCCCTTTAATATCCGTTCAAGAGCCATGGTATGGCTGCAAACCCCTCTGCGCTGGAAAAAATTGCAGTCGCACGACCACTTCCCATTTTCATAAACCACAGTATGGTTATTGTTTTCACCCTCAAAATGTGCTTCAAATGTATCGAAGCTGATACGATCCCGTTCCGCCGCGTAACGTTTTGCTTTTTCAATTTTTCCGATCATCCCATAATCCATTGCCGCTCCTTTCGGTAGAAGAACCAGAATAAAAAAAACGCGCGGCTTTTACCCACGCGTTCTGATGGCTTTCTCCCTGTTATGTGTGTTAAATACTTGCATAATAATTACATCGCCTCTTAACAAAAAGTATAGAGATGTTCCTCTTTTTCGTCAACAGACAATTCCATTACGCTAACCCAACGCCAACAGGAACATATAAACAGAAAAACATAAATCAGCCGCCAATATATGACATCTCTACCCGGCGGCGCCCTGCTGCTTTTTCCGAACGAAGTTCTGAATATCGGTCAACTCGCACAGACCATGTATTCCGTATCAATTCATAGATCTGTTCATTTGCTGCTCCGTTTCTCAGCGCTTCACGGAGATCGACCCCGTCCTCAGCAAACAAACATGTAAAAAGTTTCCCATCAACAGAGATCCTCGCCCTCGAACAATCCTGACAGAACGGTTGAGTAATGGAAGCAATTATTCCAATTTCTCCGGATCCCTGGCGGTAGCGGTATCTGCGAGCCACTTCGCCCTGGTAATTCGGCTCCAGCGGCTCAAGATCATATGCCTGCTTAAGTGTTCTCAATATTTCTGCAGCGGGAACCACTTCTGCGGCTTTCCAATTGTTGGTAGCGCCTACATCCATATATTCAATGAACCGCAGAATGTATCCCGGTTTCCGAAAAGCTTCTGCCATCGGAAGGATCTGGTTTTCATTGCTGCCGCGCTTAATAACCATGTTGATCTTTATCGGTAGAAGCCCCGCATTTTCTGCCGCCGCTATGCCCTCAAGCACTTGTGCTGCGGAAGAATATCCGCCGCTCAATTCTGAAAAAATTTCCTCATCCAGTGCATCCAGACTGACGGTGACCCTGTTCAACCCCGCCTCCCTCAAGGTGTTTGCATGCTGCGCGAGGAGGGATCCATTCGTTGTTATGGCTATATCGATATCAGACAGCTTTCTGATGGAAGCAATAAAATCTGCAAGGTGGGGGCGCAGCAGCGGTTCCCCCCCTGTCAGCCTGACCTTTCGGCAGCCTGCTTGATGAAATAGAAGGGCCAGGCGGTGCAGCTCTTCAAAAGTCAGGAAATCCTGATGCGGGAGAAAAGTATAGTCCGGGCTGAATACATCTCCCGGCATGCAATATGGGCAGCGGAAATTACAGCGGTCTGTCACTGATAAACGTAAATCGCTGAATATACGGCCAAGGGTATCTTTCAGAGGTTTCCCAGCCACAAATCTCCTCCAGGAAAAGGATGTCAAGAACATGTTTGCAGATGCTTCATCCAGAGGTTCAATTGTGTTGAAACTGAGGATAAGGGTATTCTATCACAGCGAAGTCTCCCGGTTTTTAACCACATCCCTACCCATCTATCCCGTAAATCATTGTCCCCCCTGCACGAACTTTCAAGTGTATAATCAGGAACATAAAAGTTGAATGCGGATGCATGCTTCGGGAAAAATTGTTGGGTGAATTCGTGCACACTATGCGCGACATACATCGCCGAAGTTTCGTTAAAGGTACAGGAGGAAAAAACATGGGAAATTCAAAGAACTTGCCTGTTCCGAGTCGTGGCGGCGGGATTATTGATATCACGACAAGAAACCTTCGATTGATCTGGCGTCTGTTGATGGATAAACGCGTAAATCCATTTATCAAACTGCTTCCGGTCGGTGCACTTGTATACTTTGTTGCACCTGATTTTCTGCCGCTCAATCCAATAGATGACGCCGTCCTGCTCTGGCTGGGGTCATACCTTTTTCTTGAACTTTGTCCACCTGAACTGGTAGAAGAACATCGAAGAGCAATAGACTCGATTGTCGAAGGGGAGTGGCGCGAATCAATCGAAAGTGATATCGAAGAAGATAAAGGCAAGGAATAGCCGGATTCAAATCGTCAAAATGGGGAAGACAGGCACCCGACAAGATCGTACGGCCTTGCCTCGGTGATCTGCACAGGAATGATCACACCTGGATCCACTTCCTCAGTGAGGATTACCATCCCATCCACCTCTGGTGCGTCTCGATAGCTCCGTCCGACTGATATTCCGTCTCCCACACCTTCGATTAAAACATCCAGGTCGGTGCCAACCAGCTCCTGATGCTTGCGAAGGGAAATCGACTGCTGCAGCAGCATCAGGTGTTCGAGACGTTCCTGTTTCACCTTTTCCGGAATGGGATCACCCTGATTTTCTGCAGGTGTACCCTTTTCGAAAAAATAAGGGAATACACCGATGTGGTCGAAAAGTTCTTCCTCGACAAGATCGGCCAGTGTAGAGAAAGCTTTCTCTGTTTCGCCAGGAAATCCCACAATAAAGGTGGTACGCAGAACAAGATCCGGGATCCTTTCTCGCATCCTGAAAAGGAACTCGATGGTGCTGTTGATGTCTCTTGGCCGCCGCATTCGCCTGAGCAAATCAGGATCAGCATGCTGCAGAGGGATGTCAAGATACGGAATGATCTGCGGTCTTCCTTCCATAAGCTCCACAAGCCGATCACTTACACGATCCGGATAGGCATACATCAGTCGAACCCATTCAACTTCGGGTATCTCGGGAAGCAATGCCTCCAGCAAATCCGGCAAGCCATCTTTTTTCCCCATATCCACACCATAATCCGTAATATCTTGAGCTATCACAACAATTTCACGCACACCGCGCTGCTTTAGTTGTACCGCATCAGCAGCTATCTGCTTAAAGGTGCGGCTGTGGGCAGTACCTTTTATCAATGGAATCGAGCAGTAGGCACAGGATCTTCTACAACCATCCGCTATTTTCAGATAGGCGCTCGCACCCTGCTGTGCAGTACGTGGAAGCACACAGGATGCAGGTTCTTCGGGAGCAGATCCGACAAGCAAGGGCTTCTGTTTTTCCGCACCTTTCTCAAGACTCCGTATCAACTGTTCAATCTCACGCCAGCGGCGGGTGCTGATCACCGCATCGACAAGGGGCTCTTCAGCCAGGATCCGCTGTGGATTCCTTTCCGCCATACAACCTGCAGCAATCAGCAGCTGCTCCTCCCTTTTTTTTCCTGCCAGCTGTTGAAGCGCATCAATCGATTCCAAACGAGCAGGTTCTATAAAGCCGCATGTATTCACAATGAGAACATCGGCTTCTTCAGGAGACCCGACGAGAAGCCGGCCATTTTCCTCCAGCAAGGCTGTTATCGAACCTGTATCGACAAGGTTCTTGGGGCACCCCAGAGTTTCCAGATAAAATGTTGATTGTTTCACTATCTAATCTCCTGCCTGGTCTGGTCCGCCCGGGCCCGGCCCCGGCGTGCGAGTGATCGTGCTCGTGGGTGTGGTTGTAGGTGTTGGAGTCTGTGAGGGGGTATTTGTAACAACAGGCGTAGGTGTGATCATGCCATCCAGAGTCCAGATACGAATAACAGCCTGGTCCAGGTTGCCCATAATGCCAGTATCGTCACCCTGGTAGAAGATACGGATACCACCAGCATTTCCAGCAGCCACCTCAACATTCTCTTCTCCACGAAATTCCAGGACATCGCCAGGTGAAAAACGTCCCGCCTGCTCTTCTTCTCCATCTACCAGGACCCGCAGCCAGGTGCTACGTTCCACAACCAGTGTAATGCCGACTCCGCTGGTTGTATTCAGCACAAGTGGAAGCGTGGCTGTTTCAGTAGGCGTCAGCAGTACCAGAGAGATCGAGCTGCTGCTCGTTGTTTCAGTTGGTGCAGCTGTCTCACCTGGTTGAACATCCACTGCTTCTGGAACAGCCGTCTCAGCCGTATATTCCTCATCAGGTTGAGCAGCCTGCAGCATCTGCATCCCACCCCCAACTACTGCGGCCACCAGAACCGCTATCATCAATATAGTCAGCAAAAGGTCTGAACTCAACCAAGGCGGCAATGAAAACCGGACTTTCTTAGTCTGTGCCCCGGGAGTTATATCCGTTTCCCTGGAATTACGTATCGTTCTTGTCTGGATACCTTCGGCATAACGCAGTAGGATCTCATCAGGCTCAAGCCCCAGGAATTCGGCGTAGTTTCGCAGGAATCCGCGTGATTGAACCGGTGAAGGAAGTGAGTTGATTTCACCGTTCTCCAAAGATCGAAGATGATAAGCACGAATATGTATAGTGTGCTCTATCTCTTCAAGGGTAAGGCCAAGTGCTTCACGCGTCTCTCGCAGCAGCCGGCCGAGTTTTATGATCTCATCAGATTCCATGCACCTTGGTCTCAATTCAATCCAGAGTACTTTTTGTAAGATGAATCACCGGCAGGAAATCCTGCCGGTGATCACTTCTACAAGTTGTAAATCGGAATTCGTTTATTCTTCTTCTCCGGCAGGTTCTTCCTCAGCAGTATCCGCTGCTGTTTCTTCCGCTGCTGTTTCTTCTGCCGCTGTTTCTTCCACTGCAGTTTCTTCTGCCTCAGTTTCTTCTTCCGCTGCTTCCTGCTCGGCTGCTTCCGCTGCTTCCTGCTCGGCTGCTTCCTCAGCTTCCTGTTCTTCCAGCTCTTCAATAATCCTGGCTGCGATATCGGTATCCTCAACCTCTGCTTCATAAGCTGCTTCAGGAGGTTCAGTCTCGCGGTGAACAAGAATGGTGATTTCAGGCACCAGATCAATGGTCAGGCGGATACCCGCAGTATGCACACCCAACAGTTTGATCGGCTGGGTATCGATCTGCCTGCGGTCAATTTCCGCGCCTGTTTCCGTCTCGATCGCTTCTGCAATCATGGCTGTAGTGATCGAGCCGTACAGTTTGCCTGTTTCGCCGGCTTTAACTGGAAACGCAAGCTTCAAGCCATTCAGCTTTTCGGCAACTGTCCCAAATT
>Ga0272441_10015085_pt1 | contig 10853 bp, 11 predicted proteins | sample SSMProp6N_FD_193582 | JGI IMG/M metagenome (GOLD analysis project Ga0272441, IMG submission 193582) | Marine sediment archaeal communities from Little Sippewissett salt marsh, Falmouth, MA, United States - SSM-Prop-6N | ecosystem: Environmental > Aquatic > Marine > Wetlands > Sediment ...
TTTTGGATAATAATAGAATCATAAGTGATGCGAATCAGGCCAATGGGGGACGATTACTATCAAGCCTGAGGGCGAACCGGAAACTCGCAGAAAGAAGATTCAAGTCAGCCCAGGAGCTCATTGACAAAGCACGACCTTTACAGGCAAACAGAAAATATCCCGAGGCATTGTGGTGCGTTCATCAGGCCTTGAAAATGGATTGCGAATATGAGAGTGCACGAAGGTCACTTGAGTCTTTAAGACGGCGCGAGCGAGTGGCGACACAATATTGGCAAGATGCGAAAGCGCTCTATGACGATAAGTGCTATTTTGAGGCAGGCAGGAGCCTAAAGGTGGCGATACAGGAATTTCCAGATCTCCGGGTGCTCGCATTATCTCGTGATTTGGACACACGGATGAAGGAGGCTGAAAAGGCTAAGGACAATGTGTTGAAAAGAAAGATGCCCGTAGAGGAGTTTTACGATACTTACCCAGACTATGATGAATTCCCATCCGATGCAGACAAAAGACTCAGGAAGGCCGTACTCCAGGATCTGAAAAACCGTCTTGGGAATCTCTCTCAGGAAAAAATGCAAATTATCGTTAAGGCCAGAAGATCCATTTTGCAGGACGAAGGAGAGTATCAAGCTCTGGACAAGAAATACAGTTCGGGGATGAGAGAGCCCCTGTTGTCCGACAGGAATATTGCGAATGCTGATTGGTGTCAGCTCGAATTTCCCCGCAATAATAACTTAACCCTATATATTGAGGGGCACGGTGTGAAGGCCTGGGGCACCGCTTTGGTCCGTTGTCAGGACAAGATGTACATACAAGTCTCCAAATCCTCCGATCCGAGCTGTTCCAGGACAGGACGACTTGCCCTTCAACCTTGGAAGAAGCATCGAATCGAGATAAAGCCTTCGTGTTTTTCTGTAAAGACGGCCAAAGTGCAGGTCGTGAAGAAAGGATGGCTCTTCAAAGATTACGATTGGGATGCTATGGCAAACCAGATTATGAAGGAGCATAAGGTTGATCAATCGACGGCTAAGAAGAGTCTTCAAATGGCCTTCGATGTAAGGAAAGACAAAGGCAATGTCATAACACTCGAGGTGCCTTTAATAGATTGTTGGGACGATGAGCAATTTATGGAAATTACGCTCGAAGAGTAGCAAATGGGATCGGCCAGGACAACAAAATGGCCCCAAGCGGGAGAAGCCGGCACAGATTGAAGATTTCAAGGAGTGTCACAATACTCTGCCACGTGAAAGAACATCAACGTCCCTCACGGAACGGGACACAAGGATTTCCACTCATCCGGCTCTTCAGCAAAACTCGCGAGACGAATGACAGTGTATGCAACAGCCGCCTGACCTGCCTTTCTTTTGAGGGGCATAATCATGCTAAATGTCGAACGATCAAAATGCATATCAATCGACGCGACGCCGCAGGCGGCGGGGAACTGGTCGGCCACGAGCGGGACGGTGCCACTTTTGCGGCCAGGGTTATTGTCGATACAGCCGGATGTCGTCAATGAACATCGTGCCTGAACCACCGGCCGATGCCATGCCGGATTGGCTGCCCAGGCCAATCGCGATCTTATCCACATCACTCAGGTTAATGCCCTGATCGGCGAAGGCCGACAGTGGAATACGCCACTGGCTCCAGGTACCGCCCGTAGCGGCATCCGAATCATCATGGGCCGCGACCGCCGGCGGGCCGGCGCTGTTGGAGATCGCCACGTACAGAGGCTCGGTTGCGTTTCCCGAAGCGCCCCGGAACCAGAGCGACAATTCTGCAACACCGGCGATCGTCCATTCGCGCGAGGCGCCTAAAGTCAGCGATGCCTCCGAATTCAATACGCCGGCTTCGTTGACGTACAGCAGCGGCATGGACTGCAAGCCGCCATGAACAATCGTCTGCTCACAATACGGAGGCACCAGATAACCCACCTGCGCGCCGTTGCCGGCGACGCCAAAGCCATCGATCCAGCTCTGCCAGATGGCTTCACCATCGACGTCATTGTCCGTATAGCTCTCGAAATCCTCGACCAGAAGATAATCACCGACCGTGAAGCTCCAGACGGGGCCTTTGACGGCAGTCCCATTATACACCTCATCCACGCGCCAATAGTACGTGGTGCCCAGATCGAGTAATCCAGTATCGTAGCTTTCATCCCCCAACGTTTTGGCTCCTTTGTACTCGGGCGAGCCGGTATCGGCGCTGCGCACGGTGTCCTTGTCCAGTCCGAGGTACACCTGATGTGAAGCGGCGTTATCTGCCGGTGTCCAGCTTAAGATCGCGGCCATCCCCACGTCGGTCGCCCCGTTGGCGGGTTGTGGATTGGCGACCGCGCCAATTGTCGCAAAGGCCCACACGTTGCCTTTGTACGTCGCGAGGCCGTCAAATTCGTCAATCCGCCAGTAGTAAACCTTTTCTTGTTCAAGCGAGCCGGGATCGTAGCTTGCCGGGCCGGACGGGATTCCCACAGTCGCATTGGCGACGGTTTCAAAGTCCTCACCGAGATAGACAGTATGCAATTTTGCCCCGAAGCCAGGCGTCCAGCTCAGTCGCGTCTCTGTGGCTGCTGAATCGGCTCCGTCAGCCGGGTCGGGATCGTAAGCGGTTTTCGGTGGAATGGAGAAGCTCCAGACATCGCCTTTCCACGGACTGTTCGGATCGGCGTCATTGACCTCGTCGATTCGCCAGTAGTAGGTTGTGCCCGGGACCAGACCATCGGGATAGGCAAATCCCGGAAAACCGGCCACGTAATACGTCGTGATTTGGTTGCCACGGAATACACCCGAATTACGCGTAGCTTCGCTGACGTCGTTCAGACGGTCACCGAGATACACATCATGTGAGACTGCCAAAGCTCCGGCCTTCCAGCTCAAGGTCACCCATGTGTCCTCGTGAAGGGCGCCGTCCTTCGGGTCGGGACCAAAGGCCAATTCCGCTTTCTCCCCCGCCGCCGAGTAGAGCGATAAGGTGCATCCACTGTCATTTGTGACCCATGTGGGCGTGTGAAGTCCCACGCCGGTAAACGCTTCCGGCGCGATGAAGGTCTGGCCGATGGATTCCTCGGCATCCTGTAAAGCGAATGGATACCAGGCGTCGCCAATAGCCCCTTGCGGAGCGACGACTATCAGTTCCACCCACGCGCTCTCGGTCGGAAAATACTGCAACCTGAAATCGGAGTCTTCGCTGCCTTCCATCGGTTCTCCATCGCTCCAGGCTATCAGTAGCTCTCCGTTGGGGCCATCTTCATAAGGATTCGTTCTTGAGCCCCAGCAGCCGACTGTTCCCTCTAATTCGGTCAGTTCGATGTAGTACAATCCGGGCGGTTGTATAGCCTCGGGGAATTCGAGATTCGACCATGAGTTATCTGCTATATTTTCGAACTTCCTGGAGAGGACAAGTCTGTTCTTGGGCGGCTCTTCATCCGCAGCGAAAGAACGGGTCTGAAAAAATCCACACGCCGCAACCAATGCCATACATACTAACATTAATCTCTTAGACATCATACGCCTCCTTCATTCTGAACCGGGATTGCCGACCTAATTTCACAAACGGTGCTCCTGCACACCTTGACATTTTTCCTGAGACGCTCCTGTATAATTCAAACTTTATGATACCAAGACACCATCGTCATTTCAACGAGTTTCTGCAAGATTTGACGCCCCGTTTGGCACTGAACGGAAGAAAAGCCACGTCATTGAGAGAAGAATCGACTTCGTTCATTCTATTCTATTCGAAATCCGGCATTAACAGGATTTCTTTGCCTGCGGGGAGCGATACAGCCTCACCAACCGGGATTTCCTTACCGTCCTTTTTCACGGACCGGACCGGACGTCCGAAATGCTCCAAATGCACAACGATCTTCTCAACCCGATCCCGCTCAGGAGGATTCACTCTGATCAATCCGCTACGTCCATCCTCGGCTACACGCACCGACAAACTCACCGGCCCGAAACTGGTCGGAATATCCGTTAACCGGATCACATCGCCGGCCTGAGACCAACCGGAAGGCATGCCTTCCAGCAAGTGTAACTCTCGTCCTCGCTCTAAAACCAGCATATGCCTCACCATTCTTATGAACTCCGCGCTCGCCCAATTATGCGGCATGTCACCTATGTATCTGTCGCGCTCGCCGAGAGGATTTTGTTCTTCCCGCCAGCATAATAGCGGGCAGGCATGATTGGCAAATGCATAAAATGTCGCCGCTGCCTTGCGTCCGTGTCCAAGCCATAAATGTGCATGGCCGTAGAATGAACCGGCATAGTTCCATATTCCCGCCGGGTCCCAACCCGTCCCGAATATCAAACCTTCACGCTGATGAGCGTCCAGCATCGCCAAGGTGCCTTGCATCAGTCCATCATCCGGCTCAAAGACGCGCCCCGGATGGATCGACTGCAAAAATGCCCATGCCCCTCGTTGCGGCAGTTGCTGTTGCTCTCCCTTCATCGTTACCGGCACATACTCGTTGCCGTGTTCGTCACGCAATTTGTCGCGGTTTCGCGCTTTCTCGAAATGGCCCCAGTAATTTGCGAACTCGGTTTTCCACACAGAGATAACAGGCTTTTTCAAAACCTCAGCCATCTCAATCGCGGCCTTTAATCCTGCCAATGTCCAATACACGTTAGTGTATTCCCTGTGCCTTCCTCCAAGGCCGCCGTCGCCAAAGCCGATCGGCATCAGGCCATAGTTTGCCTGGGAAGGGTCCGTCATGGTCATTCGCCGGTACTCGATAATATTTTCGACATTGGACTGCACGATCGGCCAGGTCTTCTCCAGCCAGCGGGTATCACCGGTCAACTGCCAATGGCGCAGGATCATCCAGAGCCGCAAGCCGCATTTCTTCGAGAATTCCAATCCGCCGGGTCCTTCGTCCTTTTCTACCTGAAGTTCCAGACCTGCTCTGGCTTCCTGGCCGCGACCGAGATAGGTGACCGCTTCCAGAATAAAAGGACCATCTGCCGCCCATGTCCCCCGGTAGCAGGTCGGACCTACCTGGAAGGCCGGCTGGCCGTTACGAAGTTCACGAGCCTGATAGATATTGCGAATGCACGAATCCAACAGGCCCTGCACGGAGGAATCAGGTACTTGAATTCGATCCAGGGGCAAAGCTGCTTCCTCTTTCCAGTAGTGAATTGTCTTATCTAATTCCTTCCGCGCGGTTTCAACCGAAACGGGCGATTCGGCTTCCCGCCCTCGATGAAATCCTATTAGAACCTGCTCTCTATGGCCCGGCTCAAGGTCCGTTTCTTGGAAGTACAAACGTAATGGATGCTCAATTCGTGAATTCACATCGTAGATCGCCAAAGCCCGACTGTCGGCTTGTCCTAAAAGTATCTGTTGGTCCGTTGGAGCATTCTTTGCCTCAAACACCCACAGAGCAGTTAGAATCGTATTCTTGTCCCCTGCTTCGGAGGCGCGGTGGACACCCATTTCAAGCAGGCCGTCCTCATCTTCATCCTTTGCCTCAAAAGTCAGCACAACGGGCCGATGCCGCCCATACTCGGCAATTAAATCCAGATCTCGAACGGATTGTCCTTCGATACGCAAGTCCAAAGGCCGCTTGCCTGCCTGCTCATGCCAGCTCTCGATCAGTCCAAAGGCGACGCGATATCTCTTTCCGGCCTCAGCAGGAAAGGTGAAGGTGAGGGGCCGTCGGTAGCCGACGAGAATATCCCGGAATCGTTCATCGCAGGGTCTATCGGGCTGACCCCAACTCCGGTTCACTGACGGCAAACGTTGTGGAATGATCGGCCTCGCCGGCTTACCCTCTTTGGATATTTTCGGGGCATATGACACGCAGTTTGGCGACATTATGCAAAAAGTTCGACCCCCGGCAAGATCCGTTACGCGCTGCATGTCCTGGTCCACTTGTAGCAGTTTGTCGGAGTCGATCTTTAAGACAATCCGCCCTCGCTGCGACTGAGTCCCCCGGTTCTCCAGCTCCAACCACAGATAATCGATACGCTTCGTGCTCCATTGTTCGACACTTCGGCTCTCGGGCGCCCCCGCCCAGGCTCGCTGACGAAGCAGCAGGCCGCCATGCTGCTGGGCTGTCATCACGACAGGGATCCTCGGGTCCAGAAGTCGTTGGGTGATCTCGCCCTGGGGGCCTTCTGTTTCCACATCCGCCGTGACTCGGACTTTGAAGTCGTAGAACCGTCCGCCCCCATAGTCATAGTACAGACCGCCGTCGGAGCCTACGATGCTCTTGTGAGGATCGTCTGGTAAACCGATGCATGCCTGCCATCGCTTCGGGCTGTACCGGAAATCCAGTGTTTGCTCTTCCAGGTTCCCGGTCTGATCCTGTGTTTCAAAAGCCTTCACCTCAAGCAGGGTCTGAAGCGGCCCGGCCGCGTGCGTCTCTGCCGGACGGAATACCAATCCCACTAATATCAGACCCACGATTCGAACAAAATACCCTGCAAACATATGCAAAACCTCAAGCGAATAAAAAGTTACTTCTGACTCGGAAAGCATACTCTTCAATCACGCATTCAGCAAGGGCAAGGTGGAACCTAACAGGTTTTACGTTAGTAGAGTTGCTTGTAGTGGTTGCGATTCGAGCATGGTTGCCGGCAATACTGATGCCTGCACTGCAACGTGTTAAGAGACGGGCCAAAACGGTTGCCTGTCAAGGGGCTGAAGCCATCGCAGGTTTACTGGATTTGTCGACACCGAGCGAACAAGAGATAGCGGCTACCGGGACTGATGGCAAAAAATGACTGGGTGTCCTGCCTGGGGTTTCTCGGTGGACATCATCGTTCAGCTATGGATGGTGATGGACGGGCCAACCAATCCGGCGGGGGTGAAAACGCGGTTTCTAAAGCCAACGGTCGGATTCGAACCGACAACCACTGGTTTACAAAACCAGAGCTCTACCGTTGAGCTACGTTGGCACGACGTATAAACGCCATTATTGGGCCTTAAATATATGTTCTTCGATTATCGGCAACACCATTTTTCCTATATTTGAGGTAAAAACGCGCCCCAAACGCGACCCACATGTCACTCTATTTAAAATAATTGTAAAACCATAATAATTCATTTGTGTTAATCATGAACTTTTGATAAATCGACCGTTCCTTTGGCAATACATTTATACTGGAGTCAAAACAGCAATGGACGTACCCACCAATGAAGCACCCAGCCGGGCCAATCCATGTCGAATCGCAAGAACCATGCCCTGTTTAGGGTACTTTCGTATCTCATGACACGGGATTCTTCTTTTGTCGAGTCTTTGGCTGACGTTTTTGAATTTCAGCAGCAAGTCGAAATAGCTCAGCAGATCTTGGAAGAGAAGAAAGAATCTGACCGATTATCACCGAATCAATCGCTGAAAAAAGATCGACGTAAGACTTGTCTTTTTCGTCATAATCAACATCGATCATACTGAAATAAAGTTGATTCTGCTTTTCAGGCCCTAACGCCAACCATAAGTAAGCCAATTTCCGAGCGATAGTCTGCACGGTCATACCCCGGTCCCGGCAGGATTCTAAGCCTTCCTGGACTTCTCGCGGGACCGGCCCGCCAAAATAGTACGTGTTTTTGAGCCGACCACTGTTCTTTTCTGATTTTTTCATAGGGGGCATTTTAGTAATCTTCCTTCTAATAATAAAATATGAATACCTCAAAAAATTTTCTGATTATTTCATAATAGATACTTGACGAATCCATACCTATAAGCCATGATAGAGTCATAATATGTTATGAATATTTCAGTTTTTGGGGTGCTCTTATGAAAAAACCACGCAAACCACGCACAAAAAAGTCGGATTTGACCCTCATCCAGACAAACCTGAAACCGGAACTGGCCAAGCGATTCTACGCCAGTCCTGAATTCAAACTCCTTGGAAACGTCAGCTCGTCTCTCCGTGCCATGCTCGACAACTACTTACCACAATTCGATCAAGAAGGTCAAGAAAAAAATGGGACAGATTCATCACATCAAGCTGCCTGATGACGTGAACCCACACGGCCTAGTGACGATCAAGAAGGCGGCTGAGTTAACCGGCATCACGGCCACGACCTTTTATGACCTTCGGCAAAATCCGAGTTTGGGCTTGCGGTTCTATCAGATCAGAAAAGGCGGCCGGCTGTACTTGAAAACAAACGAATTACTCAGGTGGATCAATGGGCATCTTAAGATTGCATAATTCACGTTTCATACCCTCCTTATGTACGAAGCGAAAAGGGGCCGTCCCGGTCGGTAAGGGATACGGCCCCCGATCGTTTCCGCCGAACAGTAGAATCCAACGACTCGCAGCGGCCGTGCTTATCGGGATACTTGCCTTTTGTTTAACCTCTCGGGCTGCGTGGGCCTGGGGATGGGCACGCCGCTCGAAAGAGTACGGGAGGGGACGATGAGGTATAGGCAAGGCCAGTGGACAGCCTATCATTCCCGCCGAACCATCACTGTGTCAATTGGGAGAAAACAATGCTTTACGGAATCACACCTACCGAACCCGATGAGGTCGGCTATTGCGCCGGCTGCGGCGGTATGATGTACGACTACGAGGCGAGTCATTGCTATCACTGTGGCGCGCATGTACACAACGGCTGCGAGGTCAAGTGTTATAGCTGCGGCTTCATCGGCTGCAAGGCGTGTCTCGTGCAGGATGAAGAGGACCTGGAGTGGTATTGTCCGAACTGTATCACGCCGACGGCGAGGGCGGCTCGGGCGTGTGCCCGGACCGGCTCGCGGTATCATTTACGACAGTATCTCCGGATCAGAAAGCGGGGGGCGTGATGGCACTCTCTGACACGCTGGCCTTCATTGTTTTGATGTGGTTCATTTCGATGAGCGTGGTCCTGGGGACACCGAGCTATTACACCGTTGAACACAGGCTCTACGTCGTGCCGCGCGACGAGGGCATTATCGAGCAGATCGTTAAGTTCGGCGTGGAATGGTGGCACGAACATGTTCCAAACAAGATTCCACCCAACGGAGATTCAGTGCCCCCGCTGTACGTCCTTAAGGCGATCGAGCGAAAAGCCGGTGCGCAAATCAAGCTGTCAAACGAGGCTAAGTCGTGGGCCGACAAACGGATAGCGTTAAAATCGCAGATCAAGACGCTGGAAAAAGACGTTGATAAGTTCAGTGCCAAGCTCATTCACGCCTTGTCCGGCGCGGAAATCGGCTTGTTGCCGGACGGCCGGAAAGTGACCTATCACCAGTACGAATCCAACCGTTTCAACAGTAAACAATTCAAGATCGATCATCCGGACATGGCGCCGGAGTACACAACGAAGTCGAGTCACAGAACCCTCTATATTAAGAAGAAATGAACGGGAGTAATATTATGGCGAAGCGAAACACAGAAAACGGCAATGCTAATGTACCGGCCCTGTCGCCGCCACGGTTGCCTTATCATCCAGCCGTTGAAGAACGGTTTGGAATCGACAGGAGCGGATGGAAGGCGTTGGTGGAGGCGATCTTTCCCTCTGCACAATCGCCCGAATCAGTCATTCTGGCTTTGAGCTACTGTAAAGCTCGCAAGCTCGACCCGTTTAAGCGGGTGATACACATTGTAGGGATTTGGGATAGCCAGAAGAATTGCATGAAGGATACGGTGTGGCCGGGCATCGGGGAGCTTCGGACTACAGCACATCGGACGGGGATCTACGCCGGTCGTGATAAAACGGAATACGGGCCGGACGTGACGAAGGTGTGGGAAGGCAAGGACAGGAAAAAGAACTTCGATTATCGTTACGAAGTGACGTTCCCGGAATGGGCACAGGTGACTTTGTACCGCACGGTGAACGGCCAACGTGTTGCCTACGCTGGACCACAGGTGTATTGGCTGGAAACGTTCGGTGAGGATCGAAACGGTGCTCCGAACAGCATGTGGCGCAAGCGGCCGCGCGGGCAGATTGACAAATGCGCGGAGGCGGCGGCGTTGCGTTCGGCCTTCCCGGAAGAAATCGGCAACGAATATATCGACGCTGAGGCTCATCTGTCAAAGCAGGTCGAATCCAGGGAAGTCGAGACGAACGGCGGCAACGAAGGTCTCAAGAAGTTGCTGGCCGAACGCGAGGCGAATACTCAGGCGGGGCCTCCGCAAGCCGAGACGCCCGAAGAACCGCAAACAGAGGCGGGGAACGTGCCGGCCGACGAAGAACCCCCGGATAAGTCCGACGAACGCGACGCGGATACCGAAGCGAAAGTCCAGTCGGAAAAGGAGAAGCTGCAAACAGCCGGGGCAAAGAAGAACGGCCAGTGCAACATCTTTGATTAGGCCATTAGTTGTGAGCGGTGGGCCACGGATAGGCTGGGGTTCGGCATTTATGAAAGGAGACGCTATACTTTATGAGACAACAGTAAGCGTTGAAACAAGAAAACGTTTTCTCTCAACAGTACGTAATTGGCTTTTCGGCATGACGACGGAGTTGCTGTACAATGACCATGAAGGCGTCGAGGTCATTGCACGAGGAGGAGTAAGCCACAACGGCGACAATCTCGACGTGCTACACTATCGCCTCAATCCCGCCGAGTTCATTTCGCTACCCGCCAAGGAGCGGGCGAAGATTCTCGCTGCGGTCCTGGGCGGCGGGTTGGATGATGTCGTTAACCCGCATTTCTCACCACGCGGATTGAAAAAAGTTTTTTTTGCTGGTATAAGTTTTTTGTCAGAAACAACTTGACCCAGCATAAAGGAGCTTTTCGATGAAAACACAGTGTAACTCAGACGCATTGCTATTTCAAACACAAACTCGACGAGATGTTGTGGCTCATTTCAACGGCGGCAACATCTGTTCCGACGCCGGCGGATTGCTCTTGCGGCAGAACGCACGGCTCACCCGTGAGGTGGCCGTCGCACTGGAGCAGGCCCGGACGCTATTTCAACAGACACATCAGCCCG
>Ga0272441_10015086_pt1 | contig 10852 bp, 8 predicted proteins | sample SSMProp6N_FD_193582 | JGI IMG/M metagenome (GOLD analysis project Ga0272441, IMG submission 193582) | Marine sediment archaeal communities from Little Sippewissett salt marsh, Falmouth, MA, United States - SSM-Prop-6N | ecosystem: Environmental > Aquatic > Marine > Wetlands > Sediment ...
GACGGTTGTCAAGGGGGGGGGGCGAGGCTTACGACGAGGTTTTTGCGGGTGGAGTGTGGACAATGACGGGGGTTCCGACGGAGGCGTTGAGCTGTTGAGCGGCGTTCCCGTTACGGACGGCGATTTCGAGGCGTCCGTTACTGCTGACGACGGCGCCCGGTTCGCCCGGTGCGCCGTCCCAGCGCTTGTTTGGGGCGTGCTCTTGATTTTTCTGTGTAAAGACGCCACGATTCGTCCTCATAGACGGGTGTGGCAGGGCATGTACAGGACGGTATTGCACGGAAACGAAAAGCCTCAGGGAAGGAACCCCACGTATGCGGAACACCCCATGGTCGAACATCATTCTGGGCGCGCTGCTCGGAGCGGTCGCTGCACAAGCAGTGGAACCGGCGCAGAACCCGAAGCCCGCCTACACCCCGGCCAACTATCGGCCGGACTATCCCGAGTACGACATCTACAGTGTGCATGTGGACCGAACCTATCTACCGACATGGTGGAAGCTGAAACTGCTGAGGGGCACCGAAGAGAACCCGCCTGATGATGCGGGCGAGCGAGCCCGGTACTACGCGTCTGAGTTCGACGACCGGAACTGGCCCGACCAAGTCATTGCACATCCGTGGAATTTCGCCTTGGGAGAGAAGTGGAAGCGCGCGGAGCACAGAGAGTTCGCCGGGGTCGGCTGGTATCGGGTCAGTTTCACAGCGCCGCGCAACCCTGCCCGGCTGCGGGCGATTTTGAATTTCGGCGAAGTGAACAGCGAGTCAACGGTCTATCTGAACGGGAAGAAGATTGGTTTTCACAAGAACACGAATTCCGAGGTCCGCGCCTTCCATTTGGACGTCACGGAACAGCTGAGATTTGGTGGGGCGAACATGCTGGCGTTGCGCGTTTTCGATGATGGCAAGAGCGCGCGGCGCTCGATATTTTCCGAAGGCGGCGTGACCGGGCGCGTTTATCTGGATCTGCGCCCGGCGGTGTGGTGCCGGCACGTTCTGGTCACGCCCGACAAGGACCTGGAGGGGCTGCGTTATGATGGCCTGCTCACTGCGTCAGAAGAGATTCCCGCCCAGCTAACGGGTTGGACAGTTGATGTATTTGAGTGGAAGAGCGGCAACGTGGCAGGCCGCGCCAAGGCGGGCGAGCTCCGACGCGCCGACAATGGCGACACGTTCCTGACCGGCAGAGTGAGCGTGCCGAACGCCAAGCCGTGGAGCTGCGAGTCGCCGTTTCTCTACGGCATCCGGCTGCGCAACGAGGACGGGCAGTTGGCCGGCGTGCAGCGCTTCGGCATGCGGACTTTCGAGGCGGTCGGCAAGCATTTTCTGCTCAACGGCAAGCCAACCTATCTACGCGGCTGGGTCAAGCACGCGCATTCCTGGGACGGTTTATACTGGAAGAGCTATATGTTTCAATTCAACGAGCGAAACGCGATGTATCGCTACTTCAAGAGTGCGCGCGACGCGAATCTCAACCACATACGCCTGCATACCTCGTTTTTGCGGCCGCCCGGTTACGACGTGCTCGACGAACTGGGCATTCTGGTCACTGACGAGCTTGCCAGCTACGGGCGGACCCCGATCAAGAATCCGGTGAGCGGCGTGGAGATCATGCACTACGGCATCGACGCGGTCAGCACGAAGGACGGCAACCTGCGTCCGGCGTTCGTCCGCCAGGTAACCGAGCGGCTGTATCGTTCCTACTCGCATCCGAGCATCGGCACGTTCAGCTTCGGCAACGAGATGCGGACCGGCAGTTCGGGCCCGAAAGTGGCGGAAGGCATTCAGATGCGAAAGATGTTCAACCATCTTTACGATCTCTACACGAGTCTGGACCTGCAGAACCGGCCGATCACCCCGTCTTCGGGCCGGTATTGGGGTGGCAAGAACGACTGGCGCGGCATGGGCATACACCGCGAGGGCGACAAGTTGGACTATATCGATGTGCACGACTATACGGGCTCGGGGCCCGCCAAGCCGCTCAAGCTTGTCGACCGCCAGATCGAGGACACGCTCGCGCGGATCAGGGAGCTGTGGCCGGATGGCATCCCGCCGCTGGTCAACGGCGAGACCGGCGCTATGTGGTCCAATCACTACCGGGAATTCGATCCGATCTGGTCCTCGGCAGAGGCCGAGACGGTGAACTATCCGGAATTGACTGACGCACTGAAGACGGCGTTTAAGCTCGGCCATACGATTGGCACCGCCTGGGCTGCGAATGCCGGCACCAAAGCCTACAACTACTTCCAGCCCAAGGCGCGCGGCTGGCAGATTGCGCGCCTCATCGACAGCTGGCGCAAATACTGGCCGGCGACGGACGGGTTCGAGTTCATGACGGGCCCGTTCTTCGATTCACGCGCTCGGTTCCCGTTGGAACGAAGCACGTTCGCGCCGAACGCCGCGTATCGGCCCATCCAGCAGGCCAGCGCGCCGCTGGTCATCATTGTAGACTACCCGCCGCCGAACCGGTATGCGGACGACACGGTCAAGCTGAAAACGTATGTGATCAACAACGACGAACAGCCTCGCTCGAATCTGAAGGCCGAATTCAGGCTGCTGAACGGGCCGGACACCGTCTGGCGCAAGACGGTTCCGGTTGGCACGATGGGGATCGGGGCCAAGTCCATCGCCCACATAGACATGAAGATTCCGCAGTTGAACGGTGTGCGGCTGACCTTCAACTACCTGTTGACGGATGGCGAGAAGGTCTATTGTGACCGGCTACTGCATTTCAATGTGCGAGATCGCAACGCGGTGTTCGTGCCGCCGGCCGTCACTCGCGCGGTCAAGCTGTACGAGCCGGAACCGGCCGCAACCGGGAGCGCGGCCGAATTGCTGCAGGCCTACGGCGTGAAGTTCCAGGTGCTGAACGCGTTCTCCGGGCTGAGCAGCGGGGACCTGCTCGTGATCGGGCCGGGCAATCTGGGAGAAGCGCCGCCGGACAGGCTCGCGCGTTTTGTTTCCGGCGGCGGCCATCTGCTGGTGCTGCCGCAAGGGGGTACGCGCAAAGGCGTGCTCATGCCGTTGATTGAGCGAGGCAAGATACTGATCGGCACGGGAATGCACTTTTCAGAAATTCTCGATTCGACTTCCCCTCTGTTGCGCGGGATGGGTCAGAGCGAATTCCGTTGTTGGAACCACCCGGGTTGGGCGGTCTACTCGAGCATCGTAGCGCCGTTGTCAAGATATGCGGTCTTGCTCGGCGGCAACCAAGGCAGTTGGCGAGGCCCGAACGCATTCGGCAGCGTGCTGGCCGACGTGCCGATGGGCCGGGGCAGAATGGTCTTCTGTCAGGCACAGATCCACCGGTGTTTCGCAGAGGATTCCGGTGCCGGTCAACTGGCCCGCAATATTCTGCTCGAATTGGCCCGGTAAGGGTCTCGGGCCCGCATTTTGAACAGCGCCTACCGTTTGCGTTTTCCGGAGACTTGGAGGCCTTGCGCATTTTGTCCCGAGATGGTTTGGCCGTCCGGCGAGAGCAGGATGGTATCGATCCAGCCGCCGCGCTGCCATGTGAGGACGTATTTCCTCGTCGCGGTGTCCACGCAGACCCACGTGCCCTGGTCCTTACCGAGTCCAAAGATGATGCCGCCGTGCGCCATCGTTCCGTCGGGCTTGAAAGTGACGGTGGCACCGTTGAACCATTTCCACACGCCGACGATCGGATTGTCCTCAGCCGCTTGCGACGGCGCAGGGCCGGGCGCCGGTGTGTTCGGTTTCGGCTATGGCGCACGTTGCGGGACGGTCAGTGCGTAACGTTTGCCCTTGGCGGGCACGAAGAAGAAGTCGCCGGTCAGCGACGTGGATTCCCAGGGGGTCTGCTTGCCGCCGGTCAGCGTATCGAGGTCGGCGCGTACGCGTTTGAAGACCTGCTCTGCGGTCAGTCCGGGCAGCCGCATATGTTTGAGCAGCGCGCCGGTGTAGGGGCTGTTGCGGCCCTGTCCGTCGATTGCGACCATACCTGGCGCGGTAGCGTACGCGATGAGCGTGCCTTTCGGCGCGTCCATGCGCACGAGTCCGCGATGGCCGGACCGGAAGCTGCGCGCGAACGGGTTGTCGCGGCATGCGTCGAGGATGACGATGTTGAGCGGGGGTGTTTGCGATTGCTTCGGGTCCGAAGAATTGCCATATTAATAGGAATTATCAGTGTCGAGAGGGGGGTGCGATGGCGGGCACGGGGTTGGAAGGGCTGAAGCTGGACCGGCGTAGCGACGTGCCGTTGTACCGGCAGTTGAAGCGTGCGATTCTGGGCGAGATCGAGAGTGGCCGCCTGGCGCCTGGCGATCGGGTTCCGCCGGAGATCGAGTGGTCGAAGACGTTGGGTGTGAGCCAGATCACGGTGATCCAGGCGTTGCGCGAGTTGGTGCGCGAGGGGTATTTGTCTCGGCATCGCGGCAAGGGCACGTTTGTGACGCGTGCGCACAAGCGCGTGGTGACGGTCGCGATGTCGGACGTGGGCGCACTGACCGACCAGTTCATGCGGCAGACGATGCTGGGCATCGAAGACGAAGTCCGGCGCGACGGCAGTGCGCTGCACATGTTCATGACGCATCGGTACACGCTTTCGGAGGCGGGCGGGCGTAGTCTGACGCCTGTGACGATGAAAGAGGGGTTGCTCATCTGCCCTCCGATCGACCCGGCCGAGATCGAGGGATTGCAGGATGCGGGTGTACCGCTGGTAACGCTGAGCACGGAGTACGAGGGGCTTGAGCCGCCGACGGTTCTTGCGGACGACGCGGCGGTTGGTCGTGTGATGGGCGAGTATCTGCAGCGCAAGAAGTGCAGGCGCATCGGCGCGATGGTCGGGCTCGTGAGCGAGCAGGGCGATCCACGCAGGTATCTGTCGGACCGGCTTTTCGGCGGCCTTCGCGAGGTGCTGGGCGAGGGGGCGGGCCGGATTCGCAAGCAGCATCTGTTCCGCACGGACTATGCGCGGGGCACGGCGGAGAAGCTGGTGCCGCGTCTGCTGTCCATGCGCGAGCGGCCGGACGCGGTGATCCTGTTTGGCGACAACGCGATCCGTGGCACGCTGGACGCGTTGCGCGCGAAGGGAGTGGAACCGGGCAAGGATCTGGTGTTGCTCGGCTATCGCGACACGCCCGACGCGTCCGCGTTTGTGATCCCGACGGTCGGTCATCCGTTGCGTGAGATGGGGCGGCAGGCGGTGCGGCTGTTGGGCAAGCTGGTGCGCGGCGAGTCGCTCAAGCGGCGCAAGGTCGTGGTCAAGCCGCTGCTCGACGGGCTCAGCTGACGGCGCCGCTGGTTGCGGCACGCATTTCTTGAGAAAAAGAGGGCGGCCATTTCACGCCATCTGCGGGCTTCCCGAGGATCGTCGCGCACGAGAGTGCAGCGACGACGTCGGCGCGCCCACATCTGGCGCAAACTGACCGCCCTTTTTTCTCAGCCCCCTCGCAGACTCGGGGGCACGAAATGCGTGCCGCGAGCCGAAAGTCCGCTGGCGCCGTGACCGGCGCTGCGGACTTTTGGGGAGATGGACAGTGGGCGTGCACCATTCACCCTCCTTCGCTCCTCCCTGTCGGTCGGCGCCAGGGAGGGCAAGCCATTCACATCCCCAGCTTCCTGATGAAGGCCAGATTCTGTGAATGCGCGCTAGCGGGGTCGTCGGTGGCGGGCGTTTCGAGCACGATATAGCCGTCGTAGCCGATCTTGCGCATGGCGGCATCGACGCCGGGGAAGTCGACTTTGCCCTGGCCGAGCATGGACTGGTCGGTATCCTTTGCGTGGATCATGCCGATCTGGGCGCCGAGCCGGCGCAGCTCGGCGGGCACGTCGTAGCCGCGGTTGGTCTGGTTCGAGGTGTCGTAGTAGACTTTGATCCGCTCGGATCCGACCCGGTCGATGATGGTCTGGAGCCGGTCGGCGTCGAACGAGGTCTCGAGGTCGAGGTTGACCTCGTGTTTCTCGGCGGTTTTTGCGAGCGCCTTGAACCCGTCGACGAACTGGTCCCAGGTCGCGTCGGACCATTCCCTGAAGTCTTTGGGGAACATGGGCACAAGGATGTCGCTGGTCCCGACCCGGGGGCAGACCTCGATGACGTGGGTAAGGATCTCGTGGCCTTCGGCGCGCTTGTCGGTTTCGGGCAGGCCGGGGTGCACGGAGGCGAAGACGCCGGGCGAGAGCGAAGAGACTTCCATGCGGGCGTCGTCGGCCAGTTTCTTGAGCCGTTCCGGCCCGTCCGTTTCCCAGAGCAGGCTGGTGGCATAGTCTTTACCGATACAGTATTCGACCCCGTCGAACCCCAGCTTTTTGGCCGTCGGGAAGATGTTCTGCAGCGGTTGTTTCAACAAGCCGTCACGAATCCCATACTTCATCTCGTTTCTCCCTTTGCAGCCGTGCGGCAGGTCTGGAGATCTGCCCTGCTTCTTGCGTCACCCGAGTTCGACGACCTGGCCGGACTCGGCGGAGCGGTAGCCGGCCTCGATGACTTCGATTCCGGCGCGTCCGACCCGGCCGGAGGTTCTGGGTTTCTCCTCGCCGGCGATGCACTTGAGCCAGTGTTCGATGCTCGCGCCCTTGGATGCGAGCGACCAGTACCGCGCGTTTCGTTTCTCATCGGGCATGTTGCGGTACGTATCGTCGTCGGGCACATCGGGCGTGAACGTGGCGGGCTCGGCCATCTCGTGCGTCTTCCACGTCAGCGTCGAGCCGCCAAGCGATGCGGATCCGTTCGCGCAGACAACACCGTCGCCGCGATTCGAGACTTCGGCGGCCCAGCTCTTGATCAGCATGCCGGTCGCGCCGCTCTGGAACTTGACGGTCACGACCGCGTTGTTCTCCACCGCGGCCGCCGGCTCCGGATACGTGCCGCCGAGCGGGACGTGGCTGGTGCATGCGTACACGGATTTGGCCGGGCCGTAGAGCCAGAGCCAGACGTCGAACTCGTGGATCGCCTGCTCGACCAGCATGCCGCCGGACTCCTCGCGGATGAACAGCCATGGGTGGGCCGGCTTGAACCAGCCGACCTGGTTGCAGTAGACCATGTGCACGTCGCCAAGCGTGCCGTCGGTGAGCAGTTCTTTGAGTTTCTGCGAGACCGGATGGAACGGGCGCATGTAGGCGACCTGCAGCATGACGCCCGCCTTTTCTGCGGCCGCGACCATCTCGTCGGCCTCCGCGACGGTCCGGCACATCGGCTTTTCCATCAGCACATGCTTGCCGGCCGTCGCCGCCGCCACCGTGATGTCGCGGTGCGGCTTCGGGTGCGTCGAGACGTCGACCGCGTCGATGTCGTCGCGCTCCAAGAGCGCACGGTAATCGGTGCAGACTTCCGCGCCGAACTGTTCCGCCACCTTGGCGGCGGACTCCGCGTTCACATCCGCGACCGCCACGATTTGTGCACGATCCGTCATCTCGTAGTAGGGCGCGTGCAGGTTGCGAAAGATCCCGCCGCTGCCGATCACGCCGATTCCGATCTTGTCCATTTCAAGCCCTCCCAACTGAGCAGATGCGCGCTGTTTTCGCCTCCATGTATTGAAACATAGTTGCGCATACGCATAGATTCCCATAAGTGTTGTTGACATTTTAATAAGGATTATTGACATGGCACGACGACGGATGGCGTATTCGTTTCCAACGGATTCCTTGCATGACTGGCCGGTTCAGGTTGTGAGTGTGGGTCGTGACGGCGGAGGTGGCGCGCATCATCGGCGTGGCCGGCCGGGCGGGAGCGACTGGTGTTCGTTCGAGTATGTGGTTCGAGGCAGGATGCGAGCACGGATAGAGTCTGAGCGCTACGCATTGGGTTCCGGCGACGTGATACTGTTGCCGCGCGACCGATATTCGGAGTTGGACAGTGTGCCGGGCGTACCGTGGTTAAAGGTCTGGATCACGGCACAGGGCAGCCTGCTTGACGCGTTGGTTTCGGCGTACGGTCTTCGGCACGTTGCTCACGTACGGCGCGCGCCAGTGAAGTATCTGTACAAGCGCGCGTTTGCCATCTCGGCATCGTCCGAGCTGGCTGAGCGGGACAAGCGGAAGGCGCTGGTTGTCGTATTTCACGAGTTACTTGTGGAGTTGGCGTCGGAGTGTGCGCATCGTCGCAACCCGCTGTCTGAGGACGTTTTGCGGATGAAGGGCTATTTGGACAACCGCGTCGAGCGCATGGTCGGGTTGGCGGAGTTGGGTGCGTTGACGGGTCTGTGCAAAGCGCATGTGATTCGCAAATTCAAGGGCGAACTGGGCGTGAGTCCGTACGCGTATTTGTTGGGCCAGAAGATGGAACACGCGAAGCTGTTGTTGAGCACATCGGGTTTGCGCGTGAAGGAGGTGGCGCGGCGGACGGGATTCTCGAACGAGTACTATTTTTCGAACGTGTTCAAGCGGAAGACGGGTTTTTCGCCGACGGCCTATCGCGCGCGTGTTTGAGCTGGCCCGGAAAGACGCTCAGAGAAGTGGGTAGGCACGTGCCGGAAGCCGCAGGCAGGAATGTCTGCGGTACCGGAAGAGATCCCGAGCACGCTTATCTGATCGTCTTTCCGCTCCAGCCGAGCGCGGGCGGGCTGCGGGGAATTGCATTTGGGGTTGGCCTGACGTATGCTGGGCAGGTGGACCGATTCGACTCCGACTCACAATCCTACATTGCAGCGCAGGGCCGGCTCTGCGCGTTTGTGAAATGGTCGCCGTTCCAGCGTTGGGCGTATCCGGCGGGGCTTGCGCTGTTTGCGGCGGTGTGCGCCTGGCGTCCGTACCAGGCGTGGCTTGCGGCAACCTATACGCTGGCGTTGCTTTTCTTTTGCATGCTGCTGGTTCGTCTGCTTGCCATGCTGCTATCGATTTTGCGGGATCCTGCGCTAGGCGTATCGCCGGCGGCCGTATCGCGGCTGACGGATGCGGAGTTGCCGGTCTACAGTGTGTTGGTCCCGCTGTTTCGGGAGCCGGCGGTGGTCCCTTCCCTGGTGACGGCGTTGACGGCGTTGGACTATCCGGCGGAGAAGCTTGATATCCAGCTTCTGGTCGAACCGAACGACGCGCAGACACTCACGGCTCTTGAGCGTGCGGGGCTTCCGGGTCACATGCGCGTGACGGTATCGCCTGGCGGCGCGCCGCAGACGAAGCCGCGCGCCTGCAACGCGGGGCTGGCGCTGGCGACCGGCGAGTATCTGGTGGTATTCGACGCGGAAGACCGTCCGGATCCGGACCAGTTGAAGAAGGCCTATGTGGCGTATCGCTCTGAACCGGAGCGCGTGGTCTGTCTGCAGGCACGACTGGATCACTACAACAGCCGGCAGAGTTTTTTTGCGCGCTGGTCGGCGATGGAATATCTGATCTGGTTTCATCTTTTTCTTCCGGGTCTGCAATGCCTGGGCGCGCCGTTGCCGCTGGGCGGCACATCGAACCATTTTCGCACGCGCGCGTTGCGTGCGTTGGGCGGTTGGGATCCGTTCAACGTGACGGAAGACTGCGATTTGGGGATGCGCATTGTGCGGCGGGGCTGGTCGACGCGGATGCTGGACTCGACGACGTGGGAGGAAGCGGTAGTGGGTCTGGGCGCGTGGCTGCGGCAGCGCACGCGTTGGATCAAAGGGTACTGGCAGACCTGGCTTGTGCAATCGCGTGCGGGCGCGCTGCGCCGGTTCGGATTACGCCGTTGGGCATTCTTTTCGTTGCTGGTCGGGGGCGGTCCGCTGATGCTGGCGGTGAACCCGATTTTATGGAGCATCATCCTGGCGTGGCTTCTGGTGGGCTGGCCGCTGGCCGACTTTTCGAATCCACTTTCGCTTGTGGCGCTGGCGGTCACGCTGGTTCTTTTTGCGGCGAACGCGGTTTTTGTGTTCGTGAACATGCTGGGCTGCCTGCTGTGCAGGCGCCCGGACCTGGTGGTCGCGGCGCTATTCTCGCCACTGGAGTGGGTATTGCTGAGTTTTTCCGCATGGCGCGCGATCTGGCAATTTTTTATACAGCCGTTCCATTGGGAGAAGACACGGCACGGGCATGGGGTAGCGGAGGACCGGCCGCCGCGGGCGCGGCCTTGGCTGTTGCGCGCGGGAGTGCCTGTATTGTCGTTTGGCGTTGCACTCGCGGTATTGGGCGGGCTTGCGCGTTTTGTTGCGCGTCGGCTCGAGGCGCAGGCGCGTGCGCAGCGGCCGGTGCAGTTGCCGGCCCGGTTCGAGTCGGCGGCGTATGCGTCGGCCGCGCTGCTTTACGGGCCGGCGCGCGCGGATCTTTCGGCGTGGCATGTGACGGTCGGCACGGCGACGAATCCTGTGACGGGTTTCGCCGCTTCGGTACCTGACGGGGTTGAGCAAGCTGTGCAGATCGACGCGTCTTTTCCCGGCACGCTGTGTCTGTGGTCGAAGCCTGATGCGGACTGGTCTGCGTTCATGGGGTTGCAGGTTCGGCTCTTCGTGCCCGCGGACGCGCCGCGCTGGATGCATGCGCAGTTTTATTTGCGCGACCGGGAAACGCTGTGGTACGAGCACGAGTCGCCGCAGGAGCTGATTCCGGGCAAGTGGACCCGGTTCGAGGTTTCGCTTTGGCGCGGCACGCGGGACTGGGTTGGTCGCGGGCACGGCAAGCCGTGGGACGGCTACACGGCGCAGCGCGTTCGCGAGTTCGGGATTCGGCTTTTCGGCGCGCGTCCGTATGAAGGCCCGATCTACCTGGGCCCGATCCGCGGCATCCCGCCGGCCCGGCGGGTGGCAGAAACGGTGCGTGTCACGTCGAGTTGGCGCGACGCGGGTCCGATCCGCTGTTACGAGCGGTTCGAGCTGGGTTTCGAGTTGTCACGGGAGTACGTCAACCCGTTCGACCCTGCGGTGGTCGATGTACGCGGCCATTTTTTCGGGCCGGACGGCGTGTTACGGAAGGTTCCTGCGTTCTTCTATCAAGGTTACACG
>Ga0272441_10015087_pt1 | contig 10852 bp, 10 predicted proteins | sample SSMProp6N_FD_193582 | JGI IMG/M metagenome (GOLD analysis project Ga0272441, IMG submission 193582) | Marine sediment archaeal communities from Little Sippewissett salt marsh, Falmouth, MA, United States - SSM-Prop-6N | ecosystem: Environmental > Aquatic > Marine > Wetlands > Sediment ...
GCGATCCCCTCGGCCGCCTGCGACGCACCGGACGGCTTGCTCGACGGTCTCGGCGTCGGGCACGCAGTGCACGTCGCGCGTCCCCGAACCGACTACCTCGTGGAGGCCGGGAGCGAGCAGGTCGTTCGCACCCTCCGTCCGGACATGTCGGCGCTGAAGGCGTTCGACGTTCGCGGCGTCATCGTCACCGCCCGCAGCGAGAGCCCCGACTTCGATTTCGTCTCGCGCTTCTTCGCCCCCGGCGTCGGAATCGACGAAGACCCGGTCACGGGATCCGCCCACTGCGCGCTCGCGCCCTACTGGGCGGACAAGCTCGGAAAGACGGAGATGGTCGGGTTCCAGGCGTCATCGCGAGGGGGCGTCGTCCACGCCCGGCTGACCGGCGATCGCGTGAAGCTCGCCGGATCGGCGGTGACGGTGATCCGTGGTGAACTCGACGCCTAGGAGCCTTTCAGCCAGGCGCGTGCGCGGTCGATGACGGCCTCGCAGATGGCGGGAGCCAAGCCGACATAGTCGGAGGGTCGCAGAGCGGCAAGCCGCGCTTTGGCTTCATCGGCAATCGGAAGATCGCTCACGAAGGCGCGAAGCTCCTCGAGCGTCGGGGCCGCGCCCCGCGTATGTGTCCTGAGGAGTTCATACGGATCCTCGATCCCTTCCGCGCGCAGCACGGTCTGGATCGCCTCGGCGAGCACAGCGGGGACCGCGTCGACACGTGCTCGGCTCTGCTCGGGATCGAGTTCGATCTCATCGAGTCCGCGCAAGGTCTCACCGATGGCCAAGTACCCGTGAGCAAGGGCGACGCCGATGTTCCGGCGGACGGTCGTGTCGGAGAGGTCGCGCTGCATGCGCGAACGAGTGAGCTTCTCGGAGACCGCACCGAGCAGCGCGTTCGAGATCGTCAGATTCCCCTCGCTGTTCTCGAACCGGATCGGGTTGACCTTGTGCGGCATCGTCGACGAGCCGACCTCGCCCGAGGCCGCTCGCTGGGCCAAGTCGCCCCGAGACAGGTACTCCCAGACGTCGAGATCGAGGTCGAGGACGATCCCGTGGATTCGCGACACGATCGCGAAGTACTCGGCTAGGTTGTCGCCGTCGTCGATTTGCGTCGTGCACACGTTCGCATCGAGCCCGAGCGACTCGACGAACGTCGTCGCGAAGCGGATCCAGTCGTTGTCAGGGAATGCCGCGACGAACGAGGCGAGCGTCCCGGTCGCTCCGGAGAGCTTCCCGCGGAACCGGAACGCCTGCAGATCTACCGCCTGGCGCAGCAGCCGGCCGGCGAACACGGCAATCTCCTTCCCCGCGGTCGTCGGCGAGGCCCCCTGACCGTGCGTTCGCGCGGGGAACGGGACGGCTTTCCAGCCATCGGCCAGGTCGACGAGCTTCTCGAGAAGCGATCGGATATGCGGTAGCTGAACCGCTTCGCGGTACCGGCTCAGGATCAGCCCGTACGCGAGGTTGTTGACGTCGGCCGACGTGAGCCCGAAGTGGATGAGATTCGGGTTTGCCAGGTCGAGCCGCTCCCGCAGGAACCGCTCGACGGCCTTGACGTCGTGGCGGATCTCGGCCTCGATCTCCTTGACGCGGGAGAAGGCCTCGTCATCAAAGCCCGTCCGCAGCTCATCGATCCGAGCCCGCTCATCAGCGGTCAGCCTCGGGAAGAGCCCGGTTCCGTCGAGCGCCTCCAAGAAGCGGAGCTCGACCTCACAACGAGCGCGGACGAGCGCGAACTCGGAGAAGTGCTCTCCGAGCCCGGCCAACCGCTCCCGATACCGCCCGTCAAGGGGTGAAATCTCCCGATCCACGACGCACCTCCGCCCACTGGCGACCCAGAATAGGTGGGGGAACGGCTCGATTCAAGCACCGCTCCCATCGGGCAGACCCGTACGCCGATTCCACCCGGTCGTCGCTCTAGACGACGACCGGAAGCAGCGCTTCGAACTCGCTGCGGAACGCGCGAAGGGCGCTCGTCACCGGAAGGATCACAGACTGGCCCAGCGGGCAAAGGGAGCGAGCCTCCATCGTCTCGGCCACCTCGATCATCAGGTCGAGATCGGTGGCCAGGCCGTTGCCGGCCAGAAGCCGATCCATGATCGCGAGGAGAGCTCGCGTGCCGGCCCGACAAGGCGCGCATTGCCCGCAGGACTCGTGACGGAAGAACCGCAGGATCCCGTGCAGAAGCTCGGGGATCGACGTCTCTTCCTCGAGGACGAGGATCGATCCGGAGCCGAGCACCGCCGCGTACTCCCGAAGGCTGTCGAAGTCCATCTCGACGTCGAGGCCGGACTCGTCGATGAACGCGCCCGCCGCGCCGCCGAGGAGGGCGCCCTTGAAGCGACCGCCGTTGCGGACGCCGCCGGCGAACTCGTCGATGATCGTCCGTAGGCGCGTGCCCATCGACACTTCGATCAGGCCCGGGTACTCAACGTGGCCGAGAACGATGAACACCTTGGTTCCGGGGCACGTGTCGGTCCCGTACGACTGGAACCACTCGACACCGAGGTGGACGATCGGCGGCACGTTGGCCAGCGTCTCGACGTTGTTGACGACGGTCGGTTGGCCCCACAGCCCGACGCCGCCGGGGTACGGAGGCTTCCGCCGCGGGTAGCCCCGCTTCCCTTCGATCGACTCGATCAGGGCCGTCTCCTCGCCGCAGACGTAGGCGCCGGCACCTTTCCGGATCTCGATGTCGAACGAGATGTCCGTCTCGAGGATGCGATCGCCGAGAAGCCCCGCCTCGCGTGCGTCGTCGATCGCCTTCTGCATCCGCTTGATCGACAAGCCGTACTCGCCGCGGATGTAGATGTATCCCCTCTCCGCGTCGACCGCGTACCCGGCGAGGATCATCCCCTCGATCAGACGGTGCGGATCACCCTCGAGGATCAGACGGTCCTTGAACGTGCCCGGCTCGCCTTCGTCGGCGTTGCAGACGATGTACTTCGGCTTCCGCTGTGCCGTGAGCGACCACTTCCGGCCGGTCGGGAATCCGGCGCCGCCCCGCCCACGAAGCCCGGAGCGTGTGACGATGTCGATGACTTCCTCGCGCGAGATCCGCTTCTCGACAACGTCAGCGAGCGCCTCGTACGCGCCGGCGGCGATCGCCTCCTCGAGACTCTCCGGATCGATCACACCACAGTTCCAGAGGACGATCCGCGTCTGAGCGCCTCGGTAGACACCCGGTTCGGCCTCCGGGTGGATCTGAAGCCGCTCCACGAGCCGTCCGCCGACCAGGTGCTCGCCGACGATCTCATCGACGTCTGCGCTCGTTACGTTCCCGTAGAGCACGTTGTCCGGCTGGATTCGCAGGATGACGCCGCTGCCTGCAATGCCGAGGTCACCGGTGTCGACGACCTGGACGGTCTCGGTCAGCCCGCGCGTCTGAAGGGCGTCCCGCAAAGCGCGCTCGATGTCGCGAACGCCGGCAAGCTGCGTCTCTTCGTTGATGGCCAACAGGATCTTCCGCTCAGGAACCGTCATCGGCACTCCTTACGGCTTCGAGGATTTCGGCCAGCCGTTCCTTGGTGAGGTTCCCGTACAGCTCCTCGTCGATCATCATCGCCGGCGCAACGCCGCACACGCCGAGGCAGCTCGAGGTTTCCAAGGTGAACGCACCGTCTTGTGTCGTCTCTCCGACGTCGACGCCGAGCGTCTCGACGAGGATGTCGAGCAGCGACTCCGCGCCGACCAGCTGACAGGGCGGGGATTCGCAGATCCGGATGATGTGCTTCCCCCGGGGGACGAGGCTGAACATGCTGTAGAACGTCGCCGAGCTGATTACCGACGACGCCGGCAGGCCGACGTACTCTGCGACGTCACTCAACGCCTCTCGACTGAGGTGATTGCGCTCATCCGCCTCCTGGACATCGTGAAGGATGTCGAGCAGGTTCGCCGGGTCCGGCTCGTACACTTCCAGGATCGCTTGCAGGCCCATTACGCTAGCCATCGACCGTCACCACCGTTCTCCTCGTCCATTCGCGCACCATCTCTTCCGCTTCACCGACTCGGGCCGCCGCGTCGCGGCTCAGGCCCTCCTCCACGTCGAACGATCGTCCCGGAATCGACAGCAGCCATCCCTCGGGCGAGCGCCCGAACGCCCGGCCCGTCAACTCGAGCAGCCCCTCCGGGGAGAGCGCATGCCCGACGCCGCGTGCCGGCCGCGGAGCGATCGTCCGAAGCTCCATCCGGTCCGCCGCGACGCTCGCATCGACGAACAGCACGCGGTCCGCCGTCGCCAAGCTCTCGGCCAACTCCGCGGTCAGCTGCGAGACGACTTGCGTCTGCAACGTCTCCGTCGACGCGACACGGCCGACGACGGCCGGACCGAGCCCGTCGTCTCCGCGTGCCTCGTTCCCGATTCCGAGAATCCAGTCCATGTCCTACTCCTGCGTCATCCGCTTCACGAGATCACCCTCCGAGCCAACGACGTCGATGAGGAGCGGCATCCGCCCGACGGCGTGCACGGAACACGAGAGACACGGGTCGTACGCTCGAATGCCGCCTTCGATCCGGTTGAGGATCCCCTCGGTGATCTCGCCCTTGTGGATGAAGGCCTTTGCGATCTCCTGCACGGCCCGGTTCATGCCTAAGTTGTTGTGGCCTGTGGAGACGATGAAGTTCGCCTTCTCTACGATTCCGTCCTCGTCGACCCAGTAGTGATGGATCAACGTCCCGCGAGGCGCCTCGTGAACGCCTACGCCTTCGAGCTCGTTGACAGCGGCATCGGCGCGAATTCGCGTCGAGGTGATTCGCTCGTCGGCGAGAAGGACCTCCATCCGCTCGAGCGAAGCCAGGATCTCCAGGAGCCGCGTGTAGTGATAGTCGAACACGCGACCGGAGCAGCGGCTCGACGTCTCGCGGAAGATCTCGAGTTCCCGATCCGCCTCCGGCGTCCCGAACCGCTCGCACACGTTGACTCGGCCAAGCGGGCCGACGCGGTACATGCCGTCCGGATAGCCCATCGGCGCGTAGTGCGGGAACTTGAGGTAGGTCCAAGGCTCCGACGCCTCACGAATCTGCTCAGCGTAGGTGTGCGGATGCACATCATCGAGGACCCGGTCGCCGCACGTGTCGACGATGCGAAGGCGACCGTCGTAGTGCTCCCACAGCCCGTCCTCGCCGACGAGCCCCATGTACATGCTGTCGAAGGTGGAGAGGATCTCTCGCGCCGCGGGATCGAACGACTCGCGGAAGAGCTTGATCGTCCCGAGCGTCGTCTCCTTCGCCTCCGGCAGACCCGCGAGGATCCAGTCCCGATCCTCGACGGAGAGCGGCTGGTTCACGCCGCCAGGGACGGCCCAGGCCGGATGGACTTTCTTCCCGCCGAGTCGATTGATGACCTCCTGGCCGAACGCGCGCAGCCGGATTCCCTTTCGCGCGAGGTCCGGGTCCTTCTGGACCAATCCGACGACATTCCGCGTCGCCGGATCCGTGTCCCAACCGAGCAGGAAGTCCGGCGCAGAGAGATAGAAGAAGCTGAGCGCGTGCGACTGGACGAACTGCCCCAGGTTCATCAGCCGGCGGAGCATCACCGCCGTCTTCGGCGGCGTCACCGAGAGGAGAGCATCGCACGTCTTCGCCGAAGCGAGGATGTGGCTGACCGGGCAGATGCCGCAAATGCGGGCCGTCAGCCCGGGCATCTCCCACAGCGTGCGCCCCTGGCAGAATCGCTCGAATCCGCGCAGCTCGGTGACGTGGAACTGCGCGTCGCTGACCTCGCCCGCGTCATCCAAGAAGACGGTGATCTTCGCGTGCCCTTCGATCCGTGTGACTGGTTCGATGCGTATCTGTTTCGACATCCCTGACTCCATCCTCTATCCGAACTTCAGGTCTTCGCCGACGAGCTCCGGCGTCTTCCCGTCGAGCAGCGCGAACAGCGCCTTGGCGATCACGCCGGACGGGGGCGGGCAGCCGTGAAGGAAGAAGTCGACGGGAATCACTTCGTGAACAGGCCGCACCCGATCGAGCAGCCGCGGGACGACTTCGTACGGCAGCTTCCCGTTCGTCGTTGCCTCAGGCCCGTAGATCTCCGCGATCATCTCGTCAGGCGGAATCCCGTTCCGAAGTCCCGGCACATTCGCCGTCACGGCACAGTCGCCGAGAGAGATCACGATCTTCGATCGTTCTCGCGCCTCCCGCACGACCTCCAGGTGTTCCTCGTTCGCGACCGCACCCTCGATGATGGTGACGTCGACACCGGACTCCGGGAAGCCCTTCAGATCGGTCAGCGGGCTGTTGGCGAACTCGATTCGCTCCACCAGATCGATCAGCGCCTCGTCCACGTCGAGAACCGACATGTGGCAGCCGGCGCAACCGCTCAGCCATACCGTGGCTACACGCACCTTATCCACGGGCCCTCCTCGCTACGAGATCGCCGGGAAGCTCCCGGTCCTTGACCATCTCGGCGTTCGACGCGCCCTTGACGATGATGGCGCCCGTCGGGCACGCCTCGACGCACTTCCCGCAGCTCGTGCAGGACTCGGCATCGTCCCACGACTCCCACAAATCGGTGATCACGCGTGCGTCCGTCCCCCGACCGGCGAACGCCCACGTGTGAGCGCCCTCGACCTCGGCGCAGACGCGGACGCAGCGTCCGCAGAGGACGCAGCGATCCCGATCGACCAGGAACGCCGGATGCGACGCGTCGATCCGATCGCGCCGGTAGCTGTACGGCACGCGAACCGACTGCAGGCCGACTTCACACGCCAGGTCCTGCAGCTCGCAGTCCCCGTTCGAGACGCAGAACGAGCACACGTGATTCCCCTCCGCGAACAGGAGCTCGACGACGGTGCGTCGGTGCGCCTCGATCTCCGGCGTCTTGGTAACGACTCGCATTCCGTCGACCGCCTCCGTCGCGCAGGCGGGCAGCCACTGCCCGTTGACGTCGACGACGCAGATCCGGCAGGCGGCCGCCTCCGGCAGGCCTTCGAGATGACAGAGCGTCGGAATCCGAATCCCGGCCGCGGTCGCCGCATCGAGGATCGTGCCGCCGCGCTCGACGGAGACGTCCTGGCCGTCGATGACGAGCTTGACGCGATCCGGTTGCTCTTTCGAAGTCATCCGGTTCCTTCCATTCGTCGTTCCTTCAGTCGCAGCCCGTCTCGATCGCGTACTGCGCGACCGGCGCCCCGCCGACGATGTGCTCGGCGACGACACGCTGGGCTTTCTCCGGGTTCATCTCGCCGTAGAGGACCGACGGCTCGCCGACGACGCGCACTTCGACGATCGGCTTCTTGCAGCTCAGCCCACGATCGCCGGTCTGCACGATCTCCACATCGTCGACGCCCCGCGTCTTGATCTCACGCTCGAACACGTCGAGGACCGCCCGGGAACCGGCGGCAATGGCGCTCGTCCCCATCGCAATCAGGACGCGCACACGTGCCCCGCCTCGGCGGACGGACAGATCCTTCGCGGCCTCCTCGCGAATACGTCTCAGGTCTTCCGGCTTCATGTCTCTCCTACTCTCGAGGAGTCCGCCCCGGCTACGAGCCGAACTTGGGACTCCAGTTGTTGTATCCAAGCACCATCGGCAACACGCGGCCGCTGAAGCGCCCCAGGCCGCCCCGCCCCGCCTCCCGCTCGTCGAACGTTTCGACGCGATCGGGCACGACATTCGGACCGGCAAACAAGACGGGGACCGGCTCGTGGGTGTGATCGCCGAAATCGATCGGCGTCGTGTGATCGCCTGTGAACGCCATGTGCGTCTGCGCCGCGTCGATCCGCTCGAGAAGCGGAGCGAAGAACTCGGCGTCGATCCGCTCGATGAATCCTCGCTTCGCCTCCGCATCCTGGTCGTGTCCGGCGTTGTCCGTCCCCTTGATGTGAACGAACACGTAGTCGTACTCACCGAGCGCGCGAATCGCCGCATCGGCCTTGGCGCGCAGGTCCGTGTCGAGTCCCCCCGTCGCACCGGGCACGTCGATCGGCGTCATCCCACAGGCGAGCGCGACGCCGCGATAGAGCGCCCCGCCGGCGATGACCGCGCCTCGGACGCCGTACATCGACTCGATCGACGGGATGTGCGGGCAGTCGGCCGCGCCGCGAGCGAGGACGTAGTTCGCCGGAAGCTCTCCGGCGTCAGCCCTCGCCACGTTGACCGGGTGATCCGCGAGCGCGTCGAAGCTCTTCTCCGTGAGTTCGTTCAAGACGGCCGCCGTCCGCTCCGCCGCCTCGCCCGGCTCCAGCGCTTCGAACGGTCGGGCCGGCGTCCCCGTCGCGTGTGGATCGTTCTCCCCGACGTGTCGGGAGAGCCGCTCGCCGCGCAGAAGAAGGGCCCCCCGATGCTGGGTCGACGCTCGAAACTCGAACGAGACGCCGGGAACGTCTACTGAGATCGCGTTGAGCGCATCGGCGAGGTCCCGCTGTCCGGATTCGATTCGCCCGGCGCGGCGGTCGACCACGATCAGATCCCCGTCCTTCTTCTCGACCGTCGCGAAGTTGGCGCGGAAGCAGATATCTCCCACCTGCACATCCATGTCTACACCGAGACACTCGAAGACGCCGCGACCGGTGTAGATCTCGTACGGGTCGTAACCAAGGATGGACAGGTGCGCAGTGTCGCTACCGGGCCGGATTCCGGGCCCGATCGGATCGAGAAGCCCGACGGCGCCGCGACGAGCGAGTCCGTCGATGACGGGTGTCTTGGCCGCTTCGAGACACGTCTTTCCATTCGTGTCTGTCGGACGACCTCCGAGGCCGTCGGCGATGACCAAGATCCCTTTCATCGTCTCCCTTCCCACGAACCCACTCGGTCCGCCCACGATACCTCAGGCCTCGCGGGGTTTCAACGCAGCTTCGGGGCAGCCCACCGCCCGCGGTCCGTTTGCAGGAGAATGCAGACTGCGCATACTTTCCCGCCATGCGTGCGAGCCTCGAGAGGCTGCGCACATGCAGACACGACGTGGAGGAGGCCGATCGAGTCGGATGAAGATTCACGAGTACCAAGCCAAGGAGTTGTTCGCGAAGTACGGCATTCCGGTGGCCCCCGCGAGGCCGGTCACGACGGTCGACGATGCGGTCGCCGCCGGTCGGGAGATCGGCCTTCCGGTCGTCGTCAAGGCACAGATCCACGCCGGTGGACGCGGGAAGGGAGGCGGCATCGTCGTCGCGGGGGATGAGGACGCCGTCCGCGAGGCGGCCGAGCGCATCCTCGGGGTCCCGCTGGTGACTCCGCAGACCGGAGCGGAAGGCCGCGTCGTTCGGACGCTTCTGATCGAGAAGGCGAGCGCAATCGCCTCCGAGTTCTACCTGGCGATCACGGTCGATCGGGCCCGGCGATGCGCCGTCGTCATCGCAAGCCGAGCAGGAGGGGTCAACATCGAGGAGACGGCAGAGAAGAATCCGGACGCGATCCTCAAGGAGTGGGTCGAGCCGGCGATCGGCCTGCGCCCGTTCCAGGCGCACCGGCTCGTCCGCAAGCTCGGTCTCCCGAAGGCTGCCGTCCGCCCGGCGACGAAGCTGATCCTCGACCTCTACCAGCTCTTCTGCGCCGAGGACTGCTCCCTCGCCGAGATCAATCCGCTCGCGATTGCCGAGAGCGAGGAGATCGTCGCGATCGATGCCAAGCTCAACTTCGACGACAACGGCCTCTTCCGTCATCCGGCGACAGCCGAGCTGCGCGATCTCTCCGAAGAAGATCCACTCGAGGTCGAGGCAACCGCCGTCAACCTGAACTACATCAAGCTCGACGGGAACGTCGGCTGCCTGGTCAACGGCGCCGGTCTGGCGATGGCGACGATGGACCTGATCGATCACGTCGGCGCGCGGCCGGCCAACTTCCTCGACGTCGGCGGCGGCGCGACGGCGGAGATGATCGAGAAGGGCTTCCGCATCCTCGTTGACGACCCGGACGTCGAAGCCGTCTTCATCAACATCTTCGGCGGCATCCTCCGTTGCGACATCCTCGCCGAAGGCGTGGTTGCCGCGGCGAAGGCGGTCGACGTGAAGCTGCCGGTGATCGTCCGTCTCGAAGGGACGAACGTCGAAGCGGGACGGAAGATCCTGGCCGATTCCGGCCTGTCCTTCCAAACGGCGACGGATCTTCGAGAGGCGGCGCAGATGGTCGGTAACGCGGTGAAGGGGGTGGCCTCGTGAGCATTCTGATCGACGAGAAGACGCGGGCGCTGGTTCAGGGAATCACCGGCGGAGAGGGCCGTTTCCACACCGAGCGGATGCTCGGGGACGGGACGAACATCGTCGCCGGCGTGACGCCCGGCAAGGCCGGGGAGTCGGTCGAGGGCGTTCCCGTCTTCGACACCGTCGCCGACGCCGTCGCCGAGACGAACGCCAACGCATCGATCCTGTTCGTACCGCCCGCCTTCGCCGCCGACGCGATCCTCGAGGCGGCCGAAGCCGGAATCGAGCTGATCGTCTGTCTGACCGAAGGGATCCCGGTGCACGACATGCTCCCCGTCCGACGGTACGTCGACCTCGTGGGGGCGAAGCTGCTCGGTCCGAACACGCCGGGCCTGATCAGTCCCGGCAAATCGAAGCTCGGCGTGATGGCCGGCTACATCCACAAACCGGGATCGATCGGGATCATCTCCCGCAGCGGAACGCTGACCTACGAGGTCGTCCATCAGTTGACCGCCCTCGGAATCGGCCAATCGACGTGCGTCGGCATCGGCGGAGACCCGATCGTCGGCCTCTCCTACAAGGAGCTCCTGCCGATGTTCGAAGCGGATCCCGAGACGGAGGGGATCATCCTGATCGGCGAGATCGGCGGCTCGGCCGAGGAAGAAGCGGCCGCACTGATCGAGAAGGACATCGAGAAACCCGTCGTCTCCTTCATCGCCGGACGAACCGCTCCTCCCGGACGGCGGATGGGGCACGCCGGCGCGATCATCACCGGTGGCTA
>Ga0272441_10015089_pt1 | contig 10852 bp, 8 predicted proteins | sample SSMProp6N_FD_193582 | JGI IMG/M metagenome (GOLD analysis project Ga0272441, IMG submission 193582) | Marine sediment archaeal communities from Little Sippewissett salt marsh, Falmouth, MA, United States - SSM-Prop-6N | ecosystem: Environmental > Aquatic > Marine > Wetlands > Sediment ...
TTTAGATTGGCACTAGGAGGAGCGCAGGAATTCTACTCCCTGCACCCCCAGCTGACCTGCCTGGGCAAGGTGGTTGGAGGTGGTCTCCCGATTGGCGCTGTGGGTGGGCGCGAAGAGATCATGGATTTGATCGCTCCGATTGGCCCAGTCTATCAGGCCGGAACTCTCTCAGGTAACCCTTTAGCAGTAGCGGCTGGACTCGAGACACTGAGAATACTGGAAGAAGAAGCCCCGTACAGCCTATTGGCGAAACGGACTGAGGCTCTCTGCGAGGGGCTGCGAGTTGCGGCTGATGAGGCAGGAGTTGAGGTCCAGGTTCAGAGCTGTGGTTCAATGTTTACAGTGTTTTTCAATTCAGAACCGGTGATTGATTTTGAGTCCGCCAGGAAGTCGGATACCAAGCGGTTCAGTGTTTTCTTCCAGAAGATGCTTGAAAAGGGAGTTTATCTGGCGCCCTCGCAATTCGAGGCCTGTTTCGTTTCGCTGGCCCACGACGAAGCCACAATTGCTGAAACGATTGAGAAAGCCCGCCTAGTCCTTAGAGAGTGCTAGGCCAGCTGGATCAATCGGCTACTAATGCAGCGTCTTTGAAGACCCGCTCGTAGTTAGCATCCAGAAGATGGGTGACTTCCTGTTCAGTCTCGTCAAACCCTTTGCCTTTGACAGTCGCCAGCTCAGAGATTACCAGTTGACGAGCTCGATCGAACATCTTCTTTTCTCTGAAAGACAGGCTCTTGCGAGAGCTCAGGTAGTAGAGATTTCGGAGGACCCCGGCGACCTCACAGATTTCGCCTGAGTTCATCTTTTCGAGGTTTAGTTTGTAACGGGTCTTCCAGTCCGGATCTGGCTCAACGAAGTCGCCTTCCAAAATGTCATAGATCTTTTCCACCTGACCTTCGTCACAAAGGGTCCGCATGCCCACATTCTCGACGTTCGAAACAGGGACCATCACGGTTGATTCATTAGCAGACAGTTTCACCATATAGAATTCTTCGTTTTGTCCACCGATGGTCTTTGTGGAAACCTCCTCGATGATACCTACGCCCTGATTTGGATAAATGACCTTATCCCCGATTTTGAATGACATGAAACCTCCATTAAAGAAAACACCAAGTGCGGCCATTCCATGTTACGAGACCATGCCATTTTTGTCAAAGCCCTCCGTGCAGGGTCCATGTTTAAAGAAGAGAGGTCTCTGCGCGTCTGTTGTCATGCCTCCCCTGAAAGCAAACTTGGCAAATAGTCGCTTTTCTCGGTGAATTGGCCGACGGATTCTGGAATCGAAAAAGCTGATATCATTATTAGCAACCTGATCACTTCGGCACGCTGCCTTGCATTGGACGATCGACCGGGACCTAGATGGAGAAACTATTTACTTTCATTTTCAAGTATCAACCCTTTTACTTCCGCAATGGAGATTTCGACTTTCAGTGGGTCTCCAGCTTGTGGACAGTGTTCCTCCTTGCCTGTGCTGGTGTCGCGGTCCTGTTTTTTGTCTACCGGAAGCAGATTAGTCAGTTTCCAAGTGGCTACGGTTGGATCTTGTTTGGGCTGAGAGCGGCTTTTGTAGTGCTAGCCATTGGTCTTCTGATGCGACCGACTTTAACTCTTCCAACTTTGGCTGCCCAGGAAGGAGTCGTTGCACTCCTGGTTGACAATTCCAAGAGCATGGGTATCGCGCACAGTGGGCGGAAGAGAGGGGAGGCGGTGAAGGAACTGCTCTCTAGTGAAGCCCTATTCATGAAGGCACTTAAGGCTAACTTCCATGTTAAGCAGTATGAGTTTGACTCCACTGCGACTGGTTTGCAGGACTTTGCGGAACTTGATTGGTCTGGAGATCAGACTGATATTGCAAAGGGCTTGGAGAAGGTTCTGGATGATACTAAGAATTTGCCTTTGAACGGTGTCGTCCTTTTCTCAGATGGGGCAGACACGATTGTACGAGACAGAAGCCAGATCCTGGCTGAACTGCAGAGGCGGGAGATTCCCATTCATGCGGTGGGAGTTGGCCCTAACCAGTTGGACCAGGATGTAGAGTTGGTGCAGATCCGGGCTCCAAGGAGGCTGTTGCCTGATACTGCCGCTGTCGTCAGAGTGACACTGCGGCACAAGGGTTACGGTGGGTCAAAAGGGCGTTTAGAAATTAGGGAATCTGGTGCTTTGGTTGACTCGGCAGAGGTCCAGTTTCCCAGGGACTCCGACACAGCTTTTGCTGAGTTGAGACTCTACCCTAAGTCGGAAGGTGTTAAGGTCTACCACTTCCGGTTGGTGCCTCTTGAGGGTGAGCAGGTCACGGAGAACAATTCGAGGAGTACGCTGGTACGAGTCACCGACTCCAAGCCACGTATCCTCTATGTAGAAGGCCAGCCTCGTTGGGAATTCAAATTCTTGCGCCGTACCCTTTCGGGTGACCGCTACATTCGGTTCGAAAGTCTGCTCAGGACAGCCCTCAACAAGTTTTACCGGCAGGGGATAGAAGAAGAGACCGTCCTGGCGGGAGGTTTCCCGAAGAATAAAGAAGAGCTGTACGAATACAAGGGCATCATGATTGGCAATGTGGAGTCGGCGTTTTTCAGCTACTCGCAAATGGAAATGCTCAGAGATTTCGTTGGTCATCGGGGTGGAGGCTTATTGATGTTGGGAGGGAACTCTGCATTCTCAGATGGGGGCTATCAGAATACTCCGTTGGAAGAGATGCTGCCCGTCCGCCTTGAACATTCCGAAAGCGATGAAAGGGAACCCTCTTATCAGAGAGGTTTTGGGAGTGCTGCACTGACTCCTTACGGGGCCAGCCATCCCGCACTTGAACTGGAGCGAAATGGAAAAGATAACACCGCACTCTGGGATGCGTTTCCTGATCTGATCGATCTGAATCAAGTTGGTGGTTTGAAGCGGGGCGCTACTGTCCTGATTCAAATGCGATCTGAGTCACACGGAGCAATGAATGGAAAGCCTTTGCTGGTGTCTCAGCGTTATGGAAGTGGACTTGCGGCCACTTTCTTGACGGGTAGCAGCTGGCGCTGGCAGATGCTTCGGGATCACGAGGACCCCAGTTATGAGACCCTGTGGAAACAGATGATGCGCTGGCTTGTGCTCTTGGCAGAAGATCCGGGGACCGTTGAGACGGATAGAGATGTCTATTCACCAGGAGAGACGGTTTCCATACGGGCTCAGGTGAGAGACAAGGCCTTTTCCCGAATCAATAACAGCAGAGCCGAAGCTGTGATCACCTCGCCGATGGGAGAGACGACGAGAATACAACTTCGCTGGAATCCCCGAGAAGACGGTATCTATGTTGGAGAGTGGTCTCCGCCCAGCGACGGAATGTACCAGATTCGGATTGATGCGAGTTCACTTGGCCAGCCTGAAGACTCCCTCGGGGGGGCTAGAACATACTTCCTGGCATCAACGGGCACTCGCGAATATTTTGATTCCGCTTTGAAAGGAGCCTATTTGAAACAGCTCTCCGGGGAGACAGGCGGTCGTTACTACTCATTGGCTGATGCCGATCAGTTGCCATCAGAGATTCGCTACGTCGAATCTCAAGCCTCTGTGATTGAAGTTCTCGATCTTTGGGATATGCCGTTCAACTTTGTTCTGCTGCTATCCCTCCTGTTTTCAGAGTGGTTCTTGAGGAGGAGACTGGGAACGCTATGACCTTCTTGCTTCGCAGCGCGTTATTGAGGTGCCTCTATGGGTTGAGTCTCGTGCCAATGACAGGGCTTTTGTCCGACGCCAGACTACTCGATGCGAAGCCCGTGGAACGAGTTTGCCTGGTTGCGACAGGGTTGGGAGGCCTGCCTGAGTACGATGAGAACTTCTCGAAATGGGCAGAAGCGGTCGAAGAGCTTTGCAGGAAAGACCTGGGAGCCGAGGTTATCCAGCTGGAAGGAAGCTCTCACAGAAGGACTGATTTTCAGAGTGCGTTTGATCGGATCAGCGCCTCCCTAGGTGCTGCAGGAGAATGTTGGGTATTTCTGATTGGTCATGGCAGCTACGATGGAAGAGATTACAAGTTTAATATTGCGGGTCCTGACCTTCTGGGTCGTGATCTCTCGCTGTTTCTTGACGCTTTGGGGGAACGATCCAGTTACACTATCCTGGCGACCAGTAGCAGCGGCGTCCTCATTTCGAAACTGAGTGGTGCCAACCGAGTCGTGGTGTCTGCGACGAAGAATGAACGAGAGAAGATCGCACCCCTCTTCATGTCATTCTTCTTGGAGGCTTCCAGATCGGCCGAAGCAGATCTGGATAAGAATGGGTCTGTTTCCCTGAAGGAAGCGTTTGTCCTCAGCGAAGCATCGATCCGGGACTGGTATGAGGGCAAGAAGAGGCTGCAGACGGAGCATCCGCTGCTGGATGACGAGGGTGGGCAGGGAGGCCTTTCCTCTGTGGCCTACTTGTCGAAGCCGCCTGAACAATCTTACCGTTCTCTGGAGGCGCGTCGACTGATTCCTGAACGCGTGAGGCTGGAGCGCGAGGTCGAAGAGATCAAGCTCCGGAAGACGGAGATGACGGAAGAGGATTATTACAGAAGGTTGGAGGAGTTTTTGGTCGAGCTCGCTACGTTGAACGAGAGGATCCGAAAGCTGGAAGGAAGAGAGTGAAAAACTTTGCTGTTCGGATACTTCTGATTTTTGCCTTTTTCCCGGTGCTCTGCTTCGCTCAGAGTGGGAAAGAACGGACCCAGAAAGCCCTCGATCTCATGCGGTCAGGTCTGTATGACTCCGCCGAAGAGACGCTGCGAGCGTCTGGCCAGGTTACACCGATGCAACTTCGCCTGTTGATCGAGCTGGCCGAACGTCGGGGTGATGGAGAAGAAACTGTTCGAATAGCGCGGCAGTTGATGCGAGACTTCGGATCAGGGTCTTTGCAAAGGTCGGAGGAACTGGCGCAATCCGCTTTCGCAGCATGGAGACTCCAGCGATGGGAAGAGGCTAACCAGATCTATATTCAAGCCTCCCAGTTGGACGGTGCTCCGCTGTCCTTGTTTGTTGATTGGGGTCGACTCTACCTGGAGAAATACAACCCAAAGGAGGCTGAGACAATCTTCAGGGACGCTCTTCGTTCGCCTGCCGGTGTGGAGCCTCGGTGGCAGAGAGGACACGCTTTCCTTGGTCTCGCTGAATCCCTGGGTCAACAGGGTAAGCCTGGAGCGGAACAGGCACTTTCGGAAGCGGCCAAGGATCCTGGCAGTGCCATGGAACTACTCGTGTTTCAGGTCGAGCTGGCACTTAGAGAAGAGAACTGGGAAAGGGCTTCGGAGTTGATCAGCTCTGGTATGGCAGCTAATTCAGGATATCTTCCTCTTCTGGAACTCAACTGTGGCCTGTCTTATCTCCAGGAAGATCAAGAGGGCTTTGAAGTCGCCAAGAAGAGGCTGTCAACAGTGAATCCTGGCAATGCCAGTCTGTTTGAATGGTTGGGGGACGCCGAAGTACGGCGGAGAAGACTGGACGAGGCGATTCGGCTTTATGACAAGGCGCTTGAACTCGACCCGAAATCTTGGTCCGCAATGGCTTCAAAGGGCATCAATTTGCTCAGACTTGGTCGCGAGAAGGAAGGTGTGGCGGCTCTGGAACTTGCCTATGAAAACGACCCCTATAACATCTGGACCGTAAACACCTTGCGGTTGGTAGACAGCTTTGAGAGCTTTGATCGCTTTGAGACCGACCACTTTTCTGTGCGCTTGCACCGGGACGAAATCGTCGCCCTTCGGTCCTACGTAGAGGAAATCCTAGAAGTGTGCCTGGAGACGCTTGAACAGCGCTACGACCACGAAATCAAGGATAAAGTCTCGTTCGAAATGTACCCTGACCACGAAGATTTCGTGGTGAGAGCTTTGGGTCTTCCTGGGCTTGGTGCTCTGGGTGCGACCTTTGGGAACGTTGTTGCGATGGACTCCCCTTCGGCTCGAAAAGCAGGGGAGTTTCATTGGGCTTCAACCTTGTGGCATGAAGTAGCCCACGTGGTGACTCTTTCCATCAGCAACAGTCGTGTGCCTCGGTGGTTCACGGAAGGACTGTCGATGATGGAAGAGAGGCAAGGGGGCCGAGGCTGGGGGGAAGGCTTGTCTCTTGCCTTTGTTCGAGCGTTTGAAGCCGGTAGACTACTTCCCCTAAAGGAACTGAATTCAGGCTTTGTCCGGCCGAAATATCCCGGACAATTAGCCGTCAGCTATTACCAGGCTGGCTGGGTCTGCGAATTTCTGGGGAGGGAGTTCGGAATGCCGAAGATTCGGGAGATGCTCATCGCTTACGGCAAGGGACTGACAACAGAAGAAGTCTTCACCACAGTACTAGAATCGGATCTCGTCGAGGTGGATGAGCTCTTCCAGAAAGAATTGTCCGATACCTTACGACCATTGGAAGCACGCCTGGCTCAGCCCGAAGCAACACCCAGTCAACCTGAACAGTTGAAGGAAGCGGTCAAAGCCCATCCAGAGAACTACTTTCTCAATTTTGCTCTCGGTCACAAGTTGGCAGAGTCCGGTTCAACCTCCGAAGCGATTGTCTATCTGAGGAGGGCGGTCGAGCTCTTTCCTTCCTTAGCGGGTGTGGACAGTCCTTACGCTGTTCTGGCGGTTCTCTACCGCAAGAATGATCGTAGAGAGGAAGAAATCAAAATTCGCTCAGAGTGGTGGGAACGAGCTCCGTTGTATATTGACAATGCTCTACGCCTGGCAGAGATACTTGAGGCCTCCGGTAGATCGACCGAGGCCGCGAGGCTGCTTGAAGATGCCATGTATGTTGATCCCTTCTCTAATGAGGCTCATACCAGATTGGGGCACCTCTATCTGGAGCAAGGGGATGCAGATAAAGCGGTTAGGGAGTTCAGGGCTGTACTCGGACTGAACCCCCCCAACAAGGCTCAGGCTCATTTTCAGCTTGCAAATGCGCTGGCTCGTTCAGGTGAGCGGGATGCGGCCAAGCGAGAAATCTTACTGGCTCTCGAGAATGCTCCTGGATGGGAGGAGGCCCAAAGGTTGTTACTGGAGTTGGTGCGGCAATGAGCTACAAAGTCCAAAGAGTATCAACAGTGCTTTTCCTTCTCCTTGCCTTGTCAGGATGGCTGTGCCATGGCTTGGACCTGGATCGGGGGCTGAGTACCGGAGATCCGAGTCAGTTCAACTTTGTGCGAATCCGATACAATGGATTTGTGAGTTCCTGGTCGGCTGGCAACTGGGGTGCTCCGCCTTGGGCTCACGATTATCCTCGGGCTGAGCGCAATTTTCTGAAGATACTCGAAGAACTAACCCAAATCGATACCACCTCTGAGTCGTTTCTGATCCTCGATCTGGAGGATCCCGAAATCATGAACTATCCGATCCTGTACGTGAGTGAGCCAGGATATTGGAATTGCTCGGAAGCAGAAGTGGAGAATCTGCGCGAGTACTTCCTGCGAGGTGGCTTTGTCATCTTTGACGACTTTCGCGATTCGCCGGGAGAATGGCGCAACTTCTCCTCCTGCATTAAGAAGGTTTTCCCCGATAGGAACATGGAAAAGCTCAATGTGGATCACCCTGTCTTCCACTGCTTTTACGACTTGGCCTCACTCGACATGATCCCCCCTTACCAAATCGTGGATGCAGAGCCCGTTTTTTTTGGGCTGCACGATGAGGGTGGCAGACTCCAACTGGTGGCCAACTTCAACAACGATATCGGAGATTATTGGGAGTGGTCGGATGAGCGCCTCGCTCCTATCGAACTCTCCAATGAAGCCTACAAGCTGGGAATCAATTACGTGATTTACGCAATGACACATTAACTGTTGGTGCCATCCAGAAGGATCAGAGGCACACTTACATTAGGAGACTACACCGTGGAGACCGTGCAAACTCGAGACGGAGAGGTCACAGAACAAATTGAAGCGATGCTCGACTCTCAGAAACGAGTTTTGGCTGAGCTGCGCAAGGTGATTGTCGGACAAGACCGGGTCATCGAAGAAGTCCTGATTGCGATCTATGTCGGGGGACATTCCCTGATTACGGGTATGCCGGGCCTGGCCAAGACATTACTGGTGAGATCGATTGCCGAGACCTTGGGTCTTTCATTTAAAAGGATTCAGTTTACCCCCGATCTGATGCCCGCCGACATTACGGGAACGGAGATCATTGAAGAGGATCGGACTACAGGGAAGAGACATCTGGAGTTTGTACCAGGCCCGATCTTTTCCAATCTCATACTGGCGGATGAAATCAACCGTACCCCTCCCAAAACGCAGGCAGCATTGTTGGAAGCGATGCAGGAGAAGAGCGTCACAGTAGGAGGTAAGACCTTTGATTTGAGACCACCCTTTTTTGTGCTCGCTACCCAGAATCCGATTGAACTGGAGGGAACGTACCCTTTGCCTGAAGCCCAGCTCGATCGTTTTATGCTGAACATCATCATTGACTACCTGGAAGAAGACCATGAAATCGATGTGGTAAATCGGACCACAGGTGGGCCGGCCGAGCGGATCGCTCAAGTCGTTTCCGGTGAGGACTTGCTTTCATACCAGCAGGTGATCAGGCAGATACCCGCATCCGATGCCGTTACCAGATATGCGGTAAAACTGGTCAGGGCCAGCCGTCCGGACGACGTCGACGCTCCTTCTTTCTCCAAAGAGTGGCTGAGTTATGGAGCCAGCCTCAGGGCCTCTCAGTTTCTGATCCTGGGTGGGAAAGCACGTGCATTGATGAATCAACGCTACAACGTATCGGTAGATGATATCCGTGCTTTGGCGAAACCGGTCATGCGGCACAGGATCTTGACGAACTTTCACGCCGAGTCGGAGGGAGTGGAACCGGACCAGATCATCGATAGACTTCTCGAAACCGTCTCCCCCCCGGCCTCAGGACTTTAGCTATGGCGCTTTCTTCTTCTTTTCGGAATCGTTTCGTAGACCCCAAGCTGTTGGCTTCAACCCGCAGTCTACAGCTGATCGCGAGGACGGTTGTAGAGGGTTTTCTGGCCGGTTTGCACAGGTCTCCCTATCATGGCTTCAGCTTAGAGTTTGCTGAGTATCGTGAGTATTCACCAGGTGATGATATCCGTCGAGTGGACTGGAAAGTTTATGGGCGAACCGATCGATTCTATGTGAAGAAGTATGAAGGCGATACCAATACGCAGGTCTATCTCCTTCTCGATACCAGCCGGAGTATGTGTTACGGAAGCCACGAGGTCTCGAAACTTGACTATGGGAGGTATCTGGCGGCCGCGCTGGCATATCTCTCCGTGCGGCAGAGCGACGCCGTAGGCTTAGTGGCCTTTGATTCCCAGATCCGTAAATTCGTCCCTCCACGGACCCGGAATGGTCAACTGCTGGCCATGCTGCATGAGCTCGAAAGGTTGGAAATCGGAGCGGATACCGACATAAGGACAGCCCTTGAAGAGCTTTCGGGCCTCATTAAGAGACGCAGCTTGGTGGTCGTAATTAGTGATTTCTACGAGGACCCGGCTGAATTGGCCAAGGCTTTCCGGTTCTTTCATCACCGAGGAAACGATGTTCTGGCCTTTCATATTCTGGATCCAATGGAGTTGGAAATGCCTCTGGAAGGAAGATCGACGCTGGAAGATCTGGAGACTGGACAGCAGATTCCCTACGATTCCGAATCCTCTAGAACGGGATACTTGAAAGAACTTCAAATGCATATCTCAGGGCTTCAGAAAGAATGCCGGAATGCCCAGATTGATCATGTACTCATGAACTCGAGCCTCCCACTGGACAAAGCGCTTCTTCAGTATCTTTCGGTTCGGACAAGGAGGATATAGTTGCAGTTCTTGGCACCTATTTTCTGGATCGCGTCGATCGCTCTGGCGGTGCCGATCTTCTTGCACCTGACTCGAAGAGAGGTCAAAAGGCCCGCAGTATTCCCTTCTGTGATGTTTCTTCGGAAAATCCCGGTTCATGAACTGAGGAGAAGGCGTATTCGCCAACTACCGCTGCTTCTGCTCCGCTGTCTGGCAGTTTTGCTGCTGGTGGCCGCTTTTGCCCATCCGGTGCTGAACAGTTCATGGCTGGGCAGGGAGAGTTCCGCCGAAAGCCGCTCTACTCTCCTTCTGGTCGATAACTCCCTCAGCGTTTCGCGCCCCGAGGTCTGGAGTCAAGTGCTGAGTGTTGTTCGCGAGGAGATCAATGGACTGGGTGACGGGGATGAGGCTTCAGTGGTCCAGTTTGGGGAGACTGCTGCAGTCGTCTGGAACTGGGACAGACGGCGTCAACCACTAATGACGGCTGTACGAAACCGTCTCAAGCCGAGTTTCTCCGGGACCTCCTTTAGTGCTGGGCTGCGAAGAGCGACTGAGATGCTGGCAGAGGCTTCAAATCCCAGGCAGGAACTCTGTTTGATCACCGATCTGCAGGCTAATGGTCTGGATTCTGGAGATCAAGCGGGTTTGGTCATCCCTGCACTTACAAGGTTTAGGTTGAAAGCTGTGGGAGAAGATTCTCCCAACTCTTATGTTGATCAAGTGCGACTGAATAGGGAAGTGTTTGAATCAGAGTATCCGTACTCCATTCAAGCTCAAGTGATCTCGAGCTCTCCTTCTCGGAATCGGCTGCAGGTCGCTCTCTACTTGGAAGAGGAACTTATCGATCGCAGGACTTGTGATCTCGGAGATACAGGAAAAGGGACAGTACAGTTCAGTCCATTTGCGCTTTCACCCGGACTTTCGCGAGGGCGCATCCTGGTCGAGGGTGAAGATACCCTTCCTGAAGACGATGTCTTTCATTTTGTCTTGGAGCGGAGGGAACCATTTGTTGTCACCATTCTGCAAGGAAGAGGCGCCGCACCTGTATACTTTCAAGAGGCTCTCTCGTCCGGTCGCAATCTACCTTTCAGGGTGAATCAGGTTTAGGCGATTTCAGAGTT
>Ga0272441_10015090_pt1 | contig 10851 bp, 10 predicted proteins | sample SSMProp6N_FD_193582 | JGI IMG/M metagenome (GOLD analysis project Ga0272441, IMG submission 193582) | Marine sediment archaeal communities from Little Sippewissett salt marsh, Falmouth, MA, United States - SSM-Prop-6N | ecosystem: Environmental > Aquatic > Marine > Wetlands > Sediment ...
TAGAAAAAATCAAGAATATTGATAGAGGCGAGATAGTAGACAAAGTTTACTATTTTGATGGTGATCAGCTTAAGCTCAAAAACGAGTTCTATGACATAAAATCCTGGGAAGTCTCTGAACTCGAAAGAAATATCGAACACCTTTACAAGATTTTTGACAAGGGTGGATATTTGGTGGGTTATTTTGGGGGGGATAAATTAGTTGGAGTAGCTGCTTTAGATTCGGAGTTTATTGGAAAAAATCGGGATTATCTTCAACTATATTTTCTTCACGTTGATAGTAAATATCGACGAACTGGAATTGGAAAGAAATTACTAAGGAAAGTTGCTAATCGCGCAAAGAAGTTGATGGCAAAAAAATTGTACATCTCAGCAACTCCATCACAAAATACAATAGATTTTTACCTCAATATTGGGTGTCAACTTGTTTCAGAACTAAATCCAGATCTTTATCAACTCGAACCTAACGATATTCATTTAGAATTATCTTTGTCTGACTAAAAAATCTGCTATAGCAATTTTTTCCTACTCAAAAACTACTAACGGTTGGGTTTGGGCGTTAAATTTTAACGCGCGCGATGATTCTGAATTTTAAGTTAAACAAAGCTTTAATACTTTTAACTGAATTGTGGGAATCTTCACTAATTTTAACCTAACCGATCAAAGAATTCGAAGAGGAAAACTTCTAAAACTTGGTAATGATTAATATTTTTACCACAGGTGGATTCTGTTGAAGCGTATGCAGTTTGTATCTGATCATCTCGTAGAACAAATTATTGAAAAAAAGAAAACGGCTAGCGTTGCACATCTAGAGAATTTAGATCAAGATGAGGATGAGTACAATCATGCGTTAGTTGTTGGAGAGTTTTATGACGTGTACGACAGTAAATTGGTTAAAAGATGTACAATCAGGATAACTTCGATTGAACTTTGCCTGTGGAATGATATTCCTGAGAGACTATGGCGAGGAGAAACTAACAAGAATGCTAGCGAATTCAGAGAAGACCATAAAGAATACTTCAATAATCCTACAGATAGCTTCGAGTTCGCAGCTTACTATTTTCATTTAACAAAAATACATAGCACTTAACTTTTGCTCAATATCTTTTCATTCACCATCTGGTAATTGATATTCGAGTTTGACGTGCACGTATTAGTCGTAATAGAAGATAATCTGTGAAAAAGGCAGGAACTATAGACTTATGTGTATACAAAACATCTTATTTTACGGAAGAATGCCTGTTGGACTTGAAATCAATCAAGACCGAGAAAGATGTTATTGAAGCTCTTAAACACAAGACTCAGTTTGAAAGAGACGTTCTAGTTGCTACATTTAGAATTCCAGAAGGAAAGATAAGTACCTACAAGAGGATCGCAGAGAGCATAGGCAAACCGAAAGCTTACCGTGCGGTTGCAAATGCTCTCCACAAGAATCCCCTTTGGCCTATTGTTCCTTGTCACCGTGTAGTGTGTTCTGATGGCTCTTTTGGCGGACCTGAGAAAAGCGCAGATGAAAGGAGAAAAACATTGATTGAAGAAAGGGTTCCTATAAAGAATGGGAAAGTGAAATTAACTAAAGAAATCCTTTGCTAGAAAAGCAGCTTCCTCTTAACTACGGGCGTAATTTAGTTCCAAATGAAGATTTTAATATGAATTTGTATACTCAAGCAATATCCAAATGGCTATATTATTTTTTGTAAAGTATCGATGAAACGTTCGAACACTTTTATGCCTTTGTTCCAAAAGTTAGGTGCTGCAACGTCTAAGTCAAATATGTTGCCAATTTCCAAAGGTGATAAGCTACTGCCTGCTGACAAAGCTTTCTTTAATTTAGGCACAAACTGTTTGCCCTCTTGTAGGTATTGTTCGTATAGTGAGTAGACAAACATTTGAGCGTAAACATACGGATAATTGTAAAAGCGGTAGTTTGGTATGTAATAATGTGGTTTCATTGTCCATTCGGCTTCCATTTCTGGGAACCATGCAACTGCGTCTCTGTAGATACGGTCTCGTGCTGCTGTCCAGTGAGTGGAAATAGTTTTGTAATCAAGAAATTCTCCTTTTTTAATAGATTTATACAGTGATTGCTCGAACCATACTCGTGCGGTAACTTGGAATGCTGTCATTCCCGCTTCATCCAAAACTTGGCATAGTATAGCTTTTCGTTCAGCATCAGTTTTTGCTTCATCAAGAAGCATATCCGTTAGTAGAAGCTCTCCGAAAATTGATGCTATTTCAGCTACAGTATGAGGAATATCTGTGTTTAGTATTGTTTGGTTTTTTGAGGAATACCAGTCATGTGTAGCGTGTCCAAGTTCATGAGCTAGTGTGAAGACGTCAGTTAGTGTTCCATTGAAGTTGTTTAAGATAAAGGCAGATTTGCCGTTGTAGTAGCTTGCGCAGAAGGCGCCGTTGCGTTTACCAAAGTGTGGTGAAGCATCTATATGTCGTTTCGAGAACATTTCTTTTGTTGCAGTAACGTATTGCTTGTCAAAGCGGCTATATGCTTTTGTGATTGAGTTTTGAGCTTGTTTAAAAGTGTATATAAACTCTGGCAAGTCAGGTAATGGTGCTACAATGTCATGGTTACCTAACACTGGTAGGTTCATTAGTTTGGCTTTTAATTTTAAGTAAAGTTGATATTTTCCTGTGTTTGCTTCGATTGTTTTGAGAAGATTGTCAATGATGTGTTGTTCGGTGTCATTTCTGATTAGGCTGGACTCCATTGGGGAAACATATTTTCTTCGTTTAGAAACGTTTATCCAATCATTACATATGTTGCGTAAGGCTGAAGCAAAAATTTCTCCATCTTTACCAAGCAATCCGTAGATGGATTTGTTTGCTGATTCTCTTGTGGTTCGTTCTGGATGTGATAGTAAACCATTGGCTTCTCCGTACGAGAGTGTCTTTTTTTCACCTAAAACTTTTACATCAAAAATTCGGGTGTTGAGCCACTTGCTTTGAAGCTCTTCCCAAGCATCCACTCCGAACTGGTCTTTTTCGATAATTAGTTGTTCTTCAACTTCAGAGAGTTGATGTTCAACATCGCTATATAGTCGTTCTAACATATGTCTATAATTACGTAAGGCTGGTTCTCTGATGATTTGAGGGTTACATTTCAACAAGTTGCCAACATCTAATTGATAAAATGCGAGTTGCTTTCTAATTGCTGCTTTTACCTTGTTCACTTTATCATGTAATGACTGTGTCTGGGGTAAACTCATGTTTGCAGAAAAAGAAAGAGATGAAAATAGGGTTATATCGCTGAATTTTGCCTCAAAGACCTCCAAACTTCTAATACACTGCAATAAACCCGTAACATCTAAATCGTTTATTTTTTCCCGATAAGTCATCTCGAATTTGTTTGCCAAAGCTTTAGCTTCTAATATGGCTTGGTTGATTTTAGGGTCATTTATGCTGGGGAAAAGTTCAGATAAATCCCACATGATTTGTTCGGTCATCAAAGCAAAAATCCCTCTGTTGTTTATTGTAGAATAGATTATTCTGTATTTCGTTATTCCTTTATTCTAGAAATGCAGTCAGCAAGGCTATGAAGAGATGAATAGAAGCCTATTTTGGTCTTCTAAATTTTTTGAGAAAATAATTAGGTTACCTTTTCACAAGCTACTAGATGTCCCCTTCCAACATCAACAAGTTTAGGAGCTTTATGCACGCAATCATGTTCTTTGTTATAGATACATCTAGGCTCAAATCGGCAACCCTTTGGAGGGTTAATTGGGCTAGGCACTTCCCCGGGTAAGGTGCTTCGACGTTTCTTAATTACTTCTGGGTCAGGAATAGGTATTGCAGCCATCAATGCTTGTGTGTATGGGTGAAGTGGAGAATCAAATAATTCGTCTGTGTCAGCGACTTCCACAAATTTACCTAGGTACATAACAGCTACACGCTTACAAATATGTCTAACTGTGCTTAAATCGTGGGAAATATAAAGATAAGTTACCTTCAATTTGTGTTGTAAATCCCGCAGTAGATTTAGGATTTGAGCTCGAACAGAAACATCTAATGAAGCTACAGGCTCATCCGCAATAAGCAACTGTGGTTGCACCGCTAGTGCCCTAGCAATGCATATTCTCTGTCTTTGGCCCCCACTGAATTCATGTGGGTATCTCTCTGCATGATAATCCTCCAAACCTACCAATTCTAATAGCTGATAGAGCCTATTATGCCATTCACTCTTAGGAATGTGTTTATGAATAACAAAAGGTTCTAAAATTATGTCAGATACCGTCATTCTTGGATCTAATGAAGCATAAGGATTCTGAAAGATATATTGCATTTTGCGTCTTAATTTTAGAATCTCATTGTTATCTTTTGAATTGAAGATTTTAGTTGTATCTTGTCCATCCAGAAGGATTCTACCCGAAGTTGGAGAATCCAGATTAAGTATTGACCTAGCTGTAGTACTTTTTCCACATCCACTTTCGCCAACTAAACCAAAAGTTGTTCCTTTGGGTATTGAAAAACTTATTCCATCAACGGCGTGTATTACTCCAACTTGTTTTTTAAATAAAACTCCTCGGTCATGAATTGGAAAATGTTTCACAAGATTCTCAACTTCCAAGAAATTCCTATCACTCATTGGCTTTAGCTCCTAAAGGCGACTTTATGTCAATTTCATGAGACCGAATACATGCAACAAAATGTCCAGGTTCAACTTCTTTCAATGATGGAATTTCTTTAGCACATGCTGCTTTTGCATACTGGCACCGAGGATGAAATCTACACCCAGATGGTGGCTCAATCAAGTTTGGAATTGTTCCAGGAATGACAGCAAGTTTTTCTTTCCGCAAGGCTAAACTTGGAACAGCTGTAAGAAGAGCTACAGTATAAGGATGCTTAGGCTTGTAGAAAATTGTCCTAGTATCCGCTGTCTCACATATCCTTCCAGCATAAATAACTGTTATTCTATCGGCCATCTCTGCTACAACTCCCATATCATGGGTGATTAAAATCATTGACATGTTCAGTTTTTTCGTTAAATCCCTCATTAATGTAAGAATTTGAGCTTGTATTGTAACATCTAAACTCGTTGTAGGCTCGTCGGCCAAAAGTAAACTCGGTTGACAGGACAGCGCCCTCGCTACTGCAATGCGCTGTTTCATACCTCCGCTCAACTGGTGGGGATAACTCCATATTTTTAATTCCGGGTCTGGTATCTCAACAAGTTTCAACAAAGCAATCGCTTTTTCCAACGCCTCCTTTTTTGTTACTTCTTGATGACGCATTATTACTTCGATTAATTGATTTGCAATACTTAAAACTGGATTCAGTGAAGTTGATGGATCTTGAAAAATGTAAGCAATTTCTTTTCCTCGTATTTTTTGAAGCTCACTTTCTGATTTTTCCAGAAGATTTTCTCCTTTAAAAATTATCTTTCCATCAATTATCTTACCTGGTCTAGGAACAATACCGAGAATGGATAATGCAGTTACGGATTTTCCAGAGCCAGACTCGCCCACTAAACCTAATGTTTCTCCTTCTCTAACATCTAAATTGACGCCATCAACAGCTTTAACTAACCCAGCCCAAGTATCAAAGTATGTTCTCAGGTTTTCAATCTTTAATATTTCCTTCGCAGTCATCGACTTCCATCCATTACTTTTATTCTCTTAGGCGAGGATCTAAAGCATCTCTTAATCCATTTCCAAGCAAACTGAATCCAAGGACCAATAGTGTAATGAACAATCCTGGAAAGACTCCTTCCCACCAAGCTTCTTTCACAGCTTCATTGGCTTTTTGGAGTTGTTGTCCCCATGTAATTGCAGCTGCATCACCAAATCCTAGAAAACTGATGGCAGCTTCTACCAAAATCGCACTAGCTATCATAAGCGTTGTCAAAACTATGATTATGTGCAAAACATTTGGAAATATGTGCCTAAACACAATTCGTCTTTTGCTAGCCCCCAAAGACTTTGAAGCTTCAACAAATGTGCTTTCTTTGACTCGTAGAACTTCTCCACGAATTAATCTTGCGTCTGCTGCCCATGAAAACAAGCCTATCATAAGAACTACCATTGATAAACCACCTCCACCGGGTGTTATAACATTAATGACTTTCAGAAACACTAACAATATTAAAAGGAAAGGAATAACCAGAAATATTTCTGAGACTCTCATTAGAATATTGTCAATCATCCCTCCATAGTAACCAGAGATAAGTCCTACCAGTATAGCCAATGACATAGCTATTCCTGCCGAAGCAAACCCAACAAAAAGAGCTGATCTGGAACCGTAGACTACTTGGCTAAAAACATCTTTTCCTATGTAATCTGTTCCAAACAAGTATTTTAAAGATGGAGGATTTCTTGTCTCTCCGGTGTAAAAACCAGGTGTTTCATTAGGAGCATAAGGGGCTATTAAAGCATCAAAAGTGGCTAAAAATACAACAAAACCTACAATCAAAGCTCCTGCCAAAGCAGCTCTATTTTTTTTAAATCTCCGCCATGCTATATTCCACTGACTTACACCTTTTTTTATTCTTTTTTCGTTTTGGCTTTGCATCTTAGATTTGGCAGTTTCTTTCCTTTTCATCTAATAATTCTCCAAGATCTTTATTCTAGCCTTATTCTGGGATCTATGTAGCCATAAGTAATGTCTGTAATTAAATTCGCTACAAGCGTCATTAAGGTGATAAAGACGGTTATTCCCATTATAACCGGAAAATCAAGTTTTGTTGTGGCTTCTACGAAGAGTCGACCCACACCTGGCCAGTTGAATACTGTTTCTGTTACTGGAGCTCCAGCAAGCATGCCCCCAAAGTATAATCCAATATAAGTTACTATGGGAATGAGAGTGTTTCGTAATGCGTGTTTATATATCACGGTTCGTTCGCTTAGACCACTAGCTCTAGCTGCTAATACATAGTCTTGTCTTAATACTTCTAACATACTTGACCTAACCAAAAGCACAATTGGAGCTAGAGTTGCGAAAGTCAATACTGCTGTTGGCAAAACCATATGCCACAATTCATCTAATAAATAACTTCCAAACGGATATCTTTCTGGCAAAATTGAGTGAGCTCCCCCATACGGAAACCATCCAAGAAAATAAGAAAAAATTATGATAGCAATTATTCCCATATAGAATACGGGTATACATGTTCCAAGAAGAGATGTAGTGGTTACGCTCACATCCAACTTCGAATACTGTTTCTTTGCTGAAAGTATTCCTATAGGGATGGCTATTAATAGTGATAAAATTAGGGCAGAAAGCTGGAGTTCGAAAGTTAGCCATGCATAATCAGAGATCAAAGTAGTCACTGCAGTTCCGCCTCTAATTGCATAGGCATTTCCAAGATTTCCTTCAAATAATTGCGATATGAATATAAAGAATTGGTAATACAACGGTTTATCAAGACCATAATATTCAGACAAATTCTGTCTAGCTTCGGGCGTGATACGAGGGTTCTGAACAGTCATTAATCGTACAGGATCTCCAGCGAGACGAGATGCAACAAATACGATTATTAAAACCCCAAAAAAAAGCGGGATTAAGTACAAAATTCTTCTGATCACATATCTAAGCATGGACAAACTTTGCCACGATTCCAAATTACCCTTTTAAGTTCATAAATTATATAAAATATTCGCAAAATCTCAGCTAAAAACAATACACTTTTCTCTTCTATTAAAAAAACTAACTCGAATTTTTTCCATTTACTATCATAAATTAGCTGAGGCATAAATATTATAAGTCTAAATCATGCAAAAGAAAGAGCTGGAGAGTATATATTTGGTACAAAAAAAATACATAACAGCGATAATTAGTATACTGCTACTATCGAGTGCAATAATATTCCCATTAGTTTTTGTTGCACATGGTCAAACAACGTTGTTCAAAATCACCTTAACTGTTCCCTCAACAAACCCCTCTAGACAAGAGTGGTCAGAAATTATTCAGCAAGAATTTCAAGCTGTAGGCATAGACTGTGAACGAGTAATTGATGATTGGGGTACAATTTATGACAGGGCTCTAGATCCACCACCAGAAGTAGCAGGAAAGACCTTTGATGACGGAGGCTTTGACATGCTATTCGTCGGCTATGCAATGGATATTGATCCAGAGCCATCTTCTCTATACCTAAGCAGTCAAGCCACAACAATGACACCACCTGGACAAAATTATTACTGCTGGAGCAACACAGAAGCTGACGACCTTCTTCAAAAAATGAAAACAACCGTAAACGAAGAAGAAAGACTCGGATACGTAAAGGACTTTCAACAATTATTCATGGACGAACAACCAGCATTTGCTATAGAGTGGGATCAGGAAGTTGTTGCCTTTGACCCAACAGCCCTAAAAGCAGAACCATTCGAGATATATCACTATCCTGCATGGCCTAGAGTTAAGAATTGGGAACTGAACCCATCAACCACCCAAGACACCATCGTGATCGCTCAGACAGGACCAGCTCCTGAAGAAGGAATGATGGATATTGTGTCTACTTCATACTATGATCTAACCGTATATGACAATGTTTTCGATGGCTTAGCGGAAAGAGAGAATCTTGATACTCTGGCAATGGTTCCAGCCTTAGCTACAGACTGGGAAGTTGCAGACGACGACAAAACTTGGACTGTTAACTTGAGACATGGCGTTACATTCCATGATGGCGTAGAATTCACTGCCGACGATGTTCTATTCACCTTCGCCTCAGCAATGAATGATGACCTAGCATCCCAGTCTGGGGCTTGGCTAAAAACTGTCCTTGGTTCTGCAGACAACATCGAAAAAGTAGATGACTATACTGTCAAATTCTATCTTCCTGAGCCATATGCATACTTTGTTTCTGGAGTTCTGGACACATTTATGTTGCCAAAACATATTCTGGAGGATATACCCCTCGAAGATTGGAGATCTCACACTTTCAATACTGGTGTAGGAAGTTACAGTTCTAACGGAATGGACTTCTATGGTCCAATAGGCACCGGAGCGTATTGGTATGCAGGCTTTGATCCAACAACTAACACCAACGCTCTTACCAGAAACGATAATTACTGGAATGCTCAAAACCTATGGAATGCAGGAAAATTCGAAATCGCAAACCTTCTTGTAGTGTTCATTGAAGAATCTGACCCCGCAATCACTGCCCTGAAGAATGGCGAAGTTGACGTGCTTGATTCACAATATCATCTCCAGACAAAGTTAGCTAGCATCCAGGAACCTTGGGGAGCATATGTGACCTACGATGCCTTTGGAGTACAAGAACTTGGCTGTAACATGCTACACCCAGTCATTGGTACTGGTGTTGATACGCCATTAGGTCAACAAGATCCATCTAAGGCTGCTGAAGCAGCTCGTTACGTGAGACAAGCTCTAAGTCACTTAATTCCCAGACAACAAATCATAAATACTATACTAGGCGGATATGGCAAACCTGGTGCTACAGTTGCAATTCTACCATTGACTGCTGGATACGATCCCAGTATCGAAGCATACAGCTATGATCCTGAATTAGCTAAATCTTTGCTGGCAGCAGCTGGTTATGACACAGGAGTCGCACCTCCATCACAGGACTTCTTAACGGAATATGGTCTATACATAGCAGTAGCTGCAGTAGTAGTTATTGTTGCAGTGGGAGCAGTGTATTTCCTCAGAAAACGAAGTTAAACAACTTCTCCTCTTCTCTTTTTTTGTAATTTAAACTTGTTATTTCTTATAGCCCGCGCATTTAGAATGTAAAGTCATTTCTATTGTTTATGGAAATTTTTCAAATAATCAATCACTTACATGCCCGGAGAGTTAACAAGCTCAAGAGGAAATTATTACTAAAATTGAAGGCAAAACACCTAACATCGTAGAGAGAGGAAGACCAGGAATCCGACCGTATTTTCTTAAAAAAATTAATGAGATCGCTGAACCGACCAAAATTAAGAGCAAAGACAAAGCACCTACAAAAACCCCATAACTCATGGAGGAGGATGCAACAATCATTGAAAAACAAGTTAAATCACCTATTCCAATTCCCCATTTGTTGCTTGAAAAGGCAAGTTTCAAAATCATGTTTTCATAGTCATCTTCTCCGACAATTTTTTCCACTGACTTTCTGCTGATTAGAATTATATCCACCACGGAAAGAAACAAAGAAATGCCAATGATTAATGATACAGGCAGTAAAATTCCAATGAAAGATCCAAGAGACCCACTGCATACCAAAAAAATTGTATTTCTAGCTTTGTGTGAGAGAGCGTCAATAAAAGCGAGATAGGCAAAATATGTTCCAACATAAGCTACAAATGCAATCACTAAAAGAAAAAAAGGAAACTCTAAATTCAATAAAATGAAAACATGCTTCCCAAATAGAAGAAAAGAAAGCATCCCACCAATTATGAACGTAGAAATCAATATGCGTAGCGCCAACTCTCTGTCTCTTTCTAATATCCTGAAGAAAATGAACAGACTTATTGTAGAGATTATGGTTATTGTAAGGATGTTTAGTATAATGAATACTTCACTATATCCTTCAAACAGAAATGTCGATCTAAAACTTTCACCTTGTGAAATAAATACTAACTGTGAATAGATTAGGGAAATCAGAATTGTGAAAAAAATTGGTAGCAAAAAAAATCGTGTGCTATCCCTTTTTATTTCGAATAGTTTTTTTGATAACTTGATTTTTTCCATGACTTTTAATCCTAATGTATTAATTTCATTAAAGAGAATTATTAATTTTTATAGGTACCTTCAATTAAAATGCTGACAAAACTAGAGCTTCAATTACTAAAATAATCCCAACTATTATCCAAACCCTAGCGTTAATTTCAGCTTCTTTCTGACGTTTTGCATTCCAAGGCTCAGTGTGGAAAACAACTTCACTTAACTTTGCATATAA
>Ga0272441_10015091_pt1 | contig 10851 bp, 19 predicted proteins | sample SSMProp6N_FD_193582 | JGI IMG/M metagenome (GOLD analysis project Ga0272441, IMG submission 193582) | Marine sediment archaeal communities from Little Sippewissett salt marsh, Falmouth, MA, United States - SSM-Prop-6N | ecosystem: Environmental > Aquatic > Marine > Wetlands > Sediment ...
AAAACAGATAAAGATAAATTAGAGTTAGCACAAGCCAGAGCAAGAAACGCAGGCATTCCAGAAGATGACCCAAGATTTCCAAAATTAGAAAAGGGAATAATCACAACAGATGAACTACCTGATGAAGAAAGAATAGCAAGAGAAGAATTTGTTGAGGGACAAGTTCAACCACTTACACAAGAATTAGAAGAGATGGCTATTAATCAACCTGAATTAGCCAGAACATTTTTAGAAGGTTTAGAAGGATTAGGAGAGAGAGATATTGCTAAGGTTTTAACTGCTCAGATGCCTTTTGCATCTTCTCAGAATTTCATGTTTAAGAGTTTAGGTTTTGATAATAAAGACTTGGCAAGATTAAGAGGAGCAAAAGTTATTGGGATGTTAGGTGGTGCTTTAATAGCTGCTGGTGCTTTGGGTGGAGCTGAGGTTTTAGGTGCTGCAAAGTTGGCTACTGGAAAAATGGGCGCTGTTGGTGGTGCTGCATTTGGTGCAATAATAGGAGGTTCTAATCCATCTTCTTTAGGCCAAGATAAAATAGATATTGCATCACAATATGTTTCTGAAGTAGATAGTGCACAAGACCAATTAAGAGGAAACTTAGACGCTGGAATGCCACCACAAACAATTTTTATGACTGTTCAAAAACAACAACAACAAATTCAAGAATGGGAAGCTATATTAAAACAGCGTTCAATAGCAAATATTAAATTTAAATCTTCAAAAGAATATTTAGTTTTACAACAAGAAATAGCAACTGCAAGAAATAACATGGCTGAAACTTTAAGGGCTGTGGAAAATACTTTAATGCTTGGAGAGAAAGATATAGTTCCTAATGATATGCTGTATTTCACTTCTCAAACAAATCAAGCTACAAACAATATGGTGAACTTAAAATGAGAAACGGAGAAATTGATTTTTGGAGAGCATTTGGTGGAGCTGTCTTAGGAGTGTTTATTTTAAAAGTTTTATCTTTCTTATTATAGAAAAATTTATAAACTAAACTAACTAACTAAGTATATGGAAACAGAAAATTCTGAAGAAGATGTTAAACCTGAAGATGTTAAGAAACCTGCAAGAGCAGATTTTTTAAAAGAAGCTCGTGAGTTAGCTGAGAAAAATGAAAAAGCAGTTGAACAAATGAGAGAATTAGTTGAGAGAAATGAAGAGTTAGCTGCTCGGAACATTCTCGGTGGAAAAAGCGAAAGAGGAGAAGAACCTGAAAAAAAAGAAGAAACACCCTCGGATTATGTGAATAGAATAGAGAGGGGCGAATATTAATGGCAGGAATATATTTTATTACACGAGGACATCAAGACCATGTAAGAAAGTTAATTGAAAATTTAAAGTCTCAATATTTTCCTTTTAAATCTAAAAAGAAATTTATAGATAAAGATACTGGTAAAGAAATAGAAAGTGAAGTTATTACAAATGTAGAAGGTGCAATTAGACCTATTCAATTATGGGAGTATGTAATTCCTGACGAATATGTAGGCCCTATGTGTAATACTTTGGGCATTCCTACAAGTGAAACCTGGTTAGATACTGGTGCTAAAGAAGAAGGAACTGGCAATTCTTTTAGAAGTGGTTTTGGAGTTCAGGGTTATTTATCAGCATTAAGAATAATGTTAAAGGCAAAGAAATTAGTTAAAGACACTTCATTAGGGTTTTGGAGAAATCCAATATATAAGGAACATGTTAATATTTTAGGTATTGGATGGAGACCTGACCTTCCAATTCAAACAGCACTGGGTAATCATGAGGGATTATAAAAAAACAAAAGATTTAAATACTTGTAGTGTATAAGTTTTTTATGGCTAATGAACATGTATTAATGTTACAAAAGACTTTTCCTATTTCTATGACTTGCGCAGATGGCACTGGAATTGAAAAAGGGACAGTTTTAAAGATGACTGACCCAAACACTGTTGCTGCAAATGATACAGCTGAAGATGTTGTTGGAGGTATTGCTTACACTGAAAAAATTGCAGATGATGGTAATACTCAAATTGCTGTTCTTGCTGGTCCAGGGGATGAATTAAAAGCTTATGCATCAGGTGCTATTGCTATTGGAGATACTCTTTCAAGTTGCGATGCTGCTTTTCCTAATTACTTACAAGCTGCTACAGCAGGACTTTCAGGTAGTCACACTATTGGAATCTCTAAAGAAGCTGCTGCTGCTGGAGAAACATTTAGATATACTTTAAACATAGGAGCCGCAGTATAAAATGGCAGATACATTAGGACAAGCTGACCTTCGTGGATTGAATGTAGACAAATTAGCTAAAGGTTATGCTGACCAAATGTTTATATTCAAGAAGTTTTTAGCATACTCTCCTACAAGTGCTCGTGAGATTAGATGGTATAGGAAAACATCAGGTGTATTAGATTCAACTGATACAACTGGAATAACTGCATCTCAAATATCTAAAGTTGCTTTTGGTGCTTTGCCTCCTATTGCTGAACAATCAGCAACAAGACACACTTCATATGTTAAACATTTCTCAGTTGAATCTCCATGGTTTACTTATGCAGACATTAGAGATAGTGATTTAGATATGCTGGCTATTAATGTGAGAGATTTAACAAGGGCTGTTCAGAATCAAATTGATTATAGAATTTACGATGTATTAAGTGGACAAGTTGCTTTAAGTGGTGCTGCTACTGCTGACTGGGATACTATTGCGTCATGTAATCCAGTTAGAGATTTACTTTCAGGTGCTAATTTAATAGAACAACAAAATTATGATACTTCTAACTTGGTGGTGTTAATGCATCCAAACCAAAAGAAAGCATTACTTGATTGGATTATAACACAAAAAGGAACTTATGTTCCTGGATTTGCAACTCAGAAAGTGCAAGATGGAGTAATTATGAATTTAGCAGGGCAGAGAATAGTATCAAGTCCAAATGCTACAACTGGAATAATTATGCAGATAGTTCCTCAAAGGTGTGCTACATGGAAATCATTTACACCTATCACTGCAATTACTAAAGAAGAGCCGGGCATTGGTGTTAAGGTTAGAGTATGGGAAGATGGAGAAGTTATTGTAACTGACCCTAATGCTATGTGTATGACTACTGGATGTTAATGATGACAGAAGAACAAACTAAAGAAGTCGAAAAAGAAATTGTTGAAGAAATCACTGGCGATTCTGAAGAATAGGAAAAAATTATAAACTATTAATTCTATTAATTTGTATGGCTGAAACATTAGGACAAAAAGAATTAAAAGAAGATTGGCCTATTACCGAGGGGATTACAGCAGAAACAACTAAAGAAAAACCAGAGGGTATGTCTTTAAAACCTATTGAAGATTTAACTTTTGCGAGTGGGAATTTTAGATAATGGGAAACTTTAGAAGTGGAAGGCGGCCAAGTGAAGCAACTATGGTGGCAAAAGATAATTTAATAGAGTTATCTACTGGAGAACCAATTATAATTCCTAATTTTTCAGGTATTAAAGACGCTGCTAAAAAAGGTTCTACTGCTACATTTCTACAAACAGGCGATAATATTTCACAATTAACAAATGATTCTGGTTATATTACCTCTTACACTGAAACAGACCCAGTCTTTTTAGCTTTGTCAGGTGGATTTTTAACAGCAGAGACAGACCCAGTTTTCTTAGCACTATCAGGGGGATTTCTCACTGCTGAAACAGACCCTATATTTTTGGCACTATCAGGAAATTTTTTAACATCTTATACAGAAACAGACCCAGTGTTTTTGGCATTAAGTGGGAACTTTATTACAGCAGAAGCAGACCCAATCTTCTTGGCTTTAAGTGGTTCTGTTGTTGCTGATTATTTGCCTTTATCTCTTAGTGGAAGTTGGAACACAGATTTAGCAAGTGGTGCTGCTCATTTTGTAGATACAACTGACCCTCATGGAGAGACACTAACCCAAACAAATATTACTTCAACAGGTCATTTTTCTGGTGCGGCTGTTTCAGGTGCTACAATTAAAACTTTATCTGATAATGATGCAAGCGGCGCTGCTATTTGTAGAAATATTTTAGTTGGAACAGAGGACAATCCTGGACCAGCAAATCTTTATAACCAAGGAACAATCTATTTTAAATACACAGCTTAAAATGGCATTAATAGATGACTGCACTCACTACTATAAATTTGACGAGAGTAGTGGAGACTTAATTGATGCAGAAGGTTCTTTAGATGGTTCTGTTAATGGTTGCACTTATGGAGAAACTGGAATTATTAATGATAGTTATGATTTTGAATCTGCTAATTCTGATTATATTTCTTTTGGTTCAGATGCTTTCACTGCATCAGTAGGTTATTCTTTTTGGTTTAATACTGATGATTTAGGAGCTGCTGGAGATGGAACAATGATTTATTATAAAGGAAGTGATAATACAGCAGTCAGAGAAAGCATTGCTATTGTAGGAGATGAAATAGAATATTATTTTTCTGTTGGAACTCCAGGTTCAAATAATCAATACATTACAACAGATGCTAATTTATCTACTGGAACATGGTATCACGTAGTTGTTACAGGTAGTGGAGATGGCGGAGAAGGAAATTATCAGATTTGGATTGATGGAAGTGAGAAGAGTGTTAGTTGGCATTATGTAGGGGATGATAGAAGTAGACCCACTGGTTCAGATATTTCATATATGGGAAGGGACAGACATCCTTACTTTACTTATTTTAATGGCTACCTTGATGAGTTTGGAATTTTTGATGATGAGATTTCTGATGCTGATATAGATAGTTTATATAATGGTGGTGATGGTTGGGCCTATCCTTTTGACCCTCTTCCAACTGGAACAAACATCACTTTAAATATTAATGATTCTTTTAAAGAAGTAGCTAATGCCTATGTTAATGTAGATGATGCATGGAAAGAAGTAGCTAATGCCTATGTTAATGTAGATGATAGTTGGAAGGAGGTGTTTTAGATGGAAGAAAAAATTATTAAAGTTGATGATAATAATGTTGCGCTGATAAAAGAGAGTAGAACTATTTTTGGAAAGTCTCAGCTTCTTCAAAGAAAAGAGAATTTAGAAGCTCAGCTTAAAAGAATTAAGGAATTAATGGATGCTTTGGAAAAATAGAAACATTTATAAAGGTTAGTTACTAAGTAAGTATATGAAAACAATAAATGTTACTTTTACCGACGAGGAATATAAAAAGTTAAAGAAAGCAAAAAGAAAAAAAAGCAAAGGAAACCCAAGTTATCCATGGCACAAATTTATTTTAACACTCACAAAGGGAGAAAGTGTAAAACGAAATGGAAACAGAAATTAGTTTTGAATATATATGCGAACATTGTAAAACAATACAGGAGGTTATAGATTTAGAAAATGATGCCTTTAACAAATGATGGCTTTGCCTTATACACTTTGTTGAAATCCATTAATGTAAGATTGGGAATAATTATTTTTTTAGCGATTATTGGAATTATAACTAAATGGATTCAATTAATAATTAAAAAATGACAAAAGAATGTAAACATAAAAAATTGAAAACAAAAGGAGATTTCTTTAAAGGAGAATACATTTGCATGAAATGTGGGAAATCTTGTGGGGGTTATGTTTTTGATGATAAAGAATTTAAATTAAAAGAAATAACAACCAATGTAAGTGAAGATTTTAAAATAGGATTAAAAATGGGTTACAAAAAAGCCCAAGAAGAATTGAAAAAAGAAATTTTAGATTGTGTGCATATTTATTGGAGTTATGGATATTTAAGATTACAAAAGGAAATCGAAGAAATCTTCTCAAAAGAGGAGAAGGTTATTATTTTTAAAATGGAAAAAGAAAAAGGAGATTTAAAATGAAACTTAAAACTTTGAAGGATTTGCCTATTGCAGATTTTCATTCTGAAAGTATTGATATTGAAGTATTAAAACAAGAAGCAATTAAGTGGTGGAAACATTATGGTGGGGCAATATCAAGTAGAGATTGGTTAGATTTCTTCAACATCAGCGAGGAGGATTTAAAATGAAACTTAAAACATTAAAAGATATTTTTAAAGTTGGAGACATGGAATTTGAAGAAGCAAGTTATAATTGTGGATGTGGAGCTTGTGGTGAGGGGTATTTTGGTTCTTGCAGTGTTGTAAAAATAAAAGCAGAAGCTATTAAGTGGGTTAAGTTTTATCAAAAAAAGAAGTTTATAAATGATGAATCAGCTCAATGGATTAGAATGTGGATTGTTAAATTTTTCAACATAACAAAGGAGGATTTAATATGAAAAAAGTAGTTTGGCAAAAACATCACATGCATTATCCAGGCGAAGAAGCTGGAGAAAGAGTTGTCAAAATAAGAAAAGGTGTGCATGCAGCAATTACAATTTTAAGAAGATTTAACTTTTTAACAAAAGAAGAAGTTGAGGCCATTAATTATGAAGCTATGCAAAAATTAAAAGTGGAGGATTTAAAATGAATTATGCAAAAGAATTAACAACAACAGAGAATTTTATTTATTCTGCTTTGCTTGTGTTTATTATATTTGCTTTAATTTGTTTTGCATTTTGGTATTATGCTTTTTGGATTTTAAGACTTTGTATAGTGCTCTCAATAATATTAGGTTTTTATAATGTGTTAGCTGATATGATAGAAAATGATAAACAAAGAAGGACTAAGTGAAGAAGAATATTTATATAGATGTAAGGAGGTAGTAGAACAAATGGCAACTCTCAAAGAAACAGCTGAAAACTATGAAGCACCAAAAATTAAGAACATTGCAGATTTAGATAAAGTTAAGATTGATGATGTGCTAATTCAAGAAGAGAACGATGTTGATTTTCCTTACAGCTATTTTATGCTTGAAGGGGAAAAGTATAAAGTTCCTAAGTCTGTGCTAATGGCTTTACAAGATATATTGTTAGAGAATCCAAAGCTAACGTATATTAAAGTAAAGAAATCTGGTGAAGGTTTAAAGACTAAATACACTGTTATTCCTCTTTAAATCTTAATTATTAATTTATTTTTTCCTTTTCCTTCTATTTTATGTTCCACTTGGCTTAATGCTATGTTTATGTATTCCATGGCTGTCCTTCTTGCTATTCTTTGCTGAAAGCATGCCTGATTAATCAACGCTTCAAAATTCAATTCTAAGCCATTCTCAAAAGCTTTTTTTATAGTAGCTAATATTTCTACTATCTTTCTATGTCTTTCTTCAGCTCTTATTGCATTAATATTCATATCAAAACTAAAACATTAAACTATTTAAATGTTTTGGTGTGTTCTCTCTCTGTCATATTGAAAGAAAGAAAAGAAAAAGAACCAAAAAGAAAAGAAAGAAAGAAACCAATATAATAGAATTCCAACTAAGGTAATTCAAATTCCCACAGAGAGAGAACACACATTCCCCCTCCATGAGATATACAAAAAGGTAAAATACTCATATTCTACTAATACACAATACCCCTTTTATTTAAACTTTCATAACTACTTTTTCATAACTACTTAATAATTTAGTATTTACCAGTTCAATATTTACCGAGCGGAGCGAGGTTATAGTTCCTTTACCTGTATGCTCACATTCGTTCGCATCTTTATTTATCTTAAGAATTTAGTTTGAGTTCCTCAAACTAAGTTTTCATAATATATATAATTTTCGGTTACATTGCGTTCGCATACAGGTAAAGGAGGAGGAGGCATTGAATTAAGCTTTGCCTGCGGGCAAAGTTGCCTCTATAGAGGCAATCCGCTTCACAAAGCGGACTTAATTCAATTAGGCGCAGAGGCAGTGTAGTTAATCGGTATACCGGCTAACTCGCAAATCAATTTCTATTTATACACTACAAATAACCCCGACGTTCAAAAATGTAGTTTATAAAAAGTGCTTACCCCTCAACGAAATTTTTTAAATTTTTTTTTATTATTTTAAAAAAGAAAAAAGTCGAGGAGGGAAAAGTATAAACCCCCTCAACTCTACACAGAGAAAACACAAATTATTTAAATACTTTTTTCTTTTTTTTATTATGGAAAAAAATAATAACGAAATTGTTATCGGTAATCAAGAAGAAGAGTTATGGCAACAAATAAAAGAAAAGTCGGAGAAGTCCATTCTGCAAATGCAAGCAGAGAAGGAAATCAACGAGATGATTCTAAAGATGTCAGAGGACAAATTAAAGAATCTGATAAGATTACCCTTGACAGATGGCAGCGAGAAGTAGAGGATTACGACGGAAACATAGCACTTCGAGCAGGAAGGCAAGTAGGAAAATCGACAATCATAGCAAGAAAAGCAGGAAAGTTCGCAGCTCTAAACAAAAAGCAATCCATAATGATAATATCAGCAACAGAGCGTCAAGCTTATTTGCTTTTCTCAAAGGTATTAACATATTTACACGACAACTACCGAACATGGATAAAGAAAGGAAAAGACAGACCAACAAAGACAGAAATAAAGCTGAACAATGGAAGTATAATCAGATGTTTGCCAACTGGATTGGATGGTCTTGGGATACGAGGATACACTGTTGATTTATTAATAGCTGACGAAGCTGCATTTATTCCAGAGAGTGTTTGGCCTGCAATTACTCCAATGTTAGCAACAACAGGCGGAAAGATAATTTTACTCTCAACACCAATGGGAGATAAAGGATATTTTCACGATAGATTCTTTGACAAAGACTTTAAGACATGGCACATCAATGCAGAAGATATTGCCAAACAAAGAGAAGAGCCACAAAGTTCGAATATGTTGGCTCATCAAGATAGAGAAAAAGCAAGAATGTCTGAATTACAATATGCACAGGAATACTTGGGGGAATTTGTATCTGACTTTAGACGTTTATTCTCAGATAGAATCATAAAGAAGTGCTGTGTATTAAAGAGAACTCAAAGAATACCAGATAGAGATTACTATTTGGGTGTTGATATAGCAAGAATGGGAGATGATGCATCTACTTATGAAGTTATAGAGAGACTTCCACAAGGAAGATTAGCACAGAGAGAAAGCCAATACACAAGAAAGACTTTAACAACTCAAACTTACGACCATATTTTAATGATGGATGCAATATGGGATTTCCGTAAAATTGGAATAGATGCTGGTTCTGGTAGTCTTGGAGTTGGGATTTTTGATTGGTTAATTAAAGAACCTGGAATAAGACATAAGATAGTTGCTATAAATAATCTGAAGAAATCTTTAGATAGTAGAAATGAGAAATATAGAAGAATTTTGAAAGAAGATTTGTATGATAATTTGATAGCTCTAATGGAAAAAGGTAAAATTCAATTATTAGATGACGACGAATTAATAGAATGTCTGAGAGCTATCCAGTATGAATATCCAAGAGAAGAAGGTAGAAAAACAATGGTTAAAATCTTTGCTGCACAACATAAATTTACAGATTTAGTTGAAGGATTGACAAGAGCAGCATGGTTAGCAAATCAGAAACATATAAATATGAGTATATATTACTTTTAACATGAGTTGGACATTATGCACAAGCGGAGCAGCAATAGATACGGCTGGTGCTAATACAAATACTACTATTGTGAATTATGGAAGTAGTAAAGATACTCTCGACAAATGGAGTGATGAAGCTGAATCTTTAGTCTGTAATGAATGCGATTATGATGTAATAACTAATTATGCCTCCTTGACTTCCAGTGGAAAAGAAATATTAAGCACTATCTGTTGTGCTTATATTGCTCAAAAAATTGTAGGATATGAACCAGAATCTATTGGTGTAAATGGTGCAGCATTAAGACTTAATTTACTTCAAACACATCTAAGCAAAGGATTAGCACAAATTAAAGATTCAAATATTAAAGCATATTTGACAATTAGTTAAAATGGCAACAATTTCACAAGACTTTAATGTAGGTTCAAACCAAATAATTAATTATGATTACGAGGACATCTCAGATGGAACTGGTATTGTTGCTCTTAAATGTTTTGGAAGCACTGACTCCACTGGAGAATCATTTAAGTTGTCAAAACAGATTTTAAACGGAGACCCTTTGTTTATTTTAAGTGATGCTTTAACAGAAGCAGGTCCTTCTTTTACTTTAGAAAAGACAGCTACATTTGCTTTATCTCCATTTAATAAAGCTAAATATGTTAAAGGCACAGCATATATTGAAGGAACTTTAGGTTTTTACTGCCCTGATAACCCAAATGATGAATGTCAAGGATATATTCTTTTTACATTTGAACATTATGACGGAACTACTGCCACTACAATAGGAACAGTGCAAACTGAAACATTAGCTGGAAATTATACAAAATTTTTTACTTTTCCATTTTGTTTAGAAGTGAGTATGACTGAAAAACAATTTGTAAAAGATGATATTTTAAGATTAAAAGTTGAAATGTATGGACATCGTTCTTCTGACGGAGTTACTTGTCAGATGTATTTGCCTATTAATCCTAAAAATGAAGATATTGGCGGCACACCTGATTGGGTTGTAGCAGATGACGGACACTCAGATTTAAATGTGTATGTTCCTTTTAGAATAGAAGAATAATGGAAAGAAATTTATCAAACACAACAACAACAGAACTAAACTCAGCAGGGCTCGACTATAAAACTCCTTCAGAACATATTGACGATACAGAAGAGCAAAAGAGAACTTATTGGGATAATACTTATTGGTCTGAGGGATTAGGAATTTATAAAAACATTCCAGAGTTTAAAGAAGCCATTAGGGCATTAGCAAGATGGGCTATTGGAAGAGGTTATAATGTTGAACAAGATAAAGATAAAATTACTTTAGATAATATTGAGGGATGGGGTGAAGATAGTTTTCAATCAATTATGACTTCTTTAATTATTACTAAAAAAATAAATGGTGATGCTTATGCTGAAATAATTAGAGATGAGAAAGATGGTAGATTAGTTAATTTAATTCCTCTAAATCCAAGAAAA